>WNGI01011366.1_pt1 | contig 10658 bp, 7 predicted proteins | sample 5400621 | NCBI WGS metagenome assembly WNGI01 (sample SAMN13153374, study PRJNA577476) | soil metagenome | isolation source: 20 cm soil or saprolite under Garry oak tree replicate 1 | place: USA:California | collected 2016-06-15 | reverse complement strand
CCCGCGAACCCGGTGACGCTGGGCGGCCCGTTCAGGATCAGGGGCGCGATCTCGCGCGTGAACCGCTCGACCGCGGCTTTGTCGGGCGACCGGACGCCGACGCGCAGCTGCACTTCCGGCAGCTGGTCGAGCGGCGCGCCCCGCGCCCCCCGCGCCAGCGGGCCATGGGTCGCATCGGCGCCCACGAACTCCGTCAGCACCGACTCGAACTTGAGACCGAGATCGGCGAGCCGCTGCCGGAGAATTCGATCCGCGGCCTGGGCTTTTTTGTGGGCCTCCGGCCACGCGTAGACGAGCGTGCCCACGGCCTTGTAGCCGTAGAAATAGCCGATCGATACTTTGAGCTTGTCGGTGGCAGGTCTCCCCCTGACGCCTGACACCCGGACCCGGTCCCCCGCCACCTGCTCGAGCCGGATCGTCGTGAAATCCGCGATGCAGTCGGGGGTGATGTACTCCGCCGGGTTTCCCATCTCGACGAGCTGCTCGGTCACGCCGGCCACGCTGATCCGCCCGCCGGTGCCGGGATGCTTCGTGATCTCGAACGTCCCATCCGGATCCGCGTCCACGATCGGGTAGCCCACATTCGCGAGATCCGGGATCCGTTCCCAGTCCACCAGGCAGTTGCCCCCGCTGCACTGCGCGCCGCATTCGATCGTATGGCCTGCGACCGTCCCGGCGGCGAGGAGATCCCAGGCGTCGGTCCGCCAGCCGAAGGCGTGAATCATGGGCGCGAGGGTGAGACCGGTGTCGGTGACGCGTCCCGTCACGACGATGTCCGCGCCGCCGCGCAGCGCCTGGACGACCGGCCCGGCGCCGAGGTAGGCGTTCGCCGAAACGACCCGGTCGCGCACGTCGGACAGTGGTCGGCCCGTGTCGAGGTTCCTGAGCTCGTGCCCGCGCGCCAGCAGCCCATCCAACCGCGGCAACAGATCGTCCCCCGTCACTACCCCGATCCGGAGCTTGCCACCCAGCCCCAGCCGGCGCGCCGTCTCGCCCATCGCCTGCGCGCAGCCCCGAGGGTTCACGCCGCCGGCGTTGGCGGTGACCTTGACCCGCCGCTCCACGACGATCGGCAGGATACGCTCCATCTGCGCGAGGAAGTCCTTCGCGTACCCGAGCGACGGGTCGCGCGCCTTTTGTTTCTGCAAGATGGACATCGTGACTTCGGCCAGGTAATCCATCATGAGGTAGTCCACGGGACCGCCCGTCACCTGGCGATATGGCGCTTCCAGCCAGTCGCCCCAGAACCCCTGCCCCGCGGCGATGCGCACCGTGCCCGGCCGCGGCTTCACGGCGTGACGGCGACCCGGCGGGCCGCGTCGGGAGCGCTCCCACTGGATGAGTGGACCTTCAGCTCGACGAGTGGCGCGAAGCCCTCGGGCAGGGGGAGCTCTCGTGTGCGCTGAGTGGGCAGGGAAGCCCGCCCCCCCGGGAGCACGGTGATGTCCCGGCCGTCGCCGAGCGGGCGCGGCTCGCGCAGCAGAAAGCGCACCCGCACCGTCGCCCGCCACGGATGCACACCCCTGTCGCGTGCAAAGCCCGGATACAGCTCGACGGTGAGCGGATGGCCCTGCAACGCCGCCGGTACCGCGAAGGCTTGCCGTCCGAGCGCGTACTCCAGTGGCCCCTGAGACACCTGCTGCCCCGTAGAATCGAACTCGGTCACGCCGAAGTCGGTGAACTCGCGCCACTGCTCGCGCGGTACCTCCACCTCGACGACCGCCGTCGCGGCCCAATCGGGCACCGAGACCGTGAGGCTCTCGGACGTCGCGCCGCGGCCCGCGACCTCCAGCGCGCGCTCTCCGCCGAGCAGCGTCTGGGTGATACGCCCGGTGACGATGGCCTGGCCCGGATTGGTCGCTTCCCGGTCCGCGAGGGTGAGCGGTGCGAGCTGCGCGCGCACGGTCGCGACGACCCCGGAGCGGGGCGGCGCGACGACATCCAGCTCGTACACGCCGGCCACGGCATCTTCTGCCCGGACGACAAACCGGGCGGTCCCCGTCTGGGATCCCCCGAGCGGGACGATCGAATCGCGCGCCAGCTCCCGAAATGGCGCGCCATTGGGCTCGTACAGGATCGCCTTGGCGGTCTGTTGCCCGGAGTCGGCGAGCATGACGCTGGCGACGAGCGTGGCGCCCGGCCGCGCCACGCGGAGAAAGTATCGGTGTACGTGGCCGGGGCCGACCGTGCGCCGTTCGTCAAAGAGGGGCTTGTCCCCCAGGTCGTACGGGACGAGCACGACGTTGACGAGCCGGAACACCGGCCCGGCGAGGGCATCGCCGGGATTCCAGGCAGTCACCGTTCCCACATACGCACCCGGCGCTGCGAGCGCGGGGACGGAGTAGGTCAGCGGGATCTCGGTCTCGCGGGATCCCGCCGGCAGCATCGGCGGCGTGGACAGCCACGCCGCATCGCTCTTCAACGAGAATTGTGCGACCCGGAGCCCGGCGACGTGTCGCACCCGGAACAGTTCGACCGTGTCGCCCGGCCCCGCCAGGCCCTCGCGCCGGAACGCAGCCGATCCCCCGCCGGTGGTGGCGCGTACGACGTAGCCGGAGCCCTGATGCCCGGCGACGAGCCATCGGTATGCCCGCTCGAGCTGCGGCACTCCGGCCCCCTGGTCGAGCACGCTCGCGTCGGGGATGCCGGCGGCGGCCACGCGGAGCGCCGCGCTCACGTCGGCGCCGTCGGGTTTGCGTCCCTCCTGCACCAGCGCCGACATGAGGCACGCCGCGAGGCCGGCGACATAGGGGGCGGACATGCTGGTGCCGGCCTTGATCTCGTTTCCGGTGTCGAACGCGGGCACGGTCGAGAAGGCCCACCCCGGTGCGAGCAGGTCGGGCTTCGCGAACCGTCCGCCGCGCCCGCTGAAGGAGCCGACGAAATCTCCCGCGACCGGCGGCGCACCATCCTCCTCGAGCGGGACGTAGATCCCCGGCAGCGCCGCACCCACGGAAACCGCCAGGTCGGCCGATCCGGGCAGGCCCACCGTGGAGAGGCCGGGCCCGTCGTTGCCGGCGCTGATCGCGAACACGATCCCCGGATGGGCGACGACAAACGCGTTGACGATCGAGTCGAGGACGGCGCGCTCGCCGGGCTCGTTGCCGATTCCCCAGCTCAAGTTCAGCACGAGCGGCAGGTTGCGCTGCTCGGCGAAGCGGGCGGCGTACGCCATCGCGTGCTGGATGCTGCCGGTCATCGAGATGCCGCCCCGTGCGTCGTTCGCGATCTTCAGCCCGAGCAGCTGCGCGCCCGGTGCGACGCCGTCGAAGCCCGCGACGTTGAACAAATTGTGTCCCGCGGCGATGCCCGCGACGTGCGTGCCGTGCGCGTTGTTGTCGAGCACGAAGGCGAGCGTCGGCACGCCGCTCACCTCGCCGAAGTTGGCGGCCAGTGTCACCGGCTTCGTGCCGAGCGCGATCGCCTCACGGCCCTGGCGGTAGTCGTGCAGCGGCATCTCGTCCTCAAACGAGCCGTCCAGGTTCGTGTCGAGGAACGCGACCCAGCCGTCCGTCGCCTTCACCACGATCACCGGAAAGACATCGTTGTTGGTCCCGTCACCGTTCAGATCGGCGCCCGGCGCTTTGCCGAGCGGGCGCTCCGCCAGCACCCCGGCATACCACGTGGTCGCCGTCGTGAGCCGCCCGATCCGACCCGCGCCGGAGAGCGGACGGCCGGCGATCGACACGGTGCCGTCCCCGGTCGGAGCGACGGGCGTGAGCCGCACCACTCCCTCACCGGAGAAATCCCGTACGTCGAGCATCTTGGGCGCGCCGGTGCTGGTGACGATCAGGCCGTCCACGCCCGGATCCACTCCGGTGTCGAGAATGCCGATCAGGACGCCGCGCCCATCGTAGGTGGGGTGTTTGGCGCGGAACTCGTCGACCCCCGCGCTATGGAGCGGCATCAAGCCGACGAGCAAGGCGCGGGCCGGCGGCAGAATGGGGAGGCGACTCGCGACGCCGGTGGCGGTCGGCGCTGGGGACGCCGGCGGTTGCGCGGTGGGGGTCGCGGGGGGGGGAGCCGGGAAGGAAGCCGGCGTGGGGCGCGTGGCCGGCGGTCGGGCGGAGCCGCCGCAGCCGGCGCAGAGCGCGACCAGCAGGAGCGGGACGCGGCGCGGTCTCATGGTTGACTCGGCAGCACGAAGGCCCCGACGTGTGGGCCGGTGAATTCGCCTGTCACCTCGAGGAGGAACGCGAGCATATCGCGGGTCTCTTCCGGAAGGACGATCGCGTCCACAAAGCCGCGCGCGGCGGCGAATCTGGCGTCGAGCTGATGCTCGTAGTCCGCGCGCATGGCGTCGACGGCAGGGGCGTTTTCGGGCTTCGCCGTCTCATTCCCGAAGACCGCCTGGATCGCCGACTCCCCTTCCATCACGCCCATTCGACCGGTGGGCCACGAGACGATGAAGTCGGGGTCGAACCCCTGCCCCGCCATCGCGTAGTAGCCCGCGCCCGAGGCGTGGTTCACGGTGAGCACGAGCTTGGGCACCGTCGCCGTCGCCATCGCCTCCACGAAACGCGCGCCGGCGCGAATGATCCCCGAATGCTCGGCTTCGCTGCCGACCATGAACCCCGACACGTCCTGGACGAACAGGAGGGGGATCCGCTCGCGGTCGGCGTTCTCGATGAAGTAAGCCACCTTCTCGGCGCTCTCGGTATAGATGATTCCTCCGATCTTCGGTGCCCTTCCCTCCCCCACGCCCTTCCTACTCTTGATGACCCCGCGCGAGTTGGCGATCAGCGCGACGGTGCGGCCTTCGATGGCGCCGTGCGCGCAGATCATCTCGGGCGCGAGATCGGGCTGGAACTCGTCCAGCTTGCCCGCGTCGAGCAGGCACTCGAGCACCGCGCGGACGTCGTAGCTCATGCGGTGATCCGATGGCAGCAAATCGTACAGCTCTTTGGGACTGCGTTGAGTCTTGCCGCCCGGCGCGGGAGGCCGGAACGTGCGCGGCAGGCGCGCCACGTATTCCCGGATGCGGGCCAGACACTCACGATCGTCCTTTGCGCGATAGTGCGCCACGGCGCTCACCGCGGTGTGCGTGGCCGCGCCGCCCAGGGATTCTGCATCCACCGTCTGTCCCGTCGCGCCCTTCACGAGGTTCGGGCCTCCCAGCCCCATGAACGAGGTGCCTTCGACCATGAAGATCACGTCAGACAGGGCGGGCAGGTACGCCCCGCCCGCGATGCACGGTCCCATGACTGCGGCGATCTGCGGCACGCGGAGGTAGTGTCGCATGATCGAGTTGTAGTAGAAGATCCGCGCCGCGCCGTACTGGCCGGGGAAGACGCCGCCCTGGTAGGGGAGATTCACGCCGGCCGAGTCCACGAGGTACACGATCGGAATGCGCTGGCGCATCGCGATCTCCTGGGCGCGGAGCATCTTCTTGATGGTCTCCGGCCACCAGGAGCCCGCCTTCACGGTGGCGTCGTTCGCCACCACCACCACCGGGCGGCCGGCGATACGCCCCAGACCCGTGACCACGCCCGCGCCCGGCGCCTGCCCGTCGTACTGGTCGAACGCGACCAGCAGGCCGATTTCGAACCAGGCCGCGCCCTGGTCGAGCAGGGCTGCGATGCGCTCGCGGGCGGTCAGCTTTCCCTGGTCGTGCTGGCGGCGCACCTTGTCGGGCCCGCCGCCCTGCTCGAGGCGCGCTTTGAGCTCGCGGTATTCCGCGGTCAGGGTCTTCAGACGGCTCGAGGGCGACGAGGGACGAGGGACAGGGACGGGGTCACGCCTCGACATGTTCGGCCGCCCACTCTTCGATGTATTTCACCAAGTCCGCCGTGGGAGTGCCCGGTCCGAACAATCGCCCGATGCCGTGCTGCTGCAGCGTGGCGATGTCTTCTGGAGGAATGATGCCGCCGCCCGTCACCAACACGTCGTCGCGTCCGGCCGCGACCAGCAGCTGCTTCACGCGCGGGAACAGGGTCAGGTGGGCGCCGGACAGGATCGAAAGGCCCACCACGTTCACGTCCTCCTGGAGTGCCGCTTGGGCGATCATTTCAGGGGTTTGGTGCAGTCCCGTGTAGATGACCTCCATGCCGGCGTCCCGCAGCGCCGCGGCCACGACCTTCGCGCCGCGGTCGTGCCCGTCCAGGCCGGGCTTGGCGACGAGCACCCGGATGGGGCGCTTCGAGCCGGGCATCAGCGGCGGAACCGCACCAGACCGGCGAGCCCGTCTACGACGCGGCGTGCCCGTTCGTCGTACACGACGTCGACCTGAACGTGCTGGGCCAGGGCCTCCTCGATGGCATCGTCGATGCGGCGGTCGTCGTCCTGCCCGTCGGCGAGCAGCGTGCGCACCTGGCCGCGCTCGAGTGCCTTGAGCGTCGGCTCGATGCCGTTCACCGCCCAGCCGCTGCCGACGCCTTCCCGCACGGCCTCCGCGTGTGCGCGCTCCCAGGCTCGCTCGCGCTCCTCGCGCAACGAGAGCGCCGCCTCGCGCACTTCGGCGGCGGTGACGCGCTTGGGGTTCAGCCGGACCACGCCGAGCACGAGGTCGTGCAGATAGGTGTGCAAATGCGGCAGCAGGGCGGCCGCATCCACGCCGATGCCGGCGACCACGAGCCCGGCGAGCGGGCGCTGGGCGTGGATCTGGAAGATACGGTCCGCCACCTGCGCGTAGTGGCGCTGCCGCTCCTCCCGGATGCGCATGTGATAGTTGTGCTCGCCGAAGCCCCCGGCCAGCATGTTTCCCCGTTTCGCCTGCCGCCCGCCGTGGAACTTCCCCGGTCGCGTGGCCTCCGCGGTCAGGCTGGGCAGCTCCACGACGTCATAGGCCGTCACCTCGAAGAAGCGCGCGCTGGTGCGGTCGCACGCCGCGACGAGGATGGTGCCGAATTCCTCCTCGAGCGCCACGAGCTCCCGCACCAGGGGCACGGGCGCCACGGCGAGCCGCGAGCGGTGGACATGGGGAAGCGGCAGCACCTCGAAGAGGTCGAAAGTGCCGCAGGCAAACAGCGCGATCCCCCGCGCCGCTGGTAGCCGCGTCGACTCGGCGAAGTAGCCCTGCACGCGCTCCAGGTCCGCCGTCACCTGGGTCCGAAGGGCGCGCTCGAGGTCCTGGCGCTCGAGGCCGGCGAGCGCCTCGCGGATGCGGTTCTTGATCTTGATCAGATATTTGCCGCGGGTCTTGTCCCGGGGCTCCAGTTTCAAGTAGCACGACACGACCTGATACGCGCCGGGCTGGACGTGCGACAACCGCTCGACGGCGGCGCGCACCGCGCTCTCGCTGGCGGAAATCGGCAGCGCGGCCATGGCCTAGAAGAATACCGGCTCGCGGTAGGCGCCGTACACGCTCTCGAGCGCGTGCCGGATCTCGTACAGGGTGCCGTAGGCGCGGGCGCAATCCAGCATCGGGCCGATCACGTTCTCGTCGGCGCGGGCTGCCCGACGCAACGCCTCGAGCCGCTCGGCGACGAGCGCGTTGTCGCGCTCCGCCCGCAGGCGGGCGAGCCGCCGTCGCTGACCCTCCTCGGCGTCACCCGAGACCTTGAGGATCTCGACCGGGTGGTCGTCATCGCTCAGGTAGTCGTTCACACCCACCAGAATGCGGCCGCCGGCCTCGACGTCGCGCTGGAACTGCTCCGCGGAGCGCGCGATCTGCCGCTGGAACCACCCGCTCTCGATGCCCTTCACCACGCCGCCCACCGACTGGATTTCTGCGAACAGGCCCTCCGCTTCGCGCTCGAGCTGATCGGTGAGCGACTCCACGTAGTAGGATCCGCCGAACGGGTCGATCACGTCCGCGACGCCCGTCTCGTGCGCGATGATCTGCTGGGTTCGGAGCGCCAGGCGGACCGCCTCCTCGGTGGGAAGCGCGAGCGTTTCGTCCAGCGAATTGGTGTGGAGCGACTGCGTGCCTCCCAGCACCGCCGCGAGCGCCTGATAGGCCACCCGGACGACGTTGTTCATCGGCTGCTGCGCGGTGAGCGTGACCCCCGCGGTCTGCGAGTGAAACCGCATCATCGCAGACCGCGGGTTCTTCGCACCGTAACGCTCCTGCATGTGGCGCGCCCAGATGCGGCGGGCGGCCCGGAGCTTGGCGATCTCCTCGAAGAAATCGTTATGGATGTCCCAGAAGAAAGAGAGGCGCGGCGCGAACGCATCCACGTCCAGCCCACGGGCGATACCCCGCTCCACGTAGGTGAACCCGTTGGCCAGCGTGAACGCGAGCTCCTGCGCCGCGGTGGATCCCGCCTCGCGGATGTGGTAGCCGGAGATCGAGATCGTATTCCACAGCGGCGTGTGCGCGGCGCACCACTCGAACATGTCCACGATGATCTTGAGGGCGGGCTCGACGGGATACACCCAGGCGTGCTGGGCCATGTACTCCTTGAGGATGTCGTTCTGCACGGTCCCGCGCAGCGCGGTGCTTGCCACCCCCTGCTTTTCCGCCGCGGCGACGTAGAAGCAGAACAGCATCGCCGCCGGCCCATTGATGGTCATCGAGGTCGAGACCTGATCGAGTGGGATCCCGCGGAACAGGTCTTCCATGTCGGCGAGCGACGAGATCGCGACGCCGCACTTGCCCACCTCGCCTTCGGCGCGCGGGGGTCGGAGTCGTACCCCATGAGCGTGGGGAAATCGAACGCCACCGAGAGACCGGTCTGCCCGTGCTCCAGCAGGAACTTGTAGCGCCGGTTCGTGTCTTGCGCGCTGCCGAATCCCGCGAACTGCCGCATCGTCCACAGTTTCCCCCGGTACATCGTCGGGTGGATACCGCGGGTGAACGGGTAGGCGCCCGGCGCCCCTAACCGGCTGCGCGGGTCGAAGCCGGCCAGGTCGTCCGGCGTGTAGACGGGCTTTTTTTCGATGCCGCTCATCGGATCGCGCCCCCCCTCCCCCCGGCCTTCACCTGATCGAGGATCTCTGCCGCCACCTCGTACGGGCTGCGCCGGCCGTCCGCCACCTCGTCCAGCCGCAGGGCCAAGAGCTCCTCGACACGGATCCCTTCCAGGAGCCAACGCCTGAGCTTGCGCTCCAGGACGGCGCGCGTCCGGGCCGCCAGGCGCTGCCGCCGCCGCTCGGCGAGCTTCCCGCTCGCTTGAAGATAGGCGTAATGGCGATCCAGAGCAGCCGCGAGCTCGTCCACACCGACCCCCGTCGTGGCCGCGGTCGCGAGCACCGGCGGCTCCCAGGGGGCGGACGGTTGGACGGTCGGACCGTCGGACGGAGGGCCCGCACTGTCCGCCCGTCCGCCCGTCCGCCCGTCCGGCCGGTGGTGGGGAGAGACGTGCCGGAACGCATTCCCCCGCCGGATGCCGAGCATGACCTCGACCTCTTGTCGGAACTTGTCCGCGCCCGGACGGTCGCTCTTGTTCACCACGTAGATGTCGGCGATCTCCATGACCCCGGCCTTGAGCGCCTGAATGCCGTCGCCCGATTCAGGCACGAGCACGAGTACGGTCGTCTCGGCGGTGCGCGCGATGTCGAGCTCCGTCTGCCCGACCCCCACCGTTTCCACCAGAACGCGCTCGAAGCCGAACGCCTCGAGGAGATCGGCGACTTCTTCGGTCGTGGTGGCGAGCCCGCCCTGCGCCCCCCGCGTCGCCATCGAGCGGATGAACACGCCGGGGTCGAGGCTGACCGATTCCATTCGGATCCGGTCGCCGAGCAGCGCGCCGCCCGTGAACGGACTGGTCGGATCCACGGCCACGACGCCAACGGAGAGGCGCTGGGCGCGGAACCGCTGGATCAGCGCTTCGGTGAGCGTGCTCTTGCCGGCGCCGGGGGGACCGGTGATGCCGACCCGCCGGGTACCGCCGCGCCCGAGCAACCCGTGGGTGTGCGACAGCACCCGCTCGAACCCGTCGCGCTGGTTCTCGACCAGGGTGATGGCGCGGGCCAATGCGGCGGGCTCACGCCGGGCCAGCCCCTCGAGAATCCGCTCCGTCGTCACGCAAGACTCATGCGTCAGCTTCGCTCTTCGGCGGGCTCGAGCGGCAGGGTGCGCACCGGCCCCGGCCGTACGACGACGCGCTCCACGCGCGTGGCGGTGGCGGCGAGGATGTCGAACTCGAGCCCGTGCAGCGCGAATCGCTCGCCCGGTCGGGGGATGCGACCCAGCGCCTGCACGAGCAGCCCCGCCACGGTCTGGACCCCACGCGTTTCCAGCGTGACGCCGAGGGCCTCCTCGAGCCGGGTCGCCGGAGCGCTGCCCTCCAGCTCGACGATCCGCACGGGCGGCTCGTCGGTGAGGGGCGGGACGGCAGGCTCGAAGATCTCCGACACCAGGTCGCGGAGCAGGTCCTCGAACGTGACCAGGCCCGCCGTCCCGCCGAACTCGTCCAGGACGACGGCGAGGTGGCTCCGGCCGCGCTGCATTTCCAGCATGAGGTCGGCCGCTCGCGTGGTCCCCGGCACGACCAACGCCGGCAGAAAGGGGATGGGCGCGTCGGGCGGCAGCCGCAAGAGATCGAAGGCATGCGTCACGCCGATGACCTCGTCGAGCGATCCCCGATACACCGGATAGCGGCTGTAGCCCGATTGCAGGCACACGTGCGCCGCCTCGGCCGCGAGCAGGCCCTCGGGAATCGCCACGATCGACGTGCGGGGCGTCATCAGCTCCCGTACCGGCCGGTCCGCGAAGGCCAGCACACCCGACACGACCGCCATCTCGTCGGCGGACGCGAGCGCCTCGGTGTCCGCGT
>WNGI01010451.1_pt1 | contig 10660 bp, 6 predicted proteins | sample 5400621 | NCBI WGS metagenome assembly WNGI01 (sample SAMN13153374, study PRJNA577476) | soil metagenome | isolation source: 20 cm soil or saprolite under Garry oak tree replicate 1 | place: USA:California | collected 2016-06-15 | reverse complement strand
GGCGGATCAGTTCGTCCGTGCGTTCGATTCCACCCTGGTCAACGCGGATCGCTGGCTGTGGGTCGGCGGCCTCGAGCAACTTCAGGAACGTGGAACCGGGCAGCGGCGGCGCAAACACATAGCCCTGCGCCTTCCGGATGCCGCGTTCGCGCAGGTGCTGGACCTGCTCGAAGGTCTCGACCCCCTCGGCGATGATTTCCAGCCGCATGTCACGCCCAAGGCCAACCAATGTGTCCAAGATGGTGGTGGAATAACGTTCAGTTCCAATGGCATCGACAAACATTTTGTCGATCTTGATGAAGTCGATACCGAGTTTGAGCATGTAGGACAGCCCGCTGTGGCCGGTACCGAGATCATCAATCCCGACACGCAGGCCGAGGCCCTGGAGCGCAGCGATCACGCGGCGCGCCGTAGTGAGATTCTCAAGCGGCTGGCGCTCGGTCACTTCGAGCAACACTTGGGTCAGCGCGATCGGCGAACCGGCGAAGATCGCAGGCACGTCCTTGACGATCACCTCATCCAAAAAGTGCCGCGCCGACAGGTTGAAGCCAATAGTGAAATGCGGCCGCGCCCCGATCGCCGCGCCAGCCTCGGCGCAGACGCGGCGCATCAGAGCGCGCGTCAGCGGCACGATCAGGCCGCTCGATTCGGCAAGCGAAATGAAATGGGCCGGGAGCACCAGCGAGCCATCGGGCTTGTGCCAGCGGACCAGCACCTCGGCGCTGACGACACGCGCGGTCGTGAGATCCAGGATTGGTTGGTAGTAGGGAACGAGCTCATCTTTTTCGATCGCACGCGCGAGTTCGTCGACCGGATTGCCGCGCGAGCGCCAAGGCCGGAAGGCGACCAGCGCAAGGATCAGCGCCGCGCTCGCGCCGGTGCCGACCGTCGCCATCACGAGCAGGTCGCCATACGCGGCCAGCACACGCGCGCGCGGGATCGATGTTGTGACCACGATGCCGAAGTTTTCCGAAGAAAACTGCACGAGCAACAAATCGCGCGGTTCCGCATTGTCCTGCTGCGCCGCGCTTCGTTCCCCAATAACGGTGCCGTCTGACGCAGTCAGCGTGGCGTTGACCGCGACAGGACCGCCGGTCGGCGAGATGCGCGGGATGAGAAGATCCGACGGGATCAACGCAGCCAGCCAAGAGCCATCGGCGATGCTGCGACGAATGCGCACGCCGTTGTCGTTGCCGTTGCCGAGCCGGATGACTTCGATCACCACCTCGCTGTGGGTGCTTTCGATCGGCGCTGAAATCACCTGGCGTTGGCCGAACGGCAGCGCGAGATTGGTGCAGACGGTACCACCGTCCGAATCGACGATGGATACCTCTTTGACCGGGGTAACGCGGAACGACATCTCGTTCATCGCATCGCGATCAATATCGGTACACAAGCGAACGCCGCGCGCCGCGAGATCGTCGAGCCCCTCGATGACGCGGCCGAGCCGTGTTTCGGTCAGCGCGATCACCCGCTTGGCCGAGATGTTGAGCTCGTTGATTCCTTCCTGCTCGATGTAGTGGCTCAGCCACGTGTGCACGGCCGCCGCGGGCACGCCGGCGAGCGCCAGCCCAAGTGGGATGGCTGCTAGCTTCCAGAGCTTCGGCGAAACCACGGGCCGCTCTTTCCCCGCGCGCGACAATCGGCGCACCGGCCTGCCGCATTTCTCGCGACAAAGCCCAACCTTACGTGTCGTCCCAACATGGTTAGCGGTTGGTTAACATCAGGCCGCCGCGGTACGATCGCGCGCCGCTATCAATTCATCGGCTGCTTCTGGGATATCGGCTCCGATGGCGCCGCTGGCTCTAAGCGGATGGGCCGCTTCCAGGAGCTGACGGAATAGCGGGCCGGGCAAGGGCGGCGCGAACGCATAACCCTGGGCGAGCAAAATTCCACGCTCGCGCAGGTATTTCACCTGGTCGAAATTCTCGACGCCCTCAGCGATGATTTCCATCCGCATGCTGCGTGCGAGTTCGACCAGGGTTTCGATGATCGTCGTCGAATAGCGCTCCGTTCCGATGGCATCGATGAATAGTTTGTCAATCTTGATGTAGTTGGCGCCGAGCTTGAGCATGTAGGACAGCCCGCCGTGTCCGGTGCCGACGTCATCGATCGCGACCTTGCAGCCGAGCTCCTGCAGCGCCGCGATCACATGTCGGGCCATGTCCAGATTCTCGAGCGGCTCCCGTTCTGTGATTTCGAATACGATCTGCAACAAGCGGATCGCCGATCCGGCGAAAATCTCGCGGACGTCCTCGATGATTGCCTCGCTGCTGAAATGCCGCGCCGTCAGATTGAAGCTGAGCTTGGCGGCCGGCCTTGCGCCCAGCGCCTGCGCGAATTCGTCGCGCGCGGCGCGCATCAACGCCCGCGTCATCTCCACGACCAGGCCGGAGGATTCGGCAAGCGGAATGAAAGCAGCCGGCGGGACCACACTGCCGTCGCTCTTGCGCCAGCGCATCAGCACCTCGGCGCCGACAATTGAACCGGTGTGCAGATCGATCACCGGCTGGTAGTAGGGAACGAATTCGTTGGCTTCGAGCGCGCGCTCCATCTCGACGATTGGATTGGCGCTACTGCGCCAAGGCGTCAGAAGCGCGAGTGCGATCGCGAGCAACGCTAGCAGGAGACCGCCAAAAGCGCCGATGGCGCGGAGATCGTCATGTTCTGCGAATACTGCCGCGCGCGAGACCGCGGCCGTCGCCAGCAGCGGATAGCGCGTGGACTGATTGTGCGCGGTAATGGTGTCACCGTCTTCTTCGGCGCTATCGATCCTGCCAGACGGGCCCGCGATCATGGTGCCCTCACTCAGCATTACGCGCACCACCGGGTCGCTCGCCGCCTGGCTCGACGAACCATCCGGGAGAAACACATCCGATGGGATTTGGGCAACAAGTTGCAACGGGTCGGTCGCACGGCGCCAAGTGATACGTAGCGCGCGCTCATTCAGGTCGGGCAACTGGATCACCGAGAGAAACACGCGATCGTCGGCGGTGCGCAGTTCGCGCGACAGCGTGCGGGACTGCGTAGGGCCGCCGCGCGACAGGCAATCGAGCCCTCCCGCCTGGTCGGTGACCGAGATTTCCTTGAGCGGGGTAGTCGTCAGCGTCGCCCGGCGTACCGCGCCGGCATTGACGTCCGAACAGACCCGCAACCCGCCCTGCCCGATCGCAGTCAGCGCCGCGATCGACTGTCCGATCCGCCATTCCGCGCGCGCCACTGCGCGTTGCGCGGCGAGGCGGACTTCTTCCCTGCCCTGACGTTCAATATAGCCGTCCAGACCGCGGTGGTTCATCGCCGCCGGTACACCGGCAGCCACAGCCCCAAGGGCAACCGCCACATACTTGTGCAGCCTGCGGGGGATCACGACATCCTCGTTGGATCGCCGGGACAAAATTGCTAACCGGCGTTAAGAGCGTATTACGAGAGAATATTTTTTCTGACACAAAGGTAGGCGAAGCACGCCCCTGCTGGTTAACAAGGCGTTAACGGATTCGCGCCACGAGCGAGAAGACTGCGGAATATCGGCATGGAAGCATTATTCATCGGCCAGACCTACATCGACGTTACGTTTCTGATCGACCGCATTCCGACCGGCGATGAGAAAATTGTTGCCGAGGACTATGCGGTGAGCTTCGGCGGCAATGCCGTGTCGGCTGCGTTCTGCTGCGCCAAGCTCGGGATCGTTCCCGAACTGATGACGTCGCTCGCGGACGATTGGCTTGCGCGCATGTTCCTCGACATGGCGGCGAAGTACCAGATCTCGGTGCATGGCCGGAAGGTGAAAGAGTCCTCGCTCTCGTTCGTCATGCCGAACCAGGGCATGCGCGCAATCATCCGCTGCCGCGACGATCATTATCTGCATCCGGTCCCGCCGCTCGATCTGACGGGCTGCCGGGCGCTGCACCTTGATGGGCATCAGGCGGATGCCGCGATTCAATATGCGACGCTCTGTCGCGAGAAAGGCATCCTCACCTCGCTCGACGGCGGCGGACTGCGCTCCAATACGCTAGAGCTGCTCGAGCGCATCGATGTCGCAATCTGCTCGGAGCGGTTGTGCGAACAACTCAAGCTGAGCCCGCAAGGGCTGTGCTCTTTACTGACGGACAAGGGTTGCCGCATCGGCGGCGTCACCTTGGGCGCCCGTGGCCTGATTTGGTACGACGAGCGCGGCAACCTGCGGCACATGCCGGCGCTTGCGGTCCCGTCGAACGAGGTTATTGACACCAACGGCGCCGGCGACATTTTTCACGGCGCATACGTATTCTCGTATTTGCACGCGCCCGATAAGCCATGGGAGGCGCATTTCCGATTTGCCCGCGCGGCCTCGGCGCATTCGGTGCGTTATCTCGGGATCGAGCACTCGCTGCCCACCCGCGCCGATGTCCTCGCCGCCGAGAAGACATTTCGCGAAGCGGCGTGAAGCGATTCAGCGCTTTTTCGCGCCTTTCACATGCTCAGCGATGAAACGCGGCAGCGCGAAGGCCGCGACGTGAACCTCGGGCGTCCAGTATCTCGTCTTGAAGCGGCCGGCCTTCCGGTAGCGCGCCGCGATCGTGCGGATCGGGTGGTGGCGCAGCTTCCTGTCCTTTGACGCCCAGCCCATCGCCATGTGACCGCCCACATAGGTCGGGATCGCCGCCACATAGCAGGCGGCGTCGGCGAATAGCGACTTGAACATGCCGACGGATGAAATCAACTCGTCCGGCTGGAAGAACGGCACACCGTTCTGCGTCACCATCACGCCGCCCGCCGCCATGCAACGCTTGGCCGCGGCATAGAATTCATTGGTGAATAGCACGGCGCCCGGCCCCTGCGGGTCGGTCGAGTCCACGATGATGACATCGAAGCGCCGGTCAGTTGTGGCGACATATTTCATGCCGTCGTCGATCACGCTCTCGAAGCGCGTGTCGCGGGAGATCGGCGTGGTGAATTCCGGGAAATGCTCTTTGCTGAATTCAATCACCGACGCATCGATTTCGACCTGCACCACACTTTTCAGTGTTTTGTGCTTGAGCGCCTCTTCGGCGATGCCGCAGTCGCCGCCGCCGATGATCAGCACATTGTGCGCCTTGCCATGCGCGAGGATCGGCACGTGCGTCATCATCTCGTGATAGATAAACTCGTCGCGCGTGGTGACCTGCGTCGCACCGTCGAGCATCAGCATCTTGCCGAAGTGCTTGTGCTCGAACAGCACCAGATGCTGGTGCTCGGTATGCTGCTCGTACAGCACTTTTTCGACCGCGTAGGTCATGCGGAAGCCGAGGTCGTCGAACAGGGTTTCGGGAAGCCACCGTTTCTCGGCCATTGTATTCTCGCGCTTGTCGCCCCGGACGGTCCGGAGGACCGATCCGGGACCCATGAATCGCAGCTCGATTTGGAATGCTCGGATAGATGGGTACCGGCTCTCGCTGCGCTCGGCCGGGATGACATCTTACGTGCAAATGCCACCCAAGGCGTTTACGTCCGTCTTCGACGGGCTATGGCCGGGCATGACGGAGTTTGGGCTAAGTCCCCTGCCCGCGCAGGTGCTCACCGACCGCGACGCGCTTGGGCTTGAACGCCTCGCGCAGCACCGGCACGCAAGCGTCCGGATTGGCGCGGCCGCACATGAAGATGTCGATCGCGGCGTAATGCACCTCCGGCCAGGTGTGGATCGAGATGTGGCTCTCGGCGAGCACCGCGACGCCCGAAACCCCGCCGTTCGGCTCGCAGTGATGGAGGTGGATGTGCAGCAAAGTCGCGCCCGCGGCGGCCACGCAGCGGCGCAGCGCCTCATCGATATGATCAATGTCGTCGAGGTGCTTGGCGTCGTAGAGATCGACGATCAAGTGCACGCCGGCGCAGCACACACCGTTGCGGACCACGAAGTGGTCCTTGCGGTTATCAACGATAGCCGGAGCAGCCGTCGGCTCGTTTTTCTTTCGGGCGGTACCTGGGATCCCCAAGCCCTTGTCCGATCGCAAGAGGGCGTGCTGGCGCATGCCGTCCTCCCCAACCAGGAAAAAGAACCCGAGATGCCGGCGAGCCGGCGCCACGGAAAGCGAAAGCCGCCCGACCCTGTCCCGATTGGACTGATCTACAGCGGCAAGACCCCCAAATAAGGTCAGTTTCCCCCACGATCAAGAAGATTCTTGGCCCGCCCGCTGCATGCGCCGCTCGCCTGACATGTGGCGCAATGAGAATCACACAAAGCCAAGCGCCAGTTGGCTTTCCGCGGCTTGCTGCGCTTCCACGGCGGCAACGGCCGTCATATTGACGATGCCGCGCGCCGTCACGGAGGGCGTCAGAATGTGGGCCGGACGTGCCGCGCCGATCAGAATCGGGCCGACGGGGAGTGCGTCGGCCAGCACCTTGATCATCTGATAGGCGATATTGGCGGCATCGATGTTCGGCATGATCAGCACATTGGCTTCGCCGGTCAGCCGCGCGTGCGGATAGACCCGCTGGCGGAACGCAGGAACCAGTGCGGATTCGCCGTTCATCTCGCCGTCAACCTCCAGCCCGGGTGCATGAGCGAGGATGATGTCGAGCGCCTCGCGCATCTTGCGCGCCCCTTGACACTCGTAGCTACCGAAATCCGAGCGCGAGAGCAGCGCGATCTTTGGCTCGATGCCGAACCGCCGCACATGGGTCGCGGCGAGCATTGCCATCTCGGCAATCTCGTGGGCGCTCGGATCGGCATTGATGTGGGTGTCGGCGAGGAAGTAAACGCCCTTGGCGGTGATGACGGTCGTCAGCGCCGCGAAAATCCCGACGCCGGGCGCACGCCCGATGATGTCGCGAATGTAGGTCAGATGGCCCATATAGCGGCCTTCCACGCCGCAGATCATGGCGTCCGCAAGGCCCTGCTTGACCGCGATGGCTGCAATGACCGTCGCATTGGTCCGCAACAGGGTGCGCGCTGCGTCCGGCGTGACGCCCTTGCGTCCTGCCGCCTCGACGAGGACCTGCACGTAGGTGCGATAGCGCGGATCGTCCTCCGGATTGACCAGCTCGAAATCGCGGTCGGGCCGAATCGCAAGCCCGTAGCGCGCGAGCCGCGCTTCCACGATGGCCGGGCGCCCGATCAGGATCGGCCGGGCAAGCCCTTCCTCCACCACAATCTGAGTTGCGCGCAGGATACGCTCATCTTCGCCTTCGGCGTATATGACGCGCTTCATCGCTTCCTTAGCCTGCGCGAATATCGGCTTCATGATGAAACCGGAGCGGAACACGAAGCGGTTGAGCCGCTCCTGATAGGTCGCAAAATCCGTGATCGGCCGGGTCGCCACGCCGGATGCCATCGCGGCCTTCGCGACGGCGGGCGCAATGCGCAGGATCAGCCGTGGATCGAACGGGTTCGGGATGAGCGACCCCGGACCGAACGTGCGGAACTCACCGCCATAGGCCTTTGCCGCCACATCGGACGGGGCCTCGCGCGCGAGCACCGCAATTGCGTCGACCGCCGCCAGTTTCATTTCCTCGTCGATGGTGGTGGCGCTGACATCGAGCGCGCCGCGGAAGATATAAGGAAAGCACAGCACGTTGTTGACCTGGTTCGGGTAGTCGGACCGCCCGGTGCAGATCATCGCGTCGGCGCGCACGTTGTAGGCTTCCTCCGGGTTGATCTCGGGTACCGGATTGGCGAGCGCCATGATCAGGGGCTGCGGCGCCATGCGGGCGACCATCTCGGGCTTGAGCACGCCGGGTGCAGAGAGGCCAAGAAAGATGTCGGCGCCGTCGATGATCTCGGCGAGCGTGCGTTTGTCGGTTTTCTGTGCGTAGACGGCCTTCCAGCGGTCCATCAGCGCGGGCCGGCTCTCGTAGACCACACCCTCGATGTCGGTGACCCAGATGTTCTCTCGTCTGGCGCCCAGCGCGACCAGCAGATTGAGGCATGCCAGCGCCGCGGCGCCCGCCCCGGAGGCAACGATCTTCACTTCACCGATCTTCTTGCCGGTCAAATATAACGCATTCTGCACCGCGGCGCCGACGATGATGGCAGTGCCATGCTGGTCGTCATGGAACACCGGGATTTTCATCCGGGCTTTGAGCTTGTCCTCGATGTCGAAGCACTCCGGCGCCTTGAAGTCCTCCAGATTGATGCCGCCGAAGGTCGGCTCGAGCGCAGATACGACCGAGACAACGTGGTCCACGTCGTGCGCATCGATCTCGATGTCGAACACGTCGATGCCCGCGAACTTCTTGAACAAGACGGCCTTGCCCTCCATCACGGGCTTGCCGGCGAGTGGACCGATATTGCCGAGGCCGAGCACCGCGGTGCCGTTGGAAACGACCGCCACCAGGTTCGCCCGCGCGGTGAGTTCGGCGGCTTGCGCCGGATCGGCAACGATCGCCTCACAGGCCGCCGCCACGCCCGGCGAATAGGCGAGCGCCAGGTCGCGCTGGTTGCTGAGCGGCTTGGTCGGCTGAATCTCCAGCTTTCCCGGTTTCGGCATACGGTGATAGACGAGCGCGCCGGCGCGCAGATCGTCGGATATTGTCGAGGCCATTGCCACACTCCGGTCCAATCGGCACCGACATTATGGCATTTGCGGCCGTTCATGGGCAAGATCTTCATCGGCGCGCTCGTCGCTCTCGCGATCGCGGTCGGTGGCTATTTCGGCTTCGAGTTTTATCTGCAGCAGCGGATCGCGAATGACGTCGAGGCGGCGTTTGCCAACGTGCGCGCGAGCGGCGCCAAGGCGAGCCACGGCAAGGTCACCTTCGGCCTGTGGAGCCGTACCATCACGGTGGCCGACATTGCGGGCGAATTCGCCGCTCAGCCCCCGGCGAGCCTGAGGATCGCTCGCGTTGTTGCCAAGGGCGTCAGCCAGGTGGATGCCCAGCGCTTCGCCGCCAACCGGATCGATGCAGCGAATATCGAGGTCGCGGGCGGGATCGGCCAACAGGGCGACCTGCGGTTTACCTATCAGGTGCCGAGCATCGAGATCACAGACTATGCGGGGCCGGGCGGACCGCTGCGGCCGCTCGATGGGACTGCCCCTGCCGACATCTACCGCTTCGTGCTGGACCACTTTGCGGCCGTGTCGGCGAAGGCGGTGGTTGCCCCGACGGTTGCGGTGAGGTTCGCGCCGGCGGGATCGGCCGCATCCGCGGGCACTGGAGACTACACCTATACGGGCGTCGCGCTGCGCGACATCAAGGACGGCAAGGTCGCCGCGACGATCGTCGATCGCGTGAGTTTCACCGCCGCGATGACCGCGGCAGGCAAGACCGAAAACCTTACCGGTGAGATCACAAATCTCGCCGCCTATGACTTCGATGCGGCGGCAACGCGCGCCCTGCTTGATCCGGCGCGCGCGAGTGATGACAAGTACTATCGCGCGTACCGCCAATTGACTGTCGGCCCCTATACGGCCTCGTTCCAGCAAGGCCTGAAAATGCGGATCGATGGCGCGATAGTCGACGACGTCGGTTTGCGTCCCTCGAGGCTGCAGCTGCCCCAATTGATGGCGATCGTCGATGCGGCGCCGCCTCCCGGCACTACGCCGACGGCCGAGCAGATGCGCGACCTGCTGGGCAAGGTTGCCGGCATCTACGAAGGCATTCGCGTCGGCAGCGCAGAGATGCGGGGCCTATCGATGGACACACCGCAGGGCCCGTTCGCCATCGGCGCAATCCGGCTCGCCAATGTGGAGAACGGCAAGATCGCCGAGGTGGCGCTCGAGGGCCTCGACGCAAAGGCGCCGCAGGGGCCGGTGAAGATCGGACGCTTCGCACTGAAATCCCTCGACATGGCGAACCTGATGCGGACGTCAGCGCAATTCGCCGCTCCGGGCCGGCAGCCCTCGACCGAACAGCTCGCCGCGCTTCTGCTGCTGCTCGAAGGCACCGAGATCGCCAACCTGGTCGCGCCTTACAAAGACACCGGCAAGCCGGTCAACATCGACACGTTGAACATCTCGTGGGGTCAGTTCGTCGGGCCCATCCCGACCAAGGCACGCGTGACCGTGAAGATGAGCGGACCCGTGGACCTCAGCGATCCGGAGCCGTTCAACATGCTGGCCTCGTCGGGCCTGAGCAACGCGACGGTGAACTTCGACCTCGGCGCCGCGTGGAATGAAACCGCGCGCTCGTTCGCGGTTGAACCGGCCACACTCGAAATCGGCAATGTGCTCAGCGCCGCGGCGCGGTTGTCGCTCACCAGTGTTCAGCGCGAGACATTTTCTCTCAACCCGCTGCAAGCCGCCGTCATGGCGGCGCAAATCGAAGCGGGCCCGGTCGAACTGACACTCCGCGACACCGGCGGCGTCGATCTCGCGATCACGCAGCAAGCGCGCCAGCAGAGCATCTCGCGCGAGGATGCGCGGCGCGCCATCACCGACAATATCCGCGAGAATGCGATGAAGATGTCCCCGATCAATCCCGACGTGATGGCGATCGCGGGCGCGCTGACACGCTTCATCGAAAACCCGCGCGGCACGCTGACCATCAAGCTCATCCCGCGCGGGCGGGTCGGGATGATGCAGATCCTCGAGGCGCTGAAAACAAGCCCGGTGGCGGTGCTTGGGCACTTTCAAGTGGAGGCGACGAACGGGCGTTAGCCCTACTCCGGCTTGACCAGCCGGATATGCAGCTCGCGGAGCTGCTTTGGGCTGACCTCGGAGGGCGCGCCCATCAGCAGGTCCTCGGCGCGCTGGTTCATCGGGAACAG
>WNGI01007467.1_pt1 | contig 10660 bp, 9 predicted proteins | sample 5400621 | NCBI WGS metagenome assembly WNGI01 (sample SAMN13153374, study PRJNA577476) | soil metagenome | isolation source: 20 cm soil or saprolite under Garry oak tree replicate 1 | place: USA:California | collected 2016-06-15 | reverse complement strand
AACAGCCTACGCGGGCGAAAGCGTGCTGGTCGCGATGCTCACCGCGCGCAATGCATTGCGGCGGCATGAATTCAGCGACGAGATGCGCGCCGGCTTCTGCCTGATGGGTGCGTGCCAGGACTGCTGGGTATGGCTCGCGGACCATTCACGAGTGCGCGCCTGCACCACAACCGTGGCTGACGGAATGCACATTTTGACTGGCACTCCGCCGAGACTCTCAGCGTGACTAGGGTGGCAATCGTCGGCGCCGGCCCGGCCGGGATTGCGGCGGCAGGCGTGCTCGTTACGCACGGAGTGGCCGTGACTGTGGTCGATGAAGGACGCGCAGCCGGCGGCCAGATCTATCGGCGCCCGCGGGCCGGGATGAAGCTCGACATCGACACTCTTCTCGGATCGGAAGCGACCAACTATCGCAATTTCCATGGAACGTTCAATCGTATACGCGACAGCATCGACTATCGACCGGAGACGCTCGTGTGGGGCATCGGCGGGAAGCGCCTGCACACGCTGCGTGCTGGAGCTGCCGACGCAATAGCGTTCGACGCGCTGATCCTCGCGACGGGCGCCACCGACCGCGTGCTGCCGATGTCCGGCTGGACGCTGCCGGGCGTCTTCACGCTGGGCGGCGCACAAGTCCTGCTGAAGGAACACGGCTGCTTCATCGGTCGGCGCATCGTGTTCTGCGGCAGCTCGCCGCTGCTCTACCTCGCTGCCAAGCAGTATCGCGCGATGGGCGCGCCGGTTATCGCGGTACTCGACACGACACGGTTCGCTGCGAAAGTCGCAGCCATACCCGATCTTCTCAAAGCTCCTCGAAACTTTGTGCGTGGGCTTGGTTACATGGCTACGCTGCGACGCGCGGGCGCACTGATCGATCACGGCATTCGGCTGTTGGCATTCGAAGGCGCTCATGGTGTTGAGGCCGTCCGCTTTGAGGATCGCCGCGGAAATGAAGCCGTGTTGCCCTGCGACGCCGTCGCCTATGGCTTCGGTCTCAAGCCTGAGACGCAATTGGCCGAGCTTGCCGGCGCGAAACTTCGCTACGATCCGGTTTTCCGCCAATGGCTGCCGGAAACGGACGTGGACGGGCGGTGCGGAGGGAATCTCTATGTGGCGGGCGATGGCGCAACCATCGGCGGCGCGCAGGCGGCGGCCTTCGCGGGTGACCTTGCGGCCTATGCGGTGCTCGAAGACTTCAAACTGGCGACCAGTGGCATCGAGCGAAGGCGCGCACGGCGCAACGCCGCGCGCCTGGGGCGCTTCCAGCGCGGTCTGGTGCGTGCCTTTGCGTGGCCGACCGCCGCAATCAGCGAACTCGATGACAACGTCATGGTCTGCCGCTGCGAAGGCATCACGGTTGGCGAGCTGCGCACCTCAATCCGCGCCGACTTTGGTCCAACGGAAATCAATCGCCTCAAGGCGATCACCCGCTGCGGGATGGGACGCTGCCAGGGCCGCTTCTGCGGCCTTGCTGCCGCCGAGCTGGTGGCTGACACGCTAAAGGTACCGCTTGAAACGGTCGGACATCTGCGCACGCAGGCGCCGATCAAACCGATTCCACTTGTGATTAGTCCTGCGGGAAGCGCTGCGGCCGTAGCGCGCGGTGAAACCAGTGCACCAGCGTGACCATGTCGAACACCGGCACACCGAGCCGGCGATTGATTTCATGGGAGTAGGGCGTGATGTTCGTGCACTCGCACACGATGGCACCGACCGATGAATCGTCCTTCACGATACGCTCTGCGGTATGCAGCACTTCGTTCTTGAGCACCTCGAATGGAACTGAATTGTCGCCCTCGCGGATCGAACGCTGAAATACCGACGTCGGTGGTAGCCCCACAACCGGTGTATCAGGATCAATTCCGACCGCCGCCAGGTGCTGCATCGTGAGCAACTCCGCGGAAAATGTGAGTATCGCTGGACGTTTTCCCTTCGGCAGCATGCGCGCCACCATCGGCACCTGTAACAGGGCGCTGGTAGCGACTGGCACGCTGCAATGTGCCGCAAGCTCTCGCTGATATAGCGCGAGGAAGCCGCACGTCGTCGTAATGCCCTCTACGCCTTCTTCGATCAATTCGTCGGCCGCATCGGTAAAAAGCTGAAACAAGTGGCGGTTGTTCAACGTGTCGACGATCTTGTTGGGGACTGCGCCGCGCACGATCTTGTAGTGTACCGGGAACGGCCAGGTCTGGGCGTTGCCGATGTCACCGTTGAAACGCTCGAACTTGCTGTCGAGCATCAGGATGCCGATCGGCACGCCGTAGTAGGTGGGCTTTCGTTTTGTGGCTTTCATCCGCGCGGTGCCTCCATGTCACGCGCGCGCATTGCGGCCGACGCAAGCGTCGCATCGAATTCGCCGGTGAGCCGTTCTTCGTCTGGCTGTGACCGAGCGAATCGATCAATGGCGAAAGCATCGATCGGAATTTTGGACGCACCTTCGTCAATGATCTCGGCCATCGTGTAACCGACACCGGGACTGAGCTGAAAGCCGTGGCCGCAAAAACCGAATGCGTGCAGCAGGTTTTTTTGCGTGCGGCTCCGGCCCATGACGGGAAGCATGTCGGGCAGGTACCCCTCGATTCCTGACCACACCCGGATCGCATGAGCAGAGGCGAGCATTGGTACAACGCGCGCCATCTGTGCAAGAGCGAGCAGTATCTTCTCCGGCGCTACCGGGGCGCAGTTTTGCACGCGATCGGCAGGCCCGCGCGGATAGAAGCCAACGATCACGTTGCCGCGCTCGACCTGCCGGAAAATGACCGACCCGTCGACCGCCTGGAGCGCCGACGTGACGAAATAGGGCAGAGGTTCGGTTACGAAGTGCGGCGGCGCCGCCTCGAACATCGGCGTCGTTTCCCCGAATTGTTGTGCAATCTCATTGCCCCAGGCGCCTGCAGCATTGAGCACGATCGGCGTTTCGAAGGCGATGTCACGATCGGTGACGACGCGAAAGTTATCGCCAAGGGATTCGAGCGCCATGACTCGCGTGTTCTGAAAGATGTCTGCGCCAAGGGCGCAAGCCGCTCGCGCGACCGCTGGCGTAGCCAGGCGTGGGTTCGCCGTGCCGTCCCGTTTCGACCACGTGGCGCCGCATGCATCGGGGCCGAGCCACGGAAAGCGCCGGCGCAAGTCGTTTGCGCCGATCAGCTCGATGTCGAGGCCCGCCGCAGTGCCCTGCGCATGATAGCGTTCCAGCTTCGCGAGATTCTTGTGGTCGAGCGCGACGTAGTAATGGCCGCGTGGTGCAAACTCACAGCGCTCGCCGATCAGTTCCTCGATCCGCTCCCATTGCTGGTGCGCACGCAGCGCCAATGGAAATTCTGTCGGATGACGTCCCTGCAGGCGCACGTTGCCGAAGTTGACGCCGCTCGCCTGGCTTCCAACTGCGCCTTTCTCGATCACCGCAACCGAGCGGCCGCGCTTGCGCAGGAAATAGGCGGTCCAGGTCCCGACCAGCCCGCCGCCGATGATTGCAACGTCGCGGTGGATCGTGCGCATGCCGCTGTCTACCATCGGGCCTGCGGGACGTACATCAGTGAGGCACCGTGAGCGACAGCCGCGCCGACATCCTGATCTTTGGAACCGGCAACTTTGCCGGACGGGTCGCGCTCGATCTCGCGGCAACCGCACGCGAGCCGGTGACCGTCGTGATCGCGGGCCGCAATCGCGAGCGCCTAAATTGGCTGCGGACCGCCGGCAACGCACGGGCCGCGCTGTTCAAGCGACCGGCGCGCTTCGTGTCGCATCACGTGGACTTGACGGTGGCGGATGCCGCAGTCGCCGCGATTTCGGCGGTTGAACCCAAGGTCGTCGTGCAGGCCGCGTCCTTCCAGACCGGCAATGTCATCAGCAATCGGGACAACGCCTGGACGAAGCTTGTCGCCGAAGGAGGCTTGAGCGCAACGGCGGTGCTGCAGGCGCCGCTCTCTATCGAAGTCGCGCGTGCCGTGAAGGCGGTGCGGCAGAGAGCCTTTTTCATCAACTGCTGCTTTCCCGATGTTGTGAATCCGCTTATTGCTGCGCTCGGTCTGCCGATTGCCTGCGGGGTCGGAAATATTGCGATTCTTTCGAACGCGTTCGCCGGCGAGCTCGGCGATGCCACTAGGCTCAAGGTACTGGCGCACTATCAAAATCTTGCGCCGTGGCGGCGACCACCGGAAACGCGGACAGGCCGGTCCGCTCGCGTGTGGATCGACGAGAACGAGGTTGCCAACGTTTACGCGCGTTTTGCCAGCGTGCAGCTGACGCGCGAACCCGCCATCGAAATTTCGGGGCCCAGCGGCGTACCGCTGATGATGGCAATGGCCCACGGCGATGAATGGATCGGCCACGCGCCCGGGCCAAACGGACTGCCGGGCGGCTATCCGGTGAAATTCGACGGGAGCAAGCTCGATCTCGACTTGCCACGTTCGCTGGCTCGTGACGAGGCGATTGCCTGGAACAGGCTTTACGAGGAGGAGAGCGGACTGGTCGTGGATGTGGGTGGCCGTGCGCGTTACACCGGGGTGTTGCGCCAGCTCCTTGCGGCAGTAAGCCCCGCGATCGCGGACGGATTTCAAGTGCGCGAGATCGCGGCTGCGTCCCGCGCGATGAACGACTTGCGGTCGCGGCTGCAGGAAAGCTCGTCGTGACCACGTGAGCCCGGTCCGGTCTCGACAGACGTCACCCGACACGCGAAGATGAACCGAGCAGGGGTTAGGCGCGTCCGCCATGCGGCGCGCTCAGTGCGAGGGAGATCGATCATGACCAGGCGGAGACTCATTGTCACTGTCGCGGCCGGCCTGATGGCCGGGGCGTCTGCGGCCTTTGCCCAGGAGCCCGTCGTCTTTGGCGTGATCACGCCGCTTTCCCCGCCTGGCGAAACCGGCCTCGGACAACTCGTGAAACGCGGCAGCGAGATCGCGGTCGATTATCTCAATGAGAAGGGCGGCGTCATGGGCCGCAAGGTGGTGCTGTCGATTCAGGACAGCGCCGGCAAGAACGAGCAGGCTGTTGCGGCCTACCGTCGGCTCGTCACGAATGAAAAAGCTGTCGCGGTCTTCGGCTTCATTCACAGTGGCGCCAATATCGCGGTGAACGAAGTCGCCAAGGAAATAGGTATCCCGACCATGGGTACCCAGACCGGCGCCGGCGACGTCACCGCCAAGCACTACGACATCGCGTTCCGCACCCATGCGGTCGATCCGCCGCGCGCGGCGACTTGGCTCGGCTGGGCCAAGAAGATGGGCTTCAAGCGCATGTCGATCGTGGCGGAGACGACCGACTACGGCATCGGGCTCGCGAAGGCGACCGAGGCGCAGAACAAGAGCATGAACATCGGTCTCGAGATCCAGACCATCATGTTCGACCGCACCACCACGGACCTGTTGCCGCAGCTCCTGCAGGTCAAGGCGTTCAATCCGGACTGCATCGTCAACGTCGGCGTCGGCCAGCCGCTCGACTTGATGATCACGCAGGCGACGACCGTTGGCTTGTTGCCGAGGGTGCCGATGGTGACATCGTATGACGCGCCCGCACGTCCGCAGCACTGGCAGCTCCACAAGGAGCAGGGTGTCGGCGTCCATTTCATCGCGTTCTACACCAACAAGTCCAAGCTGAGTGACATCGGCGAATGGTTCGCGAAGAAATATCAGGAGAAGTTCAACGAGCCTCCGGTCTATGCGGCGCTCAATGCCTTCGGGAACGCCCTGGTGTTCGCGCAAGGAATCGAGATGGCGAACACCACGGAGCCGAAGGCGCTGATCAAGGCGCTGGAAACCGGCTCGTTCAAGAGCTGGTCGGCAGTTCCGGTCACCTTCCCGCGCGCGGAAGGCTCGCTCTGGCACAACTGGTCGCCGCCGCTGATGATCCTCAAGTATACGAAGGAAGGGCAGACGCAGTCCGACGCCGAGGTCGCCTATACGCTTGGAGAAAATTGAGCGGCATCGACGCTTCACAGCTCAGGCGCCGAGAGGCAAAACGCCAGGAGACCGGTGAGCTTGGGGCGATGAATGTATAGCACCGAGCTCCTGACTCAGACGCTCATCGCAGGCGTGATGATCGGTGTGCTCTACGCCTTGATGGCGCTGGGCATCACTTTCATCTACAGCATCGTTCGGATGATCAACTGGGCGATGGGCGAGTTCTACATGCTGGGGAGCTATATCCAGTATGTGGCGGTCGCCTACGCGCTGGGCCGGAATTACTGGTGGCTCGCCATTCTGGTTTCTACGGCCGGCACCTTCCTGATCGGCTATCTGCTCGAGCCGATCCTGATCAAGCCGATGCATGTGCGTCCGATGGAGCGCCGCGACGACTATGCGACGGTCGTCACGATCGCGCTGCTTCTGATGCTACGCAGTCTCGCGGTCGCGATCGGCGGACCCTATCAGTACCGACCGGAAACGAACCTACCGATCATGTGGGTCGGCCCCCTCCCGATGGAGGGGGCGCGCGTTGCCGCCTCGGTGTTTGCGCTTGTTGCGCTCGCGTTGTTCTATCTCGTGATCTCGCGGACATGGATCGGGCTTGCCTTGCGCGCGATGGCGCAGAACCGAGTCGCCGCACAAACCTCCGGCGTCAACGTGTTCAGGCTGGACGCGGTGGCATTCGCGATCGGGGTGGCGCTCGCCGGGCTTGCGGGCGCGCTGCTGGCGCCGCTTTTCCTGGTCTACCCGACGAATGGCGCGGTCACGACCGTGAAAGGCTTTGAGATCATCGTGATCGGCGGGCTCGGTTCCATTCCGGGTGCGCTGATTGGCGGCGTGCTGCTTGGCGTGGTCGAGAGTCTTGGCGCAGCGTTCATCTCGTCGCCCTATCAAAATGCGTACGGTTTTGTGCTGGTGCTGCTGGTGCTGCTGGTGCGCCCGTACGGCCTGTTCGGCGAACGCGGACGCGAAGCGTGAGCGACGTGCTCGCCACCTCGGGGCTGACAAAGCGCTATGGCGGTCTGATGGCCAACGAGCGTGTCGCAATCGCGCTCTCGCGAGGCGAAATTCGCGGGCTCATCGGGCCGAACGGCGCGGGCAAGACAACCCTCGTCAATCTCGTTACTGGCATCGAGCGACCCGATGCCGGCGACGTCATGCTCGATGGCCTCGCGGTTACGGGACTGGGACCGCACCGGATCGCGGCGCGCGGGCTCGTACGCTCCTTTCAGGTCGCGCGCGTATTCGGAAATCTCACGGTGCGCGAAAATCTGATGGTGCCGTATTTCGCGTGCGAGCGCATAAGCGGCACGATCGAGGCGCTCGCGCGCATGGACGAACTTCTGCGCCTCTCAACCCTGCAGCCACTTGCCGACGATCTCGCCAAGTCACTCTCCGGCGGGCAACGTATGCTGCTTCAGGCTTGCGCGGGATTCATGATCCCGGGCGTGAAGGTCCATGTGCTCGACGAGCCATTTGCCGGGATCAACCCGGTGGTGAAAGACACGCTGATCGATCTGATCCTCAAGGAGAATCAGTCCGGCGCAACGTTCCTGATCGTGAGCCACGAGATGGAAATCATCCGCCGCATCTGTCCGCTAGTCACCGTGATGATCGGCGGAAAGGTTGCCGCCGAAGGTCCTCTTGAAGAGATCGCGCGCCGCGAAGATGTTGTGACGGCGTATCTCGGGCGCTCGTTGCAATGAACGGCGCACTTCTCACCGTGCAGGACGTGCACGCTGGCTATCTGCCGGGGATCGACATCCTGCGGGGGTTGAGCCTGAACGCGCGTCCCAATGAGATCACACTTATCATTGGGCCCAACGGTGCGGGCAAATCGACCTTGCTGCGAACGGTCTTCGCACTTCTCGCGCCCAACCAGGGCACTATCACGTTCCGGGACAAGCCGACGGGTGGCCTGGGCCCAAGCGACCTGAAGGCGGCCGGCATCAGCTATGTCACGCAAGACATCAACAGCTTCCCGAATCTGACGGTGGAAGAGAACTTGCGCATGGGCGCGTGGGTCTTTCGACGCGATAGGGAGCGTTTGCGCCGGCAGCTTGAGCGCGCCTATGCGACATTTCCGGCGCTCGCCGAAAAGAGGCGCGCGCGTGCGGGAGAATTGTCGGGCGGGCAGGGGAGGATGCTCTCGGTTGCGCGCGAGATCATGACGGAGCCGCAGCTTCTTCTCGTGGATGAGCCGACGGCCGGTCTTGCTCCCAATCTGGTCGAGCAGGTTTACGACATCCTCATCACCACCAAGAAGGCGAGCGACATCGCGATCCTGCTGGTCGAGCAGAATGTTGAACAGGCGCTGCCGCTCGCCGACTATCTCTATCTTCTCAACCTCGGCTGCGTGAAAGCCGAGGGACCGGGGCGGGACTTCGACAACACACGCGTGCGGGCGCTGATTCAGGAATGTCTGCTGGGTTAACCAAGGAGTGGGGCGCTTTCGTTAACTGGCGGCGCGTCGCCATCGCGGCGGTCGCAGTCGGCTTGCCGCTCGCCGCGCTGCCGCTGGTGACCGGCGAATTCATCCTGCATGTGCTGACGATTGGAGCTTACTATGTAATCTTGGCGGTCAGCTGGAATCTGCTCGCGGGCTTCACCGGCCAATTCTCGCTTGCGCAACATGCTTTCGCGGCCGTCGGCGCCTATGGCTCAGGGCTCCTGATCTACCATTTGAAAACGCCGCTGATCGTCAGCATGCCAAGTGGAGTCTTGGTAGCGGCACTTGCCGGTTATCTGCTTGGTCGCCTCGTGCTGCGTATGCGCACGATCTATCTCTCGATCGCCACCTGGGCGTTTGCCGAGACATATCGGATCGTGCTGACGGCCGCTTATGACTTTACCCGCGGCGATCTCGGCCTGAGCGTGCCGTCGCTCTACGGCCACGTACGTCCGATCTATTATTACTACACGTTCGTCGCCGTGGCGTCAGCCTGCGTGCTCATTACGCATGTTATCTTGCGTTCGCCGATCGGCTATTTCATGCGCGCCGTAAAGGACGACCAGTTGCGCGCGCAGTCGCTCGGCGTCGATACTACTGCGGTCAAGCTGTTCGCATTCACGGTTTCAAGCGCGATGGCCGGTCTCGCCGGCGTGCTCTACGCGCATTACGTGCTGACACTGACGCCTTCGATCGTGGACTTCAGCGAGATGGCGAAGATCATCATCATTGTGGTGATCGGGGGGCTTGGACATTTCATCGGGCCGGTGCTGGCGGCGCCGCCGATCAACTTCCTGTCAACCTATTTGCAGGCATTCGGTGAGTGGAGCCTCGTGCTCTTTGCGATAGCTGTCATTATAGTGATGAGATCCTATCCCGCCGGACTCGCGGGACTTGTCGAGTCCTGGCTCCGCCGATGGCGGCGCGCTCGACGGTGACCGGTGATGCGATCAATTCCCGGAACACTCCGACCTCGCGGAGCAACCCGCGTCAGCAATTCGTGGCAGGGGTGAACTACTCAATACCAATATCAGCAGCGGCCATTACAGCAATTCGTTGTCGTGGGTCTACTAGATTCCCCAAGGCATAGTTGCACTAAGAAAATAATGATCACCAACAAGGACTCCTGTAGCCCTTTCATTCCCCTCATCCCAAATCCCAACGAACTTCTCGGGTGCAAACTGTAGGTCTTCAACTGGAAAACGGTAGTCGGTCGTTTGGTTCTTCCAAGATTTGCTGCCCCGACTTCATAATCATAACTATAACGGAACCTAGGAGCCTAAGCGGGCAGACAGCCAAGCTCCAATTTGTAGTTCTTGCAGACCTTCGCTGTGCACAACACGCCGCGTCCAGGGTCGCGGCTGCACTCGTTGCATCCGCCTAGCTGGCGGAGGAAGAGAGATTTCGAACCGCCGGAACGGTTCTATGAAATTTCCCTTTGAATTCTCGCGCGAATTCCTCGTGGTGCGCGGACCAACCCGAACAACGAAATTCTCCCGCGTGAGCTGCAGGAATCGAGCGAGACATCCGTCTGGTAGTTCGATTCTCGGGTGCGGATCGCTTGACAGCCCGTAAGCCTGGGACGCCGCCACAGGATCCTGCCGACTACCTGTTACTCCAAGCGGATGGTCAGTCGTCGAAGTCAGCCGAAGATCGTTCTATTGCCTCATGCGAGCTTGATCTTGCAGACGGGCGATATCCTGGAACAGACGCCGGCTGATAAGCTGGAGGAAATAGAATCCGAATTTAGGGTTCTGGAAATACAGTTGCCTGACCTGTTCGTAGCTGATCGTAAGCAACTCACCGTCTTCGATGCATGCGAATGTCAGAGTCCGCCTTCCATCAGGCGCAATCAACCCGACCTCGCCGATAACCTGACCAGGACCCACAGGCTGCTCGATCTCGTTGAGTCGGTAGCTTCCCGAAACGGTATAGAACATCGCCGAAGAGAGATCGCCTTTGTGGAAGATGATTTCACCGGCTTTGCATGCCCGCTTGCTCATGAACGGTTTTAGCCAATCCATGTTCAGATTGCCCTGGGAAGCCGACCTGACCTTTTTGATCAGCTGAAGCATCTGATAGAGGCGCAGTGAGTTGAGCGGCAGCGCCACGCCATGCAGCAGCAGCTGCGGATAGACAGGTTCCAGGTAACCGTAGACGATGAATATGGCGTTGGCGCATAGCCCAACGATGCGCAAAGGAATCATCGTCTTCATGGAGTAGGCGCTGAGGACCAGCAGCGCGCCCAGGTAGCCTAATGCCTCGATCCAATTGATACCAATATGCACGCAAGGACCCTTCGTAC
>WNGI01016458.1_pt2 | contig 10661 bp, 7 predicted proteins | sample 5400621 | NCBI WGS metagenome assembly WNGI01 (sample SAMN13153374, study PRJNA577476) | soil metagenome | isolation source: 20 cm soil or saprolite under Garry oak tree replicate 1 | place: USA:California | collected 2016-06-15 | reverse complement strand
ACAGCGCGTGGTAGCCCAGCGGCAGGTCGCCCGGCACCGTGAACGACGCCTCCCCGACCCGGCGGCCGTCGATCTCCCGCGGCGGCTCCCAGTTCTCGACCTGCACCACGTCGTGTCGGGCGCCGCCGGTCTCCAACTCGATCCAGACGTGCACGGCCGCGCCGTGGTCGACGTGTACCTCGACGTTCGGCGTCCGGCCCTGCCGGGTCACCACGCACGGCGGCAGCATCCGGGTCCACCGGTCCCGGCGGCGGGCCTCCAGCGCCGCGGCAGCCGCCTGCGGTGTCGCCGCGTCGACCCCGAGCGCCCGCAGCACCGGCACGATCGTCTCAGCCGGTTGGGCGACATGGTTACCGCGCCAGTCCCAGTACTCGGTGGCGACACCGCACTCCGCTGCCAACTCGCGCAGCTCAGGGCTGAGGTCGGTCATACCTACCGCCTCCTCGCTCGGTCGGCGCCCTGAATCCGGGCCGTGGCGAGGGAGGCCGGGTCCGTGACCGGACTGTAGTTGGCGTGACCGCGCCGGTGTAACCCGGCCCGTGCGGTTTCCCCGACCTGCGGGCAGGCAGCCTTCGGGGCAGATATCGCGAACGCGGTATCGGATGGCGGCACGCAGATGAACTGCTCGGGCGGCCCGATGCCGTGGGGCAGCTGGATCTCCTGCGAGGAGACGGTCAACGGCCGCGGTGGCCCGGTCGATGGCTGCAGGGGCAGGCTCTCGTTCCGTTCACGGGGCCGATTCTGGGTCGAGGTGTAGTCGTCCGTTGGTTCGCTGGCCGAGTTCCTGATCGAGACTGTCGCGGGTGGCGAAGCTCAGGGCGGACGACGCCTCGTCGGTGAAGCCAGCGTAGGTGTCGCTCGCCGGGAACTGGGCGGTGACGCAGCCACCGGGAAACACGGTGTACCAGGTGGTTCCACGCCCGGCCGGGCCGAGCTGGGGTCGTTCGTAGCGTCGGGCCCCGGGCTGTTGGGTGGACCGCTGGATGGCGCCGGTGGTGTCGCAGGCGGCAGCGAGCCGGACGACGAGCGCCTTGCGGCCGACCCGGTCGTGATCAAGGGTGAACTCCGACCAGCCGTTTCTGACGTTGGCGCTGCCTAACGTCCAACCCGCGGGCAACGGGTTCAGGCAGGGCACCAGCGAGGCGGAGGGTACCGACTGGGCCTCCAGCCAGAGCGGTTCCGGCTCGCCGCAGTCCAAGCTGGCGACTCCGAGCGGGGTGGTGGTCGCGTTGTTGTTGACCAGCACGAAGTACGAGACCTTCCCGAGCACGACGAGGACGCCGGCAGTGAGCAGCAGCAGTCCGATCCGGCGCGGGCTCCACCGTTGGATGCTGATCCGGCGGGGCCGCGCGGGTAGGAGGGTCTGGAACTCGGCGTGCAGGTCGCGGCCCTCGACGCGGATCAGGTGCCGCAGCTGAGAGGGGAGCGCGAGCCCGTGCGCGGCGGCGAATCCCTCGCTGATCTCGTCGTCGGTGAAGTGGTGCCGGGCCCGCTGGTAGACCCGCCGCGGGCTGGACCGCAGCGCCAGGCACAGCATCATGTTGGCCAGGTCGACCGCCTGCCGCCACGGGGTGGGGCGGGTTTCGACGAACGCGACGTCGATCAGCAGTAGTCGGCTGTCGCGGACCAGCAGGTTGGCCGGTTTGATGTCGCGGTGCGCCAGGCCGGCGTCCCAGAGCTTCCGGATGATCTGCAGGCCCTCGTCGATGACGGTGTCGGTGACCTCGGCGTCACCCAGTTCGGTCGCACCGTCGAAGAACTCAGTGACCAGCAGGTACTCCCGCTCCGGGGTCAGTTCCACGAAGCCGTACGGCGTCGGGCTCGGCAGGCCGGCGCGCTGCATCAGGGCCAGCGCGTAGTCCTCCTGCTGACCCAGCCGACGGACGGTGTGGAACGGCTTCTCGTCCTCGAGCCGGCCGTAGAGCAGCTCACGGCCGAGCTTGTACCAGCGGTCGGCGCGCAGATGGCTGCGGGCGTACAGCTTCCCGAACAGGTGCGTGGGCGGGTCGCCCTTGACCGTGATCCGCAGCGGGGTGGACCCGGCCGAGCCGGCCAACCCGAACGGCTCCACCTGCTCCACCCTGAGCCCGAGCTGATCCTCCAGGGCACGCCGGATCGCGGCCCCGCGGGCCCCGCCGATGTCCAGGTGGGCGCTGCGGCCACGCCGGTAGCTGATCGGAAACATCTCGTTCGGCGTGAACAGCCGGAACCCGACCAGCGGCACCGTCACCCCCACCGCGACCGCGACCAGCACGTCGGTAGGCGCCTCCACCCCCAGGTAGTGGTGGGCGACCGCGACCAGCGCCACCAGCCCGGTCGCCATCCACTTCCCGGTCACCCGCCAGCGCCCCTCCGGCACCAGGGCATACAAGATCCCCATCAGAACGACCACCAGCGCCGCGACCTGCTCCGACGGCAGCGCCCATCCAGTCCAGTCGGTCCGGAACTCCACCCCGAACGGCCGCGGCCGCTGCAGCAGCGGCGCGAGCACATACAGGATGATCACCCCCTGCACGATCCAGGCGACCAACACGACCAGCAGATGCCTCAGCCGCCTGCGGATCAGCAACGCGAGCAGCAGCCCCCACAACAGCACGTTGATCGCCGCCCAGGAGCCCAGCTCAGCCACGCCCCGCATCGCCGGAAGAAGGCCCCGCGCGTCTATGCCGGCCAGCCACCGGACCACCGCGTCGTCCACCACCGTGACCGCCACCGCAGGCGCCCGCAAGCCACCAGCGAAAACCAGCACAGACAGCGCCACCAGCAGCACCGCGGCCGCCAGCCACCCCACCCCGGTGATCTGCACATGATGCGGCAACGGCGGTGGCTGCCCAGACGGCCGCCGCCGGCGAGATGGCCGCCGACCCTCCGGAGGGCCGCGCTGAACCCCCTCCTCGCTGACCGTCCGAGCAGGCCGGCTGGCGGACACGTCCACGACGCCCTCCCACCTGGGCGACGATCAGCCTGACGACGGACTGGCGAGGTGCTCAGACACGCCGAGGGGCCTCGGACCGTCCCATGAACCGTCCTCCCGAGCGCCCGCCGGGTCAAGGACAGGCAGCACACCGGGCCGACACTCGAAGCGGACACCGCGCCGTACGCCGCTGGGGCTGCGTGGCAGCGCGACCAGGGTCGTCGTGGGGATCGCGGTGCAGGACTACCGGCCACAAGGCTTGCCACACATCCTGAGCGTCGCGCGACAGCGGTCGAGCTGGAGTTGCTCCAGCTGGCCAAACGGGTGACGCTGGCTGTGGAGGCTGTGGCGGTCATCGCACGGAACGGAGAGAGGTCGTGCACCTGTCCTGCACCGACAGGTACGGCGTGCCCGGCGAGGTGCTGTGGCTCACGCAGCACGGCCGCTGGGTCATCGCCGCACGATCGGTCGACGAGCTGGCCCGGCACATCGATCTTGCCGCCGTCGGAGAAGACTTGGCGAGAACTGGACAATCAAAGGCTGGTGTCGCGTTTCAGCATCTTGGTACGTCTTCCTCCTAGTTTGTGAATGTTTGCGATGGGTCTTGAGTCAACATAGGAGCGAGCAGCACAGACCGCCGAGCCCAGCAGCGAGAGCCCGGAAGTCTGTCGTCGAAGAGCGCAGGAGGCGCCGTGGAGGTATGCCTGATCGACGGGGCGGGGGCGCGGTCGGTGCCCGCGGCCTCCGTTGACGAGTTGCTCTCCCAGGACACTGGCTTCGTGTGGATCGACTTCGATCACACCGACACGCGGGGGATGGCGCTGCTCACCGAGGTGATCAAGGCCTACCCAGCGGATATTCAGGACTGTTACACGCGCACTCCCGTGCCGAAGATCCACCTCTACGCCGATCACCTCTTCAGCGCCATCAACGGGGTCGCCCGAGGAACGGACGGACGGTTGCACTTCCAGCCTCTGAAGGTCTTCCTGAAGGAGCGTCTCGTCGTCACCGTGCTCGGACCCACCCACCCGGCGCTCACACGTGAGGCGGCGCGCCGAGACCTGACAGCGGTCCGCGGCCGGCTCGACACGCAGGGATTCTGCCCGACGTCAGGCCTGGATCTGATCACCGCGGTCAGGTTCGAGATGCTGCGTGCCCAGGAGGACCTAACGGGCACGGCAGCCAGCAGAATCGCCGCGCTCGAGCAGAGGGTCATGCAGACTGACCCGGTCAAGGCAGAAGCGCTGCTACAGGACCTCGTCGAGTTGCGTCACGACCTGCAGACGATCGGCACCAGCGCCGCTCAGACGCACGAGTCGTATGCCCAGCTGATCAAGACGCTCGGTGCCCAAGAGGGCCTCATGCGGGTGGACCTACGCCGCATCAAAGAACTCCGGCAGGCCTTCGGTCACCTGAAAAATACCACCGACCTGGAACGCGAGTACCTCCAGGAGATGCTCGACCTGTTCCAGACCCGGGTCTCCACAGAACTGAACAGGTTCGTCCGCAAGATCACGGCCTGGGGCACCATCGCGATCGCGTGGACGGTCATTGCCGGGATCTATGGCATGAACTTCACGCACATGCCCGAGCTCAACTGGAGACTCGGGTACCCGTACGCGTTCGGCGTCATGGCCACAGTAGGCCTCCTGCTGGCGTTCCTCTTCCGGCGGAAAGGCTGGATATGACAGCCCCGCCACGTCGCTAGCCGTGGTGATTCGTGTGCCCAGCAGGCTGGAGGTGACGCCGCAGGGCACTTGCCTGTGGCGGCACGTCCCGCGGCCGCTCGTTCTGGTTCCCCCTGCCACGAACCGCGATATCCGGCACGGGAGAGTCCTCGTCTTTCGGGGGAGCTGTCGATTTCGTGGCTCCCCGTTTGTCTCATATGCGACGATCCCGAGAAGGCGGGAAGCACGACCGCGGACGGTGGCGCGACCATCGTGCACCGCGCCAGGCGCATCCCCGGCCGGCGACCGTGCGCCCACGGTGGTAGGTCGAGTGCCGCCCGCCGGACGACGACACGACGCCGACCGGGCCGGAGTATCGATGCAGAGCACTGCGACCGTTCGACCGCCGGTTGAGCAAAGGAAGGACACCATGACAACGGAGCCTCGTATCGACGCCCGCCGTGGCTCGAAGTGGCCCGGGCCATGGACATACGGAACCCCCGGCGGCACCGATGAGTCTTCGTCCCCCACCGGTCAGTACAGGTGACACGACCACCCCGGTGAAACGTTCGAGCAGCCGGCCACCACAGAGATACGTAGCCCCAGAGCCAGAGGTGCGCAATGTGTCCACACCGGCCCCCGTGCCCGCCAGCCGACCACCCTGACCGCGACGCCGCCCACAGCGTCGCCAGCCACCCCGAGCAAGGGTGGAGCCTGCTGTGCAACGGCGTGGTCCTCTTCGACGACACCGGCCAGTTGCTGCCCGATGGGCGGGTAGTTCCGCCGCGCCGACCGGTGCACGACCGAGTGCCGGTCGCGGCCTGAGACGGCCAGGCAGGTGCTCGAGATGCGCCAGACCCAGATCCGCAGGCCCGCCAAGAAGACGACCGTCCGCGAGTTGGACCTACGTACCCCTTCTGGCCGGGTCCTTCCGTTCTGAATCCGTCGGGGCCCTCTGTGTCCCGCGAGCCACGCTCTCTGCCGTGCGCGCGGCCCGGCATGTGGCGACGGCACCGTTGCCCTCCGCGCCGGTTCCCGCTTGCTGGCCACCGCAGTCGCCGCCGTGCTGCTGCAGCGGACCGCCTTCACCCCCTACGCGTGGTCGGCCCTCTACGCCGACCGGTTGCTCGCCGGAAGCCAGTCTGCACTGCCCGGGTTCATGACCCGGCAAGGCGTGATCCGGATCGATCCTGTGCCTGCGCCTCGGAAGATCGAGAGGAGGGCATCACCGGCTCGTTCTGGTTCCCCCGGCCACGAACCGCGATATCGTCCGGCGCGGGGAGAATCCTCGTCTTTTTCGGCGGGAGCTGTCGATTTCGTCGCTCCCCGTTTGTCTCGTAGGCGACCATCCCGAGAAGGAGGAAGCCATGAAGTACATGCTGCTGATCCAGCAGGGCGACACCCCGACGCCGCAGTCGCCGGAGGCGTGGGCGACCCTGTCGGAGGACGAGCAGAAGGCGGTGTACGCCGACTACCAGGCGGTCAACCAGACCCCGGGTGTCACCCCCGGCCTCGGGCTGGACGCTCCCGAGACGGCGACCACCGTGCGGGTGCAGGACGGCAAGACGCTGACCACCGACGGCCCCTTCGTCGAGATCAAGGAGGCGATCGGCGGTTACCTCGTGTTCGAGGCCGACGACCTCGACGCGGCGATCGAGCTGGCCGCGCGCATCCCGGCGGCACGCCTGGGCGGCGCGGTCGAGGTGCGTCCGACCGTGCAGTGGTAGCGATCCTCGAGCAGGTCTTCCGCGACCAGTGGGGACGTGTTCTCGCTGCGCTGATCGGCTTCCTCGGCGACTTCGACCTCGCCGAGGAAGCCGCGCAGGACGCCTTCGCGATCGCCGCGGAGCGCTGGCCTCGAGACGGGGCCCCGGCGAACCCGGGCGCCTGGCTGGTGACGACGGCGCGCAACCGAGCCATCAACCGCATCCGCCGCGACCGCACGCTGGCCGCGAAGACCCGCCTGCTCCAGGTGCCGGAGGCAGCGGAGGACCCGATGGACGCGACGACGTTCCCCGACGAGCGACTCGAGCTCATCTTCACCTGCTGTCATCCGGCACTGGCCACCGAGGCGCAGGTCGCTCTCATCCTGCGGACGCTCGGCGGCCTGACCACCGGCGAGATCGCCCGCGCCTTCCTGGTCCCCGAGCCCACGATGGCCCAGCGGCTGGTGCGCGCCAAGCGCAAGATCAAGTCGGCGACGATGGCCCAGCGGCTGGTGCGCGCAAAGCGCAAGATCAAGGCCGCCGGGATCTCGTTTCGGGTGCCTCCCCTCCACCTGCTGCCCGATCGGCTTGCGGCCGTGCTCGCGGTCGTCTACCTGATCTTCAACGAGGGTTACGGTGGCCGCGGCGAGCTGGCGGCCGAAGCGCTGCGGCTCGGGCGGGCGCTCGCCGAGCTGATGCCCGATGAGCCGGAGGTGCACGGTCTGGTGGCGATGATGCTGCTGCTCGACGCCCGCCGCGAGGCGCGGTTCCGTGACGGCGACCTCGTGCTGCTCGCCGACCAGGACCGGTCGCTCTGGGACACGGCCCAGATCGCCGACGGGCGGGCGGTGCTCAACCGCGCCCTCGCCCTGCACGGACGCGGCCCCTACCTCCTGCAAGCGGCGATCGCGTCCCTGCACGCCGAAGAGCCGCGCGACTGGCCCCAGATCGCCGCCCTCTACGGCGAGCTTTCCCGCCTCACCGGCTCCCCGGTCGTGGAGCTGAACCGAGCCGTCGCGGTCGCCGAGTCCGAAGGGCCCGAGGCGGGGCTCGGCATCGTCGAACGCCTCCATCTCGACGACTACCGCTACCTGCACTCGACCCGGGGCGAGCTGCTGCGGCGCCTCGGTCGAACCGAAGAGGCCCGCGATGCCTACCGCAGAGCGCTGGCGCTGGTCCACGACGACGCAGAGCGGCGCCTCCTCACGCGGCGGCTCGCGGAACTCGGCGGGGCCGCCGGCCCATCCCGACGATGACGTAAGGGATCGTGGACCGGTCACAGCCGGTCTCGTCCTGCGCCCGCGGGTGTCCCGCGCCTACGCCGGGCGGGTGGTGAAGATTGCCGCGGCGCCGGCGGGAAGGCGGTAGCCGTTGGTCACCGCCCCCCACGGCACGTCGAAGGTCGCGACCGAGCGGCCGGAGTTGTACGCGACGAGAAGCTGGGTGCCGTCGGGCAGCACGGCCGTCTTGCGCTGGACGCCGCCGTCCGAGGGTGCGGCCACGCTCGCCGGACCTCCAGGGGCGAGCACGTTCAGCTCGTGGATCGACCACCAGCTGCCGGCGCTGCCCTCGTTCACGATCCGGATGTGGCGCGCCGTGACCTGAGGGACGAGGATCTTGGTCACCGTGCTGCCCGGGCCGGTCGCGATCGGCTGACCCCAGTTCATGCCGTCGTCGGACACGAAGACCTGGTACTGCCGGACGAAGTCGCCGCTGCTTGCGGTGGTGTCCAGGACGATCTGGTTGAACGTCTGCCGGGCGCCGAGGTCGAGCTGGAACGTGTCGCCGGGCTGCATGCCGTGGCCGGTGCTCCACCGGGTGGCCGGGTCCCCGTCGATCGCGTTGCCCGGCGGTTCGCCCGGGTTGCTCGCCGACGCCGACACGCTCCACCCGTCTCGGGACAGCCTCACCTCGGTCGTCGGTGGGGTGAGCGACGCGCCGGTGGGCAGCGTGTAGCCGAGCCACCGCTCGCCCACCCGGACCTGCGTCTCGGACGCCAGCATCCCGCTGTCGTAACTGATCAGCGCCCGGGTCCCGTCCGGGTTGACGAACGGGATGTCGACCGAGCCGATCGCAGCCGGGTCCACCGTGCCGTGCTCGGTGCCGGCCCAGGTGAACGTCGCCGCCGCTCCACCGGCCAGGGCATAGATGAACCACCTGTTGCCCCACCTCACCTGGAATGTCTTCGGGCTGGTCCCGGAGTTGAACGCGACCAGCGCGGTGGAGCCGTCCGGGTTGACGAACGCGACGTCCTGCACATTCCCGGCGCCAAGCGTGCTGGACGCGGCCCGGTGGGCGCCCGGACGCACGAACTTGCTGGCCTGCCCGAGGGCCCAGTAGTCGGCGGTCCTGGTGTAGGACCAGTGGCCGGCCGCGTCCTGCTGGACGGTGACCACGCCGCGGCAGGTCAAGCAGCCGCCGTTGGTGGGGCCGTTGTTCTGGTCCAGGGCCATGTTCCACCGGATGACGCCCTGCGCCCAGTTGCGGGTGGCGTCGATGACCAGGCCCAGCCCGGCGGCGAAGCCGGCCTGCGCGTCACCTTCCCATTCTCCGCCGGAACACTCGGTGTGGAAGGCGGGCTTGTTGGGATAGTTGTTGTGGGAGACGGCCTGGGTTCCCACCTCACCGCCGTAGCAGTGCCAGGCCGTGCCGGCGGCGTAGCCGGCCGCGGCCGGGTCGGCGTACATGGTCTCCGGATAGCCGATGACGTCCCAGTTGTGGTCGTAGCCCAGGATCCCGGTACGCAGCTTGTGGTCGCGCAGCTGGGTACCGAGGTAGTTCTTGATGAGGTTGTCTTCCTGCTCGGCGCTGAGCGACATGCCCGGGTACCCGAATGGTACGTAAAGCGGCTCGTTCTGGGGCGTGATGTAGCGGACCGGCACCCCGGCCGCGGCGTACGCCTCGAGGAACCTCGTGAAGTAGTCGGCCAGCGGCCGGTAGGCGTCCGGCCGGAGCGTCCCGCCGATCATCGAGTCGCTCGTCTTCATCCAGCCCGGCGGGCTCCACGGCGTCGCCATCACGGTCAGCTGCGGGTTGAGCCGGCGGGCCTGCCTGAGCAGCGGGATGATGTAGGACCGGTCGTGGTCGACGGAGAAGTGCGCGAGCGTCGGGTCGGTCTGGCCGGCCGGCATGTCGTCGTAGGAGTAGTTCCCGCTCACCGCGAAGTCACTGGCACCCATCGGCTGGCGCAGGAAGCTCAGCCCGATGCCCTCGCGGCTGAACAGGTCGCGCATCACCGCGTCGCGCTGCTCGCTGTCGAGCCTGGTGCCGACGAGCCAGGCGGAGGAGTCGGTGAACGACGCGCCGAAGCCGGTGATCTCCTGATACTGCCGCCGGGTGTCGACGGTGATCGTCGGTGTGTCCGGGGGCTGCCCGGTCCGCCAGGACACCGCGGGTTGGCCCGCGAGGTAGGTGCCGGCGCCGAGGTCGGTGAGGAACACCGACACCCCGGCCGGCTCGCTCGCTCCGGCGGACGCCTCGGGCGGGCAGAGGGCGAGCAGGGGCACCGCCGCGGTCAGCGCGACCGCCATCCGTCGTCGTGACACTGTCGAATCCCTTCCGTCGCACCAGGTCTCCTGGGCGAGCGGGCGCCCCCTCCGCGGGCCCTGTTCGTACCTCCCCTGCGCACGGCCCGCCCGAAACGTCACGACGTTGTCACTAGGCCAGCGGGCCGTGCAGCCGGGCGCGGCGGCCGGCCATCTGGCCGAGAACCCGCCGCGCACCCAGGACGACGCTGTGGCAGCCTGGGCCGGCCGGACCAGGTGGGTCGGGCCCTCGCCGGGGAAGGGTCATGCGGAACCAGGTGCGGCTGGCCGCGCGCTGACGTTCACCGCGGCCGACGGCGGCTCGCGGATGGTCACCGACGTGGCCACGCTTCGGTACTGACGCCACCACCGTCCACGATGGACAGCTGGCAGGTAGCGTGGTGGCGTGCGCGATGGCCTGATGACGTTGTTCCTCTGCGGTGACGTGATGCTGGGCCGCGGTGTCGACCAGATCTTGCCTCACCCGGGTGATCCGCGGCTGCGGGAGGAGCACGTCCGGGACGCGCGGACCTACGTCGAGCTGGCCGAGGCGGTGAACGGTCGGGTCCATCGTCCGGTCGACTTCTCCTGGCCCTGGGGAGATGCCCTGCCGGTGCTCGACGAGGCGGACCCCGATGTCCGGGTGGTGAACCTGGAGACGAGCGTCACCAGGAGCGACGAGTTCGCGGCGGGCAAGGCGGTGCACTACCGGATGAGCCCGGCCAACCTGCCCTGCCTGGCCGCGGCCCGGCCGGACCCGTGCGTGCTGGCGAACAACCACGTGCTGGACTTCGGCCACCGGGGGCTGGAGGAGACGCTCGACGCCCTGTCCGGGGCGGGGCTGCAGCCG
>WNGI01006456.1_pt1 | contig 10661 bp, 9 predicted proteins | sample 5400621 | NCBI WGS metagenome assembly WNGI01 (sample SAMN13153374, study PRJNA577476) | soil metagenome | isolation source: 20 cm soil or saprolite under Garry oak tree replicate 1 | place: USA:California | collected 2016-06-15 | reverse complement strand
TGAACAATCCGCGGGGCCAACAACAGGCGTCCTGCGCGTCCCCGACCAAGTATTGGGCAGCTCCAAACACAGGCATATACCTGATGCCAAACGGGGTTTTCGCTGGATTGAACTATGTCTGCCCAGGTACTAAAAGCATCTGCGAATGCGGCACGTAATGAAGTTCCGCATTTGCAGGAACCAGCCGTGGCGTGTACTGCATCCCAATAAGAAGCCCTACGCCCTCTGTGATCCTATGAAAATTGCCAGCAAGTTCGTACTTTGTCTTTTGTTCTGCGCTGCGCCTGCATGGGCGCAATTACCGGTTCCGGCTGGGGTCGGACCGATGATGGATGCAAGCCTAGGGTATTCCTACATGCGAAGCACTACCCCGTTGTCGGCCGGGATCGGTTTGCACGGCGTGGACGCCAGCTTGACGGAAGCTGTAACTCCCCGTTTTAGTATTCGGGAGGACTGCAGCTACCTGCGTGCGCCCAACGCGCTTGGCACCGGGTATCACAGCGATGCTCTAAGCTACCTCGTTGGCCCGGTGTTCTATCCCCGGAGAGACGGGCGTCTGGTTACCTATGTTCATGGATTATTGGGAGCCGCCAAGGTCACAGGCGCTGTGCCCTTCGGCGGCGGAGTCGCGAAAGGATACGTCTACGATTTTTCGTGGGCCTTCGGTGGCGGGTACGAATACTGGTTCTCTAACTCTACGGCCCTGCGAGTCGGCATTGATGCTGTGCACACCTCTTTCTTCAACGCGTCGGGAACGATTCAAGGACGATACGATATCCGGCCGGTCCTCGGCGTGGTCCGCTATTTCGCATGGCGAAAGAGGTGAGGTGCTACAGGCCCTTGGACCGCCGGAAGGAGCGGACGACGGCGGCGACGTCTTGGTGTTGGCCGTCGACGGCGTAGTTGAGGCTTCGGATGTCGGAGGCGGAGAGTCTGCCAGCTAGATCGGCAAGCGCGGCACGGAGTTGGGGGAAACGCGCGAGGGTGGATTGGCGGACGATGGGGACAGCATCGTAAGGCGGGAAATAGTGGTGATCGTCGGCCAGAGCGACAAGGCCAAGGGAGTCAATCAGGCCGTCGGTGGAGTTGCCGGCGACGATGTCCACTTGATGATCGACGAGCGCGCGGTAGATCAGGCCGAGGTCCATGACTCTGGGGGATTCAGCGAAATGGAGATTATAGCGATCGCTCCAGCCGCGGAAACCGTCCTGGCGCTCGAGGAATTCGTAGCCCACGCCGACGCGCCATTTGCCGGCCATGGGCGCGATATCGGAGATGGTGCGAAGGTGTAGATTTTTCGCGTCGTCGCCGCGGATGACCATGGCGAAGGTATTTTCAAAGCCGAGGGGCTCGGTAAGTTCGAGGTGGAAGCCATCGGAGTACAGCTGTTTGACGCGATTGTAGACGGCGGCGGAATCGCCTGGTGGTAATTCATTCAAGACGGCAGTGAGGGCGGTGCCGGTGTATTCGACGTACAGGTCGAGTTCGCCGGCTTGGAGGGCTTTGTGGACCAGCAGCGTGCCGCCGAGGTTGGTTTTGCGTTCGACGGGGATGCTGGTGCGGGCTTCGATGTGCTGGGCGAGGAGCTCGGCGAGGATGACTTGCTCAGTGAAGAATTTGGAGCCGATGGTGATTTTGGTTTGAGGAGGTTTGTTACAAGCGGAAACGAAGTAAAGGAAGGTCAGGAGATAAAGGAAGTAAACGAATCGGAGCGGAGCGCGGGGCATGTTAGCGGGAAGTTCTCCTGGGTAAAGGGAAGAAAGAATCTAACACAGAGAACACCCCAAGACACTCCAGAGCAGGAGGGGAATAATCTAAGGCGGAAACGCACAAATGCGACGAGAAAACGCGGAGAAGATGGCGACCAGAAAAAACGAAGAGGCGAGGGTTCGCTTCGCTGGCAATGGCGGGTAGCTTGGTTCATAGGGTTATTCAATAGACCTTGAGACGGCGCTCCAGGAGGCCGAGGAGGAAATCGGCGAGCAGGGCGAGGAGGGCGGCGGGGATGGCGCCCGCGAGGATGAGAGCATCACTGACGAGGGCGACGCCGCGGAAGATGAAGGTGCCGAGGCCGCCGGCGCCGACGGCCGCGGCGATGGTGGCGACACCGATGGTGATGATGGTGGCGGTGCGAATGCCGGCGAGGATGACGGCGAGCGCGAGCGGGAAACGGACGCGGAAGAGGATTTGCGTGCGCGTCATGCCCATGGCTTCAGCGGCTTCGAGCACGGCGGGATCGATGCCGGTAAGCCCGACGTAGGTATTGCGCAGGATGGGGAGAAGAGCGTAGACGATCAGAGCAACTGCGGCGGTGCGCTTGCCGATGCCGCCGATGTACGGAATGGGAATTAGGAAGCCGAACAGGGCCAGGCTAGGAATGGTTTGGAAAATGCTAGCGATGCCGAGGGCCATGGTGCGCAGGGCGGGACGCTGCACAATGAACATGCCGAGCGGGACGCCGATAAGAATGGCAATAATCATGGCGATAACTACGAGCGCTAGGTGATCGAGCGTGGCGGCAAGGATTTCGGCACGGTGATCGGCAAAGAAGGACCAAGTGGTCATGGGGGGCTCACGGGCTTACGGCCAGAGATGCAGTGAAGGCGCGGACTTCGGGGTGGTCGAGGCGAAGAAAGTCCTGCGGCGTGGCGCTGGCAACGATGTGGCCGGCTTCGAGCAGCACGATACGGGAAGCGAGAAGCAGCGCTTCGCGGAGATCGTGGGTGACAAAGACGATGGTCTTCCCAAGACGGCGGGCCAGGGCGCTGAATTCGCGTTGGAGCTCGGCGCGGGTGACGGGATCGAGCGCGCCGAAGGGCTCGTCCATAAGGAGAATGGGCGGATCGGCGGCGAGCGCTCGCGCGACCCCCACACGTTGACGCTGGCCGCCGGAAAGCTCGCGGGGGCGGCGATGCGAGAATTCGCGAGGAGCGAGGCCGACGAGCTGAAGCATTTCATCGACGCGCGCTGCGGTGCGGGAGGCATCCCAACTTTCCAGGCTGGGGACGAGACCGATGTTTTCCGCCACGGTGAAATGGGGGAACAGGCCGGCATCCTGAATCACGTAACCTATGCCACGGCGGAGGCGGATGGGGTCCCAAACAGTGGTCGAGCGATCCTGGACGAAAATCTCTCCTTTGGTGGGAAGTAGCATTCCATTCATCAGCTTGAGCAGGGTGGTCTTGCCGCTGCCACTGCGGCCGAGGAGGACAAGCGTTTCACCCTGAGGGATTTCTAAGGAGATGCCGAAAACGATTGCGCGAGCAAGAATATCGTTTATGTGGAACGATACGCCGCGAAATTCGATCATATTCTTTGGTGAAAGTTCGGTTTTCGTATTCATTTTGATTGACAACAACAAATCATGGAGCGAACATCTTAATGCACCTAGCCTCCCGACTTATACGCACCGCCGAATTTTGGCGCATCCTTCGCGTGGAAGCTGCATCCAAGAGAAGGGGAAGAACGCCATGGGAGCTCCCGCGACTGCTGTCCGCATCCGTCACGACCTTCACACCAGACTGCTTGACGCCCGTGGGCGAACCGACGAGGTATTCCGCGTGGTTCGCGAGGAGGCCATTTACGAACGGCCGATACCCGAGCGACACCGTATTATCTTCTATGTGGGGCACGTTGAGGCCTTCGATTGGAATTTGCTAGCGCAGCGAGCGTTCGGGTTACGATCGTTTCAGCGCACATTCGATCACTTGTTTGCGTTTGGCATCGACCCCGTCGATGGGGGTTTGCCGTCGGATACTCCGGCGGACTGGCCGTCGCGCGAGGAAGTGGAGCGCTACAACCGTCGTCTGCGCGATGAATTGGACCACGCCATCGAGCATGCCTTGGGGCGGCCCGAAGAAGGACACCCGCAGCTGATCCCCATGCTGGAAGTGGCCATTGAACATCGGCTCATGCATGCCGAGACGCTGGCGTACATGCTGCACCGGCTGCCGAGCGACCTAAAGATGGGCGGATCGGAGAGTGCGGCTTGGAAGACCCGCGGGGTGAAGTCGCATCTGGTGGAGATCCCGGCCGGAACTGCCACGCTCGGAATGGAGCACATTCACGGCGATGAATTCGCGTGGGATAACGAATTCGGCGCGCATGAAGTGGCGGTGAAGCAGTTTGCCATCGACAACTACAACGTAACGAATCACGATTTTCTGCGGTTTATGCAGGCCCGGGGCTACGAGAACCGTGCGCTTTGGAGTGACCAAGCTTGGGCTTGGAAGGCCAAGGAAGGCATTGAGCATCCTATGTTTTGGCGCCGCGAAGGCAATCTCTGGATTTATCGCAGCATGTTCGGCGAGATACGCTTGCCCCCGGAGTGGCCCGTATACGTGAGCCATGCCGAGGCCACCGCATATGCGAAGTGGCTTGGGCGTAAACTGCCAACCGAAGCGGAGTTTCATCGCGCCGCGTACGGAGCGCCAGAGGGCGGGAAGGAACGGAGCTACCCCTGGGGCGAGGAAGCCCCGAGCGCGTCCAGGGGAAACTTCAATTTCAAATCGTGGGATCCCTCGCCGGCGGGGGCGCATCTCCCAGGGGGAAGCGCTTTTGGCGTGCACGATCTCGTCGGGAACGGTTGGGAGTGGACGCGGACGGAGTTCGCGCCGTTTCCGGGGTTTACGCCAATGCCGTTCTATCCTAACTATTCCGCAAAATTTTTCGACGGCAAACACTATGTGATGAAGGGTGGCTCGCCGCGCACCGCTGCGTGCATGCTGCGGCGATCGTTTCGAAACTGGTTCCAACCGCATTATCCGTATGTCTACGCAACGTTCCGTTGCGTCGAGGACTAATCAATCTCAAGCCCGGGAGGCCCCATGCTAACCTCCTTTCTTCCTGTCCGCCACGTGTCTGAATTCGCGGCGGACGTACGCCAGAGCCTTACTAAGCCGGGACAGAGAGAACTCCCATCAAAGTATTTGTACGACGAAGTGGGCTCGGCTCTGTTCGAAACCATTTGCGTCCTGCCGGAGTACGGACTGACTCGCGCGGATGCGCGGCTGATGGAAAAGTATGCGGGAGAAATTGTGCGGCGGCTGCCCTCACCGATTAAGGTGGCGGAGCTCGGGAGCGGCTCAGGGAAAAAGACCAGATGGATCCTGGAGGCGCTTTCGCGGCGGCAAAGAACCTATTACTACCCCATCGAGATTTCGCCTTCGGCGCTGGCAGCGTGCGCAAAGGAACTCGGACAGATCGATCTGGTCAGCGTTGTCGGCCATGAACAGCCGTACCTGGAGGGATTGCGCACGGTCGCAGAAGGGCGAGGCCAGCTCGATCATCTGCTGGTGCTTTTCTTGGGAAGCACCATCGGCAATTTCGATCGCGATGCAGGGGAAGAGTTTTTAAACGAAACGAGGGAGATTCTCCAGCCAGGGGATGCCTTGCTGCTCGGCACGGACCTGGAGAAGAGCGTCGAGCTACAAATCCTCGCTTACGACGATCCCGCGGGGGTGACGGCGGCGTTCAACTTGAATTTGCTGGCGCGGATCAACCGGGAACTGGGCGCGGATTTTGATTTGTGCTGCTTCCGGCACGAGGCGCGCTGGAACAGCGTGGAACGACGTATCGAGATGCACCTGCGCTCCACGCGCCGGCAAACGGTGCACGTTCCGGTCGCCAGCCTGCGGTTCATGCTAAACGAAGACGAAACCATCTGGACGGAAAGCTCGCACAAGTACAAAGCTGAAGAAATTCCGGAGATGGCGGAGCGCACCGGATTCCGCTGCGACGGACAGTGGATCGACCGCCAATGGCCCTTCGCTCAGAATTTGCTCGTGGCGGAATAGCGCGGCCGGACGCTGGATCCAAATGCTCTCTGGTTGGGAAGGCGTCCGTGAAGAGTTACCCTCAGCCGATACACCCAAACGGAAGTCGCCGGCAAAAGCGGCAGACAAGTCCGAGAGCAGCACAGCGTTCCGCTCGGACAGTTCGAGATCGACCAGCCGCTTCGTAGCGTCGAGCGCGCGGCCCGTCAAGGCTTGCCAGCCGGCTGCGAAAAGTCAAAAGGCTTCGATGCGCCAGACGAGCCGGGTCGCCCAGGTTTTTTGCGTGCTGAGCGCAGGGCGCCAGACGGCCAGAATTTGCGAACCTTGATAAACGCGCTCGAAACCTTCCTCGGATTCCGAGACCGTTTCGATCGGCGCAACCCAGAACTCCTCGACGAGCGGCGCGTGCAGCGCGACGCGGACGCGTTGCCAGCCGTCTTCCATGCGCAGGATGGGACCGGGCAGCGAACCACTGAAGCGAAGATGGTGGCGGCCCGCAGGCGTCTCAAAGAAGCGGTCGGGTTCGGCGGGCGCAAGAAAATTGATGACCGATTCGATGCCCACGGCCAGCGGCTTATCGAGAGTTTCCTTGAACTTCAGGGTGACCTCGCAAGCCGCCTCGAAGCCGTGTGGGGCCGGACTGAAAGAAAACTGCTTAACGAGCAGGACTTTGGCGCCGGCAGACTGATTCTTGCCTTGCGGCGTCAAGAAATCCGTACGGAAAAGCTCCGCTTCATAAGGCGCAGAGCTTTTCACGGTGAAGGCTCCGCCGGCGAATCCGACGGCTTCGCGCAACTCCAGAGCTTCATAATCAGCATGCGTGCGCGCGGGGTCAAAGATCATGACGCGGAAGGCGTGGCGAGGCCAGCGATCGTAACGAAGAAAGCGCTCCAGGCCGGGTTCTTTCACGCGGGTTTGTTCGTGAATGGAGGCGACCGCGCCGGTGGCGGGCTTTCCCGCCGCTTCGCGCAAACGCGTGTGATAGGCCTCGGGACGGCGCCGGATGGAATTGACGAGCGTGGCGGCGGCAGGGCGGAAATCAAGGGCGGCAATGGTGCCACCGTCACTGGGCTTTACAAGGGCCTGCGCTTCGAGAGAAGTAAAGAGCAGCTCGTTTGTGCCGTCGGCATCGTAGTCCAACAGCTCCACACGCGCGACGAGGGCACCGGGAGTCTGCCGGTCGGCAATGGCCTCGGCGCGAATCAGATTGCGCCAGGGATCGGTGCGCAGATGCGGGGCATAGATTCCGCCAAAAATACCGTGCCAATAGGCGTCATTGCACTGGGCGCGCATGAGCAGATCGCGCGCTTGCAGCAATTCATCGGCCGCCTTTCGGTCGTCGTGCCGCGCCGGCGCGGCGGCGATGCGCGCGGAAACGCGCAGCATTTTCTTGTGCAGCAGATTGGATTCCGGGTATTTGCGAAAAAAGCCGCGCCAGGAACCGCCACGAAGGAAAGACAGGATTTCTGGTCGCGCGCTGAACTCCTTTAAAACCTCGTGATAGCGTTGCCGGACGCGCGTCGGGAGCGCCCACTCCATCATCTCGGTGTAGGAAGCGGTTGGCAGATCGGCGCGGCCGAGAGGAGCGCGTGTTTCCAGATACTCCCCCGGCGTGGAAACTGCCAACCAATCCGCATTTTCCTCCAGGGCAGTAAAAAAATCGGACAGCCAGCCGTCCTTGTAACAGTGTTCGTGCGTTCCCGGCCAGACACCGAACTTTTCCATGTCATCGCCCATGGCCGCCACGCCGCCCGGATGGATGCTGGCAGCGTCACGCAGGTACGCGATAACGTCTTCGACCTTGCCAAATGGAATGAGATAGCGCAGAACCTTCTGCCCGGGGTAAAGCCACACTGTTTTGCCACGGTCTTCGGCGATGTAGGCGCCAAAGAGCTCTTCCGGTTCGAAGCCCGCGGAAAGAAAATGCATGTCATCGACGAGCGTGTAGGCCACGTTGGCCGCGGCAAGGGCGGTGGGAAGCTGGGGCTCCCAAACACGCTCGGCCAGCCAGGCGCCGGAGGGAAGCCGGCCGAAGTGTTTCTCGAGATAAGCAGCCAACCGGTTGATCTGTTCGCGCTGATCTTCGGATGGAATCGAAACCAGGATCGGTTCATAGAAGCCGCCACCAACGAGCTCCACCTGTCCGCCCTGAACCAGCTTTTTGATACGAGCGAAATACTGAGGCCGATGTTTCTCGATCCACGTGAGGAGCGGCCCGGAATAGTGCAGGCCGAGACGAACTCGCGGATGCCCTTCAAGATGCTCAATGAATGGAAGATAGGATGAGTCGTAGGCCTTTTCGAGGACATGTTCGAAATTGCCGCAGGGCTGGTGCGCGTGAATGAGCAGGGTGAGATGAAATTTCTGTGGCATGGGGACAGTTTTTTCTCCCTAACATCATAACCCGCCATGCGAATTTATGAATTCCGCTCCGGTGAGAAATGCTGGAATTGCGTACTTCGATGGGGTGCCACGCGCGCACCCCCAGTTGGTTCAGCGTTCAGTGTGCCTTAGCACCCAATCGGAGACCGCCTTCAGAGCCTCCGGGGCCATGGTCTCCTGAATTCCGCCATATTCGGTGGGCGAGCCGGTTGGGCCGTGCTGGAAGAGGTGGTTTAAGCCTGGCAATTCGGTGGTTTGAAAATCCTGGTTGCCGCCGTCTTCTAAGGCTTTCCGGATTTTGGCGAGATTCTCCTTCGGCGGGGCTTGAAGATCCTTTTCACCATGGAGGGCCAGGACAGGACATATCGTCCTTTGGAGTGCGGGGAGGGGGTCATAATCGAGGAAGAACCGGAACCACGGCGAGACCATCAGGCGGACCTGCGATTCGAAGGCGGCCGGCGGAAGCGACGCGCTCATGCCGCTGGACTGCACGAGGTCGCTCAACTTTGCCTCGAGAGTTGCCGGGTCTCTCTCCTGGCGAACTAGCGCGTAGGTTTGTTTGTTGAATGCACGTGTGCTGGCGATCTGCTGGTCGTTGACGCCCGCCGTCTTCAAGATGCGCTCGGACTGCAGCAGCAGATTGTCCTCGCCCTGGAGGCCAGGCCCCGCGAGAAGGACGATCCAGGCTACATCGCCGGAATGCGTGGCAACCAGGGGCGCGATCATTCCGCCTTCGCTGTGGCCGATGAGGCCGATTTTCTTTTGGTCAATTTCCTTGCGAGATTTCAGGTAAGCGAGGGCAGCTTCGGCGTCGCTGGCAAAATCTTCGGTCGTCGCATTTGCATAATCTCCTGTGGACTTGCCGATTCCACGTTTATCGAAGCGCAGAACGGCGATGCCTTTTCGCGTGAGATGGTCTGCCAGCACTAGAAAAGGGCGATGTCCAACCAGAGATTCATCGCGGTCATGCGGCCCGGAATCGCTGAGGAGAATGGCAGCGGGAAACGGCCTCTGCCCGCGCGGAACAGTGAGTGTGCCCGCGAGTGAGATCTTTGCTTTGCCGTTCGTGAAGATGGCTTCCTCTTCCTGATACGGATAAGGTTTTACGGGGTTTTGTGGGCGGACCAGTTCGAGAAGCTGGTCCGAGCGTTGGAAATCCAATTTCTGCTCGACGCTGTTTTGCGTCCAGCTTCCGGTGATGGTTGCCTTTGCGGCGTTGAGTGTGCCGTCATAGACTCCGCCCACGACAGGAATTTCAAAATGAAAGCCCGCGCCTTTCTGGCTCACCTGGATGGCCGGTAATCCGCTGACACCCTGATCGGGACTATCAAGGGCAGCGACCAGCTGCTTCTGATCATCATGCGAGACGTGCAATTGCAAGCGTAGGCGCATGCCGTTGCCTTCGAGTGCGCCTTGCCACACTCCCTCGGCGCTGGCGACCGCATTGGAAGGCTTTCTGGCCCCGGCTCCCGCAGCCTGGCGATGAAAGACCAGCGGCAGGCTGTAGCTACCCTGTGTCCAGTCACCATCGATGCTGTTGCGATCCGCGGTAAACCTTCCTTCATAGGAAGCTCCCACGGAAGACACCGTGAAATGGAGCGTGGAGTCTTTGTCGGTAACAGAGGTGACCTCAATACCGTAAACGCCTTGATCCAGGCTATCGATGCTCGCTTTGAAGGAACCGTCTTGCGCCTTTGAAACATGCAGGACCACATGGAGGATCGCTTCGCCCGCTGGCAGCGAACCGTTCCATTGGCCTTCCAGTGTGGAGGAGCCCGGTTGCCGTTGCGGCTTATGAACGGCTGGAGTCTGGGCCGAGGCAGTCGAAAAAACAGCCAGGCCGACGAAGAAAATGGCAAGGGCCAGTCTTCCGTTAGCAGGCTTCACCCAAAACCTCCACACGCCACCTTCAGGAGGGTAGATGATTTCCGGCCCAAAAGAGTTGGCATGGTGAGCAGCGCGGATCAGGCGCTGGGTGTAATCAACGCTCAAAAACCGGGCCAGAGATTTTGCGGCCCGCCATACAAAAAGCGGCACGCCGGAGCATGCCTGGCAAAGCCGCACAAATCCGGTGGCCTCCTAGCAGACTAGGCTACTTTCCCTTTTTTGCGTACCAATCGGCGTTGATCGGCGTGAAGCTATTCCACTTTTCGGGCAGGTCCTCGAGCGCAAAGATGGCCGTCACCGGGCAGACCGGGACGCACGCGCCGCAATCGATGCATTCCGTGGGATGGATGTACAGCTGTGTTTCGCTCTCGAAATCGGGTTCATCTTTGCGCGGATGTATGCAGTCCACCGGACAGACATCCACGCAAGCGGTGTCTTTTGTGCCGATGCACGGCTCGGCGATCACGTAAGCCATTAAAGATCTCCTTTGTTCGCACAGCCGACCGGCGCCCCTTCCGATGAAACAGCACGACCGGCAAAAATTCCTTATACCACGCGACTGCCCGGAGCGACAAGCAGCCAGGAGAATTGTACGCGGTAGGAATGAGTTTCTCAACC
>WNGI01023944.1_pt1 | contig 10663 bp, 12 predicted proteins | sample 5400621 | NCBI WGS metagenome assembly WNGI01 (sample SAMN13153374, study PRJNA577476) | soil metagenome | isolation source: 20 cm soil or saprolite under Garry oak tree replicate 1 | place: USA:California | collected 2016-06-15 | reverse complement strand
CACGGAGTCCCTGGTGCAGCCGCGCCGAGTCCATCCCCATGACTACGGTCAACGCGTCGAGCGCGACGCGGACGCGCTGCGCCTCGGTGAGCCCAGCGAGTGCCCGCGCATTGGGACCCGCGGCCCAGCCCGTCACCACGGGAAGGGGCGGTGGCCGGCTCACCCACCACACCGGAAAGGGCGGATCACCGGTGAACAGGAAGGCGTCGCTCGAAAGCTGCTCTTGTGCCGCCCAGACCTCGTCGCTCAAGCACAAACTGACCCGCACGACCGCCCCCATCTCGAGCGTGCGCAGCGCCTGCTCCTTGCCGCCGAGCGCCGGCGTCAAGTGGATCGCGCCGGCCTTGAGCACGCCCAAGGGCACAGTCACGATCGCCCGCGGCGCCGTGTACTCGCGGCCGGCGGAGGTGTTGATGAGCACCCGCTTCGGTCGCCACTCGACCGCCGTCACCACGGCGTTTCGCTGCACCTCGCAGAGCTTGGGGTCGATCCGTCGGAAGACCGCCTCGATGAGGCTGTCGTAGCCATCGGCAAACCGGAACTGCCGCTCGGCACCCGGCCGCTCGTCGGCGGCCGTGTTGCGAATGAGCGACTGCACGCTGATGCGCGCGGGGTCCGCTGCGTGATATCCCTCGACGAGACGCAACGCCTGCGCCTTGATCTCTGGCTCCACGTTCACACGGTCCACGAGCTGCTGGAACGATTCGTCGGCAGCTCCCGCCGAGGCGAGCGCGAGCAGCCTGTCCATCGCGGCGAAGAAGTTCGGCACATCGCGCCGCCCCCGCCCGGAGGTCCGGCCTGGTCGGCTGCCCACCTCCCTGAGCCTGAGCCCCGCCTCCTCAACCACTCCGAGAATCTCACCGAAGGCCCCGTGCACGAACTCGGCGCCGAGCTCGACCGGGCCATCGGCCGTGTGGTGCGTCATGATGCGGCCGCCCAGGCGATCCCGCGCCTCGAGCACCAGGACGCGCGCGCCCGCCGTGGAGAGTTCGCGCGCCGCAGTGAGACCGGCGACGCCCGCGCCGATGATCACCACCTCGGGGCTAAATCGCCTAGATTCGCTGGGTCTCTTGATGGGTCCTCCATGACCGATCGCGATCAGCTGGAACAACTGAAATCCTGCGACGGTCCGACCTTTCGGGAGCTGTACGAAATCTACGCCGTATCGATCGCCGCGCGGGAACGGAAACCTGAGGACTGGATCTGCTCGATGGTACGCGCGCCCGAGTACAAGTTCTGGGTGATGAAGGGCTCGGGCGGCATTGAAGGGTTCAGCATCCTGTTCTTGCCGCGCGCCGAGCGCTTCGCACTGCTCGAGTACATGGCGGTGACGCCGAAGCGGAGGAATCGCGGCGTGGGGAGCGCATTGTTCAAGCGGACCACGACGCAAGCCCCGAGCCTCCCTCTCTTGCTCGAGGTGGACTCTGACCGTGAAGCGAGCGACGACCGAGAGATTCGCACGCGCCGACAGCAGTTCTATCGGCGTCTCGGGTGTGTCCGCATCGCCGGGCTGCACTACATCCTGCCGCTCCCGGGCGTTGGCCCTGTACCCGAGATGGACTTGATGCTGTACTCGGCGGAGCCGCTGCGGCAACTTCCGAAGACTCACCTGGAACGATGGCTCAGGACGATCTATCGGGATGTGTACCGCTCGTCGCCCGACGATCCTCGCATCGCCCAGATGTTGCAGGACGTGTCCGACCCCGTTCGGCTCGACTGAGCCTGAGAGGAGAGACCAGCGTGGCAGCCCTTCCGGCCGCCGAGGTCATGTCGGCGTGGGAGAAAGCAGCGGTGATCGCCGACTCAGCGGCGGCCCTCGGCATCGTTCTCACCCTGTTCTACTCGATCTGGAGCTTCCGGACCACCCTGCGGGACAGCTACTACGCGGAGCTGGACCGCGTCTATTTCGACCTGCTACGTATCGGCCTGGAGCACCCCGAGCTCCTGGACTTCCCCACAAGGCCCGATCCCAGCAAGGCGCGGGAGTACGACATGTACGCCTTCATGGTCTGGAACTTCGTTGAGACGGTCTTTGACCGCTGCCAGGGGTGGACGAAACGACGCCTGCGCGAGACCTGGTATCCCGTGATCGCCGCAGAGAATGCCCGGCATCGGGACTGGTTCAACCTCCCCGAGAACCGGCGGAAGTTCAAGGAGCCCTTTGGCCGGTTCATCGACCTGCACTACCCTGTGCCAGACTCCGTGCAGCGACGTTCCGGCGGTCTTCGTACTCTCTCTTAGTGATAGCACTCCCAGAGAGGGACTCATGAAACCGATCACATGGCTGCTCCTGTTCGTCACGGCGTCGGCCGTCGCCGCCCAGACCCCAGCAGACACCAGTCGCGCCGCGCGCTGGCGCCAGCACCGCGAGGAATTCCAGCACCGCCGGGTCGCGCGGCTGCGCGAGAAGCTCGGCCTCACCGAGGAACAGACCACGAAGCTGCAGGCGACCGAGCAGCGGTTCGGCGAGCAGCGTCACGCCATTCTGGAACGGCAGCGCGGCCTGGCGGAAGCGCTACGCGGGCAGCTGCGCCCGGGAGTCGCCGCCAACGCCGACAGCCTGCGCAAGCTGCTCGACGCCCGGGAACAGAACGACGGAGCCCTCGCGCAGGTACGGCGGGACGAGAGCCGGGAGATGGCGACCTATCTCTCACCCCTCCAGCGGGCGCGGCTGGAGCTGATGCGGCAGCGGGTGGCCGGGCGGTTTGGGCGGATGGGCATGCGGGCGGGGCGGGGGTGGCGCCGCCACTGGGCGAGGTTCAGGAGCGGCTGACGACGGCGGGTGTAACAACAACGATCTCGAGCGAGGAGAAGACAGCCAATGCGACGCGCCCTGCTGGCGACAGCCCTACTGACGTTCGCGGTCTCGCCCCCAGGAGCGTGGGGGCAGTTTGGCGGGTTTGGCGGTCGCGGTAGGGGTATGGGGGGGCAGGAGGAGGGGAGGTTTGCGCCGTCGGCGCCACGCCTTCCCGGTGTGGAGCTCGACGGCCCCGCCGACTCGGCGACTGCGCAGGCGGTGCTCGACCTCAACGCCGACCAGACCGTTCGCTACGGGCAGGCGTACGACTCCTTCATGGTGGCCACGCGACCCCAGCGCGACAGCGCCCGAGTCGCGGTCGGAAAGATGAACGACCGGCTGGACTCGGGCGATCGCGCGGCTGCTCTGTTCTACGCCGAGCGGGTGCAGGACCTGGGCAAGTACCTCAAGGATCGACAGGACAAGTTCGAGGACAACCTGCATCATTTCCTCACCGGTGACCAGGTGAAAAGCTATCGGCGCTGGAAGGAGGACCAGATGCGGGCCGCAGACGAGAAGTCGCGCGAAGACGCGCTGCGCTGGCGGCAGGCGGCGTTCGGCGGCGAGCGTATGGCTGCGGCTCCGGAGTCGAAGACGTTCCTCGCCAACCCCGGTGGTGTTGCCCGACCCGACCTGGGTTCGCAGGCCGTCCGCGTGGGACGGACGGTGTACGTCGCGAGCCAGCTTGCGCTGGACAGCACGGGAGCTCTCGTGGGAGCGGACCTGCGGGCGCAAGCCGAGCGCGCGTTTGCGAACCTCGCGACCGTGCTGCGCGCGGCAGGCGCGTTGCCGCAGGACGTCGTGGCGCTCACCATCTACGTCGTCAACTACCGGTCCGCCGACCTGGCGACGATCCGCGATGCGGGGGCGGCCTACTTCGGTCCCAACCCCCCGATCGCCACGCTGCTCGGCGTGCAGTCGCTCGCCCGCGAGAGGGCGCTCGTCGCCGTGGGCGCCACGGCGGTGACAGGGTCTGCGGGCTTCGTCCGGGGGCCGGGGGGGCCAGCGCGGGATCGCCAGCCCTAGAGTCGTCAGTCGAGCAGCACAGCCCATGGGGTGCGCACGGCCGGTGCTCCCATGGGCTTAAGTTCTACGGGTGATTTCCCTCTCCCAGGCCGTGGTCCTCGGATTCCTGCAGGGCGTGACCGAGCTCTTTCCCGTCTCGAGCCTTGGCCACAGCGTCGTGCTCCCCGGATTGCTGCGATGGCACGTGGATCAGGACGCCAACGCCTTCCTCACTTTCCTTGTCGCCACGCATTTCGCGACGGCGCTCGTGCTGTTCGTGCTGTACTGGCGCGACTGGCGGCGCATTCTCACCGGCCTGGGGCGGACGCTGCGCCACCGAACGCTCGCCCCAGCGGATCGCGACGCGCGGCTCGCCTGGCTGCTGGTGGTGAGCACGGTGCCCGCTGGGGTCCTGGGGTTGTTGCTCGAGAAGCAGGTGAGGCATCTCTTCGTCGCGCCCCGCGCGGCGGGGTTCTTCCTCGTCATGAACGGCGTGTTGCTGTTCGGGGCCGAGCGGCTGCGACGGCAGGCCCAGCGCGCGCCTGAGCCCTCGGATCCGGACAGGCGCATCGCCGGTGAGCTCTCGTGGTGGCAGGCACTGCGAGTGGGGCTGCTGCAGATCCTCGCACTCATCCCGGGGTTCTCCCGCACGGGCGCGACCATCGCAGGGGGATTGCTGGTCGGCCTGTCGCACGAGGATGCATTGCGTTACTCGTTCTTGCTCGCGACGCCGATCATCGGTGCGGCGGCCGCCTTGAAGCTTCCCCGTCTCTTCCTCTCTGGGAGCGCGGCGGCGCTGGGCGTGGCGGGGGCGGGGGCGCTAGCCGCGGCAGTCGCGGCCTACGCGTCCGTGAAATTCCTCACGCGACACTTCCAGACGAAGACCCTCACGCCGTTTGCCGTCTATTGCGCCGCGATCGGCGCGCTGAGCCTGGCGCTGCTCGCCCGGTGAGCGACGCCGCGGTGACGCTTCAGCCGCCCGACGACGCGGTGCGGCAGGCCAGGCTCGACACGATGCGCCGCCGCGCCACCGGCCTGCTCGTGCTGGCCGGCATGGTCTTCATGGGCGCCCGCTTCCTGGAAGGCGTCCATCCGTGGCTCGGTTTCGTCCGCGCCACGGCCGAAGCGTCGCTCGTCGGTGGGCTGGCAGACTGGTTCGCGGTGACCGCCCTGTTCCGCCGCCCGCTCGGCCTCCCAATCCCCCATACGGCGATCGTCGCCACCCAGAAGGACCGCATCGGGCGCATCCTGGGCAACTTCGTGCAGAAGCACTTCCTGGTGCGCGATGTCGTCGCCGCCGAGCTACGGGCGCTGCGCCTCTCGGAGCGGGCGGCGCGGTGGACGGCGAGCCCCGAGAACAGCGGCCGCCTCGCCAGGCAGCTCGTGACGGGCGTCGCCAAGACGATCGAGGCGCTGCCGGAGGACGAATTCCGCGAGCTGATCCACGACAGCGCCGTGGCCCGGCTCCAGGCCACGCAGGTCGCGCCCTTCCTCGGCAACGTGCTCGCGCTCGTCACGAGCGACAACCGGCACCACGAGCTGCTGGACGCCCTGCTCAACCTCGCCGCCCAGGCGTTGGACGACAACCGCGACGTGGTCCGCGACAAGATCCGCAAGGGCAGCCCGTGGTGGGTCCCCGGCGTGATCGACGACGTCATCTACCAGAAGATCATCGTGGCGCTGGAAGAGCTGCTGCTCGACGTCCGCGCCGATCCGCGTCACCCGGTGCGGCGCAAGTTCGACGCGACGCTGCAGCAGTTCATCGACAACCTGCAGCACGCGCCGGCGGTGATGGCCAAGGCCGAAGCGCTGAAGCAGCAGGTGCTGGCGCACCCGGTCGTGGACCAGCTGGCCCCGGCGAGTCGCTCCTGGGCAACGAGGCGCTGCTTGCGGACCTGGACGAGTTCTTCGCCGGGCTGCTCGCGTCCGGTGTGGAGCAGCACCGCCACGAGGTGGCCGACCTGATCGCCCGCACCGTCAGTGCCTGGGACCCCGACGTGGCCGTGCGGCGCCTCGAGCTCGCGGTCGGCAGCGATCTCCAGTTCATCCGCATCAATGGCACCCTGGTGGGCGGTCTCGTCGGTCTGCTGATCCATACGATGTCGGTGCTTTTGGGATAGGGTATGGGGGAACCCGGCTTGATGCCCCGCGCGCGAGTGCGCGCCGTTCTGCGGCAACGCTGCCCCGTGTGTCTCGAGGGTCGCATGTTTCGAGGCGTTTTCGCGATGAACCCGACCTGCCCCGTGTGCGGGCATCGCTTCGAGCGCGAGCCAGGCTTCTTTCAAGGGGCGATGTATGTCAGCTACGCGCTCGGCGTCGGCGAGGCGGGGTTGCTGATGCTCGCGGGCATCCTCCTGCTCGCGCCGCGGGTCGGCTTGCTTGCCGTCATCGGTGCCGTCGTGGTCGTCCACCTTGCGTGCGTGCCCCTGCTGTTTCGTTATTCCCGCGTGCTCTGGGCCCATTTGAACATCGGGACGCTGGACGCGGCCGATCCGGCGCGGCTGCGGCGTAACCGGCTGGAACGGAAACGGTAGGATTCCAGGCTGACAGTGTGACCCGACGGGCCGGCGCGGCATCTTCAGGGCAGCTCCAGTTGGGGCCATTGCAGTACCTCAAGCAGGAGGTCGCACATGCTTCGCAAGCTCATACTGCTCGCAGCCGCGGTGTCCTTCCCGGCGCTGCTTGCGGCGCAGGACATCCCGAACTCGCATGCCTCCGATACCGCCAAGGCGATGGTCAAGGCGCATCGCGCCACCCATTTCCGCGGTGAGGCCGTCGGCCTCGACAACCGGCCGGTGACCCCCGCGACGCCTGCGGTGCCCGCCAAGCGAGCGACGCCCGCGGTGCCCAGCACGGGCGGTGGGCCGGCCACACCGGCGAAGCCGGCCACGCCGGCGACCCCGGCGGTGCCCGCTTCCCCGTCAAACAAGCCCACGAGCCCGGGTAATTCCAGCAGCCATCGTCCTTGAGCAGCGTGTAGCGCGTGCGCCCGACACGAGGCGCGGCGGAGTGACGCCGCGCCTCGTTTTTTCTTGCCGCCGTGCGCGTGAGAAGACCATGAGAAGCTTCTCATAACGCTCAGCGGGTAGGTCCGCCCGGCCGTCTGCCAGTGAACCTTCCGACCGTCAACCGACGGACATCACATCCTCTCGGGAGGTTCGAGCCATGAATAGACTCATCGCATTCGCGGCCCTCGCGGCCGCGCTGGTGGCGGCCTGCAACCAAGATCGCGCCATCACCGGCCCCGCGGCGTCCCTGGCGCCTGGCATCAGCGTCGGCGAGATGGCCGGGGCCGCCGAAGGCGGGCGTACCGCCGTGTATACGCTCATGAATTCGACGTCGGGCAATTCCGTGGCGATCTTCGACCGCGCCGAGGACGGGTCGCTCACCGCCGCGGGCACGGTGGCCACAGGTGGCCTAGGGACCGGGGCCGGCCTCGGCTCTCAGGGTGCGGTCGTGCTCAGCGAAGACGGCGCGTGGCTGTACGCGGTCAACGCCGGCAGCAACACCATCTCGATGTTCCGCGTGGATCGCGGGCTCACGCTCGCTAGCACCTTTGGGTCCGGCGGGAGCAAGCCCATCAGCATCACCGTCCACGACCATCTGCTTTACGTCCTGAACGCGGGCGGCACCCCAAACATCGCGGGCTTCACGCTCACGCTCGGCAACCACGGCGGGGCGACACCGATTGCAGGCTCGACCCGCGGCTTGAGTGGAACGTCGATGGCCTCACCCGAAGAGGTCGCATTCAATCAGGATGGCCACTGGCTCGTCGTAACGGAGAAAGGCGCGAATCTGCTAGACGTGTACCCTGTGGACCCGCACGGCGCAGCTGGTGCGCGGACTTCGTATAACGCCGTCGGCGGGGGTCCCTACGGGTTCTCGTTCGGCAACGATGATGTCCTGTTCGTCTCGGAAGCGGGAACGGGCTCGGCGTCATCGTATGCCTTCGATCATGGCTCGCTCACGACGGTGAGCGGCGCCGTGATGGATCACCACGCCGCGCCCTGTTGGCTCGTCGTGACCCACGACGGGCGTTTTGCCTACGCCGCCAATGCCCACGACGGCACGATCTCCGGATTCGTGGTGGGCGAACACGGGAAGCTCACGCTGCTCGACGCCGACGGCACCACGGCGACACCCGGTGCCGGCAATCTCGACTTGGCCTTCGATCGCGACGGCAAGTTCCTCTACCAGCTCCGCAGCAGCGGCCCGATCACGGAGTACCGCGTGGAGCACGACGGACACCTGACGCTGCTCGGTGCCACCTCCGTCAGCATGCCAGTGTCCGTGTCGGGACTGGCGGCACGGTAGTCTTCACCACCCCCCCTCCCACCTGGCGGTCGGGCGGTCAGGCGGTCGGTCGGACGGGCGCACGGAAGCTCCGGATGAGCCGACCACTTCTGTCCGCCTGACCGCCTGACCGCCTTCAGGGGGGATCAGGCCCCCGGCAGCCACAGGGTGAAAGTGCTGCCCTGTCCTACTGCGCTCTCGACTGTGAGCTCGCCGCCTTGCAGCTCCGCGAGTAGGCGCGCGATCGCGAGTCCCAGCCCCGTCCCGCCCAGCTCACGGCTCCGGGACTGGTCGATGCGGTAGAACCGGTCGAAGATCCGCTCGACGTGCTCCGGCGAGATGCCGGGCCCCGCGTCCCGCACGCTCGCGCCCACCACCGCGCCGTCGCGCCGCAGCGCGAAGGTGATTGCCCCGCTCGGCGTGTAGCGCACGGCGTTGGAGGCGAGGTTGAGCAGGATGTGGCGCGTCCGATCAGCGTCTCCCACCGCCAGGGTCGGAGTGCCGGCCTCGGTGCGAACCGTCAGGTTCCGACCGACGGCCATCGCCTCGGTTATCTCGCGCACCTCGTCCACCACCAGCGCCAGGTCGAAGGGCGCGTGTGCCAGGGTGAGCTGGCGGTTCTCGCCGCGGGCGATGAGTAACAGCTCCTCGACCAGCTTCGTCGTGCGCTCGAGCTCGCGCTCCATCGTCATAAGGGCGTCCCGGATCTCCGCCTCGGCACGTCCCTCGGCCAGGGCCCATTGGACGTGGGCACGCAACAGGGTGAGCGGCGTGCGCAGCTCGTGACTCGCATCGGCGGTGAAGGCTTCGAGTGCCCGGTGCGCGCGATCGACTCGCTCGAGCATGCGGTTGACGCTGTCGGCGAGGTCCGTGACTTCCGCCTGGCCTGTGGGGCTGGTGAGCCGCTTGCCGAGCTCGGCGGGACCGATGGAGCGCGTCTCCGCGGCCACCCGCTCGAGCGGATCGAGCGCCGCGGCGACTGCTTGCCGCGCGGCGCGGCCGGCGCTGAGGGCGGCGAGCGGGAGCAGCAGCAGGGCCGTGGCCGCCACAGCGGCGAGCGCGACGAGATACGGCTCCCGGCTCGCGACGACGTAGATGTCGAAGGCGCCCGCCGCGCGGTGCAGCACGCGGAAGCGCCAGCGCGCCCGCTGGGCGATCGCCGCGAGCAGCGCCTGGCGGACGTCGTCCGGCGACGCGCTCGCGGGGAGTCCCGTGAGCCGCTTCGCCGGCACCCCGGGGGACAGGAAGTACACCTCGTGCATACCGCCGGCGGTGGTGTTGGTGCGCGTGATGACCACCTGCCCCCCCATCCCTACGAGTTGCTCGGCGAGCGTGGCGGGCATCACGCTCCCCGGTCCCCCCGTGGAGTCGGTGTAGGCGCCGAGCAGCGACTGGACGACCGCGGCAGAGTGGTCGAGGGAGCGACGCAGCACGCCTTCGCCCGCCACGGCGAACGCCGTCACGGCGAGGCCGGCGTACCCGGCGAGCGCCGTCCAAGCGACGCGACGAAAGCGCGCGATGAGGACCGTGCTCAGGCGCCGCTCGCTCACGGTGCCTCCAGCCGATAGCCGGTGCCGCGCACCGTCCGGATCGGCGCCACCTGTCCGGCGAAGCTGAGCTTCTTTCGGAGGTAGTTCACGTAGACGTCCACGACGTTGGTCTCGGGATCGAACTTGTAATTCCACACCGCCTCGGCGATGCGCGAGCGCGACACCGTGCGCCCGGTGTTGCGCATGAGGAACTCGAGGAGCGCGAACTCGCGGGGTGAGAGATCTACAATCCGTTCCTTCTGCGTGACCCGGCGCGCCAGGGGATCGAGGGTGATGTCGCCAACCTTCAAGGTGGCATCCTTGTGGCGCAGCTCGGCGCGGCGGATCAGCGCGTGCACGCGAGCGAGCAGCTCGGGCAGATCGAATGGTTTGGTGACGTAATCATCGGCGCCGCCTTCGAGCCCGCGCACGCGAGACTCGAGCTCGTCCTTGGCGGTGAGCAGGAGCACCGGCGTGGCGACACCGCGCTTGCGCAGCTCCGCGACGACACTGAAGCCGTCGCGTCCGGGCAGCATCACGTCCAGCACCACGCAACTGAACGTGGCCTCGAGCGCCCGTTCCAAAGCGCGATCGCCCGAATCGGTCTCCGTGACGCCGTAGCCCTCTTCGCGGAAGGCCTTGCTCAGGAAGCGACGCAGGTCGCGATCGTCTTCGACGAGAAGTATCTGCACGACGCTAACCTACGGCAGTCGGAAGCCGGCAGGCAATGTGAAGTCGATGAGAAAGCTCTAAGAAACACGCGATCCACTTCCATGCGGTGAGCGCCTCCGTACATTCCTGTTCATGAACATCGCTCTCCTCTTAGCGCTGACCACGGCCCTGGCGCCGGCTCCGCGTGACACCGCCACCTTCGCCGGTGGCTGCTTCTGGACGATGGAGCACGCCTACGACGACTTGCCTGGCGTGATTTCGGCGACCTCCGGATTCATGGGGGGCACCACCAAGAACCCGAGCTATGAGCAGGTTGTGGAAGGGAACACCGGCCACCTCGAGTCGGTGCAGGTGATCTACGATCCGA
>WNGI01006452.1_pt1 | contig 10663 bp, 8 predicted proteins | sample 5400621 | NCBI WGS metagenome assembly WNGI01 (sample SAMN13153374, study PRJNA577476) | soil metagenome | isolation source: 20 cm soil or saprolite under Garry oak tree replicate 1 | place: USA:California | collected 2016-06-15 | reverse complement strand
GCGCCCGGTGCTCCTTGAGAACGCACCGGTCCATCACAACGAAGATGCCGGCCTTCCGCGCTTTCTCAGCGGCGCGCTCGTTAATCACATCTTCCTGCATCCAGATCGCGGGGATCTTCAACTGGATCGCCTGCTCGACAATCTCGTCCACAAACTCCGGCCGCCGGAACACATCTACCAGATCAATCTTGTCCGGAACCTCGAGTAGCGACGGATAAGAATTTTCGCCCAGCGCTTCCGTAATCTGCGGGTTTACGGGGATGATCCGATAACCGTGTAGTTGCATGTAGGCCGAAACGCCGTGACTGGGCCGCAAAGGACTGTCCGACAATCCGACCACGGCGATTGTTTTGATCCGCGACAGCAGTTCGTAAATAGGGTCAGATTGCCTCAATGAGGATGCCTCTCGCAGAGTTAGTCTCTCTTCTTCTCCGTCTTCTGCTTGTACATCCGAAGCGCCAGCTTGCGAATCGTGTCCGAAACTTCCTTGTTTTCTGACAGATTCTTCAGATCGTGAACCAGCAGGTTCTTCACTAAGCCGAGCGAGAGATCGAGCGGAGTGCGAGGGTTGTACACGAGGTTGCGCACAATGGAATAGTTCTTCATGAACTGCCTTTTGATCGGAATAGCTCGCAGGACCGCTTCCAATACGTTCTTCTGCAATGCGAACTTTTCTACTTCCGCCTCAGACACCTTGGGCGAATCGAGTACCGCCAACGCCACCAGTTTCGTGCTGTCACGGATGAGGATGGATCGCTCCTCCTTGTTGCCGCGCATGGCGAGGGAGATTCGTCCCTTGATGTCGAGCTTCGCTATCTTTTGCAATGAGCTGTCGCGCCGCACTTCGCCAGGCGGAGTTATGGGCTTCTTCACGGGCTTGTCGCCAGTCCCCGCAGCAGGCGCGGCCGGAGCCTTGGGCTTGACGGTCTCAGGTTGTGACGAAGTCTGCATCAGCTCAACAGGTACGCCTGGATTAGGCGTCTCCGTTCCACCTTCGATTCCTGTCCCTTCATGTAAGGCGACCAACTCGAACGGTTTTTCGACGGCGCCAATTAGTTCACCCTGGTTTTGCTCGAGATAAACTGCGATCGCCTTCTCCACTACGCTGTGATCGACTGATTCGGAATCGTCCGGTACTACTGGGAAGGTGGGAATCTCTGAAGCTTCGGAGGATTCCTCTGGAGCTGTAGTTTCTGCAACTTCGGGAGTTGTCATGTCTGTCTCGGCGATCTCCGCAGGCTCATCCGATTTCTGGAGCGCCGCCAGTTCATTGGGACGCAGGCGGGGATTGCTCTCCAGGGCATTTATGAGCGCGGAAGATTTCTTCGCGGTCTCGCTCGCCAGCAGTGCCTCAACCACCCAGCGGCCGCCAGTGGCAGCCAGTTCCAATAGAGATTCCTGCTCGACGGAAGGATTTTCCAGCAAGGCGGGAAGCAGGGCGGGCCGAAGGTTTTTCGGCGAAACCAAATATCCCAGGACCTCTTTGCTGGTTGCCGGATCAGCCGCTACTCCCGCCGAGGCTTTCTCATCCCAGCCCGCCAGCGTCATGCGCGCCTGTTCGCCAAAGACTTTGTTGTGCAGTGCCAGATGCACCAGGATTTCCAGCATCTCGCCCGACTGCACTGCCAAGGCCCCGCGCGCTGCCGCCTGCATCAAATTCGACGACATTTGCGATTTTCGGACTAAATCAATCATCCGGGGCATGATTCACCTCACTCATCTCTGAACACGGCGCGACCGTCCCTTTCGCGGCGCACGGCGCGGCTTCACCGCGGTCACATTCTCCAGTTCTCGCACCGCGATCGCGAGCTCCTGCATAATGCGATTTGGCTTCCTCCTCTGAAATTCGTCGCTTAACGCGCGATAGTACCAAAGAGTGCCGTTCCGCCCGCCGCTGAATCGTTTCCAGATTGATTCTCCATCCTGCCGGTAATCGGCGATCACGGTCCGGACGTTATGCAGCTTGTCGGACGCCGATACCAACCTGGTTTCAATATCTTCGTGCTTCAACCGCTTCAGGTATTCCTCTTTGCGAATGATCCATGCCAGTTTGGGATCGGCGAAAGAATCCGTGCATCCTTCGACAATCTTTGCCACCCGCGAACCGAACAGCTTACCTATTTCCCGCAGTCGTGGCATGCCTCCGCAGTCTTCTACCACATCGTGAAGAAGGGCGGCCATTGCCATTTCTTCATCACCGCCGCCTTCCAGCACCAGGGATGTCACCGCCATCAGATGCGAAAGATAAGGCACCGCCGACTGCTTGCGCGTTTGTCCAGCATGCTTCTCGGCGGCATAGTGAAAGGCCTTCTGCAAGCGAGGGCCTAAATGCGGCGGCTTCGGCGCTGCGCGGCTCACGATTTCTTCTCGCCCCGCCTCATTCGCAGATATGCCTGCATGAACGGTCGTAAATCTCCATCCAGCACGCGATCCACGTCGCCCACTTCGAGTTTAGTGCGGTGATCTTTGATCAGGCGGTAGGGCTGCAAGACATACGAGCGGATCTGCGATCCGAAACCGATATCGAGTTTGGAGTCTTCGATCTGCCTTGTGACTTCGCGCTTTTTCTCCATTTCGTACTCATATAGCTTCGACCGCAACATGCTCATCGCTTTCTCTTTGTTCTTGTGTTGCGAGCGCTCGTTCTGACAACTCGACACCAGGTTGGTAGGAATGTGAGTAATGCGCACCGCCGAATCAGTCGTATTGACATGCTGCCCGCCCTTGCCGCTGGAACGGTAGGTGTCGATGCGGATATCTTCCGGCTTGATGATCACTTCAATAGTATCGTCAATTTCCGGCGAAACGTAGACGCTCGCAAACGAGGTGTGGCGACGCTTCGCCTGGTCGAATGGGGAAATCCTGACCAGGCGGTGCACTCCGATCTCGCTGCTCAGGTAGCCGAAGGCATACTCGCCATTGACGACAAAGGTCGCGGACTTGATCCCCGCTTCTTCGCCCGGCTGTTCGTCATACATTTCTGTCTGGAAGCCCTGGCGTTCTGCCCAACGCAAATACATTCGAAGGAGCATCTCGGCCCAGTCCTGGGACTCGGTGCCGCCAGCGCCAGGATGGATCGTCACGATGGCATTGCGCGCATCGTTCTCGCCGGAAAGTAGAGTCTCGGTTTCGACACGGTCGACCATATCGCGCAAGGCGTCCAGCTCGCGCTGCAAGTCGGTGGCGACGTTTTCGCCCTCGCCGGCGAGGTCAAAATATGCGCCGATGTCACCGGTACGGCGCGACAGGTCGCCCTCCAGAGACAACACTTCCTCTAGGCGCTTACGCTCGCGCATCACTTGCTGAGATTTGGTCGGATTCGACCAGAGATTCGGATCGGCCGCCTGCTTTTCGATCTCGACTAATTGCTGACGCAGTTTGCCCGCGTCAAAGATACTCCCGGAGGTCGTGCACCTTGGTCTTAAGCGCCGCGTACTGCTGCTCGAGTTCAGCCAACGTGTTATCGCTCATGATTGCGGAATAGCCCCCTGCGGAATAGAAAACGCGCAAGGATTGCGCCCAAAGAAATTATCGCACACAGATACGCGAACCAATCACCGTGCCGCGTGTAGAACGTGGTACTCGAGAGCAGACTGTAGGGGGCTGCCAGCGAGGTCCGAACTTTGCGCTCGGTGGCGGCCACAATTCGTCCGTACGGGTCGACTGACGCGGTCATCCCTGTATTGGTCCCGACCAACAACCATCGTCCGTTCTCGATCGCGCGCATCTGCGTCATTTCGAGATGTTGCTTCCAGGCGCCACTGTCGCCGTACCAGCCATCATTGGTCACGTTGATGATTACTTCAGCGCCGCGCTGCACATAGTCGCGGGCTTCGTCAGGAAAAATCGACTCGTAGCAAATAACGATACCGAGCTTTTGCCCACCCGCGTCCAGCGGTTCCCGGGAGTGGCCCCACCCGAAGTTGCCAATCTGGTCGGTCAACATGTTCATAAACGGCAGATAGCGTTTGAACGGTATGTATTCACCGAAGGGCACCAGATGCGTCTTGTCGTAGCGCGCCGCCAATTCGCCTCCGGGGCCGATCAAACCAGTCGAGTTGAAAACTTCGCTGCGGTGCTGCGGTGACGCCGAAGCGGTGTCCACTCCAATCGCGCCTACCAACAGCCACGTTCTACTCTGCCGCGCCAGAGCTGATAAAGCTTCCCGGAAGCTCGCATCGTTGAGAAAAAATGGAGAGGGCGACTCGGGCCATACGATCAGGTCGAACGGCTGCCCCTCCTTCGCACCTGGCGGATGAAGACTGATCCACATTAAGTCCCGCAGCGTTCCTTGAAAGTATTCGGTGGTCCAGCCCTCCTGCACAGGTATGTTCGGCTGGACCAGTAGTGCGGTGTGGTCCGGGCGAACACCTGGGGGTGACAGCCATTGCCCAGCTTGGAGCAGAATGGCTCCCGCAAAGGCCGCCGCCAGCAGCCACTTCCGGCGTTCTCTCGCGATTAAAAATGCGGCTGCAAATACGCTGTTGACCAGCATGATTTCGAATGACAGCCCATACACGCCGGTCAGGGTCGCAAGCCTGGTCAGCGCAGTGTTGTCCGTCTGCGCATAACCGAGAAGTTCCCAGGGAAATGCCGAGATGCGAGTCCGCGCCAGTTCCACAGCCACCCACAGAAAGGGAGCCAGCAGCAGCGCACGCCGCTCCGAAGCCTTGTACCCGGCCATGATGGACAACACTAATCCGAACATGCCGTGATACAGCCCCATGTACATGCAGGCGACGATCAGAACGAGCAAAGCAACCGGAATTGGAAGTCCGCCATATCGGTACATCGTGTCGAATACCCAATAACAGGTTCCCGCATACCAGAGAATTCCACATGCATAGGCCAGCAGGAAGCCTTGCCACGGGCCGGCTGGTCCCAACCGCACGGGCGCATCCACTTGCAGGGTGTTGGGAGCCTGGGCACGTCGCAGCGCAATTAGCAGGGGCGACACCGCAATCCAGGATAGCCAATACAGGTTGGGCAACGGAAAAATCAGAATCTGTAGAACCACCGAGAGGAGAACCAGACGCCACGCGCTGGAGTGGATCTTTCGCACGCCGCAAGAATAACAAATTGAATTCCCACCGCGTGCCGGCTCAGTTCGCAACGGCTGTTCTCCTACTCGCGTATCAGATAACATATTGTGGTTATGCTACTGTCGGTAGTTCTGCTGGCACATACTCACAAAGAGGCGCTCGTTGTCGCATCCACGGGTTCGGTTGTACCGATGGTCGCCGGCGTAAAGGACATGAAAGCGCTCTTTGGCATGGACGAGGAGGAGAAACCCTCCTAGGGCCTGTCCCATCCTGCATGTCCACACCCACCCAGCCCGCATCTCCGGGTTCGAACCGCGTTCGAATCGTGGTCGCCACTTCGGTGATGCTGACCTTCATCTCTTACTGGCGGGCCGCCGCCATTGTGCTGAATGACCTGGGCTCCTCCGCTTTTTACGCCTGCGGCATCGCCGAGCAGGCTATCGGTAAGTCCGCTCCCTGGTTCATTGTCGCGGTCATGTTGTTTTCGTTTACGGTACGCGCGGTGTATGTAGAGAGCTGCTCGATGTTTGTCCGCGGCGGCGTATACCGCGTCGTCAAAGAGGCGCTCGGCGGCACGCTCGCCAAAATCAGCGTCTCGGCGCTGATGTTCGATTACATCCTGACCGGCCCGATCTCGGGCGTGTCGGCCGGCCAGTACATCGGCGGACTCATCAACGACACGTTCGCTACCGCTGACCGCCACGGCTGGATCCCGCGAGCCGTCCACAACATCTTCCACGGCACCCCGTATTTCAATGTGAACTGGACCTCCGTGGTGTTTGCCCTAATCGTCACGATTTACTTTTGGCACGAGAACATCAAGGGCATCCACGAATCCAGCGAGAAAGCGCTCCGCGTCATGCAGATCACTACCGTGATGGTGGTCATTCTCCTGGCGTGGTCGGCATTCACCCTCGTCAAGTCGGGATATCAGCCCGTTCCTCTGCCCACGCCCGAGAATCTTCATTTCAGTAAGGAATCCCTCGGATTTCTGCGCTACAGCTTTCCGGAACAGAGTCTGACGCGAATGTTCGGCGTACTCGGGATTCTGATGGCATTCGGCCATTCGGTTTTGGCCATGAGCGGCGAGGAATCGCTCGCGCAGGTCAATCGCGAACTGGCCCATCCGAAGCTGAAGAACCTGAAGAAAGCGGCGATTGTAATCGCGATTTATAGCTTCGTTTTCACCGGGTTGACGGCCCTGCTTTCTGTAATGTTGATTCCCGACTCGGTGCGGGTTCCGGTCTATAAAGACAATCTGATCGCCGGCCTGGCCATGCACCTGTACGGCCCGGAGATCCTGCGGCTGCTTTTCCGCGCCTTTGTTGTGGTCGTCGGCTTCCTGATTCTTTCCGGCGCGGTCAATACCGCCATCATTGGCTCCAACGGGGTTCTGAACCGCGTTTCTGAAGACGGCGTACTTGCCGACTGGTTCCGCTTCCCCCATCGCAAGTACGGCACCAGTTCCCGCATCATCAACTTGGTGGTCGGACTCCAGATACTGACCATTCTAGCGAGTCGCGGTAACGTCTATGTCCTCGGAGAAGCCTACGCTTTCGGCGTGATCTGGAGTTTTACTTTCAATAGCCTCTCCATGCTGGTTCTGCGTTTCAAGTACAAAGGCGAGCGGGGCTGGAAAGTACCGCCCAACATTACTATTCGAGGGCAGGAAATACCGATTGGACTGGCTTCGGTGTTCCTGGTGTTGCTCGCGACGGCGATCGTCAACCTGTTCACGAAGTCGGTCGCGACCGTTGCCGGCGTTTCTTTTGCAGTTGTCTTTTTCGTGGTTTTCAGCGTTTCCGAACGAGTGAACCGTAAAAAGTCCGCGCTCGCGCAGAAGACCATGAAGGATCAGTTCCAGCTTCTCCAGAGCGATACGGTGGAGCGCGCCTCACTCAACATTCGCCGCGGCAACGTGCTGGTGCCGGTGCGCGACTACAACACGCTCGCTCACCTCCGCTGGGCTCTCGAAAGGATCGAGACCCGCGAGCAAGATGTTGTGGTGATGTCGGCCCGCGTCAGCCGCTTTGGAGCAGCCGCCTACGATCTCTCCATGGAGCAGATCTTCAGCGATTACGAGCAAACTCTCTTCACCCGCGCGGTGTCGGTGGCTGAGAGCGTAGGAAAGCACGTTTCTCTACTGGTGGTTCCCGCCGCGGATGTCTGGTCCGCGATCGTGCAGACCGCCAACAACCTCGAATCTTCGGCCGTGGTCGCAGGTCTATCCAGCAAGATGACTCCGGCGGAGCAGGCTTTCGCCCTGGGCCATGCCTGGGAGGCCCTACCCGAGCCAAAGCGCCAGTTTGTGCTCCAAATTGTTCATCCCGATGGCAAGGTCGATTCCTTCCGAATCGGCCCGCACAATCCCACGATGAAGAACGAAGATGTTCTTCTGCTTCATCGGCTCTGGCTGAATATCACCCGCGAACCCGGCCTGGAGAATGTCCATCATCACGAAATCCTTACCGAAGCGCTCACTCGCTTCGCCCATGATTATGCGGCTCGTGACCGTCAAGAGATCATCAAGGAACTTCGCCGAATAACGGGTGAAGGTAGCACCTCCAAGCCCCGCCGCAGCCCTGGTCAGGCTCACCCGGTGCAGGCTGAACCATCTCATTCTGAACCGGACGATGGTTCGCCGCCGAGCTAGAAATTGGGAGTTGCGCTGGTTTCGAAGAGGGATGCGGGCATCGCTTCACAGGCTGCGGGCTTGGTTCAGCGATGCGAAAAAAAACGTCTGTAAAGGCCGTTAGTGGCTGATGGGAGTCGCTCTCATTTGATCCGAGGCGAGTTCTGATCCGCCGGTTTCTGATCGTCGGCGTGAATCACGCCATCCTCTTCCGCGTAGAACGATCGGTGCTCGCTGTCCATTTGCTTGGGTGTCATCGTCAAAATGAATCCGTCTTTCTGAGAACGGAAGCCGACGGTATAATCCCCGCGCTCGGTGGATCGCGCCATACGCTTAGTGAGCGAACCGGTGCCCGCGAGCGCAGGCAATGATTCCGCAAACTTGTTGTGGCGTTTCTTGTATTCCTTCTGCGCACGCAATACCACCCGCATATAGCCCAAAGCCTGCGCTTCGGATTCCGAGCGCGCGGGATCGCCCGCAAACTTCGGCTGATAGGGCACAGGAACCGGTACGGGAGCGGGTGCGGGAACGGCCTGCGTCGCTGGCGGCGCGCCCTGTTCCGGCGTTTGTGCCCACAGCGGAATTGCTCCCATGGCCGCCACCACCAGGGCGGGCGCCCAAAGCTTCTGCATCCACCTTTTGTTCACCGCGAATCCCTCCTGAACCCTGTTGCTGGACGTTACCCCCGTAATTTCCCTTTGATCACCAATCATTCCAATTCCATGACAAATCAGGCACTCTTCTATTTGGATGCAATCCTAACAGGGTAACCTATGAAAGCTGCAGTCGCGAGAAAGCCGCTCATTCGCATCGCCGTAGTGGAAAGCGATCCACTTCGGTTTGTGGGATTCCGCGCACTCTTCGATTCCGAGCCCGATCTCGAGTTGGTCTCCGCCTCGCTGTCAGATCTGGGGCAACTGCCAAGTATCGACCTGGTTCTGCTCGGCAACCGCTCGGGCCAGAATCTATTCGACATCATGGCCAGCTTGAAAGCGGTTCGTCCCGACCTGCGCATTATCGTCACGGGCTCCGGTATGGACGAGGAAAGCATCCTGAAGGCTATCGCTGCGGGGGCCAAAGGCTATGTGGATGAAGCCGCGTCTCCCACTGAATTTGTGCAGGCTTTACGCGTGGTCAATCAGGGGTCGGTTTGGGCTCCCCGGCGCGTGCTGTCAACATTTATTGAAAGGGTGACCCAGTCGCCGGGCCGTATTTTCCCGGCAGGCCGTGTGACTTTCACCGACCGCGAAAAGGAAGTTCTAGAGATGCTGGTCGCCGGACGTTCGAACAAAGAAATCGGAGCCGCGCTCGGAATCGAAGAGAGAACGGTCAAGGCCCATGTGGCCAAACTGATGCGAAAAGTCGGCGTGCAGAACCGCATCGCGCTCTCGGTACACGCCATTACGCATTCGCTGGTTACGGCGAAATAGAGATGTAGCGGCGGGTCTTTGACCCGCCCCGCGGATCGAAGATCCATTCCTAAATTCTTCCCTTCCGGATGAGATCGCCCCGGCCTTGCCGGGCCGTTTCCCCAAGTTACTCCAGTACAGTGACCCTCGTAATCTTGTCGCCTTTGTGCACCTGCCCCATACTGGCTTCACCTACCACAGAACCTGGGAGACGGGGTTGGAAACGGAGATTAGGGTCGCCGCTTTCAGCCCCGATTTTTTTGTCCTATAATCCCGACTCACGCTGATCACTCCCCGGCAGCCTCCGCTTCTGGCTTTGCATCCTATAGAATTAGGGCACTTCTAATCTCCCAAGTGAGGCATCATGCGAAAATTCCTGGCTCTCGCAATAGCTCTCTGTCTATTGACCACCGTTCTCTCTGCCGCTGAGGAAGATACCAAAGCGACCAAGCGCGTCGAGTCGGCGGCTACCGTTCTTGACGAAATCCAGGGCGCGCCCGACCAAGGCATCCCGGAAGAGGTACTCGGCTCTGCTGAATGCGTGGCTGTCATTCCCACGCTACTAAAAGGCGGGTTCATATTTGGTGGCCGGTACGGAAAGGGCGTCGCCAGTTGCCGCACGCCTAAAGGCTGGAGCGCTCCCGCTTTCTTCACCATCGGCGGCGGTAGCTTCGGCTTGCAGATCGGCGGCGAAGCTGTGGATCTGGTGATGCTCATCATGAATAAAGACGGCATGAAGACTCTACTCTCCAGCAACTTCAAGTTGGGCGCGGACGCCAGCGCCGCCGCAGGCCCGGTTGGACGCCACGCTTCCGCCAACACCGACTGGAAAATGAGAGCGCAAGTTTTGACCTACTCACGCGCTCGCGGCGCTTTTGCCGGCCTTGAGCTGAGCGGCGCGGTGATCAAACAAGACAAAGACAGCACTCGGGATTTCTATGGCCGCATGGTTCCATTCAAGACGTCGCTGGAGGGTGACGTCGAAGCGCCGCAGGGCGCCTATCCGTTCCTGAATACTCTGTCAAAGTGGGCGAAATCTGCTGCGGCCAGGTAGATCAACTTGTAGTGCGAGTCTCTGACTCGCCCACGCCACGTCAAAGATCCGGCCCTATACTTTCCTTGCAGTGTAGCGCTCCAACCCCTAAACTCCGGCACAGTGCGTGAACGCCTCGAATACTGGATCGTCTGGCTCTCGGTGAAAACCATTGGCTTGCTGCCCCGTCCTCTGGCTCGCGCCACAGGCATCGGTCTTGGCTTGATCGTCTATGTGCTTCACGCACGTCTTCGACAAGTCGGCATGCGCAACCTAGCCCTCGCGTTCGCCGGGACAAACCAAAGTGATCGCCGCCGCATTCTCCGAGGCACGTACATTTCGCTTGGACGCCAGCTCGCCGAAGTCTGCCTCTTCCCTCGCTACACGCGCGAAAGTGTCAGCCAGGTTGTCGTGTATGAAGGCTTCGAAAACTTCGAGCGCGCCTACGCGAGAGGCAAGGGCGTTCTTTTTCTTACCGCCCACCTCGGCGCATGGGAACTGTCCGCCTTCGCTCATTCGTTGCAAGGCCACCCGCTAGCAATCGTCA
>WNGI01006451.1_pt1 | contig 10665 bp, 6 predicted proteins | sample 5400621 | NCBI WGS metagenome assembly WNGI01 (sample SAMN13153374, study PRJNA577476) | soil metagenome | isolation source: 20 cm soil or saprolite under Garry oak tree replicate 1 | place: USA:California | collected 2016-06-15 | reverse complement strand
GGGTCTGCCAAATAGCGGCGAGACTGAGTTGGTGTGCAGACTCTTCCAACACCTGATGAATGTCATAGATGGAGTGGTTTTGTTTTCGGAGAGCAAGGATGCGCTCTCGGACGGCGTCGCGTTTGGGGGCGCTGTGCGGGCCTCTTTGCGGCGTCTGGAAAAACTCTCGTTTAGGATTTTGGCGGAATTCATGGCACAGGACACGGAAGCTGCCGTAGGTGTAACCGAAGCATTTGGCCGCCTCCTGTGCGGGCAAGTGATCGACGAAGAAAGCGCGGAGGGCTTCGTATTGACGGTGCGTGGCATTGGAAGGTTTTAGGAAGGGGCGGGTTAGTTCTGTTATCTTCTTTCGTATACCGTCAATCACGCACCCACTATATCTAGTTACAATTCCGTGTCAAGCACAATTTCCTGTGGTCCAGTTCCGCTTCGGAACGACCGTCCAATCCGCTGATCTCTAGGCTCGATTTTTAGTCAAAACAGCCGAAATAACGGGGTTTTGCCGCAGAGTGGGTTTTAATTGGCAAATATGATATGGTGGATATAGAATTTACATTTGTAGAATAGCTAACACACATCGCGGTTTGATCAAGCTAGAACTGGAATTTCGCTTTTCTCCTGTTAACCACCGCGCTCACATGGGAATCCAGGCTAGGGTTAGAATTCAATCCTCAGTGCCAGCTGCCCGACACGGTTTCCGCCGGCGTCACCCAAGCGAGTGGCCTGAACCTGTCCGAATGTGCCGACTACCTGGCCGTTCGGAAGAGTCTCAGTTTCGGTCAGATTGTTGCGCGGATCATCGAAGTTTGGATGGTTCAGGACGTTGGTAAAGCTAGTCTCGAACTTGAATGCGATCCGCTCCGTCAGCCGGAAGCTCTTGCCAAGGCCGAGGTTCCAAGTGGCAGTCCCCGGGCCAACGAGAGACCCTACACTTGCGTTGCCAAAGCGGCCAATGACCTGCGAGCAACTAAGGAAGTTGTTGGCTAAGCCTCCGCCGGATGGGTCGCCAGGGCAGGAGTATACGTTCGGATCCCACCACTGCGTACTAGTGTGGTGAAAGTTGTTGGGATTACCCCCCACGTCAGGCCGATTAAAGCCCCTACCTAAAGTGGAGTTTCCTGAGGAATCAAATTCGATGAAAGGAGTATCGTAAGGGCCCGATTGCACCAGGAGAATCGTACTCAGCCGCCAGCCACCGACGATCCCGTTCAGCACGCCGTTGGCATTGCCCAGGAGGAGACGGCCTTTCCCGATCGGAAGCTCGTCCACCATGGTGGTGATCCAGCGGTGTTTGCGGGTGCCACCTGTGTTGCCGTAATCGGCGTGCATGTGGTACAGATCCATTTTGTCGCCCGTAACTTCCCCGGAAAAGCCGGAACGGGGCCACGATTCGACGTCCGTCAGGTTCTTCGCCCAGGTCCAGGTAGATTGCAGAGTGAGCCCGTGGGAGTATTTGTGGATTAGCTCGGTCTGCATCGACTCGTAGCTGCTGATGGCTCCCGCGGCACGTATCCTGACCTTTTTCCAGTTTGGAAACGGTTTGGGTCCGACTTGGCCGCCAGGCAGAATCGGGGGCTGATTAAGATCCGGGCTCCAGGTGAGCTGATCTGCGCGGTTGGCAATGTACGAGACCCGCAGCGCGGTGTTACCGTGCAGCGTCCTTTCCACCGACAGGCTCCACTGGATGCTGTAGGGGTCCTTCTTGTTCTTCTGATTCGCAGTGAAGAACGATTGCGTGCCCAACTGGAGCGTGGCGGGGCTTTCGACATCGGGAAACTTGAAATAACCCGGGTCGCCAGGAAAGCCATTAAAAAAGTTGCCCTGGAAGCCGTCGTGGATACCTGCCACGGAGAAAAATACCGCTCCCAATGTGGTCACTTCGTAAATGCCTGCGCCACCCCGAATTACCGTTTTGTTATCCGCAAAGGGCCGATAAGCAAAACCGATACGAGGAGAGAAGTGTGTGTAAACGTTGCGCAATTGTTTGGGCCACCCCGCTTGTTTGGACGTTAGGAAGGGTGTGCAGCTAGAAGGGTTGGAGGGCGTATACGTCGGGAAGATTTTTGTTAGGTTGCCGTTGCTGTCGCAGGCATTGACAGCCTGGGCCCACAGAAGCTGGGTCGCCGCCAACGATCTGGGGTCCGAGGAAATGATCACGCCCCCCCCTGGAACCGAGGGATCGAAGTTGGTGAGATTAATGGGGTCGTAGAGTGGCGGTATTCTCGTAATCCTTAAGCCAACATCCAACGTCAGTTTCTGAGTGGCTCGGAAGGTATCTGACGCGTAGCCGTAGTAGTGAGTTGCTGTGCCATCAATGTTCCTCGGGGGAGTGTGGGTGACGTAGGTGTAGTAAGGAAGCCCCAGCAGGAAGTCCGCAAAGGAGGATCCTTTGTCATGGAATTCTCCTGTGTACTGGCCGCTGAAGAAGAAGTCGCCGTAGTCGTCGGCAGGCGAATTCCCAGAGTACCAGGCTGTGACCAAGTGGAGCCTGCGGAGATCGAAGCCAAACTTCATGGTGTGCTTGCCTTTGGTCCAGGTCAGGTTCTCATTGATCTGGAAGGTCTGGGAACGCTCCGGATTGGGCCGCCTGTGAACAATAGCGTCGACATTGCCACCCCTGAGCTCGAACACAAAGTCGGGGAAGCCACCGGGCGGGAAGGGCCCCAGTTGTTGCGGGTTCAATCCCAGTTGCTGCATGAAGGCCGGTCCATCGATCGGAAAGTTCCCGCCGTTCTGCCTGCGGCTGAGCCCTCCGCGCAGCTCATTGATCAGGTTCGGTGTGATGGCATAGCTGTGGGCCAGCACGATCTGATTGTCGTGTTCGAAATCGGTTTCCGCAGGCAGGCTCAAGCCGGAAGGGACGACAAACCTCTTATTCTTGTAGGTCCAGCGGCCGAAAACACTCTGCTTGGTATTAATCGTGTGGTCGATGCGAATGTCGAACTGATCGGAGAGGATCGGATTGGGAACGTTGAGGGTGTGATTGTGAAACGAGCCTGGCTGAAGGGGCTGGGGATAGAACTGGAGGATAAGGGCGGCTCTTGGGTCCCACAAACTTGGGTCGATCTGGTTGCCGGGAAAGGGGTTGCCCTGCAAGTCGTGGAGAGGGACCGAGGTAGCGGCGGAGAGATCTCCCTTCCGCATGGCCACTGTGGGCACAGTCTCTTGTCGGACCGTTTGCGTCCTGTACCGCATGGCTTCGTAGTCGCCAAAGAAGAAGGTGTGCTTGCCCCAAAGAGGCCCCCCGAAGGAACCTCCGAAATCGTTAGCGCTTTTGGCAGGCTTTTCGACTTGGGGCACGATAAATCGCGTAGCATCGAGGGCTGCATTCTGAAAATACTCAAATGCGGATCCATGAAATACGTTGGTGCCCGACTTGCTGGTTGTCGTAATGTCCGCAGGGTTGCCATATTCTGCTCCACCGCCCGACCCCTGTACCTTCATTTCTGAAATGCTCTCCGCAGAGGGGAACATTTCTATTTGAGGGCCGGACGAGCGGATATTGGTGGTGCTGATACCATCCATCGAATATTCGACTTGATTGGTGCCTGTTCCCTGGACCGTGATGTTGCCGTCTCCGTCGCCCGTGACGCCGGGGAGAAAAGCCAGCAGGTTATACGGGCTAGTGCTGCCGGCTCCGCGGTAATTGGCCGGAAGCTCGAGCACTTCGTTGCTGTCAAAGCTGGAAGAAATCGATTGAGACTCCGTATTGATGAGTTCAGGATTGGCCACGACCGTGACCTGCTCCGCCGCAGTTCCCATCACAAGTTTCACATCGGCGCGCACGACTTGACGCGCGGCGACAACAATGTCCTTCGTGGTCACTTCGCGGAAGCCCGTCGCTCGCACGGTAACCGTATACAGACCCGCCTTCAGGTTTTCCGCCTGGTAATTTCCCTGGGCGTCACTGTGTACCTCGCGCGAAATGTTTTCGCCCTGGTTGGTGACCGTAACCACCACGTCGGGCATCACCGCACCCGAGGGGTCGGTAACCGTGCCGAGAATTGTTCCGAAGGTCGTTTGCCCCAGTCCGGGCGCCGCAAGACACACAACACTCAATGCTAAGCTCAGCGCAAGGACGATAGGCCTGACTCTCATGGTTCGTCTCCTAATTCTTCGCACCTATTTCGTCACGCTCCTGACCGTTGATAAGCGGTTTCAGAAACCGGTTTCTTTTGGCCCTTATTACATGCCTGGCGGCAAACTTGTCAAGTTCTTTTTCTCTGGATCGCCGCTGCTGGAGCTGGCTCGTGGCTTTTTGCCCGCCAGTCGTGATAGCTTCAATGGGGGCGTGACGAGCCATTGCAGAAAGCGCTTTCTTGCCTGGTTCTTCCTCCAAGTTCCAGAGTTACTGGCCAGTGGACCACAGCCTGACCTGCTCTGGGTTAACTGGCCGCGCTGAGCGGCTCGCATTTACGAAAAGGAGGGACCATGGGCCACACCATGAGAGAGGTGGCCAAACGAGCGGGGGTTTCCCCGGCCACGGTGTCACGCGTACTAAACAAGACCCAATACATCTCGACGAAGATGGAGCAGCGGGTCCTCGAGGTAGTCCGCCAGCTTAACTACTACAAGAACGTTCACGCGCGCCGGCTCGCGACCGGCCAGAGCGATTTGTTCGGACTGGTGATTTCAGAGATCGCAAATCCATTTTTCCCTGAAATCATCCGCGGATTCCAGGCCGCTGCGTGGGACCGAGGCCTCGACGTCCTTCTCTGTAACACCGAGTACAACCAGTCGCGGACCAAGTCGGTCATACGGAAGCTGATCGAGAGTGATGTCCGTGGGGTCGCCATTGTGACTTCCTCCGTTGACAGAAGCGTGACTTCCGACCTGATCGCAGCGGGAGTCGGAGTCGTTTTCTGCAACCTCGGTCCGGCCGAAAAGTTAGTGAGCAACATTTCGATCGACTACCAACGGGGAGTCTCCCAGGCTATCGAACATTTGGTCGAACTCGGCCACCGCCGCGCCGCCGTCATTGCGGGGCCTCAGGATAACCACACGGCCGTTATCATTAAAGAGGCGTTGGTAGCTGGGTTGCAGGCACGAAAGTTGAATCCTTTCCCCGTTCTCGATAGCAATTATCGCGTCGATGCCGGAGCTTCGTCGGTGCGTACCATCCTGTCAGAGCCGGAAATCCCCACGGTGGTTTTCTGCGGAAGCGACCTCATTGCGATGGGCGCTATGAGTGCGCTGGAGGAAGCGGGGGTCAAGATTCCCGAAGACGTCTCAGTTATCGGCATTGATGATATCTCTTTCGCTTTCCTGACACGCCCTCCCCTGACCACCATCCGCGTTCCTCGCGAACAATTGGGGACGATCGCCTTTGAGGCCCTCGACAAGATGTTAAGCCTGAAACGCCGGAGAGGAGCCGACTACTATCTGGAAACAGAGTTGGTAGTTCGCAAATCCACCGCTGCGGCCCGAGAGCATAGCCTTCGCATTGTCTGAGAACGAATCCGGCGACAATCACTACCGGGAGTTTCAATTCCCGGCTGGTGCTTGCATGTGGTTTACGAGGAAGACGTTATGTATGAATTTCCAGGGCGGCAGAGAGCGAACTTTGCGAAATCGCGGGTTCCGTGGTGCTGGTTGTGGGCGATGTTGCTGGCAGCATGCGCCAGTACGGCGACTTCGGCACCTCCCAATACGGCCGCCTCGCCGAGTCCCAATATAGTACTGATCACCCTGGACACCACCCGTGCTGATCGCATGGGTTTCCTCGGCTCCGAACGCGGGCTTACGCCGAATCTGGATGGATTGGCCCGGCGGGGCGTGGTCTTTTCTCGAGCCTACGCCCAAGTGCCCTTGACGACCCCCTCGCACGCTACAATCCTCACCGGAACCTACCCGGGGTTCAATCATGTGAACTATATGGGAGACGCGCTCGGCAAAGCTCTCCCGTTTCTTCCCGACATTCTTCACAGAAACGGATACAGGACGGCAGCATTTGTAGGAGCGTTGGTGCTCGATCCGAGGAAATTGGCTCCAGGTTTCGAACGCGGATTTGATACTTACGATGCGGGGTTTCATCGGCGGCGCGGGAGCGAGGACCGCTACGTCAGCCTGGAACGGCGTGGCGAGGAAGTGGTGAATCGTGCCCTCGCCTGGCTCGACAAGCAGCCTGCAGGGCCGTTCTTTCTCTGGGTTCATCTCTACGATCCCCATGATCCCTACAGTCCCCCGGAACCATATAAGACGCGCTACCAGGAGAAGCCATACGACGGCGAGATTGCGTACACGGACTCAGTAGTAGGAAGGCTCATCACCGGGCTGCGGACGCGGGGCTTACTCGATAGCGCTCTGCTTGCCGTCATGGCTGACCACGGCGAAGCGTTCGGGGAACACGGGGAGAACCATCACGGCATCTTTCTCTACGATGAAACGATTCACGTGCCGTTGCTGTTCAAGCTTCCTGGGCAGCACCCATCAAGGAAGGTTGAATCCGGGGTTGGACTGGTGGACGTCGCGCCCACTATCTTGCGAGCCGCGCATCTGCCGGTTCCCCCCCTCATGCAGGGCGAGTCTCTTTTGAGCTTCATGAAATTGGACCAGGCCGGTGCTGCTAGCCAACCCAGCGATTCGAATTTGCAGCGTTCCGTTTATGCAGAAAGCGCCTATGGTCACCTTTCTTTTGGATGGAGCACATTGCGTGCATGGCGGACAGGAAAATACCTATACATTGAAGCTCCGGAACGCGAGTTGTATGACCAATCGGTGGATCCGCTTGCGGCGCACAACCTGGCTCCGGATTCCAAGGCCGTCGCAGACACCGCGGCAGCCCAGATTGCGGAATTCAACCGGATGATGACAAAAGGATCTGCCGCAGAAAAAACACAGTTGAGCCCGGAGCAAAACGAAAGCCTGAACGCCCTCGGCTACTTGAGTTCTGATTCCGGAATTTCCAACGCGGCAGACAATGAAGGTGGGCCGGACCCCAAAGAGAGAATTAGGATCGCCAATCTTCTCTATGAGGCGCTGGTGGATATGGAGCAGGAGCAGTTTCAGGAGGCCGTGCCAATCTTGGAGCAGGTATTAAAGCAGGAACCAAATACTCCCATAGCCTTTCTGCAACTGGGACGGGCTTACATGGCGTTAAAGGAGTACCAGAAAGCAGTAACGCCATTGCGGAGTTTAGTTGAAAAGAAACCGGATGATGCTTTCGCTCGCTACGAATTGGGGTGCGCTTTGGTGAAAACCGGCAACTGGGACGAGGCGCTGCCGCATTTCGAAGCCGCCGTTTCCCAGATGACGGGCTCGGCAATGATGCACTTCTATTTGGCTCTGGTGTATCAACGAACTTCCCGCATGGATGAGGCAACGAAAGAGTTCCAGAGCGCGCTACGTCTGGACCCTAACAACTTCCCGGCCAACCTTCTTCTAGGCCGGTTGTTTGTCATGCAGCAAAGGGCGGCGGCTGCCCTGCCCTACTTGCGTAAAGCAGTCAAGCAGCGCCCTGACTCGATCGACGCTCACCGCTTCCTCGCCGACGTCTATGCGGAACTAGGACAACAGGAAAATTCCAGCCGCGAGCTCACGGAAGCTGAGCGCCTCAGGTCACAAGGTGGTTCCAGACTCGGGACATCGACGGGCAACCCCGGTGGCCTCGCGAAGCAGCCGTGAGCGGGTCCGGAGAAGGTAGCCGTAGCATCCATGCCGGCGTGCACGGGTTCTCCGAAATGAACGGTGCGTATCTGACGGCTGCATTGCCAAGATGCGATTTTCTTCATGCATCGGATCCTTCGCCTTTTGCCCTCGCTCCAGTAACCTCCGGTTGGCAGAGGATGGCTTAGACAAAAGTCCCCGGTTCAGGTGTCCTATCAGTGAAACGGTCAGCCCGCCGGAAGGAGCCGTTGGAATTCGACGGTCTCACAGCAGTTCGCGTGAAGGAGCTATACGAGAAGCACGGCGACGCGCTGGCGGCGTACGCGTGTTGCTGTGGTCTGGATTTTGCCGCGGCGGAAGACACGGTACAGAAGGTATTCCTAAAACTGCTTCGCGGAGAGACTTCGGTTCCGCGAACGCCGGTCGCGTATTTATACCGCGCTGTTCGAAACGCTTCGTTCAACCTGCGGCGCGACCGCAAGCACGAAACGGGACTCGCCGAACAGGAGAAATGGTTTGTTCACGGGCGGCGAGCGCCAGAAGAAGTTCTCGCATTGCAGACCGCGCTGAGGGAATTGCCGGAGGAACAGCGCGAGGTCGTATTTCTTCGGATTTGGAGCGGTTTGACGCTACAGGAAATTGCCGATGCGACGAAGATGCCGATGAATACGGTGGCATCGCGTTATCGCTACGCGTTGGAAAAGTTGCGAGAGAGGCTCAACCCGAGGCCGGAGTTGTGAGGGTACAAAAATGCGGAATCATGACGAAGAAATGGAAAGCTACTTGAAGGAATTCAGGCCGCGGGCGATTCGGCCGCTGGAGCAAGAGCCGGAGTCACCCACTGTCTGGCTAAGGAGACTTGCCGCCGTCGCGGCGATCGTGCTGTCAGGAGGGCTCTCCATTTGGTTTTCACGGCGGGAAACGACGACGGTTCCGCAAGAGGCGAGCGATCCGCAGCCGCTGCTGAGCATTGAGTTCGGACCAAAGGTGATGAACACATTTCTGCTGACAAAACTGGCTCTCGAAGACACCAAAACATTTAGTGCGGTGCTAACCGAAGAGTCGCGGGGAGTCTTGCCCAGCCTGCAAGGTCACGAGAGCACGCTGCGGATATTGGCCGAAGAATAGAGGAGAAGGCAATGACCAATAAAGTTCCAGTGCTTGTGCTAGTACTGCTCACCTTGTTCAGTTCTGGCGCGGGAGCCAACCAGGTGAAATTGCCTCCGGAAACAAAAAACGCGGCGCTTCGCTATTGGCAGGCCTTCGCGGAGCTTAAGGACCCGCCGCCAGTCCAAGGGATCCAGCAGCAAATAGAGAAAGTTCTTTCCGGAGAGGCACCGTGGGATGAGGCCAAACTTGGTGGAATTGTGGCTGCTAACGAAATCGCGCTGGGTATCATGCAGCGCGGCACGAAACTTCCGGAATGTGACTGGGGACTCGAATACAGCCGCGGACCGCAGGCGTCGATTGCGTTCGTGCCGCGGGCGCACGTACTGGCACGCCTGAACATGCTTCGGGGAATTCGAGATATGGCTAAAGGCCAGCCGCAGGCGGCGGTGGACACCTGGATCACGGGGATCCGTTTCGCCCAGGACCTGACGAAGGGGGGCTCACTGATTTTTTCGCTTACGGCGAAGAGCGTGCTCATGCTGGAAATGCGCACGCTGGCGGCCGAGGCGAAGCAAGGACGCTTGAACAGCACGCAGAAAAAACAACTTTACGCCGCGGTGAATGCTTTGCCAGAAGATGGTTTCGATTGGGGCCTAGCGTGGGAAATGGATGAAGCTTCTGCCGATGTTTTCTTTGCGGAAATGCAACGATCGAAACACCCTCAGGGGTTATTCGAGAGACTGATGGGCGAGCCAGCGCCAAAAGAGTGCGTGCCGCCCAGCCCTCAGCAGGTGCAGGCTTACCATGAATATATGAGCGATGTGGCCGCAGCCTTGCGCCTGCCACATGCCGCGACCAAACAACGGCTTGCGGAACTGGACGTCAAGGCAAAAGGTATCTGCGAGGCGATACGGCTAAGCATCCCTTCGCCGCAACGCGCGAATGACGGGCGAATCGATGTCATCACGGCGCGTCAAGCACTGCTGCTAGCTCTCCAGACAAAATAGCTGTGCAGCTTATCCGTCAGAAAAAACGGAGAGTGGAAGCCCGCGCCCATTTTACTCGACCACTTCCTCTGCAATGAGGCAGGGAGAGTAAAGAGGCGATCCCGACGGAGAAGCGTTGGCTGGGAAGAACAGGCCCCGCTTCATTTCTGCTTCAACGACCGATTCTTCTATGAACGCAAGCAAATGACGCTCGATGTCGTCACTTGGAAAATAGGATAGACTGGATGGCTATATTCTGAAAGCGTGGACGCTCTTTGAAAGACATGCGAATCCGGCTGATCGCCAGTGCGGTTCCTCTCCTTGCATCTCATGCCGTGGCACAACCCCCAGAACGGGCTCAACCCTCATGCCCATGCCGACCTCTGTTCAGCTGGAGTTGGGCGCTTGGCGGTTGATCAATCTTTTTCCGTTACGATCACGGGTTTTAGTTAGGGATGCAACGCTGGAGCGCGGAATACATAGATTTTGCGCTGAATGGTTTCTGCACAGCCAGTGTTGAGTCTGAAATTCGATGAAGAAAGATATAGCGCGCAATGCTCTGAGGTGGTGTTTGGTTCGAACTTTACTTGCGTCCTAGATGCGGCCGATACTGCGGACCGCGAAACCACAGATCGATCGGTTTCTGTACGCCTTTCGCGGCGAAAGGCAGGTGTATTTTTCGTCCTTCCCCGGCTGACGCGTAAGCGGCGTACAAAGCCTTCATGACGACAAGACCATCCTCTCCCGTTACCTGGGGTTTCTCTTTTCCTCGGACGCAACTTGCGAAGTGTGCCATCTCTTGAGGGAAGCCGTAGTTCCACAACTCCTCGAACACGGGATAGCTCCACCCTTTTGTGCTCGGCGCCTTTTCCACCGCGTAGCCGTAACCATTTTCGCTGTACGTGGGGAGTGCGTTGCCCATGTGTAGATTGGCGTATGTCACCCCATCCGATCCGTGCACTTC
>WNGI01006449.1_pt1 | contig 10666 bp, 9 predicted proteins | sample 5400621 | NCBI WGS metagenome assembly WNGI01 (sample SAMN13153374, study PRJNA577476) | soil metagenome | isolation source: 20 cm soil or saprolite under Garry oak tree replicate 1 | place: USA:California | collected 2016-06-15 | reverse complement strand
GCAACTTTGACGGCTGCCGCGCCGCCGCCGCCGAGCAGTGCTTTCACGAATGCGATTGCACCACCGACGTCGGCGCCGCGGCGCAGCCGTTTCTTCCACGTGTCTGCGTCCTGCTCCAGGCCCTGAGCGAGCGCACGACGTGCGCGGAAGATCAGTGTCTCGACGGCAGCTTGAGTCAGCCCAAGCTCGGCCGAGATCTCGCGGTATGTGAGCCCCTGCCACTCCCGCAAAAGGATTGCGCGCCTCTGGTGCTCCGGCATCTGCTCGAGGACGTCCTGCAGACCGATCAGCTCGTCGCTGATCTGCTCGCGTCCCGGGATGACTTCCTGGAGCACCTCGAAGTTGTTCGGCGCCTCGATCTTGCCGCGGCGCCAGGAGGAGCGCCGGCGGGAGAGGCACACGTTGTGCGCGATCTTGAAGAGCCAGGCGGATTCGAGCTCGGGGACGATCCCGCGCGACAAGCCACGGAAGGCGTTCATGAACGTCGTCTGGACTGCGTCCTCCGCCTCCTCGCGCGAGCCGAGCTGATGGAGGCAGTAGCTGAGAATCTGAGCGGAGTAGCGCTCGTAGAGATCGCCGGCGGCATCGGCACCGGGAGCGAGGGGTCGCTCGACCCGGGTTGCCCGACCTATGGATGGTTCTGCGGCCACCTGTCCTCCTGCTGCGGGTACAAGCGCTCCGCCCGGAGGCGCTCGTACTGCGAGTGTCGGCAGCCCTCAGGAGGGGGACGACCCTAGATCGAGGGGCACTAGACCAGTACTGGAGTCGTGCCCAGCTCGCGGCGCAGCTTCACGAAGAGCGCCTCGAGGGCGAGCGGCGGGCTGAGGTTGAACTCCTCGAAGGCGCGCCAGGTCTCGCGGACGAGCTCGCAGGCGCGCTCGGCGCCGGCGAGGCGCTCGGTCGTGCCGTCCTGGGTGAGGAGCTCGCGCCGGTCGGCGTGGACGACGGCGCGCTCCGCTCCGACCGCCACGACGACAAGGTCGCGGTACCAGGATGCGAGCTCTTCCAGCGACGCGAGCAGCTCTTCCCGTTCGGCGCCGCGGGCCGCCCGGCGGACTCGCTGCTCGGCTTCGCGGGTCGGGAGGTCGAGCAGCTCGAGGCCCTCCTCGGCTTTCAGTTTCGCATCGGCGCCACACTCTTTCGCGCCGTCGAGGATGCGCTGCGCGGCCTCACCGGGCTCGAACTCCGCCTGCGTGTAGACGGAGCGTGCAACTTCGAGCAAGGCCTCGCGCCGACGCGCGCTGTCCGGATCCAGGAGGCGTGTGGCGCGGTCGAGCCGCCCGGACGCGAGCCGCGCAAGCGAGGCGGCCTGGTCCGGCTCGAGCCCCGGCGCGCGCGCGTCGATCTCCTCGCGGATCGCCCGCTCCGAGAGGCGCGTGAAGGGAACCAGCTGGCAGCGCGAGCGGATCGTCTCGGGGAGCGGCCCGAGATCGTCGGCCACCAAGACGATGACGGCGTACGGAGGGGGCTCCTCCAGGTCCTTGAGCAGCGCGTCCGCGGCGTCCTCGTTCATCGTCTCCGCGGCGTAGACGAGGTAGATGCGCCGGTCGGCTTCGAAGGGACGCATGTGCAGGTCGCGGCGCAGCTCGCGGATGTCGTCGATGCGGATCTGGTCTCCGACCGGCTCGACGAGATAGAGGTCTGGATGGGACCCGCGCTCGACGCGGCCGCGGTCTCCGATCAACTCGCCGGCGAAAGCAATTGCAGCGGCGCGCTTGCCGACGCCGGGAGGTCCATGGAAGAGGTACGCGTGCGCGGGGCTCTCGTCGGCGAGCGCGCCGCGCAGCAGCCGCTTCGCCTCGGCCTGTTCAGGAATGTTCTCGAAGACGTCCACGAATCTCCTCGTGCAGTTCATCAGGTGGCCGCGTGCCGTCGAGCAGGACGACGCGCTCCCCATACTTGCCGGCGACTATGCGGTATCCGTCGAGCACACGCTGCCGGAAGTCCCGTCCCTCCCGCTCGATGCGGTCAGGGCTCCGCCCGACACGCCGCGCCGAGGTGTCCAGATCGACCTCGAGGACGAAGGTGACGTCCGGGAGGAGGCCGCGCGTCGCGACGCGATTCAGCTCGTAGACCTCGTCGATGCCCAGCTCGCGCGCGTGGCCCTGGTAGGCGAGCGACGAATCGACGTACCGATCCGAGACCACATCGTGGCCGGCGTCGAGCGCCGGCGCGATCACGCGCTCGACGAGCTCGGCCCGGGCCGCCGCGAAGAGCGCGGCCTCCGCCCAAGGGCTCATCTCCATCCCCTCTAGGAGCAGGCGCCGCACCTCCTCACCGAGCGGCGTGCCGCCGGGTTCCCGGGTGGCGACGACGTCGCGTCCGTCGGCGCGAAGCGCCTCGGCCAGGAGCTCCGCCTGCGTGGTCTTGCCGGACCCGTCCAGGCCTTCGAAGGTGACGAACACCGCCGTCCGTACGATACGGCGCGTGCGGGCGGTCGTGACAGGAGGCGCGGGCTTCATCGGCTCGCACGTGGTGGATGCGTTACTCGCCCGCTGGGACGAGGTGCACGTGCTCGACGACTTCTCCAGGGGGAAGCGTCAGAACGTGCCGGAAGGCGTGCACGTCCACGAGGCCGACATTCGCAGCGACGCCCGGCGGGTCTTCGACGATGTGCGGCCCGAGGTCTGCTTCCACCTGGCGGCGCAGGCCGACGTTCGCGTGTCGGTCGAGCGGCCTGACTTCGACGCGGAGGTAAACGTCGTCGGGACATTGCACGTGCTCGAGGCGGCGCGCGAGCACGGGACGAAGATGGTCTTCAGCTCGACGGGCGGCGCGATCTACGGGGAATGCGAGGGTCCCGCGCGCGAGGACCATCCCCGAGCCCCGCTCGCGCCCTACGGGGTGTCGAAGCTTGCGGGCGAGGAGTACGTCGCCGCGTACAACCGGCTCTACAGCGCCGCGCACGTATCGCTGCGCTACGGCAACGTCTACGGACCGCGGCAGGATCCGAAGGGTGAAGCCGGCGTCGTGGCGATCTTCATGAACCGGCTGCGTGAGGGCGAGGCGCCGAAGATCTTCGGAGACGGGACGCAGACACGGGACTACGTGTACGTAGGCGACGTCGTCGCAGCGACGTTGGCTGCGGCGGAGCATGTGGGCGGCGTGCTGAACGTAGGCACGGGCGTCGAGACGTCGGTGCTCGAGCTCTACGAGCGGATCCAGCGCGTCGCCGGCGTGGAGCGTGCGCCGGAGTTCGGCGACGCGCGTCCGGGTGAACTGCAGCGCAGCGTCCTCGACGCGTCGCTTGCGAAGCGCGAGCTCGGCTGGCAGCCGCAGCGTTCGCTGGACGAAGGCCTCGCGGAAACGTGGGGCTGGATCTCCTCCAGGTAAGGAGCCACGTCTCGAACAGCAAGCGTCTGACCCGAGCCCTTCGGGCCAGGTGCACGAGACCGCGGCGTGCCGTCCTCGAAGGTATGCGACGTCCGGCGCGATGACCTGTCCCCGCCGGCCGGCTGTGCGAGAAAAGTCACGGATTCGTCACACCCATCCCGTCCGGAACAGCCGAGCCTCGGACGTGACTGGCTCGGCCATGGCGGGGACAGTCCCCGGCCTGGCTCGCGAGATCAAGTCCGGAGGCGACACGCCCATCGGAACCACTTGCGCGGCGAAGGCGTCGGCTCGCGTCTAGCGCGCAGCGAGGATCGTTTCGACCTTCTGAAGGAGCTCTTCGATGTCGAACGGTTTCTCGACGAAGGCTGCGACACCCGAGAGCTCGATCCTCTCCCGAGTGTCCGACCGGACGACCGCGCTGATGACCACCACCGGGATGGTTGCAAGCGCGTCGAACTCGCGCAGGCGGTCGAGGATCACGAAACCGTCGCCTCCTGGCAGTCCGATGTCGAGCAGGATCAGATCCGGCTGGGCCTTGCGGATCACGCCGATCCCGAGACGCCGTCCCGGGCGAAAGCCGTCTCGTAGCCGGCCGCCCTCAGCTTGAAATCGAGCAGCCCGCGAATGTCTGCGTCGTCCTCGACGATCGCGATCGTTCGTGCCACGAGGCTCCATCCTACGACCCTGTGAAGGAGCACGCCCGCGGGAGACGAACTCGCTCCGGGCGATGCAGCACGCGCAAGATCTCGACCTCGACGTGATCCGGCCCTGGCGCCGGGCGACGATCGCCGTCAGCGCCGTCGCCGCGATCGAGCTGATCGCACTCGCCGCGATCGCATTCGTGGCCCTCGGTAATCCGCTCGCGACCCACCTACGCGAAACGACCGCCGCCGCCGCCGGACCTCCTCGCGTTCGCACCACCCAGCCCGCGCCCGCGAAGAAGGCGGCGCTCGCCCGCGCCGACACCTCCGTGATGGTCCTGAACGGCGGCGGCCAGGCCGGCGTCGCACACGCAGCCGCCAACGAGGTGAGCGCACACGGTTACCAGCTCGGCCAGATCGGCAACGCCGCCGGCGACACGCCCCGCACACTGATCATGTACCGCCCCGGCTACGCAGCCGAGGGAGCGCGGCTCGGACGCGACCTGCACGTCCGCATCGTCCGGCCGCTCGACGGGATGCGCACCGCACAGCTGCTGGGCGCGCACCTCGTGCTGATCATGGGCAGGTAGCCGGGTCGACCTTGCAGCGCGCCTGGTCGAGCTGGCGACCGGCGGGGGTACCAGGTCCGAACAGGGTGTTGTCCAGCGTGTAGGCGTGATTCAGATCGCGGTAAGCGTCGCGTGGACGCTTGAGGTACTGCAATTCGAACGCGCCGAGCTGGTACCAGGTCTCCGGATTCATCGGCTCGAGATCTCGCGCCTGCCGATAGAGCTGCAGTGCCTTCGGGTACGGCTCTACGAGCGCCTGCACGAACAGCGCGTCGACGGAAAGGGGATTGAACGCATGTGCCGACCTCGCGTCGGTGAGCGCCTGATCCGGATGGTTTCGCTCGATGGCGTCGTAGGCAGCCGCCACACGGTTCGTCGCGAGCCACGGTGACGTCACCGAATACAGCGCGGCCAGCGCGGAGACGCCGACCGCGACGGAGACGAGCCACCGGCGGCGGGCAGGCATCGGTGTCGCAGGACCGGACACGAGCGCCCCCACGGTAAGGAACAGCGGCCCCTGCACCGCGATGAAGTCCCAGTCGATGTCCACCCATGAGTGCACGAAACAGAGCGCAGCTCCCAGAGCGAGCGCCAGCCAGACGCGCGTTCGCTCGCGCCGGAGGATTCCGATCGCCGCGGACGCGACCACCGCCCCGTACAACAGGAGCCCGACGATCCCCGTCTCGCTGAGGAACTGCAGCGGCACCGAGTGAGGCTCGATGGTCGCGAGCGGCGAGGTGCGCGCGACGCGGTCGACGAGCTCGAACGTTCCCGCCCCGGTTCCCTGCAGAGGCTTGTCCGTGAACGCGTTCCACGCTTCCTTCCACCAGCGCCAGCGGTTGCTCGAGCTCGCACTGACAATCCGGCCCGGCGTGTTCTCCACTTGCGCGCTGGTCTTATTCGAGAATTCGTGCCAGCGCGCGCTGACGAAATCGGCGGGCCCGCCCGCACGCACCACCGCCGCGGCGAGGGCTACGAGCACCAAGACGACGAGCGCAATCGCCGCCGCACGCGCGACGCGCCGGTCAACGGTACGCGCCAGCACGAACCGCGACGCGAATCCGACGACGACAGCACCAACGACGAACACCGCTCCGAACACCAGCCCGTCGTACACGCGCACGTCATGCGGCTGCCCGTCGGCACTGACGCCGGGAAGGAGCAGCGCAACCCCCGCGACAACGGCGCCGGCGATCCACGCCAGCGCCAGCGGCCCGAGCGCCGCAAGCCGATCACGATCGAGCCAGAGCCACACGATCGCGGCAACGACCGGCAGCACGATCCCTACGCGCGAGTACGTCAGGACCGCGACGACGAGCGCCGCGTACAACAGCAGCGCGCCGCCCATCCGGGCCCGCCGGTCGTGCCGGGGCCCGACCACCCACAGGCCGAGCGGCACGGAGGCAGCCGCGAGCAACGCGAGCTCGTTCCAGTATTCGATCGGATAGCGCAAACGAGCCAGCCGCTCGTAGTCTGGGTAGAGTCCGGGAATCACCTTCGCCGCCAGAGCCCAGACGAACAGCGCCCCGAGCAACACGCATCCGGCCGCCGCGAAGCGTCGCAGTGGCGTGCCCGCGACGAGCGCCCCGACCGCGGCGAACGCGAAGTAGACGAGCCCGCGGTTCGTGTAGTCCCACGAGCGGCTCGGCTCGATCGACCACGCGATCGACACCCCCTGCCAGACCACGAACGCCGCCAGGGACAGGAAGAAGATGGAGCCCCGGAGCGGCAGGCGCGGCGGCCGCCACGCCCAGCCGACCGCAGCCACGAGAACTGCCGGCGCCCCGATCCAGAAGACCCGGGACTGGCTCGACCCCTCGCTGAAGAAGAGCGCCGCAAAGGCCAGCCCGCCGGCCGCGGCTCCCCAGGCAACAGGCCAGCGCATCGCGCGCGAAGCTAACAGAGCCGCAAGCCGCATCCTGGAAACCCTGCCCCACGTTCGAACAACGCTGGAACCGAGCCAAGGCTGCCTTACAAAGCGCTTACAACTGACTCATGGCACCCACACTCCCATCCGGCAAGGTGGGCAAGATCCTCGTTAGAGTCTCGCGCAAGCCGCAGCCGGCACCCGCATGCCCCGATTCCTGAAGCCCCTCATTCTCGTCGCTGCAGCCGTGGCCATCGGCGCCGCGGCACTCGGCACGGCGCAGCCGGCGCAGGCGCGATCGATGAGTACCTGCTCGAGCGCGCTGATCCACGACTGGTACGTCGACGGCCGCGTCGACAAGACGTACCCGGTGCACTGCTACCGCGAGGCGCTGAACGAGATCCCGGAGGACCAGGCCATCTACGGGACGCTTCGCCAGGACCTGACGCGCGCCCTTCAGTCGACCATCCGCCAGCACGGCGGCCATGTGACCGGCGACACACTCGTCGTACCGCTGGGCGGCGGCGGCGACGGCAACGGCCCGAACGGAACCGGCAGCTCGGGCGGCATCTTCCACTGGCTGGCGCAGAAGCTCGGCCCGAGCACGGCGGACTCGATTCCGATCCCGCTGCTCATTCTCGGTGGGCTCGCCTTCGCATTGATGGCGGCCGCGGGTGTGAGCTTGATCGCGCGACGGATGCAGGCCCGTCGGGCGGCGGCCGATCCGCCGCCCGCAGGCCCCTCCTTCTAGACGCTCAGGCGCGTGCGCGCGCGGGTCGTCAGACCCGTTGCGACGAGGGTGAGCCCAAGCAGGACGAACAGCAGCAGGCCGAGCCCCGTGAACGGGAGCTGGCCCAGCGTCTGCGGCTCGCCGGTCGGCGTCTTCGCAGCGCCGAATGTGTTGCGATTCGGGCGCGGCGCGCCCTCGGACGTACGCGTACCAGGCGACGACGGCGCTCCGGCTGGTGACGCCGGGGTCGACGCCGACGCTGCCGGAGTCGACGCCGCGGTTGCGGTCGGACCCGGGGTTGCGGTCGGACCCGAAGCAACCGACGGCGTTGCACCGACCGGCCCGGACTGAACCGTCCCGGTCGAGCCGGTCGCGGTGTTCCCACCGCCGACCTGTGCCGTGCCGATCGAGTCGGTAGCGGAGTTCGACCCACCGCCGCCGACAGTCACGGGCGCCGAGGTCGTCGTGCCGCCCGCACCTCCCGTCGTCCCGGCCGTCACTGCACCGGACTGCGCCGCGAGGAACGAACGCGTGACCGTGTTGCCGCCGCCGACCTGAGCTGCTCCGACCGAGTCGGCCGCGCTGTTGCCACTACCTGCGACGCCCACCGGCGCAGAGGCGGAGACCGCCTCGCCCACGATGGACGCACCGACGGCGGGACTCGCCTGCGGCGAGCCGGACTGCAGCACGCCGGTCGAGCCGCCGGACGAGTTGCCGCCGCCGATCTGAGCGGCACCGGTCGAGTTAGACGCGGTGTTACTGCCGTCACCGCCGACCGTCACGGGGACATCGGCGCTCGCGCTCGAGCCCGATGCGCCGGCGGACGCCGACGGCGACGCACTCACGGAGCTGACCTGCACGCTGCCGGTGGAGTCGTTCGAGGTGTTGCCACCACCGGCCTGCACAGCGCCCACGGAGTTCGTCGCGGTGTTGTTGCCTGAGCCACCCACTGCAACCGGGACGGAAGCGGCGGCAGTGGCGCCCGCCTGACTCACATCCGCTGTCGGCGTGACTCCGACCGGGCCGGTCTGGACTGCTCCGACCGAGCCGGTCGCATTGTTGTCGGCCAGCGCGGTTCGCGCTGTACCGAGCGTGAGCGCCATGAGTGCGGCGATCACGAGCAAGCACCTTGCTCTCATGTTCCCTTCTTTCCTAGCCGTCGTTCGAGTTGATTGCGCCTCTCGGCGGCACTTGCGCGGAATCACTCGATCGAGGGACGGCACGTGAACTACCTCACGTAGGTCGTAGTGAGGACGAACGACGTCTTCGCTCCGGTCCCGCTGACCCGTAAGCGGAACGTCCCCGCCGCGGACGTTCCGTTCAGCTGGATCGGGCTATTCCCAGTCGCTCGCCCGATCGGAGTGACGAGGGTGAGCCGCTTGCCGCCCGTGAAGCGAAGTGTCGCGCTGAACGCACCGGCGCCGACGTCGACGTTGTAGGTGCGCGCGCGCAGGTGGCTCCCAAGCGTTCCCCTGAAGACCGCGCTGGTCGCCGCGGCTGGATGCAGCAGCGCAAGTGTCCTGCCCGCATCGATTCGGCCGTACTGCACGAACGCCGGCAGCGGAACGGCTGCGCGAACAAGTGCGTCCTCCGCTTCACGCGGGGTCGCGGCAGGCTGCGCGCTCAGCTCGAGCGCGACGAGACCCGCAACGACCGGCGTCGCCGACGACGTGCCGCAGAAGGTGCCGTAGCCGCCGCCAAGGATCGGCGCGATGTTGCAGCCCGGAGCTGCGAGCCGCACCCACGAACCGAAGTTCGACCACGAGTAGCGACTGTCGGCCACCGTCGTTGCGGCAACGCTGATCGCGTGGGGATCCGCAGCGGGGTAGAACTGCGTGGTGGCGCCCGCGTTGCCGGCCGCCGCGACCACGACCACGCCCTTCGCGCTTGCGTACGCCAACGCATTCGCGAGCTCGACGCTCGAGCCCGGGCCTCCGAGGCTGAGGTTGATCACCCGCGCGCCGTGGTCGGCAGCCCACACGATTCCCGCTGCGATCAGCGTGTCGTCGCCGCTCCCTGTCGAGTCGAGCGCTTTGATCGGCATGACGAGACAGCGCCAGCAGATGCCCGCTCCGCCCACGTGGTTGTTCGAACGCGCCGCGAGGACGCCCGCCACTGCGGTTCCGTGTCCGTGGTCGTCGGACGGATCGGCGTCGTTGCCGATGAAATCCCACCCGGGCACCAGGGCACCGCGCAGATCCGGATGGTTTGCGTCGACGCCCGTGTCGATGACGGCGACGACGACCTTGTTCGAGCCCTGCGTCACGTCCCACGCCTTGGGGAAGCCGGCGACGCGGAGGCCATCCTGCTGCGGCCAGTCCATGTCGTCGGGGCTCGTGTCCAAGGCTTCGGCGATCGGCTCCTTCGACGCGCTCGCCACGGCCGACGACGACTGCAGCGAGGCCAGCACCTGGTCCCGCCGCTCCGGCTGCACGCCCACGAGGTAGGCGTGGATCTTGGGAATCCCCTGCTCGAGCGTCCCGCCCGCGTCGGAGATCACCGCCGCGATCCGCCCACGCGGGACGCCGCTCTTGAAGGTCACAGCTACGCGGCGGGGGTCGTACCGCGCCACGCTCGAGTTCCGGACCGTGGGATCCGGTTCGCGGACCGTGGGATCCGGTTCGCGGGGTGCGCCCGCCGGCGCCGAGCTCGCCATCGGTTCCCCTCCAGCGGGCGCACCCTGTCCATCGCGGCAACCAATGTCGAGGACCGGGTTTACGACCACGCACACGTCGGCGCGGGCGCTTCCCCCTACGGCCAGGGCAAGCGCGACCGCCACGAGCGGCGGCAGCCAACCGGTCATCGATCTGAGCCGCATTCGCGTTAGGGGAGAAGAACGGCGCCGCGGCCCCAACTTGCGGCGAATCACTCATTCGAGGGACTGTCCCTCGGACCCGTCCGCTCGCCGGAATCCGGCTTGGAAAGCGGCCTCACGGCTACACTTGGGGTTACGTCCGGGGCGGTTTCTATGGTCCAGATCCCGATCGGCGGCGCCTCCTAGAAGACGCACCACCACACCGATCGAGACTTGATATCCGTAGGACTAGCGCTCGGGAGGGACAGGATGGCGACCGCCAAGGAAATAGAGACTCAGGCTCCGGCAACCCCGCTGGCTGAGAACACCGTCGTCGACGAAACGGCCAGCCTGGCCGTGCGCCGGTACTTCACGATTCCCGGCCGCGACCCGTTCGACGAGATCGAGTGGGAGATCCGCGACGCCTTCATCCCCGGCAAGGACAAGCCGGTCTTCGACCAGAAGGAGGTCGAGTTCCCGAAGTTCTGGTCGCAAACTGCGACCAATATCGTCGCCCAGAAATATTTCCGCGGCCGCATGACCTCGCCCGAGCGCGAGCGGAGCGTCAAGCAGATGATCGGCCGGGTCGTCGACACGATCTCCGGCTGGGGACGCGCCGACGGGTATTTCGCGACCGAGGAAGAGGCCGAGACCTTCGAGGCCGAGCTCAAGGCGATCCTCGTCAACCAGCTCGCCTCCTTCAACTCGCCCGTCTGGTTCAACGTCGGCTTC
>WNGI01006448.1_pt1 | contig 10666 bp, 6 predicted proteins | sample 5400621 | NCBI WGS metagenome assembly WNGI01 (sample SAMN13153374, study PRJNA577476) | soil metagenome | isolation source: 20 cm soil or saprolite under Garry oak tree replicate 1 | place: USA:California | collected 2016-06-15 | reverse complement strand
CTGGAAGCCGTCGGCCGGACAGCTCGCGCTGCTGCCCGTGCAGTTCTCCACTGCGTCGCACGGACCCGCTGACGCACGGCAGACCGTCGTGACCGGCGCAAACCCGTCGGCCGGGCAGCTCGCACTGCTGCCTGTGCAGCTCTCCACTGCGTCGCACGGACCCGCCGACGCCCGGCAGACCGTCGCGGCCGACTGGAAGCCGTCGGCCGGACAGCTCGCGCTGCTGCCCGTGCAGTTCTCCGCCACGTCGCACGGACCCACTGACGCACGGCAGACCGTCGCGGCCGACTGGAAGCCGTCGGCCGGACAGCTCGCGCTGCTGCCCGTGCAGTTCTCCACTGCGTCGCACGGACCCGCTGACGCACGGCAGGCCGTCGTGACTGGGGCAAACCCGTCGGCCGGACACGTTGTGCTGGTTCCGGTGCAGGTTTCGGCTACGTCGCAGACATCCGCCGACGCGCGACAAATGGTGGTGGCTGACGCAAACCCGTCGGCCGGACAGTCGCGGCTCGTCCCGGTACACGTCTCCGCAACGTCGCAGACACCCGCCGAGGCACGGCAGACCGCCCCCGCGTTCCCGGGACGGTTATCGCAGAACTTCACCCCTCCGGCGCCGGTTGCGCACGTGTCGACGGTGCAGGGATTATGGTCATCGCAGTTCGCATTTGAACTGCAGTTCGGCGGACTGATCACGCAGTCCGACGGATCGGAGTTCGGCTGCTGGGACGGATAGGAGCATACGTCGATCAGCTCGCCGCCTGTGCCAACGTCGGCGGACGTCAGGCAGCAGTTCACCGCCGTGTCATTCGTGCGACAGTTGGTTCCGTTGCATTTGTTCGCCGTGTGTGTCGCGGAGCTGCTGAAGGGATCTGCCCCTACCGCAACGCCAACGCTGCAGACCGAGGTGCACGCGATCGGCTGGGAGTTGGTGCAACGGGTCGCCCGATCGTTGGCGCAGGTGTAGCACCGTGGGGCGCCGGTGTTGTTGGTCGGAAGCACGCAGGTGCCACCCGAGCCACAGTCCTGGTTTTTAATGCAGCCCAGGAATTGGTTGTTCGAGCATTTACCCGCCATCTGGGCCGCGCCGAAGGTCGTCACGCAGATAGCCCGGTCTGCAAGCCCGTCCTGGTTGAGGTCGATCAGGGCACAGGCATCACCCGTGTTACCACCCGACCAGGTCACGTCGTCCATCTGCCACAGGAGAGAGAGCGTGGTGGAGGAACTGGAACACGTCGGGCCCGGCTCGCAGAGCCCGCTCACGTCCTTCTGGCCGGGCTGGTCGTCCTGACCTTGTCCGTCGCTGATGCAAAGGGCGCGCACCGGAGCGGCGGCCAGGAGACAGAGCACCAGCGTGACCGCCACCAGCCCCCATATCCCGACCACCCTGTCAGCGACGCCCGTCGCTGCGCCGCAACAAGACCGTTCGCCTGCCCACTTCGCGGTACTTCTCGAGTTCGTCATGTCCTGTCTCCTCTACTCAGATCAGATCGTGCCGCCTCTACTTCAGCCAACTCTTCGGAATCGCTCGGGCGCCCAGTGTCGATGACGGGCCCCTTCTTTCCTGGCGGGAGGGAACGAGATGTGCGGGCGCCAGGGCCTCCCGCGCCGCGGGTGCTGGAGCAAGCGCTATGCCACGCGCGCCTGCAGAAGCAGCGAGAAATCAGCAGCAAGCGAGGGCGTTGAACTAGCAGACATGCATGACGTCATGACTTCGTGCGCGCATGTCACCGGCTCGAGCGAAGCGACGCTGCATGCGATCGCATGCCGCAGAGCCTTCGACACAGCGAGTGCCAGGTTGGCGGCAGGTCGGGCGACGATGTCGGCGGGGCGACCAGGAGCTTCGAAGGATGCCAGCCCCTATTCCCCGCGACAGAGCACGAAGGAGTGGTCGAGCTCCTTGTCTTCTCTGAATGTCGCGTAGATCTTCTCAGCTTCCGAAGGCTGGTGCGGAGCCACGCCATCTCGCTCCAAGGGTGACCGAATCCGATGACCGCCCGCCTGTCGCAGCGTCAGCAGGTGGGCCGCGAGCGCGACGAGGTAGACGGTCCCGGCCAGCAGGAAGACGGCCCGGAAGCCGACGTTCATGGTGAGCGCGACCGCGAGCACCGACCCCGCCACGGACGCGAGGCCGTTGACGGCCCACGCCCAGGGGACGAGGGCTGCTTCGCTCCCCTCGAGGCTCCGCAGCTTCAGCGGGAAGGGCATGCCCAGGAAGAAGCTGCCCGGCGCGACGAACGCGAGGGTGAGGACGATGCGCGCGGTCAGGCTCTCGAACCGGCTGTAGGCGAGCACGTCGGTGAGAAACGCGTAGGCGACGGCGGAGAGCGCCGCCATCACGAGCGCCAGGGGAATGACCTGGCGCGACCCCGCGAGCCGCCCGGCAGCGAGGCTGCCGACACCGCAGCACACGAGCATGCCGGCGAGCGTCACGGTGACCGAGTACGCCGGGTGCCCGAGAAAGAGCGACAGCTTCTGCATGAGGCAGATCTCCACGAGCATGAACCCGAGCCCGAGGCAGACGAAGTAGACGAGGTTTCCGAGAACGATCCGATTCTTGTGCGGCAGCGAGAGCCGGCGAAGTGGCACGAAGATCAGCCCCATGCCGATGCTGGTCACCCAGAGCAGGATCAGGAGCAGCAACCGCCCGGCGCGCGAACGGACGAAGTCGCGCTCGAGCTGGTAGAAGTAGGGCCGGTCGTCCGTGGTCGGCTCGGCGCGGAGGGCAGCGCGCCGAAAGTAGCCCGCCTCGTCGCCGGAGCGCAGCGCCGCGAAGTACTCCGTGAAGAGGTTGGTCGCCGTGTCCGCGCCGGGGAGGTACTGGAGCCCACCGCCGAGGTAGCCGTCGCGCACGTGCTGCCGGATGGCTTCGATCTGCTGGTCGGTCAGCGCGTCGGCGTAGATCGCGGCCGAGAGGAGCTCCCCGGACCCGAGCACCGCGAAGTGACGCTCGATCGCCGCCCTGCCGCGGTCCCGTAGCGCCCCCGCCGCCGCGGTGACGGCCCGGAGCAGCTGCGCACGCGGACGCGTGAGAAAGATCACCCCGCCCGGACGGAGCACACGCAGGTACTGCCGGAACGCCTGCGTCGTGTAGAGGAAGTTCACCGAGAGGAGCGACGCCTGCGTGCCCCCGGTGTCGACGGCGTTGAGGGTGATCACGTCGTACGTCCGCTCTGTCGTGTTCACGTACGTGCGGGCGTCGAGCTCGCGCAGCGTGACCCCGGGCTTCCGCCAGAGGCCGTCCCAGTCCTGCGGATACCACCGCGTGCTAGCCTCGATCATGAGCGGGTTGATCTCGACCCCCGTCGCGCTGCGGGCTCCGTGCACCATCGCGAGATACACGTCCACGCCGCCGCCGCTGCCGAGGTTCAGCACCTCCGGTGCGTGGGTGAAGAGATACGGCGCGTTCTGCACCCACCGGCCGAAGCCGCTCTGCCGCTCGGGCTCGTGGCCCTTGAAGTCGACCGTGTACGTCCAGTTGTAGCCGTTGCTGAACAGCAGGCGGAAGTCGCAGCCCGCATCCATGAGCTCCTTGGCCTGCCGGGCGAACTCGAACTCCGCGATCGCCGGCCCGGGGATGATGGCGTCCAGCCGTCCGAGGTCGTTCCACTGCTGGCGGTCGAGGGTGCCGCCGGCCGGCCCTCTCGCCACGAGCTGCCCGTAGAACTTCTGGGAGTCGGGGCCGAACGCGAACAGCGTGCCCGTGCGCGGCACGAGGGCGAGCACGGCCCCCAGCACGAGCGCCGCGGCGAGCGCGCGGCGCGGTGAGACGGCCGCACCCAGGAGCAGCGCGGCGAGCGCACCCGTCGCTGCGAGCGTGATCGTGACCAGACCGGCGTCCGCGAGCCGGTTCAGCAGCACGACCACCAGCGGGCAGCCGAGTCCCGCGGCAAGGAGGTCGAAGAAGTACATCTGGTTGGCACGCTCGGTCCACGCGGCAAACACGAGAGCGAGGAACAGGCCCACGAAGACGTACGGCAGCGTGTTGACGACGATGAGCGCGAGCAGCCCGTGCATCCGGCTCGTGGCGACCATCGCTCCGAGGACGGCGATGGAGAACCCGATGGCGCATCCCCACAGCGGCCCGAGCGGGCTCACGAACGTGCGACGCCGGACGAGGGCGGTGGCGAGCGATCCTCCCGAACCGAGCCCCAGCATGGAGAGGGACACGACCAGAAACGCGGCCTCCGGAAAGAGCTGCAGCGACAGGACCACGACCTGCAGGACCTGGAAACCCAGCGTCGCGCATGCGAGCAGGGAGAGCGCCCCCATCAGGAGCGCCCTCTGCCTGCCCGTGAGTCGCGGGGACGCGGTGTGCATTCCGGGACCTTGGGACGCCCGGCCCGGGTCAGTACAGATACGGCGCCAAGCGCCAGCGGACGCGATCCAGGTAGTCCCGATAGGCCGGGTCGCGCACGAGAAAACGCTCCTCGACGATCGCGCGCACGTTCATTGCGACCAGCGTGATCGCAGTGATGAGGCAGTTGCGGAGGCTAGGATAGGACGCAATGTAACCCACGTAGCTGATGGTGTAGGCCGCATACATGGGATGGCGAACGATCCCGTAGACGCCAGCGGTCTTGATCCCGCGGTCGGCGGCCACCACCCCGATGCTCCGACCGAGGAAGCCGGTCGCGACAACGGCCAGCATGAGTCCGACGACCTGGATGGGTTGACCCAACCAGCCGAGCTCTCCCAGCGCATCGGTGGGGCGCATCAGCAGCGGCAGGAAGGTCGCGCAGACGGCGATCGCCCAATCAAAGGGACGCGAAGAGGTGGCAATGCCCCGGCGGCGCGTCAGAAAGAGGAGCACCAGCAACGCTTCCTGCGCGACCATCGGCATGATCGTCGCCCAGCGTCCGGTCGTGCGGGCGGCAACGAAGTGGGCGGAGGCGAAGAAGCCAAAGAGCACCGCGAGCATGAGCTGGATGATGAACGCTCCCAGGAGGCGGCGCCGGCCTCTACCCCGCTCGACCGGGTCGCCCTCGATCTCGACCGCGTTCCCGACGGTCAGTCCGGTCCTTGCGAGCGTGCCCAGCGGCAGCTCGAGGACGCTGCTCGCCCCGGCGACCCGTGGTGACAGCTTGCCCGGTGCCAGGCCGCCGATCGTGCGCACGACCCGGTTGCCCTCGTCGAGGAAGGCGAGGTCCACCGCGTAGCGCATGCCGATCATGTGCACCTGGCGGCACGATTTCAGCCAGAGCCCGTCGCCGGCCTCGAGGCTCCTCGTGCCCAGCAGGCCTTTCAGGCGCGACCAGTGCGTGTCCGCGGCCCGCAGCCGCTCGGCGAGTATCACGCCGCTCGCCGCGTCGCGCGCTCGGTGCGTCATACGGTTCGGCACGCGGTCTCTCAACCCCGGCTGATCACTTTGAACAGGTCTTTGAGGATGAGGAGCGCGGGGCCTGCGGTCGTGATGAAGAGCGGTGGGAGAATGAAGAGCGCCAGCGGGAAGAGCATCTTGACGGGGAGCTTCCGGGACGCTTCCTCCGCCCGCTGCCGGCGCTTCACGCGCACCAGATCCGCGTGCGCGCGGAGGGTCTTGCTCATGCTCGCGCCGAGCCGGTCGCTCTGGATGATCAGGGCGGACAGCGCTTTCAGGTCCTCGACGCCGTTCCGCCCACCGAACGCCCGCAAGGCCTCCTCGCGGCTGCGTCCTTCCCGGAGCTCGAGAGCCAGCACGGAGAACTCGTTCCCGATGGGATCGTCCATCGTCGCCCGCTCCTCGCCGACCCGGGCGATCGTCGAGTTGAGCCCGAGCCCGGACTCGAGGCAGACGACCATCAGGTCGAGGCAATCCGGGAGCGCGTTGGTGATCCGGCGGGTGCGGCTGCGCGCGCGCCGCCTGAGCCAGAAATTCGCGCCGAGGTGCCCGGCGGCCCACGCGAGGGCGGCCAGGAGGACGGTCCCGCCGAGCGGCTTGGGGGAGGAGATCTGGGTGGCGAGGATGGGCAGCGCCGGGCCGAAGCTCACGAGCGTCCGGGCGCCGAGAAAGTGCAGCGTCGCGTTCGTGCCGCGGATGCCGGCGACGGAGAGCGCGTGCCTGAGGGAGTGGTCGCTCCCGAGGCCGTACTGTCCGACGAACGCCAGCAGCCGCTTCATGGGACCCGGGCGTGAAGCCGTCCCGGATCGCCCCGCGTGAGGCCCCGCCGCGGCCGCGGGTGCCAGGGTCTTCAACCGCTGCGTGACGGCCGACTCGGCCGTCACGGCGTTGTAGCCGGCGAGGACGATCGCGGTCACGACGATGAAGGTGCCGAGGATCATGAGAATGAAGGCTACGGTCATGATGACACCACCTCAGACCCGGATTTTGACCAGGTACCGGATGACGACGTGGCCCCAGAGGATGCTCGTCAGCGCGTAGCCGATCATGTACCGACCCGTGGAGCTCTGGAACATCGGCATGAAGTACTCGGGGTTGAAGACACACATGACGAGCGCCACGAGGAAGGGGAGAGCGGTCAGCACGGTCCCCGAGAGCCGGGCCTGGGCGCTCAGCACCCGCGTGTCCCGGAGGAGCTTGAAGCGTTCCCGGATCGTGTAGCCGATGTTGTCGACGACCTCGGCGAGATTGCCCCCGACGTTCTGCGCCACGAGCACCCCGACCACCAGGAAGGGGATGTTCTCGTCGGCCACCCGTTCGGCGAGGTCGTACAGCGCATCCCGCATCGGCAGGCCCAGCCGGATCTCCTCGGCGACCCTCCGGAACTCCTCGGCGACGGGATCCGGAAACTCGTCCGCGACCACGCCGAGCGCGCTGACGAAGGCGTGGCCCGCCTGCAGCGCGGCGCGGACCAGGTCGAGCGCATCCGGGAGCTGTTCGGCAAAGCGCAGCGCCCGTTTGCGCCGCAGCCGCTGGATGACGATCAACGGGATCGAGCCGGCCATCGCGGCGACCGGCAGCGCGACGAGCGGGCTGCCGCCGAGCAGAAGGACCAGCATGAAGCCGATGAACGCGAGGAGCGGGACGTAGAGCAGGACCTCGCCCACGCGCCTCTTGAGCCCCGCCTGCCGGATCATGCGCACCAGGCGCGTCGCCAGCGAGACGCGTCCGAGCAGCGCGTTGAGGAAGCCGATGCGCGAGAGGCGCTGGTCCTTGAGCACGGAGGACGCGAGCGTCTCGGCACCCGCGCCCGCCACGGTTTCCACGCGGCGGGTGAGCGTCTCCTTCTTCTCGTTGCGCGCGCGCGCCCGGGCCGCGAACGCATAGCCGCCGAGCGCCCAGGCGGCGAAGATCAGCACTGTCAAGAGGCCAAGCATGACGGGGCTCCTACGAAACGAGGTAGTCGAACGCCTTCGAGTCGACCTCGTGCCCGGAAAGCTTCAGCTTGTCCGCGAAGCGAGGACGGATCCCGGTGGACGCCAGGCGCCCGACGGCGTTGCCGTCGGCGTCCGTGCCGTCGCGCTCGTACGTGAAGAGGTCCTGCAGCGTGATCGTGTCGCCCTCCATGCCGACCACCTCGGTCACGCTCGTGACGCTGCGGCCGCCGTCGCTCAGCCGGGCGGTGTGGACGACCACGTCGAGCGCGAGGCTGATCTGCTGCCGCATCGCCCGCGGCGGCAGGTTGAACCCCGCCATGTGGATCATCATCTCCAGGCGGGTGAGCGAGTCGCGCGCCGAGTTGGCATGGACCGTCGAGATCGACCCGTCGTGGCCGGTGTTCATCGCTTGCAGCATGTCGAGCGATTCCGGGCCGCGGACCTCGCCGACGATGATCCGGTCGGGACGCATCCGCAGGGCGTTGCGCACGAGATCGCGCTGCGTGATCTCGCCTCGCCCCTCGACGTTGGCTGGGCGCGTCTCCAGCCGCGCCACGTGCGGTTGCTGGAGCAGGAGCTCGGCGGAGTCCTCGATGGTCACGATCCGCTGGCTCTCGGGAATGAACGACGACAGGCAGTTGAGGAGGGTCGTCTTCCCGGAGCCGGTACCGCCCGAGATCAGGATGTTGAGCCGCGCCCGCACCATCGCGCGCAGGAGCGTCGCCAGCTCGGAGGTGAGCGAGCCCAGGCGTACCAGGTCCTCGACCGTCATGCGGTGGCGGCCGAAGCGGCGGATCGAGAGGAGCGGCCCGTCGAGCGCCAGCGGCGGGATGATCGCGTTCACACGCGAGCCGTCCGGGAGACGGGCGTCGACCATCGGCGAGCTCTCGTCGATGCGCCGCCCCACCCTCGACACGACGCGGTCGATGATCTGTAGCAGGTGGGCGTCGTCGCGGAAGATCACCGGCGTCAGCTCGAGCTTGCCGAGCCGCTCGACGTAGACCTGGCGCGCGGTATTGACGAGGATGTCGGAGACCTCGGGATCCCGCATCAACGGCTCGATCGGTCCCAGGCCCTGGACCTCGTGGAGGATCTCTGCGCCGAGCTGCTCGCGGTCGCGCTGGCTGAGCGGGACCGCCTGCTCGTCGATCAGCTGCTTGACGACGCCGCCGAGCTCGGCGCTGGCCCGGGCGAGGTCGACGTGGGCGAGGCTGCTCAGGTCGATGCGGTCGAGCAGCTCCCGGTGTATGCGGAGCTTGAGATCCTGGAGCGTCCGGTCGAATGTGCCCCAGCGTGCGGGCGTGGCGGCCCGGGGCGCGGGCTCACGGGCCGGAGCCGGGGGCTCCGGCTTCAGGCCGAGCCCGATGCGGTCCTTGAGCTTCATGTCGGTCGGTCCCTCGTAGAGCTTCATGTCGGTCGCTCCTTCGTGAAGAGCCGTTGCCACAGAGGTTCGCGCTTCGGCTTGTTCCCGTCGCGGACGTCCGCGACCTTGCTCGCCAGCTCCCTGATCGAGTGGGGCAAGCCGCCCGGCTTGCCGTTGAGCGGCATGCCCTCGTTCATCGCATCGCGGGCCGCGATCTCGTCGCGCGGGACGATGTGCAGAGGCTCCTTGCCGATGGCGCGGACCGCGTCCTTCAGGCTGACGGGGCCCGGGACGACCTGGGTCACCACGAGCTCCACACGCTGGGACGGAATGTTCAGCCGGCCGAGGAGCTCCACGACACGGCCCGCGGCGCGCACGCCGGGCACGGAGAGATCGGTCAGCACGAGGATGCGGTGGCTCTGCTCGAATGCGGCCACCGTCGTGCTGGTGATCGTCCGCGCGGTATCGACCACCGTGTAGCGGAATTGCGACCGCAGCAGGTTGAGCGCGACGGAGACCGTCTCGTGGGTGATCGAGTCGGCCTCCTCGATCTCCAGCGGCGCGGGCAACACGAACACCCCGCTGCGATGACGGGTGAGCGCGGTCGCCAGGAGGATCGAATCCACGTCGCCCTTCGCGGCGGCGATCGCCGACACCGACTGCATCGGCGTCAGATTGAGGAAGGCGGCCACGTCGCCCCGTTGCAGGTCGAGATCGACCAGCGCCGCCCCCGCGGGAGCGAGGGCGGCGAACCGGACCGCCAGGTTGACCGCGATCGTGGTCGCGCCGAGCCCGCCGCGCGCGCCGCACACGGTGATCACGTCCCCGGTCGCGCCGCGGACCGCCCCGGCCCCGATGCCGGTCTGCGTGGCCCGGATGAGCGCCTTGTGCAGGTCGGGCAGGGTGAGGGGCAGGGAGAGGAAGTCGCTCGCCCCGGCGTGGAGTGCGGCGCGCATCGTGGCGACGCTGGCGTCTTCCGAGGCGGCGAAGATCGCCAGCCCGGGTGTGAGCTCCGCGAGCGCTTTGATCATCGCCAGTGCTGGCGCTGCGTTCGCGCCGAGCTCGATCCCCACGATGTTGAAGTCCCCGGCGCGGGTCAGCCTCGAGACGCCCTCGTGGTCCGACAGGCGCAGCTCGAGGTTGAACTCGCGTGCGGCCGCCCCGACCACCGCCCGCGCACGGGCGGGATCGTCGCTGATCCAGAGCAGTGTCCCCTCGGTGTCCGCCACGATTCCCCCCTATTGCACCATGGCGACGGTCTCGGTGCCGAAGTTGCCACCCCCGCCGCCACCAGCGTCGTCGGTGTTGCATATCGTTTGGAGCGTGATGCCGGTTTTGCCGTTCGCATCGGGCGTACACAGCGGGTTCGTGCCGTTGTTTCCCGGAGCGGAAACGTTCAAGACCTGGACGGTGGCGAAGCCCGACACCGTCATGGCCTGGTTGAAGGAACCGCAGGGGACGACCGGCACGGTGAACTTCGTGACGTTGTGCGTGCAGACGCAGTCGGCGACCGCCTTGAGCAGGCTGGTCGTCTGGCCGTTCAGGACATTGACCATGTCACCGACGGTGACGCTGGCGGTCAGCGTCCCGCCGCAGACGGCCGGCAGGTAGTCGTCCACCGCGCTGGCGCTCGCCGAGGAGCCGGTGAGGCTTGTCCAGGCGCTGTTGTTGTCGGGGGTGGGCGCCTGGATCAGCGATGGCAGGTCCCCACAGCTCAAAGAGGTCTGGAACGCGTTGAAGCTGCAGACGCCGATCACCATCGGCAACGACGGAGAGGCCGCCCCCACACCCGACATCGCCGCCGTCGCCGTCTTCGTGACCGTGGTCTGTCTGTCGCCCAGGACCCCCGCGATCAGGTTGGTCACGGTCACGCTCGGAGTGGCTCGCACCGCATTGGGGGAGCCACTCGTGAAGCCTCCCGAGGCGAAGTCGTAGTGCAGCAGCGCAATGTCGGTGACCACGGCGGCCTGCCCGTCCATGGTGTTCTGGCCCGCCACGAATTGCGCCTCGGCGATGGGGTCGACGTTGGCCCGCGCGAAGGTCTTCTTG
>WNGI01025955.1_pt1 | contig 10667 bp, 12 predicted proteins | sample 5400621 | NCBI WGS metagenome assembly WNGI01 (sample SAMN13153374, study PRJNA577476) | soil metagenome | isolation source: 20 cm soil or saprolite under Garry oak tree replicate 1 | place: USA:California | collected 2016-06-15 | reverse complement strand
ATCTCTGAGCGCATTTAATTCCAGGATGAAGAGAAAGTGTCTTTCTCTCGTCCTGCGCTTGCAGACCTATCCAAAGCATTGGACTCGGTGCAAATGGTATTATCTTTTTTATTGTTCGTCATTTCTTTTCCTAATCACTATCGATAGGACTTTGATGACGAGGACTGGGAAACTGGCCTCGCGTCAGCAAAGATCTCAACCCCCAAGAAGAAAAGGATCACACACTTGGACGACATCGTGCTGTCTTGCACCGAGTGCCTTTTCGACGTTTCATCGCCATTGGCTAAGCGCCACAACGATAGCATAGAAGTGACACGGAAGAGATCGCTCGCTCGACTCTCCCGCGGTGACATGAATGAGGCGGACATTACCCTCGACGCGGTTCCCGACTCTCTCACAGAGAGAATTGAATATATCGATCCTGTTGAGTACTTTGATGACGCTGAAGTGGCTGACGACACTTTTGATTTATCCGAGATGCTAAACGAGCTCGACGCTCCCGAGGAACGGCTCATGGACACCTCCTTATCCGAGGTGATGAACGTCGAGATTAACTACTCCCTCGAGTTCCCTAATTCTGCCGTCGGCCGCCCCCCGCATATTTTTGTTGTCAAGTACAAGCGCGACAAAAGGAGGGCCGCACAGAGGGCGCTTGAAAAATCTGTTCAAAACAACCGGTGCGTTCTTCAGGATGAGTGCATTATTGACGTCCCCTTGCAGGACTGGGCTCCCTCGTTGAAATGGAAGGTGCTCACGCCTGAAAAGTACAAGGCTCCGGTTCCGAAGATTCCGAGCCTGATCGTGACGAGCCCCAGTGACGGCGACCTTGCATCGGCAATGGATGCAGACAATGCGACGGTCGATTATGACCAGGAAGTTATCGCGAGTGGCTCGTACAAGGACCTTCAGCTGGATGCTTCGTGGTACAACTGGACGATCAGGTTCGGGGAGGTGCTTCCCACAGAAGAGGTTGTGGTGGAAGAAGAGGAAGTAATGCGTGCTATTCCGGAAATCATCGTCACGAGCCCAAGTGATGGAGATCTCCACTTTGAAGCGAATGTTGAGGAAGATTTGAATGAGATCTGGTAAACCCGAGCTCGTTCCATTTCGTTTCTGGTGAGCAACCTTTCAGACTTTATATATCTTTCGCTAACGTTCAATCCAATAGCCTTCACTTTCGCTCTCTGATTTTCACTGCTTGCAAGTGACTCGCTCGTGCCGGACACGGACAATATACCCAAGGACTCGGACTCGGACCTGGATTTCTTTTTCTTTGCGATATGAACATATGTACTGCATTGCACGTTTGTAATGGGGTATGGTGGGGACACGGTGAGGCGGAACGCGTAGCTGTGCGACCCTAGCCAGGCGCGCACGAAACGATCTTGCCAATGAAACCCTGGGGAGAGTGGCCAGTAGGGAGCAGAGGGTGGGGAATGCTTGCCACATTTCTCACTTGAGGATGCTCCCGAATATGGCCACTCTGGGAACCAGCCCTGCCTGCCAGCGACTGGGAATAAATTGTTTGTATTGTGCCGCTTTCGAATCCGAACCTGAGTTGACTGCATTGCCATATACTGTACATATTATTTTGCAATTTTAATTAGTACTAAACAAATAAGTTGGTCAACGACCATGACCAACGCCAAAGCCCAAGCTGCAAAAGAAAAGGTCGTTCCACACTTTCCTGGTTTCGTATCTTTTACATAAACGCGGTGGTTTGATCAGGGAAACGCAGCGTTCAAAGCCGGCGATTACGCAAACGCGGTAGGGCACTACACCGAGGCCATCCTTGCCGACAGGACCGATCCAACCCTTCCTCTTAACCGAGCCGCAGCATATCTAAAGCTAGGCAAGTACGTTTACGATTCAACGCATCCGCCCTTTCCTTCTTTTGTTTTTATGCAACGCGTGTGCTCAATTCGTTTGCAGGAACGAAGATGCCGACCGCGATTGTTCCGCTGTGCTCAAATTGAGCTCTTCTAATGTGAAGGCGCTGTTCAGGAGAGGCCAGGCGAGGTCGGCGTTAGGAAGGCTGCTGGATGCTCAGCAAGGTGCGCACGTCATCCCGCTTTTTTTTATCGCACAGGAGGGGTTCACATCCGGATGCAGATCTTAACGGCGCGCTTAGTCTGGAACCGAATAACACTTCCATCCGAGATGAGCTGAAAAAGGTGGAGCAAGCTATTGCCGTAGAGAAAAGCAAGGCATGCGTCATGTTCGTCCCTGGCCCGTACATGGTCTAACCGACTCGGTGCAGAAATCCAAGTTGGAATATGCTCGCGCATCTTTTGCAAGCCCAAGTCCACCCTCAAGTAGTACGAGTGCAGGACCTTCACCCAGACGAAGACGTGTGCCAATTCGGATCGTTGAGCCTGCCAGCGAACATCAAACGACAAAGGGCCATGCCGCCGATGCTGAAACAAGGCCCACCACCGAAACTACGCAAGAATCCACGATCCCAGCCGCGCTATCGAAACCCGATATAAAAGAAGAGCTCATGACGCCCATCACTAGCAGGACTCTCAAACTTTCGACGAACCTCAAAACAGTCTCACCGTCGTCAGCTGTTACTCCTAAGCCACCTGCTTCTTTCGCGGAAGCAAAGGAAGCGAGAGGGAGTGCTAGAACAAGTCGAGTCGGAGGAGGTATATTCCGCGCAAATGGACGAAACACGGTCTTCCCTGCGAACGACAGGACTCCAGCTACGTCACCCGTTTCTGTCCCACCACCGCAGACAATCAACAAGGAGCTCCAGCCTCCTGAAGGCCCGACGAGGACGGGTACCGCAACGTATCCTGTCAACATCCCCAAGAACAGCGGGGCAATGCCATCAACAATGTCAATGTTCGTCTTTAATAAGACGTGGGAGGCAAATCAGTCTGTTGAGGAGCGATGGGAACTAATTACGGTTCGTCTTCTTTCTTACAATGATGAAGCCCCTGTTTATTGTGACGGCACAGTCAATCCCGCCTGAAAATATACCGTCCATGTGCAAATCATCCCTTGAGCCGGTGTTGTTGATATCCATAATTGACGTATTTATCGAAGTCCTCAAAGCCAACGTAGGCGATCACGCAACAGTGGACGCTGTCAAGGCATATTTAACGGGGTTCGAGAACGCGCCGAGGTTTAGTACCATTCTGCTGTTTTTGAGCGAGAAAGAGAAGGTAAGAGTAAGGGATGTTTGGAAGTGTTTGGGAACGGAGACGTTAGGTGGTGCTTGGAGTTCGCTGGCCACGTAAAAAGGACGGAACCTTTGTGGTATGAGCTACTGTACAGCTGATACTCATTTATATGTCATGCTGCAATCTAGTTCCTTGCACCCATGCCGCGCTTCTGTTCCTCGTATCACCGACGCACCACCATTTTTCGATCATATCTTCTTCGATCTCGGTTGGGACATGGAAAAAGTCAAGTGGACCAATGCCAGTTCCCCGAGCGGGGTCGTAGACGTTGACTATGCGATTTGTTAGCCAGGGTGGTTGCATATAGAGCGTCGTGAATGAACCCACTTTGCTGAGCATCGAATGGTGCTCCGACGGCGAAGGTGCCCGTTCCCTCGGGGAGGCGTAACGCGGTGGCTCCGCCCCTAGTGGCGAGATATAGAGCCTCCTTCCAATTGATCGCTAGACTTTCTTTGCCATCCTCCTTTTTCTCCGTAGCTGATGACTGCGCTACCACCCTGTCATTCTCCCTCATCCTGGACACGATCACGGCCTGCCTCATCGCAGACATGATATCCACGCTATACCCTCCTGCTATGTCCGTTCCTAGCCCGACGAGGACTTGGGCCTGCAAAGCCTCGCGGAGTTTGAACGGACGCGCGGAGAAGTAGACATTTGATAGGGGACAATGCGCGATGGCGGTTCCGGCTTTGTGCACAAGGTTCAAGTCTGGACCATCGAGGTAGGTGCAGTGTGCTTGGACGGTGCGCGGGGTGAGCAAATCTGCCTATACCAGGCATGAGCATCGTCCGGCTCTTCGGTACCGGTGACAACGACACGTACTTGAGAGAATACGTCAATATCCTCCATTCCCCTCTCCCCGCGAACCCACTTTACTTGATCCTCAGCCTCTGCTAGATGAGATTGTATCCTCAACGATCGCTCTTCAGAAAGTCTTCCGAGTCCTTTAAGCAACTCGTTTGAACACGTCGGCACGAACCTAGGCGTGAGGACGGGTTCCACAAGCCGCCTGTGAGCAGGAAGGTGCTGAACGAGTCCTTGACATTTTTCCACAAAGGACGAGGCAGAAGCGAGAGATGAAGACGTGGATGCTTCGATGTAGGAAGGTCTAGATGAAATATCCATAGAAAGTTTGCCTACGAATGCTCTGAGCCCAGCATTTTGCATCACTTGGGCTAGTACGAGGCTGCGAAATGCTCGTTAATTTTGGCATCCTTTGACGATCAGATCTTAAGAAAAATGCCTTAACGCGTACTTTGTTTCTTCCTTGATCGTTCCAAAGAGCAATACTGCGCCCGTTCCATGCTCGATCAGCCGTCTAGCGAGATGCTCATAGACGCTTCTCGCTAGGGCCACATCATTATCGAGGCTTTCCTCGGCCTTGAACGTATACCTGTCGAGCCATTGCATCAGGGGCAGATCGAGCCCGTTTCCCTGGTACATGAACTGAGGTCCATGGAGATGCAGATCGCAGAAAGTTGGCAGTAGAAAACTCCCGATGGAAATAGACAAAACTTCCTCCGTCGAATTTACAATCAACGATTGCGACGCAGCGGAGAGAGCTGGTTCTACATGCGTAATGAAACCCTGTTCATTCACAGCTTCGATCGGGAGGTTAGTATGAAACGATCAGACCCGTCTGGAGGACACGGCGACGATGACCGGTAAACGGGATGACGCACCGATAAGATAATCTTTTAGAATATCCAGCTGTCCCAGATCAGGTGTATGGACGAAAGTGCCTCTAATGAGCATCATGCTTTCCAAAACTTAGGTTCTATCCAACTAAAGGCGGTGTTTCCACATTGAGTGTTTGTCACTGTAGCTCGGCGATTACCTTTAATCAATGGATTGATGTTGACGTTGACATAAGACAAGATTACATCAGTCTTCGTTGTTCAAGGATCATTAGGAGCCTCCGCGGCCGATGGAACCAATAATTATGAAGATGAACAAATACCAAGAACAAGAAAATAATATGGAGCCGCGCGACCTCATGCATCGTGTTTAACGCGAGGTGGATGCAGCGCGCATTGAAGGGGATAAGATGAGTACTTACATATGATTCTCGCTAAAATATCAGCCCGATGTGACGTGCGACTTTACTAGCGCCAGATGTGAAGAACTTATGCTCAGATAGCATTTAGGCCATCGAGGACTCGAGGAATGATTAGACGTGAGAATCCGACGACCTTGCAACTGGCTTAGGTAACCCTGGCTAGTTTCGGCACAGGCTTATTTTACTCAACAGATTCGTTCATAGTTTCAGCATGCGAGTTAATCCCGAATACCAAATATAATACACCCACCGTTACCAGGATTCGTACGTACAAGAGGACCACCGTTTCCCCTTTTACCTTTGCAGGAAACCTCATTGCTCAGGCTCTCAGGCATTTTTAGGGTTGCAATGAAAGAAATTTGGTGGGAACCTGGAAATTCGAGATCCTGTGATTCCTGTCCAGGGGTAAATCATCTTTTACCTTCCGAATCTCGTCACATCCGCCGGGGCCGTCTTTGGCTGTGTCGCTGTTCTCTACAACGTGGCAAACAAAGGGCACGATGCAAGGCCACGGGTATTGGCATAACGTATCTATCTCACCGAGTATAAAACCGCCCCGCTCCTGCGCCCTTAATGGTTCTGTACCGAGTTCCCCCCCGCTTTTCGCCAAGACACGCTTCCCTCACGACCACTGTATAAGCCAACATCAACAACATGTATCGCTTCTTGTACTCTCTTGTTGTATTGTTCGCGTCCTTGTACTCTACGTTCGCGGCTCCTTTACCTTTGGAGGGAGGTTCCGCGGAGAAGCTAGTGGCGAGGTCCGGTTACGAGGGCAGGGTGAGTATTTCGCCGCCCCGGGTCAAAATTTTATGGTTGCTGACGCTCGGTTTTGGTTTGCAGGGAACTTGGTTCAACGTCGGTAAGCAAATTTTATTGTTCATTGAATGCAACCATAACAAGACCCGCAGGACTTGGTAACTGTGGTCTGGAAGACACGAACGTGGATCCTATTGTTGCCATTTCAAAGACACTCTATGATCAGAACAACGGAGGCAATTGCAACCAGGTTCGTCGTATTTTCAGCAGGGATGCATTGCCATTCATTCCTCTTCCAGTGGATTAAAATCAATTACGGCGGCAAAAGCGTTCACGCTAAGGTCCGCGACAGTTGCCAAAGTTGTGGATATTATGACCTTGGTGAGATTTACTTTTTCATGTCCGCTTGAGGCCGATCCTAAGCCGCATGACATGCAGATATGTCCCCGGCGACATTCAAAGGACTTGCGTCCCTGGGAACTGGGCAAATCGACGTTTCGTGGAGCTTTATGGCGAAGTCGTGGAAGCCATGAAGACTACCATTGCCAGATCCAAGTCGCGACATCTGTTACCGCCATAGGCATAACCGCGTCTCAGAGCTGTACTCCTGATTCAATCTCCCATCACCCTCACGCCATCATACGACTATAGAATATGTTCTGCAAATCTTCCAGTTCTAGAAGACAGGAGGATGAAGTTCGGCCCTCATCAATTGTATCTTTATCAGCTCACTTTCTCCATTCCTATTCGTCGACGCGCGAAGTTAACCTGCAAGCAGGCCATACACATGCTGCTAGTTTACAGTCTTTGACCCTTCGAAAATTTACGCGACATCGCAGGCGACTCCACCTTTCCGCGCCACTTGTCGATCAAGCGCTAGAGCCGGCTAGATCGCACGTTTACCGCTGGCAGCTACATCATCGAACAAATCGAGAGTTAGGCTCGATTTTGTTCGCGGGCGATTCCTTTTTCACCACTTTTCTTCCCAGCATGTGTTACGAGCTTCATCAGTCATTAAATTGTGTATGAAAATTTGTGTAGACGCGTCATGTTGTTCCAATAGACTTCTGTCGGCCGATGCTAGCATCAGGTTACTATGATACATACATACACAGGATGTCAGGAGATGTCAGGGCGTTGATTATGCGTGAAAATTAGGCGTGCGACCTGTCCCTCGGTATTTTTTCCATCAGAGAAATTAAGGCGTGCCAACCGGGTGAATGATCCGGTGCAACGTGGGTTGCACCTGTTTCAGCGTCGCAAATGCACTTGCCCAAAAATCTGCTGTCTAAATGTCACTAGGCGCATAGCTGCCTCCTACCCTCAAACATGTGTTCAGAATTTATCAATCGAGACTGTATGAATGATAAAGTGAGCAAGAAAAGACCATGCCTGAAATGTCTTGGCCAGGACGATTACTATCTCGAATGGAGCCAAGAACGGCGTGTCACCTAACGTCAGTCTGACTTCTGTTTTCACGGGATCTCCCCCTCGGACCTTGCCGTTGTCAATGTAGCCAAGATACAGTGCGAATGAAGTGCCATGCCGTAGCAGCGTGCGACGGCGATGATAATTGGTCAGGCATTTATGATTCTGTCAAAACGCGTGTCTATTTAACCCTTAGGAAAAGGCTTATTCTGGACCGTACCGTCATATATGAGCTCATGGCGCCCCCACTTGACCTTACACTGGTTTTACTGTCAAGGCAAGGAAGGCCTCCTGTTTGCGCAGCGACGTCACAGCGATCACGAGGATGCGCTCTCAACGGCAAATAATCGGCCGCTATATCAGCGGCAGCAGTTGCCTCTAGTTTCCCGTCTCAATTGCGGACTGAATTCAGGGCGTCGCACGAAGGGATGCAACGCTCCTAGGTCCAGCTCATATTGCAGGCCATCAGCGCTTCAGCTCTCATCGACATTGTACGCGGTACTGAGGGCATATCGATGAAAGATTGACCATTATCGATCATGACGCAATCTATGCACTGCACTTACTGCATAAATTACGCTAACACCATCGTTCTCGGCATCCGGTGTACCAAATCTGCTTAATTAATGGTTCATCGACCTGTACGAAGGCACGTACGTACTTACCCGGGTCACCTACTGTTCGGTAGCCCCTCTCTTATCATATGCGGGCCGAAGGTGAGTGGCGACTACGCCGGGTATCTTCGCTTCGACGCATGGGCGGGATCACTATTTGACTAGCGGTGGGAGTACTGCGGCGTGACATGAAGAAGTGTCGCATTCTAGAAGTAGAACATTGGTGAGTAACTGAGGAATTGAGAAGAACGACTGCTCAGCGCTCAGTCGCCGCAGGGTTTCCACGTGGGAGCTAGGACTCAGTCAGGCCCCAGGCCTCGGGAGCACGTTCCCATCGCAGTCTTGTTTTGGAATGGCGGAAAATCCGTCCTCCACGAAAATCTTTTATCAAGGGAAGCACAACTCGAACGTCACTTTGCAACAAACCCCACCAATAGGTTTACTCGCTTGCCCCACAAGGGACAAAGGGTTCTAAGTATAACGGTGAGTGATACGTCAGTATAATGAATGCCCTTTAATGTACTTTGCCAAAGGTCTTACTTACGACATTTCCCACCGGCGTAAACCAGACCATTTCTCGAGGTCTAACGCCTTCCCGCGTGCAACCATCGATATCCTCCATCCTAGCATGCAAACGTACAGACAAAGCACAAGGACAGACAAGAACGGAAATGGCTTGGCATCCTTGACAAAGGCTCTTTGCGATCCGCTCTGACGATCATCTCTCTCTCTCTCTCTTTTTACTGTCGTGCATCACATGGCGCAACCTCTCGGCTTCTTTCACACTTGGGCTACGGCGTCTCATAACCGATTGATCTACTCCACCGATCGAGAGAATGAACTGCGTATGGCTTCAACAACGCCATTTTTCCGGACCTTCATTCCAGAAACGAATTGACGCAAAAGAAGTACACCTTAAAAATTCGCCGCGCCAACTTTGTCATAGTATGAGTGACAGCAGCTTGAACGTTGAACTTGAAGTATGAGCTACGAGCTCGGCTCACTGACGGCCGTGGAGTGGTTTGCCAATCTTCACACCCAGCATGTTATCTCGCAGCTAGCTGCGAGATACGTAAGGTACGGCACTGTGGCGCACAGCTAGAAAGTGAAATGTTCGGAGAACCGCAACCGCGAACAATCGACTAGCTCAGGGGCGGGCTGAAAGGGAGCTTCAGGCACTCAGGGGAACAGGGGAACGATGCAACATCCTTCTATGAAGTACGGTCACTATGGTGCCGGGTGACTAGAACCCGACTCTTGGCACCTCAATCGGGGATCCTGGCAATTTCAATTCAGAAGTCATACTATTCATCTGCCGCGACGTAAAAAAAACCTGAGATAGCGACTAGCACGTATACATCATGAACGAATAGCAGTCGAGAAAAAAAGTGCGTTCTCAATGATACATCAAATCAAAAAAAAAGGTATGTCCGATCCCAGGGTGAAAAAACAAAGCAAAGGTAAGCCTAACGTGAGGAGAATGTCCAGGTCGTATAATACACGTGAAGTTTTTTTGGAGTAGAGACGATGACGTGATTGGTATGAACAGCGTGGTGCGAGGCGTGTGGTCCATTAATTATCGTTAGTAACTTTATGGAGCGGTGACATCTCATAGGAGGATCCCTGAGATGATCAGCGCTACACTTAAACATGTAGCGCCGATGGGGCGCATAGATAATGCGCCGCTAGTCTTGGTGCTAGCACCAGTACTAGTGGGTGGTACTACGACCGTAGTTGAAGAGGGTGTGCCTGAGGTTGTGAATGCGTTAGTAACACCAGGCGTGGGGCTGGGTTGCGCTGTCGTCATTGGGGCAGGTTCACTCGACCCGGGGGTAGATGCTGCGCCGCCCGTGCTGCCGGTGGTCGTTCCCGTAGATGGGGGCGAAGTTTGCGTGGTAGAGCCCGACGTAGGACTTGGCACAGTACTATTCGAGCCGCCGGTAATGGCGAACGTGGGACTAGCGTTACCCGAGTCACCCATTACTGATAAAGCAAACGGTGAGGACCAGAGCGAACGGGAAGATCGCGTATACTCACAGACGACAAGGTAATCGGTTCTGGGGGGTACGTTAGGGACGACCACATTGACGCTTCCCTGGGTGATGTTGAAGCCCTGAGCAAGTGGGTTATCTATCAAAGACCGTGTCAATATGAATGCCCGCATGATCCACAATCACAATCAAAAGAGGAAATTCCACCGCTTCCAATAGAAAACGATGGCGCCTAAAGCTGCGCCGTGCCTTATCTGGTGGGAAGGGTTCTATCCGGCAATGGTGTGCGGAATTGAGGCACACGTAGGCAGCCGAGGAAGAAGAGAGAAGTCAGGCTGAAGACGCACTCAGCATGAGATTCAAACCTCCTCCACCTAGATGGCCCAAAAGCACTTGACCAACTCGGTTTGTAATATTGGCATACGGTGGCAGGCCAGAAGTATCCCTTTATAGAATAAGTGAAAAAAACACAGCAATTGCGCCATGGATATTGCGTACCAGACGACTGTCTGCGTCGAGCCCACGGTCCATACTGATGTTGAATTGGGTGCCGTTACAGGAGGAGCAACCACATCACGTTCCTGGAGGGGCAGGTATAGAGGGAGAGCCGGTGCAGAAACCAACAACG
>WNGI01008063.1_pt1 | contig 10667 bp, 11 predicted proteins | sample 5400621 | NCBI WGS metagenome assembly WNGI01 (sample SAMN13153374, study PRJNA577476) | soil metagenome | isolation source: 20 cm soil or saprolite under Garry oak tree replicate 1 | place: USA:California | collected 2016-06-15 | reverse complement strand
GCCACGGCCTTCCTCGACGAGGTGCTCGAGCCGGCCGAGGTGGCGCCGATACGATGACCGCCGCGCGGCGCCTTGGCCGAGTGGTTAGGCATGGGTCTGCAAAACCCAGTACACCGGTTCGACTCCGGTAGGCGCCTCTAACCGGGGCTTTTTTAGCGGCGCGTCGAGGAGCCGCTGCTAATCGCCGGGAATAGACGACCGGAATCGGGGTCTTTCGGGGATGACCGATGCCATCCACCGAAGGAGAAGCATGAAGCTCGCCGTGACCGACGCGCACACCGCCGTCCTCCTCTCCGACTTCTATCGCGCCGGAGACAGCAACGACGCGTCCTTCAAGGGCGTGCAGGTGATCGTCTCCGACCACGACCTCGTCCCCGACATCGCCGGCGTCCAGAACATCTGGATCCAGCAGGTCGGCTGCGGCACGGCGAACGTCAACTTCAGTTCGTAACCACAACCCCGGGAGGTTTCAATGTTTAGGCATCGGATGAGGGCACCCAGCCCGGCGTTCGTCATCTCGCTGATCGCGCTGTTCCTCGCGCTTGGCGGGACGTCGTATGCCGCCACCAAGGTCACCCTCACAAAGCACAAGGACGCGAAGGCAGACACGACGCTGGTCAAGAGGCTCGCTCCTTCGCTCAGCGTGAAGCACGCAAAGACGGCCGACAACGCAACCAACGCGATGAGTGCAACCAACGCCGTGAACGCGACGCACGCGACGAGCGCCGACAGCGCGACGCATGCGACCAACGCGACCACTGCCCAGACCGCGAATGTCGCTAACGCCATCGGAGCGGTGACGTACGTGAAGGGAACCGTTCGAGACGCTCCGGCGAATGGCGGTTCGGGTTACGCGGAGAGCACGGAATCGGACGCATTTTGCCCGGCGGGCACCGTCGTGATCGGCACGGCGTCGCACAGCAACGACCAGGGTGTCGAGGCCAGCGATGTGCTCGTCGCCACGACCACACAGGTCTCGGGCTTCTTCGACGAGTTGCTTACTACTCACGGGGCGGCGCTTCAGCGCCGCCCCAAGATGCCTGACCGGGTTCAACCCTGCGTGATTCCTTCGGCCGCACCTTCCGCGTCCTCGACGTCGTCCCATTCGAGGAGGAGGACGAGTCGCGATTTGTCGGGCTGCTACAGGTCGAGGCCGCCTAGAGCGGGTTCCGTCGGGGATCTCAGAGGACTAGTTCTTCGCGTTCGGCGAAGCGGACAATGCTCCTGGTCAGTATGTCGCGCGCCACCCCACCGGGCTCAGACCGATAGTCCCTCTGCGCGTCGTGCTTCGGCGCGAAGATCAAGTCCTCGCGCGCGCGGATTTCTTCGTGCTCGTCGAGCGAGAGCCGCACGTCCTCGGCGAGACACTTTCCACACTCGCAGAAGAACATGGTCTCGGAGGACCCTCGCGTCCGCGCTGCCCTCGCCAGCCGATCGTTGATCTGCACAAGCGCATCGGTCATCTCCGCCGCAGTCACGCTTCTACGGTCCCCGCGAACCGGCGCTCCTAACCATGACCCAAACGGGCAGTCTCGCCTCGTCCGGTTCGAGGATGAGGACTAACCACGGTTTCGTCGACAGCTCGCAGATCGCCGAGCGCGCGCCAAACGCGCGCCAGTGACACCCTGGAACCACCGGACTCTGCGAGACTCGGCGGGATGAACCGGCCGGGGCTTTCCGCTTCGTGTTAACCATGCGGCTTTGCGGGACTCGTCCGGGTAGGCCTGCGAACCCAGTACACCGGTTCGACTCCGGTAGGCGCCTCGGTCACCGTCTAGGTCACTCGCCTAGGAGGTGGCCGGGCTCTGCGACTGCGGCTTCACCGGGAGCGCGATCGCCGATGCGCTCCAGACCCTGGATCAACCCTTGGTCTCTCATGTCCTGGAGGCTGGTCTCGGGTGACGGGCGCTGCGGGCCTACTGGCAGGCCGAGACGCTCGCGCAGCGCATCAATGCGATGGTGCAGCTCGCGGCGATGGCTCGACACCTCTCGCTCCCGAGCGCGTGTCGTCTCGGTCGCGAAGCCGAAATCCATCTGACGATGGAGGTGGCGGCGCTCTGCGGACTTCCGCTTCTCCTCGTCTTCCAGGACCGCGAGTTCCTCGCGGAGATCATCGAGGCCTGCTTCTTCCATAGACCTTGTATCGACAGGCACATCAGCGTTGGTGAGCACGCGTCGTGTTCCGAAGTGTTCGTGCCTTATTGCTCAGCTACCAGTTCCGGCGGTAGAGCAGGAAGCCGAGCGGGACGACTCCGGCGAGGACGAACCACGGCGCGAGCGCGACCCGCGCGAAGCCGATCACGTCCGTCGAGATGGGGGAGTCGCCGGCCTCTGCGCGGATCGTCTGCGTGAGCGCGCGGAGGTCGTCCGCCTCGAACACGCGCCCGTGGGCTGCGGCCGCAAATCTGCTCAACGCGCGCGGGCTCGTGAGATCGGGCCGGTAGTCGGGATCAATGCGACCGTGCACGTAGATCCGCTCGGTCGGCGCCCACACGTGCACGAAGAACGGGTGCACCGTCATGGCACGGGCGAGGTCGTAGCCGATCTCCGAACGGATCGGCACAGCCTCGCCGTCCGTGAAGACGACGAGGACCTCATGTTGCACCCCGGGGCTGTAGAAGTGAGCGTTCCCGATCGGGTAGAGCGCCGAGAACGTGGTCGCGCGCCCGTGGTACAGCTGGCCGGGGGGCGGGCGATTGATTCCCACCGACTGACCGAGTGTGCGCCGGACGAGCCCGTAGTTCGCCGTGGGCATCAGGACGGGGAGGACACGGTCTGTCCACGCCGCCAGGCCCACGGGGATGTCGCCGAGCTTTGGGAGCACCTCCTCGGCCTCTTGCTTCGCACGCGCCAGCCGGGTCGGGTCACGTTGCCCCGTGCGCGCGGTCATCGAGGTGGTGGTATCGAAGACGAAGAACACCTGCACGTCCAATCTCTGCCCCAGTAGGTGGTGTCGTACGACGACCGGCTGGGCGGCCGCGACGCCCATGAGCACCGGCAGGAGGGCGAGGGCCGCGACCACGCCCGCGAGCTCGCGCCGGCGCGGGGTGGTCAGCGAGAAACGACGGCGGACGCGTTCCATCCGGGCGTGGGCCAGCCACAGGGCCGCGAGCGGGACCACCGCCGCGAGTGCGAAGAGGGCGTCGATCGGCGTGAGGAAGGTGAAGCCCATCAGAGGCCTCCGCCGACGACGCCTACGCCGTTGGAGCCGCCGAAGCCGAAGCCGCCACGGGCGTCCTGGTCGAGCTTCGACTTCCCTGGACGCGCTACGCGCAGCAGGAGCTCGAGGTTGATCTTCGCGTTGTAGTTCGTCGGATCCTCGACGACGGCCTGTTGGAAGTAGGCCTTGGCCGTCGCGATCTCCGCCTTCTGCGTCGGGCTGTTGGCCGGGGCGGTGACGGTCATGACCCCGAGCAGGTTCGCCGCGTTCGAGCGTTCCTCGGCGGTGGGCGCCGACGTCATGAGCGCTTGCAGGTCCGCCTGGGCCTCGACCCGTGTCGCAGCCAGGTCCGCCTGGCCACCCGTGCTCGTGCCGATCTGGCTCAACCAGAAGAGCTGCACCGCCCGCCGGTACGAGAGCGCGTCGTCGATGCCGAGCACGGAGCGCGCCGGGTCGGCCGGGAGGACGGCGGAGGAGCGCCAAAGCCCGATGTGCGCGCGTTGGGATCGGAAGCGCAGGTCGCTCTGCGTGAAGGCTCCCTGCCACGCGCGCACGTCGGCCGCAAACAACGCAAGAGCGGTCGCGAGGCCGAGCAGCACGACTGCGACGATCAGCGGGAGCGCGCGGCGAATGCGCTTCATGCGGCCGACTCCGGGACGAGGCGGGAGTTGAGCCGCTCGTTCGCCGCGAGCAGCCCGACGAGGACGAGGCCGACCGCGAGCAGGGCCCAGGGGGAAGCGGCCGCGATCGGCTCGACGTGCTGCTTCGGCGTCTGCGTGAACGCCCGCGGACTGACGAACACGTTCGGGCCGAAGAGGTTGGCGAAGACGTCGAGGTCCTGCGGGGTGGCATTGAGCGGCAAGATCCGGATCGGGACGTGCGCCTTCCGGATCGCAGCTGCTTCGGCAACGAGCGGATCACGGTCGTTCTGCGAGTCGTTGAGGTCGCTCATCAGCACGAGTGAGCCGTGCGGCACGTGCGCGCGGCGGAGGGCCTTCAGGCCCGCCACGAGCCCGGTCGAGATCCTGGTTCCGCCGCTGAACTGGCTCCATGGGCTCTGCCCGAAGATCGGCGCGCCCCTGTGGATGCGCTCGGGCGTGAAGAAGCGCAGGAACTGCGACAGCGCACTCGGCGGGGAGTTCGGCGGCAGCAGCTCGTAGGCGACGTCGGAGAACATGACGAGCCCCACCGGCTGGTTCGCCGTGACGAGGCCGCGCACGACAGCCCCGACTCGCTCGAAGGTGGGCCCGGCGACGCTCGCCGACATGTCGAGGACGACGACACCGGTCTTCGCGCCGACCGGGAGCACAGCAGCTCGGCCGCTCCCGGCGGAGCGCGCGAGGAGAACCGCGCCCGCGAGCGTCGCCGCGAGGGCGAACGCGAGGCCGACGCGAACCACGGTCGTGCGCTTGGCCGGCTCGGAGAGCTGGGTCAGGTCCCCGAGGCGGGTTGCGCCGCGGCGTGCGAGCGTCGTCCCTCTCACCGCTCCGGCTCCCCGTTGCGGCGTTGAATCCCTGCCTTCTCGGAGATCTCCTGCACGTCCTCCTCCTCCGGCGTCTCCGGCGACCACGCAAGCGCGCGCGCCGTCTCGGAGAGGTCGTGGACGTCGAACGGGAGCTCGTCGGCAACCCGCTCGAGTGCCTTCCGCTGCAGGGTCTCGTCGTCGTGCGCCCGCGCCCAGAAGAAGAGCGTGAGCGCGCGCTCGAGCGACGACGCCCGGGCAGGCGCCGGCGCAGCCCTGGCCGGGAGGTACGGCAAGGCCCAGCGAGCGACGAGAGCGAGGCCTGCCGCTCCGAGCACTGTCGCGAGGGCGACGGCGAGCCAGAAAGCGAGGTTCGGGGACACCCGATAGTGCGGCGGCGGGAGCGGGGTGATCTGGTCGACCCCGTACCAGACGAGGGCGTGAACGTCGATGGCGGCGACCTCGGAGGGGCTCAGCTCGGAGAGAACCGCCTCATGCTGGAAGCGCGCGTCTTGCGTGTATCGCACCTGGCCGGTCGGCGAGAGGTATTCGACGTGCGCCGGGCTGAATTGGAAGACGTGCGAGAGGTCGCTGTGCTTCGTCACCGGGAGGCACTGCACGGTCAGGCAGCGGAGGTGCCAGGTCCAGGTCAGCTGCAGGAGGCGTCCGTTGCTGGTGCGGACGACGGTCGGGGCCCCGGCGGACTGGTACGGGCGGAAATGGACGACGACGTGCACGTTCGACGGAGCGACCCACTTCCGGTCCGCGACGACTGCGACCGTGGCGGTGATCGGGTCTCCGAAGAGGTGCACCGGTGGGTCCACCCTGGCGTAGACCTTGAGCGGCAGGTTTCGGCCGAGAACCGAACCTCCGTGGACGGGCGGGACGTCCGCGCCGGCTGGGGCGGCGGCGGCGAGGGCCGCCAGCATGGCGGTGACGGCGATGACGGCGGCGCGCCTCATACCAGCGCTCCCCGCACCATCATCCGGAGGTCTGCCCAGCGAAGGAACGCGCCGAGGATCTCGCCCGGATCGTGCGAGTCGATCAGCACCGGCTCGGTGCCGAAGGCGCGGAAGAAGCTCAGGAGCTCCGCCTGCCGCTCCTCGTGCTCGTCGCGCAGCCGCTCGGCCTCGGCGCGCGTCAGGTAGACCGGCACGACGGCGCCGGAGTCCGGATCCGCGTACGGCACCGTCAGGGCGCCGACGTCCGGGAACGATCGCTCCCAGACCGGATCCTGGATCACCACCGGCACGAGCTCCCAGCGTTGCTCGAGCGTCCGCTGCCACGCACGCCCGTCCGGCGGAACGAGGAAATCCGAGAGGACGAACACGAAGGTCTGCGTTGGCAGCTCTCGGCGGTGCTGCCGGAGGTGCTCGAGGCTGCGCGAGACCGTGTCCGCCGGCGCCTCGAACGGCCGCCCCTCCAACGTGCCCTGCGGCGCGAAGCGCTCGCTCCGGGGCGGGCGCCAGGTCGTCTCGCCGTCGGCGTGGTCGAGATAGGCCGTGAGGCTGCGAGTCACGCGCGCGCTCTCGCGGACCAGGCGCAGGCTCTCGAGCAGCGCCTCCGGCTTGTCGAGCCGCCGCAGCGGTGAGGGGCGGATCCCCATCGACGGTCTCCGGTCGGCGACCATCACGACGTGCGGAGCCTCGTCTGCGAAGAACTCGTGGACGATGAACTCATCGTTGTCGCGAACGGCGGAGAGACGCGCGGACGCCGCCCAGTCGATCCAGGCGAGGTTGTCTCCGGGCACGTACTGGCGCGAGCCGGCCACGTCGGAGCCACTGCCACGACGGACGCTGCGGATGCCCCCGAACGCGAGGCCGATCACGCGCCGGCGCGGGATCAGCGGGAAGGTCCCGGCCGGCATCGCTAGTCCACGACCCGCACGGCGGGCACGAGCGCTACACCACCGTGGCCGGGACGTCGAGGTCGATGTCGAAGCCCGGCTTCGGTGCCTGCTCGAGACAGCGGAGCTGGACCTGGGCGGAGGCCGCTTCCCAGCCGCGATCCCGGATCTCGGCCACGAAGCTCGGCCGGAAGAGCAGGCGATGCATCAGCACGGGAACGAACAGCCGCTCGACGTCCTCCGGGGTCACGTACCTGCGGCCGTTCAACATCGACCACGCGCGCGCGGCGCGGTTGAGGGCGAGGGAGCCACGCACGGAGCTGCCGATGGCGACCATCTCCAGCCCGCGAGTCGCCCGCACGAGCTCGACGATCCAGCGAGCGACCGCCTCGTGCACGAAGACCTCGCGGACTGCGGCGCTCATCGTGGCGACGTCGGCGACGTCGACAGTCGGCTCCAGCCGTGTCAGCGGGTGGCCGTCGAGCTGCTCGTCGACGATCCGGTTCTCGTCCTCCGCGTCGGGATAGCCGAGCGTGGTGCGGACGAAGAACCGGTCGAGCTGCGCCTCGGGCAGCGGAAATGTCCCCTCGTATTCGATCGGGTTCTGGGTCGCCATGACGAGGAAGGGCTCGACGAGCAGGCGCGTGACCCCGTCCACGGTCACCTGCTGCTCGGCCATCGCCTCGAGCAGGGCGGACTGAGTCTTCGGCATCGCGCGGTTGATCTCGTCCACGAGGACGACGTTCGCGAACACCGGCCCCGGCCGGAACTCGAAGTCCCGCTCGCGCTGGTTGAAGATCGAGAGGCCGGTCACGTCCGTCGGCTGGAGGTCGGGCGTGCACTGGATCCGGGAGGCGTGCGAGCCCTCGATCGACTGCGCGATCGCCCTGGCGAGCACCGTTTTCGCCGTGCCGGGGACATCCTCGAGCAGCACGTGTCCTCCGCAGACGAGGGCCGCGACGACGAGCGTGATCTGCTCGCGCTTCCCGTGCACGACGGTCTCGATGTTGTCGAGCAGCCGGCAGGCGATCTCGTGCGCCTCGGCATGCGTCTGGATTGCCAACCCGGACTCCCTTCGAAGAGCGGCCCTTGGCCCGCAGCCTAGCCTCACCGGCTGAGACGACGAAAACTGTCGTAGGTTGGCGCAGGTTAGGATCGCCGCCGCCCTCAGGCTCCGAGGAGAGAGGTCAGGATGGGCACGTCCCCGGCCGCATACTGCCCCCTGGGACGCGCCCTGCGTCGTTGCGCAAGCGACTTCCTGACCTCCTCCGCGACATAGGGCGGATCCCCGCCTGCGGCGTCCCCAGGATGGCCGGGATGCCTTAGTCCCTCTGGGTTAGTCCCTCGAACGAGCCACAACCGTCGGTAGCGGCGAGACTGGCCGTCTCGCCAGTGTGCCCGGGGCGCAGATCGCCCAGAGTGTCCCGCAGAGACGGGTTCCGAGTTCGTGCACACCGCTCCGCGAGCGCAACACGACCGGCCCAAACCTAGACACTGCGGCGTCAGGCGGACTCGGTACGAGTCCGCCTCCGCGTGGGAGCGTTACCCTCGGCGCGTGCGCAGGTTCGTCGTGCTCGCTGCGTTCACCGCCGCGCTCGCGGCGTGCGGCTCGGCCGCGGTCACCCACACGCCGATCGTGTTCGGCATCACCGGCGGGAACATCGCGCCGTATCGCGTCTCGATCCAGCCGAACGGCAGCGTTCGCGTCAGCGGCTCGCAAGGGAGCCTCCGCCGGCAGATCCCTCCGTCACGCGTGCGTCAGCTGACGAACGAGATCGAACAGGCGCGTCTCGCCAGTCGCTCGTGCGCCGGTTTCGTGCCTGACGTGGCTAGCCAGTACATCCGCGTCGGTGGACGGACGGTCACCGTGCACGGCAGCTGCGAGGCGCAGTTCCGGCGAGTCTGGGGCGACCTCCTTCAGGCGGTCGGACTCCGCGTCACCTAGTCGATCTTGAACGCGACGTGCTTGAGCTGCGTGTATTCCTCCCTGGAGTAGATGGGCAGCGCGGCACCTCGGCGATCGTCTCGCCGGTCGCCGGCGCGATCACCTCCATCGTCTCGCCGGAGGCTGCGTCGGCGAAGTCACCGCCGATCAGGACCTTGTGCTGCATCGCAGTGGTCCTCATGGTTCCTTCCTTGCTCACGCCGCCGTTATCTCTGCCGCCTCGACTGCCTCGGTCACCTGCGCGGCACCGCGCCTGATGACGCCGGTGTCCCGCATGACGCGCTGCGCAAGCGCGACCGGGATCACCGTGATGACTATTACGAAGAAGGCTACGACGTTGACGACCGGGAGCTGCTGGCCGCGCTCGATGTTGTCGAGGATGAAGATCGGCAGCGTCTCCTGCGCACCGGCCGTGAACACCGTCACGATCACCTCGTCGAACGAGAGCGCGAACGCCAGCAGCCCACCCGCGACGAGCGCGGTCGAGAGCACCGGCCAGAGGACGAACCGGAACGTCTGCCAGCCATCGGCTCCGAGGTCCTGCGACGCCTCGATCAGCGACGGCGACGAACGTCGCAGACGCGCGACCACGTTGTTGTAGACGATCACGACGCAGAACGTCGCGTGGCCGATCACGATCGTCCATATCGAGGGCGTGAGTCCCACGAAGGTGAACGACGTACTCAGGGCTATCCCGGTGAGGATCCCGGGCAGCGCCAGCGGTAGGACGAGTAGGAACGAGACCGCCTCCCGTCCGAAGAAGCGGAAGCGGGCCACCGCAGCCGCGGCCATCGTCCCGAGGACGAGTGCAGTCGCGGTCGCAATGAGGGCGACCTTCACCGAGAGCCGGAACGCGTCCCGCGCTTCCTGGTTGTGCCATGCAATCGAGAACCAGTGAAGGGTCCAGCTCGTGATCGGCCAGCCCTGGATAGGCGAGCCGTTGAAGGCGTAGAGCGCGATCAGGACGAGCGGAATCCAGAGGAACGCGATCACCAGCGCCGACCAGACGGCGAACGAGATGCGAGCCCCGCGCCCGGTCATAGCGCCTCGAAGGCGCCCAGGCGCCTTGCGATCAAGAGGTAGACGCCGACCATCACCATCGGGATCGTTGCGTACGCCGCGGCGAAGGGGGTGTTCGCCTCCAGCATGAAGTTGTAGATGGTGTTGCCGATGAGCTGCGAGTTCGTTCCGCCGATGAGCAGCGGTGTGATGTAGTCCCCGAGCGTCAAGGCGAACGTGAAGATCGAGCCGGCCACGAGGCCCGGCAAGGCGAGCGGGAGGATCACCGAACGCAGTGTCTTCGAGCCGCTCGCGCCGAGATCCGCCGACGCCTCGAGGTACGAGTCCGGAATTCGCTCGAGTGCCGCGTAGACCGGCAGCACCATGAGCGGCAGCCAGACGTACGAGAAGACGATCCACATCGCCGTGTTCGTGTAGGCAACGTTCTGATCCGGGAGCCCGAGCTTGTTCAAGCCCCAATTGATTGCGCCGCCGTGGGCGAGGATCGTTTGCCACGCATAGATGCGCACGAGGTAGCTCGCCCACATCGGAAGCAGCACCATCACGAAGAGGAGAGCGCGCGTGCGCTTACTTGCGAGTCGCGCCATGAAGTAAGCGAGCGGGAAAGCGAGGACTGCGTCCGTGAGCGTCACTGCTGCAGCGATTCCGACCGTGCGCCCGGCAATGCGGAGATAGGGCTGGCTCGTGTCGAAGATCTGGCGATAGTTCGCCAAGTTCCAGGTGTGCTCGAGCGTCGCGGTGAAGGAGCTGACGGTCCAGAACGAGGAGATAACGAGGAACGCGAGCGCGCCGAGGTAGACGATCGCGAACGCCGCGAGCGGCAAGGCGAGCAGCCCTAGAGCTCTTAGCCAGGGCCGCTGCCAGAGCAGCCCTGAGAGCCGGACGCGGGCCCGCCGTCCGGGCGGGCCCGCCCCGAGTGCGCCGGCGTCAACCGCCAAGCGTCATCCGGTTATCTGCGTCCACGCCTGGACCCAGGCGTTGTAGTCCATGCAGCTGTCGCTCTGCTTCCACCCGCAGGCGGCGACCGGCGTCTTCCAGAACTTGATCTTGTTGGAGTAGGACGTCGGCTCGTTCAGGTGGTAGGCCGTGCACGAGCCCTTCTGGATCTTGTTCATGTACGGGCACGCGAGCGGGTTGACCGGCGTCTCGCCGAAGACGAGCGCCTGCTGCGCCTCGACCTTGGGCGTCGTCACGTACTGCATCCACTTGTAGGCGCAGTTCGGATGCGGGGCCT
>WNGI01006446.1_pt1 | contig 10667 bp, 7 predicted proteins | sample 5400621 | NCBI WGS metagenome assembly WNGI01 (sample SAMN13153374, study PRJNA577476) | soil metagenome | isolation source: 20 cm soil or saprolite under Garry oak tree replicate 1 | place: USA:California | collected 2016-06-15 | reverse complement strand
TTAGGATCTGCTCCAAAAGGGTCCGAACCTAACAATGAACTTCAAGTGTAGGCAGGCCGACGTTTAAAGCGATACGTCAATTATCCACCGGCGCGGACAACAAAAGGATCCCAGGTCCGATATGCTTTATAGCTTGTCGTCATTGTACGAAGGAGTCTTCTTCGACAGTCGTCGACAAGCTAAAGCATATCGGACATCAGAACCTCTTCAACCTAAAGATAAGCTTCAAGTCGAAACCGTCCTCGCTTCGCAAGCAGCGGCTTCCACAAATCGCCGATCTTACGGACGCGCGCTGGAACGTTGTCGATTCTAAAATCTTCCATCGCGATGCCGCGTTCCAGTTCTTTCCACTGAACTGGCGTTGAGACTGTGGGCTGCTCCCGGGGCCTGACGGAATAAACTGAAGCTAACGTTCGACCCCAGGCATTCTGGTTGTAGTCGACCAGTATTCTTCCCTTGGGCCTCTTCGAGACTTGATAGATGGCTGTCAACAACTGCGGTGCTTGTGAAGTTACCGCATGCGCGAACTCCTTCGCGAAAGTCCACACCTGCTTCTGCGTTGGCCCACGCTCAATTGGAATATAAATATGCATTCCTTTTGAGCCAGTTGTCTTCACATAGTTGGGCATGCGAAGAGAATCGAGAGCGCGCCTCAGGAATAAGGCAGCTTCAATCACTTTTTTAAACGACGCCCCAGGCACTGGATCGAGATCAAAATGCAAGTAGTCAGGGCGATCCACATCGTCACAGCGTGCATACCATTGATTTAGATCGATGCAGCCAAGATTAACGACCCACATCAAAGAAGGAAGATCCTGAATCATCGGAAAGTCGATGACATTACCCGAGGAGTGTTCGATGTGGCAGATCTCAATCCATTCAGGCCGCGGCGATGGGGCCCGCTTCATAAAGAAAAACTCGCCGGCCGCACCATTTGGATAGCGCTTCATGACCATTGCCCGGTCGCTCAGGTGCGGAAGGAGTGCCGGGGCGATGTTGATGTAATACTGAATCAAGTCCCTTTTCACCACTCCGAGCTTCGGCCAAAAAGGCTTGTCGAGGTTCGTGAGCTTTACGACTCGTCCCTCAATCTCGACTTCGAGCCCCTTCTTATCTTTCGGCAGCTTGAGGCTGACGATCGACGCCTTGCTTTTTTTTCTCGGCGCCACACCCGCACGCTCCACCCGTGCGGGATGGTAATCACGTGTAGCAGGCTTTTGTCTGGGCATTAGCTATTGTAAGACTTGAGGTCATCCGGCTCTGGCACTAGCGATTTACTGCTCGCAGCCGTCGCGGTCCCATCCCACTTCCGACGCGAAGTTAAAGTGTCACCTAAACTATCTGATTAGATCTCGCTCGCAGTTACTCAGGCCGTGGCCCCATGAGGTCGGTACCACCTCATGGAAGCGGGTGGGTCGGACTCGCATGTATCAATGACCGGAGAAACGCACGCGCGAGTGAAACTCCGAAAAATAGAATCGGTTCGGCATTATTACTCAACACACGGAAATTCGCAGGTTGGGAAAGGGCGGTTTACCCTCGCTGATCGGCTACCGTTTAGTGCTACCGATGCAAACGGGGGTAAACCGCTCTTCCCAACCTGCGAATTTCTGACCCTTGAATAGTCTCCTCGATGGACTGCAATTTTTCCCAGCTACCGCAAGCAGTACTAAACGTGTTTCATTGAGAACCGTCTGGCAGCTTAGCGGAGACTTCATCGATCTCTTTTTCGATAGCCTTAAGGCCCTTTAGCAAAGTGTCTCGATGACCCGGGTGCTTGGCTCGGTCTAATTGTTGGAGCACTCTCGATCTTGAAAGCAGTAACGACCGGAGTCGTTCTTGCTGTTCGCGCGCTTCAGGTGAGACTCTGCCCTTAAAGCCGCGCTCCCTCCGTGAGTTCCCTTCCTCGATTTGGTCTGCAACCGCTTTGCTTTCCCACCCACGAGCCATTTCCAAAATCCCCATCTCAACCGTTCTCAAATTACAGTGCCATCCTTAATCAGAGCATTTTTGGGCACCATTATTATTCCGTCACGAATGAAGTAAGAACCACCCTCACCATTCGCCTCAACAACTCCCGCTTCATTTACGAGGCGAGCGCCCTTTCCGATGCGAGCATTCTTGTCGATTATGGCCCGCTTAATAACTGCACCTTCGCCGATCCCCACTCGCGGAAAATCCCTTTCCAGGTCCGCGTGCATGTCATCGATAGTTTGATAATAATCGGCGCCCATCACAAACGAAGATTCAATCTGAACCCCTTGCGAGATCCGGCTTCTCAGTCCCACGACACAATTAATAATTCTCGCACCTGTAATGATACAGCCATCGCTGATGATTGAATCACCAATCTCGGTGTCCTCGATTTTAGAGGGTGGCAGGTAGCGAGCCCGTGTGTAGACAGGGGCTTCAGCGTCGAACAGATTAAACTTTGGAATCTTGGAAGTCAGATCGAGATTAGCGCGATAGAAAGCGGCAATTGTTCCAATGTCCTCCCAGTAACCATCGAACATAAAGGCCTGGACGTTTTCGGTTCTGATAGCGGCCGGAATAATTTCTCTCCCGAAATCAAACCAGTTAGGATCCTGAGCCAACAAGCCCTCAAGCTTGTCATACTTAAAAACGTAGATTCCCATCGACGCAAGAAAAGGCCGCCGCATGGCCTCTTCAGCGTTAAGACCCATATTCTTCGTATCGACCTGCATAGCCAGCAGATCCTCACCCTTGGGCTTTTCCTTAAACTCAATGATCCGACCTTCCGGATCTGTTTTGAGTAGACCAAACTCGCTGGCGGATTGCGCATCGCAGGGAATTACCGACACGGTTACGTCGGCACTGGTCTCGTAGTGGCGAGCAAGGAAATCGCGGTAATCCATGCGATACAGATGATCACCCGAAAGGATCAGAAGAGTGTCGATGCCCCAGTCAGCGATGTGTGGCAACACCTGCCGCACAGCATCGGCCGTCCCTTGAAACCACTGCGTACTTTCGGGAGTCTGTTCCGCCGCCAGAATTTCCACGAAGCCATTTGAAAACTGGGAGAAGCGGTACGTTTGCGCGATGTGGCGATTCAATGATGCAGAGTTATGTTGCGTGAGGACAAACATTCGCAGGATGTCAGAGTTGATGCAGTTCGAAATTGCGATGTCCACGAGGCGGTATTTTCCGCCAAGCGGCACGGCAGGCTTGGAGCGCTGTTGGGTAAGCGGAAAGAGGCGAGTCCCTGCGCCTCCGCCAAGAATCACTGCTAGCAGTTTCGGGCTTGCGGGCATTCTCTGTTTACCTGAGATTTAGAATTACTCAGGAAGAATAGACGGAAATGCACGCCACTATCAAGACTTTTAGAGGACTTGAAGAAAAGTTGCGAGATGTATAGGAGTATTCAGCGAGGTCTTAGTACGCGGATGTTGAGCTGCGTACTGAGGTATTGCCCGCAGCCTCTTGAGCGATCTTCACACCGACGCTCGCGCCGATACGTGTTGCGCCGGCCTCAACCATTTTGCGCGCGTCGCTCAAATCCTTAACTCCGCCGGATGCCTTAACTCCCAGTTCAGAGCCCACTGTCCGTCGCATGAGTGCAATGTCGGCTACTGTAGCGCCGCCTTTTGAAAAACCAGTTGAGGTTTTTACAAAATCCGCGCCGGCTCTTTTCGCGGCCAGACACGCGCGAACTTTCTCGTCGTCAGTTAACAAGGCTGTCTCAATAATTACCTTGCAGGTCGCGTCATATTCGTGCGCAACCTCCACAACGGAACGGATGTCATGCTCGACAAGGCAATCGTCTCCACTCTTGAGGGCGCCGATGTTGATCACCATATCAACTTCTTTTGCGCCATCAAAAATCGCTCTCCGAGCTTCGTAGGCTTTCACATCCGACAGTGTCGCTCCCAATGGGAATCCGATCACCGTGCATACTGGAACACCGCTGCTACGAAGATTACATGTGGCCGCGCGCACCCACGTGGGATTGACACACACAGAGGCGAATCGATACCTGGCAGCCTCTTCGCACAATTTTTTTATATCTTCATCAGTCGCTTCAGGTTTTAGCAGGGTATGGTCGATGAGGCTCGCCCAGTCTCTTGCAGAGCCGGTTTGGCCCAGCACCAAACCGATTCGCGCAGCTCCCGCATCGACAATACGATGCATACGCTCCGGACAGCGATTGAAACATTCAGAGGTGCAGCCACACAATCGCGCTTGCTCCCCGTCGCCATCAAGGCGAGCAACGATTGCGTCTGTAATCTGTTCGATTAGTATTTCAAGATCGCCGTTTTGCGAATAGGGCATTTTCTTTAGTCCCACCGTATCAATTCAATTATCATCTCTCGGTGAGTGAATGGCAAAGCGTCAAGACGTTACTGGTGCAGTTTGATCAAACTGGAGAGGTACCACCTATGCCCCGGCGGCTTTCTTGCGGGGTGCCGCTGTTTTCTTACGAGCAGCCAATCTTGTCTTTTGTCCCAACGCTTCGGTGCGGGCAACTCTAAAGGAATACCTTGAGACTCGCGACCTAACATCGAGTAAGGCCGCAAGTAATCTGGAACTGTCTCTTTTCGAGATGTGGGCTTTGAGGAAATCATTTAAGCGCGTCCAGTCCGGCTGCCGAATCAACTCCTCATTCTTCTCAAGTCTGACTAAGAAATCCTCCATCGTCGCATGCGTTTCTTTTGGAATTTTCTCGAGTTCTTCGATGACATACAACGAGACTGTGGGCGTCCCTGTAATCACACCCAACAGGATCATTAGGGCCCGGTATTGAGGGCTTTCTCCTTCTTTCCCGATGAAGGCTTCGAGCTGCGCAGGACGAAGGCCCACCTTTATTAATCGGTAACAGTTGAGAAATCTCTTTACTGCGCGCGGCGAGCGTCCAATAAGTGGGGCCAGCTCTTTCATGTACTCAATTTCCTTGTCGGTGAGTGACAAGCTCTTCGGCGACAGATCTATCTCTTCCTGGTCGTCCTCACTTTCAACTTCTTCGTGAGCTTGCGCCTTCTCTGCCTCCTTAGCTTCGTCAACGATCGTTTCGTTCCCAACTACCGTCACTGGACTTCTTAATCCGGCATCAGTAACCTCCTGATTGTTTACATCGCTCTGAATCGCCAGTTTAGCTCCTTCACCGTCATTGGCTGGTCTTTGTGTTTCCTGGCCATCGAGTAAGACTTGTTGTGATAACTGAGGGTTAACTTGAGAGTCGCTTAGCGATTTAACTCTTTCACCGTTAGTACGTCCTGCAGGCGGATCTGTGACCTCAACCTTTTTCTCTCCACCGCCATTTTGTGCAACTGCGTTGTCAACGCGGGTTTCTTGCGTCAACCCATCGAGAAACTTGCTGGTTGCTATGGGATCCATGGGCCGGAGCCAAAACGGGATCTGAAAGATCTTTTCCAGGTAGTCGTGAGGAGTGGCTCCCTGGTCGTTACCATTGCCACTCGAATCTCCGCTTACTCGTTTCTGTTTACCGTTCTCTGAGTCTTTCTCATCCTCATCTTCTCCACGAAGCCACTCATAGCTCTCCTGCAGGGAGCGAGTTACCCATCGCGCATCGACGCCAACGATAACTACGAAAAGCGGAAATGCCAGCAGGAGGTGAATCGCTTGCAAAACTTGAACGACGCGTTCCGGCGGGCAGCGATCCAGATCATCGATGTAGAGAATGATTCGATTGATCCTCTTATTGTCTGGCGTTTCTTTTCCGTCGACTTCCTCTTTGCGTTGCTGTTCGAATAGATCGCGCAGCTTTTCAAAATCGCGACGAATAAGCGCAAGCAACCCCAGGTGTCTGCGATAATCGCTGGCTGCGGCCCGGTCTTCAATAAACTCTGCAATTATCTTACCGGTGGTTATTCCGTCGAGTTCGGTCTGGAGGTTTTCCACTTGAAGACTGATGGTTTTTGCTTCCCCTTCTGCCACCAGGGACTGCCGAGTTAGTTCGTTTACTTCATTTTCCAATTCACGTATACGCTTCTGGCGCTCTCGCTCTGTTTTTTCATCCTGTTCTCGCAGTGCCGTCAATCCCTTCTGAAACTGCTCCCCATACGGCTTTGCCGTTGCATAAAAGGCACCGAGGAACGAAAGGGTCGAAGCTAAGACGGTCGGTACGGCGGGCAACGGTGTCGCTCTCTTTATTAGGGCGCCCAACACAGGGATTAGGACTAAGAGTGAGGCTAGCAGCCATTTTCTTGCCGTCCGGGGATCATCCCGGAAGAGTTTCAATTGGGCGTAAAGGCGCTCCCAGAATCCCTTAGCTCTTAGATATTCCTGACGGACGCCAGCGGCTGATTTTAAGTCGTCTGCTCTGACACCCATCCGTCCCAATAATTTTTGTTCTTCGTCAGTAAACTCGATCGGCACACTCAACGTATTCAGTACACTTGACTGCAGTTCATCCCGGAAGGTGAGCAACTCCTGTGAAACGCCCGCACGTCTCGTTTTGAAATCATTAGCGCGAATGCGTGCATCAGTTTCCTTCGTTTTTAGCTGCTCTTTTTTCTCCTGAACCTTCGCCTGGATTTCTTTCTTAACACCCAATTTATTCATCAACTCCTCGCGCCGCTCTTCCACAAATGTCAGCTTCTCTTTTTCGGAAAGTCTGAGGTTTGCAAAGATGTGATCTACGAGGCTGGCCCAGAGATTACCTTCGATGTAGTGCCATGCGTTGAACTCGATCTGAACGATATTCTTGTAATAGCCGATCTTGTTCTGTGGCAATTTGGAAGCGCGAGCCGTGCGCGACAGCTTGTCCACGCGGGTCCTCATCTGTCTCATGAAATGGCTTTTTCCGGATCCCCAATCTCCGAATAAGCCAATTGATAGAGGAGGTTCGATGGTCCATGCGGACACGAGAGAAGCGAGGGCATTCACGTCGGGAGTGATGTCCAACAGGTCTTTCCCGCCCCAGTAGTCAGTCATGAAACCGGCAAGTGCCGGCTGGAAAGCGGCGTCGTCATCCGGCAATGGTTCAGGTTCTGGTGAAGGCTCTGACACGGTCTCGGGTTTGGATTTTTGTATTGACTCAAAATTAAGTTCCGCGACCGGCTCGGATTTTTTCCGCTCCTCTTTGTCATCCTCCTCGGCGGTGCCTGTCAGAATTCGCCTCCAAGCCCGTTGATCATCATTCGGAAGGTTGCTAGCGATAAACTTAACAAACTCCCGGCGGAGCTTTGCCACATCCGTTAGGATATTCGAAAGCCTATCAGTTGCTCCCATCGCTCCATCATCAGGATTGAAGACAAGTAGCGCGGCAAGGAGGTGACGTGCGCTGATAGCGCCAGGAGGCGGTGCTTTCTCCGGAGAAAACTTGGTCTTTTTTTGGACCGCCTGTTGACTCTCCGGCTTGACAGTCTGGCGTGAAAGCTCCGCGGCAAATTCGAACACCCTCACAACATTTCGGCTCACCAGCTCCGCCTCGCCTTTAATAGAATCAAGGTTTAACTTTGCACCTGAGCGAGGGTATTTGGCATTCGGAAACTTATCGCTGAAAACTTTCTTGTAAGCTTCCTCGCCGTCTCCACTTAACTCTTTCCACAGAAATTGCGGCGTTCTAAAGTAAGGTGACTTTCCCCGTCCCCCTTCAGCCAACCCAAAAAGCAGACAGGTGCTAGTGATCTTAGCAGGGCGGCGGGTAGAGGTAATGGCCAGTTTCCGCGCTCGACGAAGAGCCTCCTGCACCTCCTCAGAAGTCTGGAATTTTGCCAGTTCCGCGATTGTTAACCTTGGCTCCGTTTCTGGGGAGTCGCCGGTGGATGCATTACTGACAGTTGGGCCACTAACAATTCCATCGGGAGTTACACTGATAACTGACGGATTGTTTACCGTAGACTGGGCGGACGAACCTGGGGCAGACGAAGCATATGATGCTTGAGGAGTCGCACCAGCGAACTGAAGAACGTTCCGGGCCAACTCGCCGAAGATCAGGTTTTGTCTTTCGTTGTCACTCTCTGCGATCGCTGGGCCTTCACTGGGAACTATCTGACGAGTTCGAAACAGGGGTAGCTCTTGCCATGAGCAGTCTTTCACTAATACGGGTATTATCCGCAGCCCTTCTTCGATCGATGGATCTCGAAGGTAATACTCTGCCTCGTCACCTACAATCCAAGTGGACTTGAGGTAGTTCGGTGAAAGCAATATTATCAACACTCTTGCGTAGCGAAGCGCATTTGTGGTCTTTGGATCTGGTCGTCGCAAATCGGGATCTGATTGTGGGACCTCCTCGACAATCTGGTCATTCCAGATTCCCAGTTCGTCCGATTGCGGGCCTAGATACGAAACTAGCCGATCTCTCCACTTATCCTCGTCGGTAAAATAGCTGATAACAATACGGGGTTGATCGTGAGCAGTTGTTTGAGGCTGACTTGAAGCCATTTGAGTCCTCCTGTGTGGGAAGGAGTTAATGGAACTGATGCCGCTTCACTTAAGCGTGACAGGATCCGACTTCGCGGGAACAGAACGCACGTCCGAAAGAGAGTACGCTCTGTGACAGCCGATATATTACACGTGGGCTGTACGAGAGACCAGCTTTTGTGCTATCGATTGTTTACTGATTAGCGCTGATACTGACGTTCAATTGCTTCGATCTTGGCGACCCTTTTCCGATGACGGTCTTCAGTGATCTCCGTCGCCAGCCAGGCGCTGACAATTTCACGCATCTCAGCGCCGCTAATGGTTTTACTTCCCAGCGTGAGGACGTTGGCATCATTATGTTCGCGCGAATTGCGCGCAACGTTCACCGAATAACAGGCGGCGGCGCGAACACCCGGAACCTTATTCGCAGTAATTGCGCTCCCCACGCCGGCGCCGTCAATTATTATCCCCAAATCGGACCTGCCCTCTGCAACGGCAGCGGCCACGGCGTGTGCAAAGTCTGGGTAGTCAACTGCTTCTTCGGAGTTGGTACCAAAGTCGTGGACGCGATGTCCGAGCTCCTCGAGAAAAGATTTCAGTTCTTCCTTCATCGGGAAGCCGCCATGGTCGGCACCCACAGCAACCAGTCTTGACGTTTTGGATCCGCGCCGTGGGGAACGACGAACAATTTCAATATGCTTCTCGCTGACGATATCCGAGGCGAGCGGGGTTAAACGAGCGCTTTCGGCGATTCTCAATACTGAGCCCGGCTCCAGTCCGCGCACGTCGTCCTCCGTGATGACGCTTTTCGACGACTCATCACGTGTAACGGTTGATTGCGCGGAGGCGGCAGGAACAGTATTTACAAAGCGAGTAGGCGCGGGTGAGCTACCAATCGCAGACCTGTCCCTCTCATCTTCCGCCGGTGTTGCTTTGCTGAGTACCTCGCGGACTAGAGCGCTTACTCGATCCCGGGTTGAATCATCATCCATAAGAACTTAACTTAATAAATCAACTGAGTGACTGATCACGCAGATCCAGGAGCCGGCCAGCAGCAGCTGTCAGTTTGCCCGCACGAAACGTGAAATCAACGCGGCCTACGTAGATCCCGCTCTTGCCAACCTGGAAGATGAGGGTTTCGCTCCCGGAAGGTTGCTTCACCCTCACCGGCTCATCCATAAACGTGTGGGTGTGACCGCTGGCGATGAAATCAATGCCATCCACCTTGGCTGCTACTTGTGCGTCGCCGACATCTTCAGGCTTAGGGTTCTTGTAATAGCCAAGATGCGACATGACAACAACCATCGCACAGCGTTCCTTCTCACGCAGCGTTTTGACGACTTGTCGAGAGACTTCAATCGGATCGCTATAGGTAACGCCTTTGAAGTTTGCTGACGTGATCAGAGCAACCGGACTTATTCCTAAACCAAACAATCCAATGCGCACGCCACCAACATCGCGAATGACATAAGGCTTTATTCGGCCCTCCAGGGCTGTACCTTGTACGTCGTAATTAGCCGACACCAAATCAAAGTTGGCAAACTTCAGGGCCGCTGCCAGTGCATCCACACCGTTGTCAAATTCGTGATTCCCAAGCGTACCGACGTCGTATCCGATCGCCGACATTGCCCTGTACTCGACTTCTCCCTTATAGAAATTGAAATAGGGCGTGCCCTGGCAAACGTCACCAGCATCGATCAGCAAGGTATTCGGATTCTCTTTTCTTACTTTCTTGACCAGGGTAGCACGGCGCGCCACGCCGCCCTTCCCCGGATACGTCTTATCGTTACTGGGAAGCGGATCGATCTGCGAGTGGGTATCGTTAGTATGAAGGATGGTGATAACCGTTTCGTCAACCGCGCGATCTGGAGTCAAAACAATCGGCCACCGGCTGTCAGACAGGACAGACCGTAATCCCGGTGATACAACGAGGGCGGCGCCAAAAGCTGCAGATTGAGTTAGAAATCTTCTTCGGTTAATCATTGTGGTGGCGCCTCGGATTTAGCTGGACCAGAACCTACTTGAATAAAGCGGCCCTCAAGCCGCGCTCGAATGGCACGGCCGGCGGCAGTCTCAGCTTTAACATATTCCATAAGGGCATCGCGCATTGTCACACCAAGAGCCGTAACGTTCTTGCCTTCCTGCAACATGCGATAACTGCCGCTCGCAAGCTTTAGCAGGTAGTCAATCGTAACTACTCGATAAGTTGCCAGTGGATCGATCTCCTGCTCGCGACCGCTGGCATCAATCAGCTTGGCGCTAATAAACTCCGGTTTGTCTTCAGAGTTCCAGCGAAACTGAATTCTTGCGCCTGCCTGAGCATC
>WNGI01006443.1_pt1 | contig 10667 bp, 8 predicted proteins | sample 5400621 | NCBI WGS metagenome assembly WNGI01 (sample SAMN13153374, study PRJNA577476) | soil metagenome | isolation source: 20 cm soil or saprolite under Garry oak tree replicate 1 | place: USA:California | collected 2016-06-15 | reverse complement strand
CGGTTACCCGCCAGTAATACATTGAGTGTTACCGACGAGTAACCCCCAGCCGAGCCGCATCAGGAGGGACCCGGCCATGGGCCACTACAAGAGCAACCTGCGCGACCTCGAATTCAACCTGTTCGAGGTGTTCGGTACCGACAAACTACTAGGTACCGGACCGTTCGCCGACTTCGACGAGAACACTGCGCGAGGCATGCTGCACGAGATCGTGCGCCTCGCCGAGGGACCGCTCGCCGAGTCCTTCGCCGACGCCGACCGCAACCCGCCGGTCTTCGATCCCGACACGAACCAGGTGACTCTTCCGGAGTCGTTCAAGAAGTCCTACCGCGCGTTGCGCGCCGCCGAGTGGTGGCGGCTGGAGACGGTGCCCGAGCTCGGCGGCCAGCTGGTGCCGCGCGCCCTCGTCTGGGCCGTCCTCGAGCAGATCCTCGGTGCGAACCCGGCCCTGCACATGTACGGCGCCGGGGCGCCGTTCGCCAGCATCATCTACGTCAACGGCAACGACGAGCAGAAGCGCATCGCCCAACTGATGATCGACCGGGGTTGGGGCGCGACGATGGTGCTCACCGAGCCCGACGCGGGCTCCGACGTCGGCGCCGGCCGCACGAAGGCGATCGAGCAGCCGGACGGCACGTGGCACATCGAGGGCGTCAAGCGCTTCATCACGTCCGGCGAGCACGATCTGACGGAGAACATCGTGCACCTGGTGCTCGCGCGGCCCGAGGGCGCGGTGCCGGGCACCAAGGGCTTGTCGCTCTACATCGTGCCGAAGTTCCACTTCGACCTCGAGACCGGCGAGCTCGGCGAGCGCAACGGGGTCTACGCCACGAACGTCGAGCACAAGATGGGCCTCAAGGCGTCGACGACCTGCGAGCTGCGCTTCGGTGAGAAGCAGCCCGCCGTCGGCTGGCTCGTCGGGGACGTGCACGACGGTATCGCGCAGATGTTCCAGGTGATCGAGCACGCCCGGATGATGGTCGGCACGAAGGCGATCGCCACACTCTCGACGGGTTACCTCAACGCGCTGCAGTTCGCGCGGACGCGAGTGCAGTCCGCTGACCTGACCCGGGCCACCGACAAGACCGCCCCGCGCGTCACGATCATCCATCACCCGGACGTGCGCCGCAGTCTCATGCTCAACAAGGCTTATGCCGAAGGGCTTCGCGCGCTCGTCGTGTACACGTCGAGCGTGCAGGACCGCATCATCGTCGGCACGCAGGCCGGCACCGACACGTCCGCCGACGAGGCCGTCAACGACCTGCTGCTGCCGATCGTCAAGGGAGCCGGCTCCGAGCGTTCCTACGACCAGCTCGCCCAGGCGCTGCAGACGTTCGGCGGCTCGGGCTACCTGCAGGACTACCCGCTCGAGCAGTACATCCGCGACGCGAAGATCGACACGCTCTACGAGGGCACGACGGGGATCCAGGGTCAGGACTTCTTCTTCCGCAAGATCGTCCGGAACCGGGGCGCGGCGCTCGGCGCGGTCTCGGCCGAGATCGCCCAGTTCCTCGACTCGATCGCCGAGGAGGGCCGGCTCAAGGAGGAGCGCGAGGCCGTCCAGCGTGCGCTGGAGAACGTCGGGGGCATGGTCGGTGCGATGACCCAGCAGCTGATGGCCGCGCAGGAGGACGTGACGAACGTCTACAAGGTCGGCCAGAACACCACCCGACTGCTGCTGTCGGCCGGCGACCTGATGGTCGGGTACCTGCTGCTCCGCCAGGCCGCCGTGGCGCTCACCAAGCTCGACGACAACGGCCTGTCCGACGGCGACCGCGCCTTCTACGCGGGCAAGCCGGCCGTGGCACGGTTCTTCGCACAGACCGTCCTGCCCGAACTCGCCGCGCGTCGGGCAGTTGTCGAGTCGACCGACAACTCGCTGATGGACGTCGCTGAGGACTCGTTCTGATCGCAGGGCCGCCGGGCACCGATTGGATGAGGTGGCTGGTCGGTACCGCTCGTTAGGCTTGGTCATCGTGAGCGTGCAGCCCCGATGGATCGACCTTGACGGCGCGGCGAACGTCCGTGATCTCGGCGGACTTCCCGCAGGCGACGGCAGGAGCATCCGTCCCGGACGGCTGATCCGGGCCGACAACCTGCAGGGGCTCACGCCGTCCGACGTCGAACGATTGGTCGTCGGGCACGACGTGCGCGCCGTGGCCGACCTGCGTACGCAGACCGAGGTCACCAGCGAAGGACCAGGGCCGCTCACCCGCGAGCCGCGGGTGCGCATCGAGCACCTGTCGCTGCTGCCGGAGGCCGGTGACAACACCGACGTGGTCGCGGCCGACTCCGACGACGGGCCGGTGATCCTGCCGTGGCAGAAGCGCGACGACCATGGGCGCCGATCCGCGGCGGAGTTCTACCGGCTCTACCTCGAGGACCGTCCCGACTCGATCGTCGCTGCGCTCCGCCTCGTCGCGCACGCCCACGGCGCGACCGTCGTGCACTGCGCGGCGGGTAAGGACCGCACCGGTGTCGTCGTGGCGATGGCCCTCGATGCGGTCGGCGTGGACCGCGCGGCCATCGTCGACGACTACGTCCGGACGGGTGACCGGATGCACCCGATCCTGGAGCGGCTCGCGGCGTCTCGTACCTACGCGCACGACCTCGAGGGCGTGCCGCAGGATCAGCACCTGCCCCGACCGGCGACGATGGAGACGTTCCTGTCCGGGTTGGACGACGACTACGGCGGCACCTCGAACTGGCTGCGCAAGAACGGTGGACCGATGCGGACGACGGCGCGCTGCGCGCCGCGCTACTGGCCGAGTAGGACCAGGCGCAGCTCGTTCGTGCCGTCCGGCGCCACCCGGATCGGCACGCCCCAGTCCTGACGGGCGACATGGCAGGCCGGGTGCTCGACGGCCGGATCGTCGTCGCAGGCAGCGGCCTGCGCGGTGATGTGCAGGACTCCCTCGCGGACGTCGCCGTCGCCCAGCAACAGCTCGCGGTGCAGGTCGGTGCCGGCGCCCGCGCCGTCGCGGAGCAGTTCGGGCGGTGACGCGCTGACGGTGAGCCGGGTGGCCGGGCCGTACCGCTCGTCCAGTTTGCGCCGGGGCGGCGGCGCGAATGCGACGTCGAGCGTCAGGCGTCCGGCTGCCACAGCCGTCACCGGACGCTGCGTCTGCAGCGCGTCGCCGTGGACGAGCGTTCCCGCCGCGACCGGGCGCACCAGCCGATGCGCTGCGGACTCGACCACCACGATCTCGCCGTCGACCACGACGGCGCCGCTCGGCTCGGCGAGCCTGCTGGCGAGCGTCGACACCTCGCCGGTTGCCGGGTCGTAGCGTCGCAACGCTCCGTTGTACGTGTCGCTGATCGCGACGGACCCGTCCGGCAGGACGGTGGCCGCGAGCGGATGCTGCAGGCGAGCCTTCGCGGCAGGTCCGTCGACGTGCCCGAAGTCGAACAGTCCCTCGCCGATCGCGGTGTGCAGGATTCCCTTGACGTCGAGATACCGCAGCGCGGACGTCTCCGAGTCGGCGAACCAGAGCCGCTCGCCGTCGACCGCCAGCCCGGACGGCTGGGCCAGCCAGCCCTGCAGCGCCGGACCGTCGCGCAGCCCCTCGACGGTCGTCCCGGCGAGGATCTCGACAGTGTCCGTCGCCGGATCCCAGCCGAGCAGGAGGTGGACGCCGGCGGCGGCCACGACGACTCGCCCGAGCGCCGGCCACCAGGCGACGTCCCACGGCGAGAGCACGGCGGGCACCTCGCCGGTGACGGTACGCAGACCCGTTGCCAGCGAGATCGTCCGGACGACCGCGCCGTCGGACAGCCGCACGCCCCGCAGCACGTGATTGGCGGTGTCGGCGACGATCAGGTCGAAGTCGGCGACGCCGTCCGGAAGCAGCGCAAGCCCGTTCGGCTCGGCGAACTCGGCCACCTCCGCGTCGCCGTCGACGCGGCCACGAACGCCTCTGCCGATCCGGCGCAGCACCGTCTCGCCGTCAAGCGCCAACTCGACGAGCTGATGGTGGCCGGCGTCCGCGACGAGTAGCGAGTTCGGCAGGGCGATCGCCTTGGCCGGAAAACGCAGGTCGGCAGCGACGGGCACGGGCGGCGTGTACGGCCCGGCGCCCCGATGCAGGGTGCCTTTGGCGTCATGGGTCTCGACGAGTTCGCCGATGATGCGGTCGAGTGCGGCGGTCTGGCCCTCGCCGGCAGCCTGTGCGACGACGTAGCCCTCTGGGTCGATGACGACGAGCGTCGGCCAGGCGCGCACCGCGTATTGCCGCCACAGGTCCAGGTCAGGGTCGTCGAGAACGGGATGGTGAACCTCGTAGCGGTCGACGGCGGCGGCCACCGCCTCGTGCTCGGTCTCGTGAGCGAACTTAGGTGAGTGCACGCCGACGACCACGAGCACGTCGCGGTATTTCTCCTCAAGCGGGCGTAGCTCGTCGAGCACGTGCAGGCAGTTCGCGCAGCAGAACGTCCAGAAGTCGAGTAGCACGACCTTGCCGCGCAGCCGTGTCAGCGACAGCGGCTCGGACGTGTTCAGCCAGCCCCCGCGGCCGGTCAACTCGGGTGCACGAACGCGAAACATCGATGTCGTCACAAGGCAGCACAACTTGCCTGCCGTGGCTGATGTTCCGAAGTCGGATGGCCGTCAGTCCTTCGCGGCGCTACGCCGAGCGTCACCGTCGTCGGCGCGCTGCGGCCGTCAATCCCTTCATGTCGATGTCGGAGAACACAGCTCAATTGTCGGCCTTGCATGGTCAGGTCCAGATGACGCCGTAGGTCATGGGGATCGCCTCCTTCGGGTGTCGGCGTGGCGGGTTTGGTGAACGGGCTCAGGTCCAGATGACGCCGTAGGTCATGCGAATCGCCTCCTTTGGGTGTTGACGTGACGGGCTTGATGACGGCTCAGGTCCAGATGACTCCGTAGTTCATGGCGATCACCTCCGATCGACGCGGTCGCGGTCGATAGCTAGTGGTACGGCCACGTTCCGCGACCAAATAGCTCTGACCGGTAATGACATCGGGAGAGCCATCGACTAGCCTCTCCACTAGCTATTCGGGGGACGTTCCAGGAGGGAGCGTGGCGGTAGTCGTGTCGCCTCGATCGAACAAACGGGTGCAAAGTGCTTAAGCGCTGGGCGTTGTGGTCGACGTCCGTGCGTGTCGTAGCGCTAGTCCTGTTTATCGATGCAGCAGCTGTGATATTCAGCGTAGCTGCGTTGTGGCACGGTCCCATCACGGCCAGCGACCTCCTTAGGTTCGGCCTGCTCGCCGTACTGAGCGTCGTATACCTCGAGGCGTCCAGGCAAGTGGAGCTGCGCCGACGACTGCTTGTTCCGGGCGATTCGTCGCACGTAGACGTGAGTTCTGTGTGGACGGTCGCTGGCGCGATGGTGTTGCCCATCGGGTTGGCCGCATCGCTTGCCGCATTGATCTACCTGCACGCGTGGCTTCGCTCCTGGCGTCATGTCGACGGCGCGCAGTCCTACCGCGGCATCTACAGCGCGGCGGCCGTGGTGCTTACATGCATCGGCGTCTCGGCAACTCTGCATGTCAGCGACATGCGTCTCACCGGACTGGGCGCCGTTTCGGTTGTGGTCACGGCGATCGCCCTGTTCATGGTTCTGGATCGTGGCCTGGTCGGTCTTGCCCTCGCGGTCAGCGGCCGCGGCACCAAGCCAACTGCGCTGCTCGGTTCCTTGGCAGACAACGCGTTCGAGTTCGCGACGCTCGTCCTTGGCGCCGTTACGGCCGCATCGGTGTTGTACGGGCCGTGGTTCGCAGTGATGATCCTGCCCGCCGTGTTCCTGCTGCAGTATCGCGCGCTGATCAAGCAGCTGGTTGCGGCAGCCACCATCGACACCAAGACCGAGCTCCTCAACGCGTCCGCGTGGCGCGTGCTGGCCCAGCGCGAGTTGGAGCGGGCGCAGCGTGAGAGCACACCCACGACGGTGCTGGTCATCGACATGGACCGCTTCAAACTCGTCAACGACATGTACGGACATCTTGCCGGCGACACTGCGCTCAAGGCGGTCGCCGAATCGCTCGCCGACGAGTTGCGGGGCTATGACGCCGTCGGGCGGTTCGGCGGCGAGGAGTTCGTGGCACTACTGCCTGGCGTCGGCGCACGAACGGCGGCGAACGTCGGCGAGCGCATCCGGCAGCGCATCGCCTCGCTCGCAGTGAGCGTCGAGCCACGCACTGGGGGCACCGCGCAGGTCAGATTGACCGCGTCGATCGGCGTCGCCTCGGCGAACGCGCACGCGAGCACGCTCGACGACTTGCTCCGCGCAGCCGACGGCGCCCTGTATGCCGCGAAGGGCGACGGCCGCAACGCCGTTCGCGTCGCACCGGTCGCGCTGGCCCGCGCGAGCTGACCTCAGCGCATCGGGCCGGGCGCTCCGAGCAGGTAGCCCTGGCCGAAGTCACAGCCCAGGTCGACGAGCATGTCTCGCTGGTCGGTCCGTTCGATGCCTTCGGCCACGACCTCGGCGTCGAGGGCGTTCGCCAGCGAGAGGATGTTCGTCACGATTGCGCGCGCCCGCGCGTCATCGACGACGTCCGAGATGAACGAGCGGTCGATCTTGATCTCGTCGAAGGCGAACTGGCGCACATAAGAGAGCTGACCGAAGCCGGTGCCGAAGTCGTCGATGGCGATGCGCGTGCCGAGGTCGCGCAGCGCCGACAGGATGCGCCAGCCGATTCCGCCGCTGCGAAGCAGCACTCCCTCGGTCACTTCCAAGGTAAGGCAGCGCGCCGGAATGGCGTACTTCGCCAGCGCCTCCTCGACGGTGCCGGGCAGCGAATCGTCGGAGAGCTGGTGGGCGCTGACATTCACCGCTACGCCGATCTGCGGGGTGGTGTTCGGGCTCGTGTGCCGGTGCAGTTCGCCCAACGCCTCCGTGAGTGCGTGCCGGCCCAGGTCGCCGACCAGGCCCATCCGCTCGGCCATCGGCACGAACGTGTCGGGCGGGACGCCCTCGTGGTCACCGCTCGTCCAGCGCAGCAATGCCTCGTAGCGCACGACGTGTTCGGAGGCCAGACGCATGATCGGCTGGTAGGCGAGCCCGAACTCCTGCGCCGCGATACCGTGCCGCAGCGCGGGCGCGAGCGCCACCACGTCGTCGCGTCCGGGCGCGCTCTGATCGTGGATGACGACCTGGCCTCGGCCTAGCGTCTTGGCCCGCTCCAATGCGGCACCCGCCGCACGCAGCGCGTCGGACTCGTCAGCGTCGCCGCCGAACATCGCCACACCGAGCCCCGCGCTGGCCGACAGGTCGAGGCCGTCGACGTCGAAGGGCGCGGCCAAGGCGCGAAGCAGCCGCGCGGCCACCACCCCTGCCTCCTCGATGCTCTGCACGTTCTCGATCAGGACGCCGAACTCGTCGCCCCACATCCGGACGACGGTCGCCGACGGACCGGCGGTGATCAGCAGCCGTTGGGCGACCAGCCGCAGGAGTTCGTCGCCGGCCGCGTGCCCGAAGGACTCGTTGACGGCCGAGACGCCGTCGACACCAAGCACGATCACCGCGACGAATCGACCGGTGTTCGCCGACCGGACCCGGGCAGCGCCCAGCCGGTCGGTGAGCACCTCGCGGGTGGCGAGATTCGTCAGCGGGTCCGTACGGATGAGCTCGCGGAGTCTGCGCTGCGAGGCGTCTTGCTGCACGGCGACGGCTGCCAGCTGCCCGGCCTCGCCCAGTAGCGTCAGCTCGTCCGTGGTCGGCGCGCGCGATTCGGTCAGGTAGACCGCGAACGCGCCGAGTACCTCATCATGTGCGCCGACGAACGGCGTGGCCCAGCAGGATGCCAGCCCGCTCGCCTTGGCGGCGGTCCGTCCCGACGGCCATTGGGGGTCGCGCGCGATGTCAGTGCGTATCTCGACGCGTCGCTCGTGGGCCGCAAGACCGCTCGGCCCGGCGTGCGGGCCGATCTCGTCCCCGTCGATCGCGGCGACGAACTGGGCCGGCAGCGACGGCGCAGCAGCCACGCTGAGGTGCTCGCCGTCCGGCGTACGCAACAGGATCGCCGCCCGCACACCCGGCAGCTCGCGCTCGACCAACTCGGACACCGTGAGCAGGGTCGTCGGGAGCGGCGTGTGCGATGCGATCAGGCGCAGGATCTCGCTGTGTGCGGCGACGCGCGCGCCAGCGGACGTCTCCGCCGTCGCGTTCGGGCGCGAGGCGTCCCGACTGGACTTGCTATGGCGCACGGCCTGCCTCTTCAGAGGTGTGTCGTCGGCGTAGTGCGGTGCTGCGATCTCGGATGCACGGTACGCGCGTTCGTTGCGCCCGGGGTGGTGCCACCCGCAAACCAAGGAGCCCGACCCGTGGTGGCGGGTCGGGCTCGTTCGTGCGGTCGAGATGTCAGCGGATGTAGTTCTGTCGCTGCGCCATCGCGACCAGCTCGGAGCGCATGTTCGGCGAGGCCGAGTTGAGGACGCGCTCGAAGGCGAGTGCCTGGCGCCGGCGACGCATTTTGTCACTGAGCTTGGTGATCATCTGGTGCTGCCCCTTTCCTGGACGGTGGTTACCGGGGCGGTTAGTCGGCCTCGTTAGAGAACCAGCTAGCTGAGCCTTGATTCGTTAACCACACCGTCTACGCAACTATCGAAGTAGCGGTTTAATGCCCGCCTGTGACCCATTGCACCACGGGTGGAGACACCCTCGTGGCAGCGATTTGTTCAGCGGGCGTCGAGCACTGGTCGGAACCACCGCATACTGTCTCGGCCATGCCGATCTCGCTACTTTCCGCGCCGACCAATCTCGGCCTCCGGCCACCCGTCGCGACGGCGACACCGGGCTGCGCGAAGGCGCCCGAAGTGCTGCGCGCGGCCGGTCTCGATGCCCGGCTCGACGCCGCCGACGCGGGCCTCGTGGTCTGCCCGCGGTATGTCGATGACGCCGTGCCGGGCCGGCTGCGCAACCAGGACGCCATCCTCGACTACTCGACTCGGCTCGCTGACCGACTCGGTGGGCTGATCGAGTCGGGCCGGCAGCCGCTCGTGTTGGGCGGTGACTGCAGCCTGCTGCTCGGAGTGGGCCTCGCGCTGCGCCGTCTGGGCCGCTACGGGCTGGTCCACGTCGACGGGCACACCGACTTTCGTCATCCCGGCAACTCGGCGCAGTGCGCCAGCCTCGCGGGCGAGGATCTCGCGGCGGCGGTCGGGCTGCACTGGCCGGATGTGTCGCTGCTCGGCGGCTCGCGCCATTTCGATCCGGCGGACGTCGTGCACGTCGGATGCCGCGACGACGACGAAGCCCTCGACGAGGTGCGTGGGTTGCTCGGCCTGGTCGTGCCGGCGTCGCAGGTGCGTCGCGACGGCGTTCAGGCCGCGCCGATCCTGGACGTCGTGGCTCGGGCCGGCCTGGACGGCTACTGGCTGCACGTCGACATCGACGTCCTCGACGACTCGGTCATGCCCGCCGTCGACAGCCCGTCGCCGGGCGGGCTACTGCCAGCGGAGTTGATCGCGCTGTTGCGCGCGCTCGCACCGAGAGCGGTCGGTGCGCACGTGGGCATCTACGACCCCGATCTCGACCCGGAAGGATCGGCAGCCGAGATCGTGGTCGACTGCATCGCCGAGGGACTTGCCGATCTTGGATCAGCCCGCTAACTTGGTACATCAAGTAACGGGTACATGCTGTGGCAGAGAATCTGGTTGGAGAGCCATGACCGCACAGACGGCTCGGGCCGGCACGGCGCAACGGCTGCTCGGCTCGTCCACGAAGAACTCCTACGACCCGCAGCTCGACATCGACTGGGACGCGCCGCTGCCCGAGGGCTTCGCGTTCATGCCGTTCGAGCGCCTCTCGCTGTACGGCACACCGCTGTGGGACGAGCTGAGTCCCGAGCAGCGCATCGAGCTGTCCAAGCACGAGCTGGCGAGCATCGTCAGCGTCGGGCTGTGGACCGAGCTGATCCTGATCCAGATGCTGGTGCGCGACGCCTACCACCGCGACCCGCGCGACCCGCGGACGCATTACGAGCTGACCGAGATCGGTGACGAGACGCGTCACGTGATCATGTTCGCGAAGGCGCTCGACCGGATGGGCGTGCCGGCATACCGGCCGCCGAGGTTCGTCCACCACCTGGCGCGGCTGTACAAGGCGACTGCGCGCGGGCCGATGCTGTTCGGGCCGGTGCTCGTCACGGAAGAGATCACCGACCGCCTGCAGCGCGAGTCGATGAACGACGATGGCATCCACCCGCTCGTCCGGATGGTCAACCGCATCCACGTCGTCGAGGAGGCGCGGCACGTGCGGTTCGCCCGCGAGGAGCTCAGCCGGGTGATGCCGCGGCTGTCACCGCTGGCGCGCGCACACCACCGGCTGGTGGCGGCGCTCGTGTCGGCGATCGTCGCCAGCGTGCTCATCGATCCAGCGGTGTACGAGTCGGTGGGCCTCGACCCTGCGGTGGCGCGCCGCGTCGCGCGGGCAAACCCGCATCACCGGCAGACCGTGCGCTGGATGGGCGAGAAGATCATGCGGTTCCTGGGCGAGAACGGCATGGTGACCCGGGTGACGCGCCCGATCTACCGGGCGGCCAACCTGCTTTAGAGCAGAGCCAGGCCCGGGTCGGCGAGCACGCCGGCCATGTCGGCGAGGAACTGCGAGCCAAGCTGACCGTCGACGAACCGGTGGTCGAACGACACGGCGAGCTGAGTCACCCACCGCGGCACGATCTCATCGTCGACGACCCACGGCATC
>WNGI01016014.1_pt1 | contig 10668 bp, 6 predicted proteins | sample 5400621 | NCBI WGS metagenome assembly WNGI01 (sample SAMN13153374, study PRJNA577476) | soil metagenome | isolation source: 20 cm soil or saprolite under Garry oak tree replicate 1 | place: USA:California | collected 2016-06-15 | reverse complement strand
CACCGGGGCGTTGGCAGGCATTACGCGCGAGTGTGTGATTCAGCTCGCCGCCAAACATTACATTCCCCTCATCGAAGGAGTTTACGAGATGTCTGATTTGACCGAGGCCGACGAGATTTTTCTAACATCTTCCGGACTCGGCGTCGCTCCTGTTACCACTTTCGACTTTCGCCGTTATTCAGTGGACGCCTCAAGCATCGTCACAACAATTAGAAATGCTTTTGCGAAGTTGATTAAGGATTCGCATTAGTTCATCTAATCAAGCCAACCCTTTCAGCGTCAGCGGCAACGACCTTAGTCGAGTGCCGGTAGCATCAAAGATCGCATTTCCCACAGCAGGTGCAAGCCCCACGATCGGTGTCTCGCCCGCGCCAGCAGACGGCAGGTCCTTGCGATCGACGAGCACCACTTCAATTGAAGGCATATCGCTGAATCGCGGCACACGGTAACGAGAGAAGCGCGAATTGAGAATCGTGCCGCTCTCAAATTGAATGCGCTCAAACATCGCCCCACCAATCGCCATCACCACCGCTCCTTCAACCTGGTTATGCAAGTGCACGGGATTGACTATTGCTCCGCATTCAAACGCTTCAACGACGCGAAGCAGCTTAACCTTGCCTGTTGGTTTGTCGACCGAGATTTCCGCGCAGGTCGCAACATAGCCGCCCTTCTCATAGCCACAGGACATACCAAACCCGCGACCCGAAGAAACGGACCTCTTCGGATCCCACCCAAACTTTTTGGTTGCTGCATCAAGCACAGCGCGCATTCTTTCATCCTTCATATTTCGCAGACGAAACGCCAAAGGATCGACGCCGACGCTGTGTGCCATTTCGTCAAGGTGCGTCTCGCGAGCAAAGTGATTTGCAGTAGCTGCAAGTCCGCGATATGAGCCCTGCCGCAACGGCGATTGGCTGGGATGAAACTGAATGATCTGGTTCGGAATGTCGTAGTTGATCTGGATGCCTGATGCTCCGGAGTTGTAGTTGTGAAACTCCCAGGCCGTGATCGTGCCGTCATTCTTGACGCCGCTCTTGATGTCAATGACGCCAGCCGGGCGGAAGTAAGCCCAGGTAAACTCTTCTTCGCGCGTCCAAACAAGCTTCACCGGCTTACCGCTGGCGCGTGACAGGCGTGCGGCTTCGATAGCGCATTCTCCAGTGTGTTTCCCACCGTAGCCGGATCCTGTGTCAGGCACAATGACTCGAACTTTCTCCTCCGGAACATGAAACGCTTCGGCAAGTTCGCTGCGCACGCCAAACGGCCGTTGGGTTCCGGTCCAAACCGTAAGCTTGTCATCTTTCCATTCAGCAACAGCAGCCCGTGGCTCGAGTGGCGCATGCGCGATGTACTCAACCGTGTAAGTCTGTTCGAGCTTTTTGTCAGCGGCTGCCAAACCATCAGTGACCGAACCCATGGGACGCCCGCCCCCGCCGCCACCGCCACCACCACCACTTTCAGGTGGGTGGTTTCTTAGATAACTAAACAGCTCAGCATTTGATGGTTGCCCGGGAGCTTTCCAATGAACGGCAATGGCGTTTGCAGCACGAGAGGCAGTCTGCTGGTCTGGAGCTGTGACGCCAATGAAGTCGCCATCGTGCACTACTGTCACACCCTGCATTGCTTCGGCAGCTTTCGTATCACTAGAAAGCAGCGTCGCCTTGAAGCCGGCAGGGCGAACGATTTTGCCAAACAGCATTCCTTCTCGTTTGATATCAGAAGTGTACAAGTGCTTACCAGTGACAAAATCTCGCCCTTCAACCTTTGGCACCGACGTACCCGCGATGCTCCACTCCTTTGCAGGAGTAGTCACTATCTCTCCAGGGATTGCCTTGACGAGTTTTTGGCCCTTGGCCACATCAGCAAAAGTCAGCGACTTTGTCGTGTCGTGATTCACAAACCGCGCGTTGACGATGCGCACTGAACTCGGTTCAACATTCCATTGTTGCGCCGCAATCTCAATCAGCACCTTGCGCGCGGCGGCGGCCGCTTTGCGCAACTGCGGAGCCATTGTCGGAGTGGTACGGCTGCCGAATGTGCCCATGTCGAAAGGAGTCAAATCCGTGTCGCCCATCACGAGGTGAACCATCGCGATGGGAACACTAAGCTCCTCGGCAACAGCCTGGCCAAGAGACGTGCGGATGTTCTGGCCCATTTCAACCTTGCCCGTGTAGACGGTAACGCCACCATCCTCATCGATATGAATCCAGGCGCCGATATCATTCGGCACGCGCTCATTGGATCCAACTCGTCCTGATTCGCCTTGCCGTTGAGGCTGCTGCGCCATCAAATTCGTAAGCGGCACAATTAGCGCGATGCCACCGCCAAAAACCTTGATGAATTGCCGGCGATTAAAGCCGAAGGGCTCGATCAAGTCGTCGTAATCAAGTGGTCCGCTCATTTTGCCACCTCCTTTGTATTGCCGGAGGCCAACTCAATAGCCTTAACTATTCGTTGATAGGTGCCGCAACGACAGATATTGTGGTCCATGTGACGAACGATCTCGTCTCTGGTGGGCCGCGCATTTTTGTTGAGTAAGCCCACGGCGTCCATGATCATTCCCGATGTGCAGTAACCACACTGCATTGCGTCTGCTTTGAGAAAGGCCTCCTGTAGAGGATGCAATTGACCGTTTTTCTCGAGCCCTTCGATGGTAGTGATTTGTTTGCCGGAAACTTTGCCCACCTGGGTGACGCACGACCGGGTCGGTTGACCATCGACCAACACCGTGCACGCACCGCACTGAGCTTCGCCACAACCATACTTCGTGCCGCTCAAACTAAGGTCGTTGCGCAGGACGCTGAGCAGGCTGACCTCGGGACCGACATTTAACGGCAGCTTCTTTCCATTGACGCTTAGTGCAGTGACATTCCCCATCTCCTCACCTCCGGCTGTCCTAAGTTTGGAATTTGGGCAGATTGTAATACCGGAGGAGCTTGATTGGAATGGAGGCGATGGGAGAACTGTGATTAGTTGCTTTTAGTTTCATTCACACCGCGGCTTTAGCCCGGTGCCAAAATGAACTCCGAGATCTGGAACCGTTTTAACGGTTTTCCTTCGACGTCAGGCATTCGGCCCGCTTGAAACCGTTAAAACGATTAGAGATATCCGCACAGGTCTATCACCGGGCTAAAGCCATGGTGTGAATGAGAAATAAACAAGCGAACACGGCCCACGTTATAGAGGGCGGAGATGAAAAGTGCTGGCACTCCGGTCTCCCCGCAGACTTGGTTGGGTGGTGTTTGTTCGCGTGTTGTTGCCAAAAGTTCCCGCAACACTTCCCTAGTTGGGCAAAAATGCGATATTTTGCAAGTGTATATGTATTTGTTTCGGACCGCCCGCCTGAGTCAACTCGAAAGATATGCATTCTTGTCCTTGTAAATAATTCAGCAAAGAGAGTCTCTAAAAATGAGTACCGCAACAGAAGAAGCATCGGAAGTAACCGAAGTAAAAACCAATAAGTGGGTCTATCTTTTCGAAGAGGGACCGGGGGACAACAAAGCGCTGCTGGGTGGTAAAGGGGCAGGGCTTTGTGAGATGACACGCGCCGGATTGCCCGTGCCTCCCGGCCTCGTAGTTACTACTGAGGCCTGCAACATGTTTTTTGAAACTGACAAAAACTTCCCCGATGGCATGTGGGAACAGGTCAAAGATGGACTGAAGAAGATCGAAGAGAAGGTTGGCAAGCGGTTCGGCGACTCCAAAAATCCGTTGCTGGTCTCTGTCAGATCTGGCGCTGCGTTCTCTATGCCGGGAATGATGGATACGGTCCTCAACCTTGGACTGAATGAGGAGACTGTGAAGGGACTCGCGGAGCAGACCGGTGACTTGCGCTTTGCCCTGGATGCTTACAGGCGCTTTGCTTCGTTGTTTGGCGAAATCGTTATGGGCGTCGCGCATGCGAAGTTCGAGCGTGTGCTCGATCGTTTCAAGGCCCAAACAAGCGGCGGCCGCGATACAGATCTTAAGGCCGACGATCTTCGCGAGATCATAACGGCTGAGAAGAAGATTATTCTGACTGAGCAGCAGGCGATCCCCGAAGATCCGTACGAACAGTTGCGCGTCGCGATCGCCGCGGTGTTCAACTCATGGATGGGCCGGCGAGCAATCGACTATCGACGCGTCAATCGGATCCCCGATTCCCTGGGGACCGCTGTGAATGTCCAGGCCATGGTTTTTGGCAACATGGGCGCTAAAAGTGGAACTGGCGTCGCGTTTACTCGCAACCCTTCAACAGGAAAAAAAGAATTGTACGGTGAATATCTGTTGAACGCGCAGGGTGAAGATGTTGTGGCAGGTATCCGCACGCCGAATCCTATCAGCCAACTCAAAAAGGAATTGCCCGCGGTCTACGAACAGTTTGCTTCCATTGCCGGTCTTCTAGAGGAGCACTACCACGACATGCAGGACTGCGAATTCACGATCGAGCGGGGCAAGCTCTGGATGTTGCAAACACGCACGGGCAAACGAAGCGGGGCGGCCGCGGTCCGTATCGCTGTAGAGATGGAATACGAGAAACTGATCGATCGGGCAACTGCGATTCAGCGCGTCACGCCGGAACAACTGGATCAGTTACTACATCCAACAGTCGATCCCGAGACTAAAGCCACAGTGCTGGCCACCGGTCTGCCTGCCAGTCCCGGTGCAGCTCAAGGTCAGGTTGTATTTAGTCCTGATGATGCCGAGGAGCTTGCTCGCGAGGGCAAGAAGGTTGTACTCGTCCGACAAGAGACAAGTCCCGACGACTACCATGGCATGGTGGCGGCCCAGGCAATTGTCACAGCGCGCGGCGGGATGACCAGCCACGCAGCAGTGGTAGCGCGAGGAATGGGCAAGACATGTGTATGCGGCGCCAACGATATGAATATCGACTACAGCCAGCAACAATTCACAGTTGCGGGAACAGTTGTAACGAAGGGCGATTGGATTACTGTTGACGGTTCGACGGGTCGTGTGTTTCTCGGCCAGGTACCAACAATACAACCAACGCTAGGGAATGATTTCTACAAGCTCATGACGTGGGCCGATCAGTTTCGCCGTCTGCGTGTAAGGGCGAACGCCGATACGCCGCTGGATGCCAAAACTGCTCGACAGTTTGGCGCCGAGGGGATTGGCCTCTGCCGCACTGAACACATGTTCTTCGGAGACCAAAGGCTCGCAGCGATGCGCGAGATGATACTTTCCGAGGGTGTCGGCGCTCGTGAAAAAGCTCTGGAGAAGTTGTTGCCGCTGCAACGTGGGGACTTCATAGGCATCTTTCGTGAGATGGTCGGTCTGCCTGTGACGATCCGATTGCTTGATCCGCCGCTCCACGAATTTCTGCCGAATGCTGAAGAGCTGACGAATGAGTTGGCTGAGTTGAAGATGGCGCTAAAGCGCGCAGATTCCCTTAGTAATATGGATCATGTGCTCGACGAGATTGACCAGAAGCGCTTGCTGCTGCGCCAGGTAAATCGGATACGCGAAGCCAATCCTATGCTGGGCTTTCGCGGTTGTCGTCTTGGCTTATTGTTTCCCGAAGTGACCAGAATGCAGTGTCGGGCGATTTTCGAAGCTGCTTGCCACGTGCAAGGTGAGCGGAAGAAAGTGGAACTCGAGATCATGGTTCCATTAGTTTCTCTCAGCGAGGAATTGCGGCAGCAGGCCGAGCTGATCAAAGAGGTGGCGCGTCAAGTTATGGGCGAACACGGCATGACCATCGAGTATCACGTGGGCACAATGATCGAGTTGCCACGTGCTGCTTTGGTTGCCGACCGCATAGCGGCGCATGCCGACTTTTTCTCCTTCGGTACAAATGATCTAACCCAAACCACCTTCGGTCTAAGCAGGGATGATTCGAGCCGATTTTTGCCGAACTACATTGAGCGGAAAATTGTGGCGGACGATCCTTTTCAAGTGCTCGACCGTGATGGAGTGGGTCAACTCGTGCGTATGGGTACTGAGCGCGGACGCAGTGTGAAGCCCGATCTGAAAGTGGGTATCTGCGGCGAACACGGCGGCGATCCGCAATCGATCGCTTTCTGTAACGAGATTGGACTCAATTATGTGAGCTGTTCGCCATTTCGGGTTCCCGTTGCGCGGTTGGCCGCAGCCCAAGCTTCCCTGACAGCTGCTACCGATGCACCACCCCTTAGGGCGGAGACATAGCTATTTTTCTCACTAAAATGCAAAGTCTTCAGTCTAAAGAATTGAGCATCGTCAGTACGACCTTTGCCCATTCCGCAATCGGTGTGGCCATTACTGATTTCAGTGGGCGGTTTATCCAGATCAACGACGCTTACTCCCGAATCACCGGCTATTCTCAGGCGGACCTCAGTGCACGTGACTTTCTGTCGATCACTCACGCGGATTATCGTGAATCAAATGAAGAGTTGTTTCGAAAACTAGTTACCGGTTTATTGCCTGCGTTTGGTATTGAAAAGCCATACATCAAAAAATCAGGAGACCTAATATGGGTTCAGGACAGCGTATCCCTACTGCGCGATGAGGATGGAAGGCCGATCAACATCATCATCCTTTGCGAGGATATCACGCAGCGGAAAACTGCCCAGAATGCCTTGCTTGAAAGTGAAGAAAGATTTCGCTTGCAGTTTAAGGCGGCCCCGGGTCCGGTCTTTTCCTGGCGACGAGTGGGACGAGATTTTGTTCTGGTTGATTACAACGATTCCGCTGATCGTATGACGAATGATGGAATTGCTAGTCTTGTTGGACGCAAAGCGTCGGAATTGTACGGGAGTACTCCTGAGGTAATCGAGGGGCTTGAAAATAGTTTCAGGCAGAAGAAAACCATAAGGAAGACCGGCGATTTCCGTCTCCTCAGTACGGGAGAACTAAAGCATCTCGATGTGAGCTTTGTATTTATGCCGCCGGATCTGGTGATGATCAATACGGAAGACATCACCGACCGCAAGCAGGCAGAGGAAGCCAAACTTCTAGCGGAGCGCAAATACCGAGACATCGTTGAAAATGCGAATGAGGGAGTCTTTCAAACCACTCCTGACGGACGTTTCCTCGCAGCCAATCCAGCGCTAGCGCGTATTCTTGGGTTCGATTCTCCAGAGCAGCTGATCAATGAGCTTACTAATATCGCCGCGCAGCATTATGTTGACTCTCGCCGGCGTGAAGAGTTTAGACAACTCCTGGACAACTATGGAACTGTTCGCGGTTTTGAATACGAAGCTTACCGGAAGGATGGCAGCCGGATTTGGATGTCTGACAGCGTGCGGACCGTCCGCAACGAGGAAGGCAAAATACTTTATTACGAAGGCATCGCGGAAGATATTACCGAGCGCAAACAAGCCGAGAATGATCTGAGAAAACAGAAAGAGATCCTGCAAAAGATATTCGAGCATATCCCTGTAATGATCAGCTTCGTCGATGAGAGTGGTCGTATTGAACTTATCAATCAGGAAGGTGAACGCACGCTGGGTTGGACACTTTCAGAATTATTTGAGGGAAACGTGGATGTGTTTGCTGAATGTTATCCGGACCCGTATTACCGCGCTGACGTAATGAAGTTTGTGTCCAAATCGCACGGCGAATGGCGGGAGTTCAGAACTAGAGTAAAAGATGGCCGGGTTATTGACACATCGTGGTCGAGAGTCCAGCTTTCGGACGGAAGACACATTGTCATCGGGCAAGACATCACGCAGCTGAAACGAGCGGCGCGACTGAGCGCGGCTTCGGCTGCCCTGGCCCATGGACTAAGCGGTGCAAGATCGCCTCGCGAAGCGGCCCAAATGATCGCGAAAACGGCCGACGAGTTGTTTGGCTGGGACGCCTATAGTCTGGATATGTATGACAACGAAAAAGATGCAATCCAGCCGACGCTTTATATCGACGCCATTAGTGGTCAACGCAGAGATGTCACACCAATTGCGATTGACCACCCGCCCACGCCCCGAACACGACGAGCTATTGAGAAAGGCCCGGAGCTGATTGTCAGGGATGCTCCAACTCCATCGGGAACGGCAGTTCATTTAGACCAATCCAAACTTCCGCCGGCAACTATCATGACGGTGCCGATTCGCTACGCAGGAAAGATGGTTGGTGTTCTTTCGATTAAAAAATTCAACGCGGATTTCTATACCGAGTCCTCCCTGGAAGATCTGCAATCGCTGGCAAATTTATGCGGAGAAGCCTTGAATCGTATTCGGACTGAACAGTCGCTATACGAATCGGAGGAACGGTTTCGACAATTCGCCGAAAACATTGATGCAGTTATCTGGATGGTGGATCTGAGTGTAAGACACCTGCTTTATATCAACCCAGCTTACGAGAAAGTTTGGGGGCAATCGATTGAGAGTCTTTATAACAACGCCCCATCGTTTCTTGATGCTATTCACCCTGACGATCGGCAAGAGGCAGCGTTAATGATCGAACAACAAATGAACGGTAACTATGGAGCCTTTGAATACCGAATAGTCAGACCGGATGGTTCGGTTCGCTGGATCCGCGATCGTGCGTTTCCGATACGCAATGCTGACGGGCTGGCTTATAGGGTGGCGGGAGTGGCGGAGGATATTACCGGACGCAAAAGAGCAGAGACGGAACTAAGAAACTATTCCCGGCGCTTGATCGAAGTGCAGGAATCTGAAAGGAAGCATATTGCTCGCGAACTCCACGACGAGATTGGGCAGGTGCTCACGGCAGTAAGAATCAACTTGCAGAGCCTTGAGCTGAGTCAGACAAGTTCGATCGAGAACCAGATAGCAGAAGACATACGCGTAATTGATGAAGCCCTCAAGCGCGTGCGTGATCTTTCATTTGAACTTCGTCCATCCCTTCTCGATGATTTGGGTCTGGCTGCGGCCACTAGTTGGTACGTTGATCGTTACACTAAACGCGCGGGGATGAAGGCTGAGGTGCAAATCGATTCCGAGATTTCAGAGGCACGGCTACCACGAGAAGTCGAGACCGCGTGCTTCCGCATCCTCCAGGAGGCGTTGGCTAATGTGGCACGTCATGCCCAGGCGGAGCACGTCTGGATCACTTTGCGCAGCTTGGATTGCTTACTGCTTCTATCAGTCAAGGACGACGGGATACGCGCCCGTGCCGTCGCGGGACATCTGGAGATTCTTTCCGAAGTTTCGGGAGGGACCGAAATTCAAGCGCTTCTTCCCTGCAATGCTTAGGCAGGGGGAAGGAGTCGGGTAGTGGGCTAATTTAGATTTTTCTTTATGATCCCTTTCCGTGTGCTCAGTGCCTCCGTGCTGATGAATTTCGCCGAAATCCATATCACAACCGAGACACTGAGAACACAGAGACCGCAGTGGAAAATGAAACCAGGGTACTACCGAGGCGTGCTTTCAAACTTTTCGCCGCTGGCGGGTCGAATTGAGGTAAACTCTTGAAATCGCAGTTCCTTGAACTTTTGCGACGACAGACCGTTCAGTGACAACTTTAGCCCAGACCAAAATGGAATCGATCTCCCCAGCTCCGATTCGCGTGGTGCTGGCGGATGACCATGCGCTGGTACGGGCAGGAATCCGTGCGCTGCTCGAAAGAATTCAAGGTGTGGAAGTATTAGCCGAAGCCGGGGATGGGCAAGAAGCTTTGGAGCGAGTAAGGGAACTGAGCCCTGACATTATCCTGCTCGATATTGCCATGCCCGTCCTAAACGGACTCGAAGTCTTGCGAGAAACGACAGCAAAATTCCCAGAGGTGCGTGTGATTGTCCTCACTGTGCATGAGACAGCAGAATACGCTGTACATGCGCTTCGATCGGGCGCATCCGGCTTTGTACCGAAGTGCGCGGCCAGTGCCGAATTGGAACTCGCTCTAAAAACTGTGGCAGGCGGTGAGCGCTATCTATCGCCGGAGATTTCAAAGCACGCGGTGGTCGATCAATACTTGAGTGCAAATGCGCGCCCACTGTTTGCGGCACTCACCCCTCGCCAACGAGAGGTATTAGGAATGATCGCCAGAGGAATCTCTACCAAGGAGATCGCACGAAGCCTCGACATAAGCGCCAAAACAGTTGAAACACATCGGGCTCAACTGATGGAAAGGTTGCAAATTTACGACGTTGCAGGTCTCGTTCGCTATGCGATTAGAACAGGCCTTGTACAGATGGATGATTAGAGAAAATGGTATGTCGTCGTAAGGAAAGAGAGTTGGTGCACCCGGCACGACTCGAACGTGCGACCTTTTGATTCGTAGTCAAACGCTCTATCCAACTGAGCTACGGGTGCAAATTTCGGTAAATAGTAAATGGTGAAGCAGAAATAGTAAAACGGCGGGCCAATAAAAGCTTCAGCTTGGAGTCAAGGTGCTGTCCTAATTTGAAAGTTCGCTCCTTCTTTAGCGCCAGATCCGGTGCTACAAATCTTTGGTGAAAAGACACTCAACCGCAGAACAGGAAGCGACCTGGCCGGTTCGCTTCACTCAACTTCTGGTGGTTCTGGTTTGAATATCCCACTGTCCATTGGCCCATTTAGTGATTCGGCGCAAAATCCGGCGCTACCAGTCGTTGATGAAATGACACTCAACCGCAGAACAGGAAGCGGTAGCGACCTGGCCGGTTCGCTTCACTCAACCTCTGGTTGTTCTGGCTTGAGTATCCCGCTGTACATTGGCCGTTTAGTGATTCGGCGCAAAATCCGGCGCTACCAGTCGTTGATGAAATGACACTCAACCGCAGAACAGGAAGCGGTAGCGACCTGGCCG
>WNGI01009983.1_pt1 | contig 10668 bp, 14 predicted proteins | sample 5400621 | NCBI WGS metagenome assembly WNGI01 (sample SAMN13153374, study PRJNA577476) | soil metagenome | isolation source: 20 cm soil or saprolite under Garry oak tree replicate 1 | place: USA:California | collected 2016-06-15 | reverse complement strand
CCAGTACATACAGTGTTTAATGGCGGGGCGAGAAGGTCGTAGGCGCGGCAATAGGGGCCAAGATGCGTCGCAGGAAAAGAGGACCAGCAGGGCCGGTCAAATAGAGGAATCCAGGAGCAGGGCCGAAGCGAACTGGCGTACGTACTCAATTGACAATACCATCATTAGATTTAGAAATTGATTCATATGTCGCAGAAACATATGTGGTAGATGAGTGTCCTGGGGAGCTAATAAAATGCCCCAATGATCGAGAAGTTATAAAGAGAAGGCTGATCAAGTTTAATTTCGACGCATCTGATTACACCAAAAAAGAGGGAAAGGTACGCATCCCCTGCCCCCCTCTTGCCTATGACTCGTGGAGGGAAAAGGAATTTCTTCTTGATGTCTCCGAGTATCCATCCTTATGTGGAATAAAGCCAGCCTTCCTCCTTCACAAGTTTGAAAACGTCATACCACTTGAAGGCCAGAATGATTTGTTACGTCGCTGGACAGATTTTAAATTAACAATGCCCATTGCCCACAACACCAAGGCTGGCTCCAGCTCTAGATCCACCACCTCTGGATCATATCATCTAGGGATTTGGCGACGCAGCAGTGGCGAGCCTTCTCTTACCACCGACACCAAGTGTGGTGGATGTGTTATGCAACAAAAGAAATGCATGGACTTCCTGCGTCTGGTCAAGGACTTGATTGCCACCAAAATCAGGAACTTCCTTCAAAAATATGCCCCAGAGGAGTGGACTGCTCGGGAAAAGTAAGTCAATTGTTTGACTGATAAATGTTTCTTATGATTTGACCAGGATGAGGGCCTATATCACTGACATTGGTTTGATCAATGACTTCCCAGAATTGGATTTCCTGGGGGCCTTTACCACTGTGTCAGTGACATATGGGGCTAGCAATGTCCTTCATGCAGACAAGAATGATGGTGGGTTGACTTGGGTTGCACCCTTAGGAAAGTGGGAAGGAGCAGACCTCTGTGTCACCCAAGGGCAAACAAGGGTTGAGGTAGGGCCAGGGGATGTTGTTGCCTTCCAGGCAAACTTTCTGGGGCATTTTAACTCTGAAATACTGTCAGGAAACAGACTAGCTATAACTTGCTTTACTGACCACAACATCCTGTTCCCAGTTACAAGGGTGCCCACTTCTCCTTGACCCAATTGATCCTCAGTGTATTCTCTCTCTACTGGTAGATACAATTATTACAGTATACATTTTCAAATGATGACTGGATTTGTACAGCCCAAACCTCATACTGGCATCAGCTGATGCCAGCAGCTTGCCAGCTCTAAGGAGGAAGCCAGTCAGCCAGGTGTTTTGATAGCATGTTATTATAATTGTGTCTGGGACGCTGAAATTTCGACGTGCCTTCCAAGTTTGGAAGACCAGTGGTCACGGTGTGATACGTGACTTGTGGGCGTTGTCCAGCGATAACGGAAAAAGCTCCAACCGGGGAGCTCACCATGACTGGTCACAGCTACAAGAGCTGTATTGGTTTCTTTCACACAGTGGTGATCCAGGGAGAACGAGAGTGGCAGCGGGGTAACTGCGTGCCAGCAGTTTAGTACAACTCCGAGTCCGAGGCCATGCAGGTGAGTTCCTCATGGGTTTTATTCCTTCGTTCTCATACAACGGACTAACTTACCAACTGTCGGATTAGGACATAATTTGACTTCAACGTAATCAAGCACTGCAGATAGGAAGCGGGGGCGTCAGTCACTCATACGCCCGGCCGCGGCCGCCCTCAACAACTACTCAATCATGAGTAGTTATATGCCTCTTCCTCACCGAAGCACTTCTCTGGAGAATGGGGAATGGCATAGATACCGGATAAGTACCTGGTATCATTCCTGTCGACTCAGCTGACTAACGTCTGCGTTTCAGCGTGTATCTGGGTTGTTCCTAAGGATCTGGTCAGCAGCTTGTGCTTTGTTATTGGTGAATGCAGGAGACAAGAAAGGATGCAGGTGGACGAGGACGAGGACAGTTTGGGAGATAGTATGTCGTTCCTGCTAATCTCTTTATTTCTCACTAACTTAACCGCTTCTCATAGCTACTACAAACGTCTTATCGCGTTGTAGAAGTAGTGGCTGCTAGTAGAGCCTGTACTCATTGGAAGGAATGAACATTGAATTTGGTACGCCTGATGTAATTTTGGCTGCGTTACAAAGCTGAGATAATGATAGTAGACTCTTTGACATTCAATATGATTCTTGGCACTTCGAGGATGAAGGACAGGATAAGGCATCGGTACGTGTTCAAAATGCGGTATTCTTAATATAACTCAATTTTCAACGCAGATACATGCCACGAATAACTGATGGTCCCGATTCCGTACGAACTTTTCCCCTTTGCATAGTTATGCAGAAGTCAAGCCGGTGCTCTTGAAGAGGAGCGGCGTATTGACAAGATTGGAACCTATTTATTTAAGTCGCAACCGCCTCGTAAGAAGGTCATTTGCATGACAAGTCATGCACAAGTGAAGACAAGAATGTGGTGAAGCACTGGCAGAGGGAAAAAGCAGCAAAGGGAGCCTTGCAATCTAAATATGTAGCTTGCACTTGTGCGTACTTTATAATGCTTCTTTTCAATCATCTTCTGACACTTTGTACCCAAGAAGGGATGACGCTGTTTAATACCATTGACAAGGATCTGGAATACGCCCCGAAAAACGTTACTGCCGAGAAATCGAAGGCTGAATTGATGAAAATATTGATAAGTTGGCACCAGGCCACGCAAGCGAGCACGCCTTAGCCTATCGTTGAGGCCATCATCTGGATTTTGCCAACCTACCGCTCCCCCTTGACCCCTTTCATTTATATAAGCCTTGCCTCCCAATGGTCAAGAGGACTCTACGGAGCTCACAGAGCTCTGGCTGCACAAGGCGCCGCTCTCTTCGCTAAAGGCCTTCCTCGGATACCGGTTGCATCCCGAGAATTCGCGCGAATAGCTACCGACTTTGACCAGCCGTCATACCCCATTATACTTGCACATCATCCCGACAATCCACTCGAATAGCTACCGACTTTGACCAGCCGTCAAACCCCGTCATACTTGCACATTCCGCCAAACATAAAATTCGGCATAAATTGGAGTCAAATAGAATTGAGGCAGGGCTATTTTCGCTGCCCTTGATCAGCGCAAATATCAAAGCGATTAAATGAGTGCGACATACTCATGCTTGCTTTGCATCGCTTATAGCTAATACTGCGGCGCTTAGTGACGAATCTATAACGGTCAAGCCCAATTCTTTCGATCCCGGCGCCCTGTCCACCACCGACTCCAACTCCACCGTTCGGGCCTTGTCAGCATTCAATAGTACTAACAAGTCCGAGCGCACCTTGAAGAACCAAGGTGCCGATTTATCTTCACATTTAGGCGCAACCGCAATGAAAATTTTTTTATCATGCTTCTTTTCAAACATTCACCCCCCTCTCATGCCCTCCAATTAACCCTCCGATTAACCCTCGGCATTCCCACTCATCTGAGTTGCATCTGCATTCAACTGAACAAGGTTGCATGCCTCACTCGCCGTTAAAAGAAAGCCTTTGCTCAGTCTAAATTTGTAGCTCATCCTTGTGCTACTTTATGACGCTTCTTTTCAACCATCTTCTGATACTTTCATATGCAAGAATGGATGTCGTTGTTTAATACCATTGGCAAGGATCTGGAATACGTCCTGAAAAACATTGCCAAGAAACCAAACGCTGAGCCTTTGATGAATGCGCTGATACTGCCTTACGAGGGGGTGGATGAATCATCAAGACAGAACCAGACATGGTAGAGCATCATCTAAATGTGGAGGTCGGTGATAAGCGAAAGCCGTACGTCTCCCCATGCTTTCTGTGCAGCAGAGTTATTAATCTATTCATGATAGCACCGATAAGCTCCTGCAAAATCAGGGGCCATGCAAGCGGGAATGTCTTAGCTTATCGTCAGGGCCATCATCCTACCGCTCTCCCTTTACCCCTTTCATATGCCTCGCCTCCCAGTAGTCAAGAAAACTCTGCGGAGCTCACACTGCGTGCACAAGGCGACGCTCTCTTCGCTAATGGCTTTCCTGGAATCACGCGAATAGCTACCAACTTTGACCAGCCGTCACACCCCGTTATACTTGCACATCCCGTCAAACATAAAACTCGGCATAGATTGGAGTCAAATAGAGTTGAGGCAGTGCTACCTTCACTGCTGCCGTTGATCAGCACAAATATCAAGATGATGAAACGAGTACGACATATGCGCTTTACATTGTTTATACCCAATACTGCGGCGTTTAGTGGGACAGATGAACCTATAATGCGGTCAAGCCCAATTCTTCTGATCCTGACGCCCTGTCCGCCACCAACTCCAACTCCAACCTTCCTTGTGAGCATTCAATAGCACCAACAAGCCCGAGCGTACCTCGAAGATCCAAGGTGCCGATTCATCTTCACATTTAGGCGCAACTGCTAAGGAAAAGCCTCCGCTACTCGTAGTTCGATTTTCTGCGCGCTTTATCATGTTTCTTTTCACCTGTCACAAGCATCCGCCTTCCTCGCACACCCAACAATTAATCCTCGGCATTCCCGCTCATCTGAGTCGCATATGCGTTCAACCGAACGTGATTGCATACCTCATTCGCCATCAGATGGAAGGCTTTGCTATCCATAGCTCACCTTTGTGCTTGCTTTATCACACCTTTTTTCACCTGTCGCAAGCACCCGCCTTCCCCGCACAAGTGTTCCCATCTCAGTCTAATATGGGTCCTATCGAACAACGTTGCATGCCTCATTCATTGTCAAGGGAAATAGCTCGCCTTTACATGCTTTATTATGCTTCTTTTCACCTGTTACAAGCACCTGCTTTCTTCGCGCACGCGGCATCTGCCTTCCTCGTACATCATGTTTCGGTTTACGTTATTGCCTCGAAGGCGATATATAATGATACGTATTGAAACATACACTCTTACAATATGATCAGCTAAGCACATGATCATGATGTGACACAATGTGACAACTATACCACAAGTTCAACTGTCATTCAGTGCGCTCCGAAGTTTAACATCAACCCTAGTTTCTCAACATGATGATAGTTACATGGCGGCTGACATACATCTGTGCTCAGATATGTTTCCTTTCTGACTTACTATTATAAAAATACTAATTAATGGGCCCAATTCCCTTGTGTGGCAGCAACCACACGACGATAGCAGTGGCAGCCCTGCAGTCCTTGACCTGGTCCTTTCCAACATGTTGTCATGCTTCTGCGGCCCGCTGGAAATGTAGGCTGTATATATTCAACATTGCTTTGCTGCGTTCTTCAAAGGTGTATCCAACGCCTCATGGCCTACTAAATGAAATTCCTTGTAGATTCTCTTGTCATTTACGCCTCCGGTCAATGGTGTTCGCAGTCCCTCCAATGCCGTCGCCACAAGCTTTTGAGTCATTGCATAATGAAACTCTTCAACACATCGCTTCCGGATATTTCAGGTGATAATTTCCCTTATTACCTGTTTGTTGTTTTTCTGATGCTCCTTTTTCTGCCGCCTGGTGTTGGACGCTCAGATTTCTGGTGCGTTTAGTTACCATGGATTTGTTCCCTTGCTCAATGCGCTTTCTCAACAAGAGACACAAGCAGAGCAACGGGAGGAACCGGAAAGCTTCGCTGAAGATGCCTTGGTGATCCTGGTCAATGTCACCTGCCCAGGAACCAGCGCCACTCCCAGGTCTTGTGCACCGAACGTGATGTTCGTCAAGAAGAAAAAAATAAGTTTGTGAAACAAGTCGTTCCCGATAAGCAACTTTCTTGCCCGCACGTTTGACCAGCACGTATTCTCAATATACTATAGGCTCTCTTGCATCCAACCCTTGAACAATCGCTCACTTGACGCTGCTTCATTAGCCTCGTACGTTCCATTTTGAATGGGAACGACTCTGTCGGACTTAAAGCGACGATTGCTAATTGCTCTCTTCTGCAATCTATGAATAAGGTGCCAGAATGTCCGAGATCAAAAGTCAAGCGACCACAAAAAGTGAGATTTCCTCCCCTTTTGCTGTATTGCCTTCTTACGTATCTCACATGCTCCAGTAAATCTAAGCCAAAATACGACGCGATGCACCGTGGCGTAATTTGGGATGCGTTGACAGTGAATACTTCATCACATGCAGCTTGATGCGCCTGCGTCTCCGGCAGTGGGGATGCTTATCGAAACTTCTGGAGCTCCAAGCGTAATGTCCAACCTCCCACATTTCCTCGATTACGCAACTTTCACAGGACAAGAACGATGCAGAGCTACTAGACATTTGTTTAAATTATGGGTCTCGGCGGCATCCCTCGACACGTTCGTTGGATGGCACAAGGCCATGTTATTGGTTTCTACCATTAAGATATAAGCTGACAAACTACGTAGTAGACATTCAACAGCCTTCATTGCCGATACTGGCCTACAACCCCAAGAGCCCAGGCCACTGCCCATTACTAGCCACATGCATTTTTAGGGCCACTCAATGAAAGAAGCCTTCAGCAGTTCACATTCGATTATCGAAGGTGACAGTTGCATTAATGCAAAGTCATTATATCTCACGATTATTTCTTCCTTGCTCTTCAATTAGTGGTTGCGTTGCTTTGTTTTTAGCAAGATGAGTAACGGTTTACCCTACCTATATTCTTCTCCATAAAATGACGCACCTCGTAGAAGGTACAAACTGCTATAGTTCTAGGAACATCATCAGGTCACTGACAGCTCTTAGCTTTTGTCACAAACCTCAAGCCCTGTTGTACGCTGGAAACATTTACGCGCATTTGAGGCGGTTTGGAGTTTCCTTATCGTTCCGCTCCTCTTCTTATATTCCTTCTTCGGCCGCTTGCGTCCAAAGTTGTAATCTTTGGGGCCACTTTTTAGCTTTCCGTATTTGGTACATCAGGTGACGGTTTTTTGCCATAATATTGACCCATTCTGACCTTCCTCTGATGTACGTTACTACCTCCCAGTGGGGCTCAGGGCTCGGCTCGCACTGGAGGAAGCCGTGGGTCAGGCCGTCAAGCCGCTTTCCAGCGTCAACGAGGTGAAGTAAGCCCTGTCCTCAGTTGATTCCGACTGGCCTGCAAGTCGAAATTCGACGCGCCTTCCGACTTTGGAAGGCCGATGGTCATGTAACGCGCGACGCCTTTATAGGGGGGTTCCCAGTGAAAAGGGAGCTCTCACAAGCGAGAGCTCTCCATGGATGACAGCTACAAGAGCCGTTTATGTATTGTTCACGTGGTAGCGATCCGAGGAGACGAGAAAGGGATAGCCTGACGACTAGCCATGTGAGGGCGGTACTACGAGTCCTCGTCTGTCTTATTTCATTCTCGTACAACTGACTGACGACGGGTGGCGGTAGGCTCGAAGACGCGTGTCTGAATGCCTGCGAATGGGATATCAATCACAATGACCGAAGGCAGGGCTTGCATGCGAACTCCGTGGCTACTACTCCATTACGAGTAGTGCAGCGATTTCGCCAGCGCACGTCCTGGCCAGATGTGAGGTGATATGGATACCAGGTAAGCTCCTGGTACCACTCCTGTCGATGTGGCTGACGAGTGTCTGCATTTCGATGCTTATGCCAGGTTGTTCGCGAGGGTCTGATCCCTCCCGCGTTTCGACGGGAAGGGAATGGGTAAGGGCCGCCCATTTGGATAGTTGGTGGGGAGGGAGCACGGTGGGCATGGTGGTCGGGGAGCTGTGCTTCCGGGACGAAGGGTATGTTATGTCCATTCTTGTCTCTTTCCTCTATTCCGCCCTGACTCCCGTTCGCAGCTCTCTTCATCAATCCTGTACTCCGAGAGACCAAGAAGAGTCCTCCTCGGTTTACTGCCAAGCTAAACGTGGAGGAGAAGAGGTTGAGAGGGAGTGACAGTGTGGGGCAGCCTTAGAGCTGGTGTGTTCTCATTTCACTTCCTTAGCCTTTGTTAATTGCGTCGTGCGGGCGCAGCCGTTCCCGGAACAACGAGACGAGGGGCGGTGACTATGCGAGGAATGTCTCTGCCTGGTGTGAAGGTGATTTTTCACTCACTTTCTTGTTCATTTTGTTGACAAGGTAGTTCTATCGTCCCCAGTTAATCGTGGTGTTGTGTGGCTTGCTACGAGCACACCAGGCCAGTTCGACGCCCAATGATCTGAAGACTTTTGCCTATACTGGCCGCGGTTCGAGGTCCGGACCGGACCTGATGTTCAGGTCCAGGTTCAGCACACCGGGCGAACCTGGACCTCAGGTTGGGACCTTAACCTCTGAAGCCTGAAGCTCCAGTCAAATGTCAATGCACTCTGTTAAACAGTCGTCCAATCCGACTTGGCTTTGCGACATCGTCCCGGCGGGTTCTACTCCAGTTCTACTGGTAGCCGATGGTCATGTGACACGTGGGCGCGCACAAGCGACGAGGCAAGTACCTTCTTGAATCTTGATTGTTTCTTCTGTTTTCATGACTTTCGAAGTGTTTCCATTTCCGACGAGAGGGGAGTCCTTTTCAGTAAAAGAGGATGAAGGGAATGACATCAAGGGAAAAGTCCTCGTCAATATCTTCAGACATAGACGCTCCCATGAGTCCCACTCACTCGAATAGCCTCCAACGAGGTTCACTGTTGTCCTCGCCACATCTACTTTCTCCCTGCATTCTATATACAACCTCTGCAAATGCTGTGGAGACTCCGCAGACTGATACTTCAAATCCACCAAACTCGACTCCCGCCACACGCGCCCAGCATGCAATTTGTCCAATCATGCAATCACTCGCACCACTCGGATCTGGTCCAATATTGCGCCACACTAGCAGTTGTGCCCACCCATTGACACCTGCTCGAATATGTCCGCATCCAATGAGCATGTGATGCCCCGATCGTCGACCACCGTCGCGATGAGGCAGCTCGCGCTTCATGCTTCCGCCCTCAACAACGCTGAAGACTATTACACCTCCAGTCTCGCTGACATTGCGGACGATGACGCTGACTACGAACGAATCTCCATTGGCGTGCGAGAAGCCAGAGCCTGGTTGCGCGGAAGATAAGCTCACATCCCGGCTTCGACTATCGACACTATTCTCAAGTTTTTTTCGCACTCTGATTTGTTTTCGGGCGCACAGTTTTTGGCTGCATTGAGATTGGTGGTGCATGTCGATAATGGAAAGCAAGTGGATAGATCTCTTGCGTTTGTGCAAGGTGAGCAGTCAAGCTCTGTTTGGGTAACGGAGTACTCACAGTGGGTAGCGCATCCAGGGTCAGAGACCCTTTCTAACTCGCCATTACCGCCACCACCACCATCACGGCATCACACCCACCACGATCCCAGTTCCTCCAAATCCGTTTCGCAATCACAACTGTCACCCGCCTCTACATCCGAGGAAACCTCAACCTCAACCCATTCACCAACTTCCTCAATCTTGACGGGCACTCCATGTCATATCCACGAGCACTGCCACAACACCCCATGCTATGCGTGGACCCGTTCAAGTCGAGCGCTCAATCTCAATCACACAATCCATTCGCAAAAATGGGTAACAACACTGATCCATCATCGACCAAATCTCCTCCTTTGCCGCCGCGAAAGCCACCACCTCCGCCTATAGCTACATCAAATTCGGTGCGCCACGCCACTCCACCCATTTCTGTCAAGCGCTCCACTTCACCCGCTTTGGTTTCTACACCTTTGCGGCCGCTCAACGTTTTGACCAAGAACGGGCGATGTTTTGGGTGTGGTATGAAAAGGTATGTCCATCCTATTTGCTTATCACTGGCCTGTTGCTGACAATGATCTGACATAGCTGTTGCTGATGCCTGTATTGATCGTATCCACTTGACCTAATGTATGAAATAATTTTCGACAGCAAATGGGATCCTTTTATTATGACTTATACACTTATCATTGACTGATCGCAATGTATATCATATGAAAGCATTGACAGGAAAGGAAAGTCAAATAAGGTTGACATGGTCTCAGGAAAGCTAGAAAAAAGACACAAAGCTGCTAAAAAGTCTCACAAAAGTATGGAGAAAGTTGACAACAAGTGTACGAAAGATGCCAGAAGGGTGCTGAAGGTAAGGCAAAAGTCGTCAGTAAGTTGCAGGTGGCATAGCAAAGGATACTGAAATTGGCTTGAAAAAGTCAAAGCAAAGTGAGGAAAAGTTGAATAAGTGCTGAAGACAGCAGGAAGGGCATCAAAATGTGGTTTAAAAGGATTGGGAAATTTGGCAGAAAGGCATGGAAAAGGCCTTAAAGTCCACTTTTAAGTTCAGTACGGGTGCGTGGGTTGATTTTTGGGACGCTACACTTATAAGTTAAAAAGTTAAAAAGGTCGTTTAAGAGTGCGAAAAGTGGGGGGGGGTGCCTTATCTGACTTATACAAGTCAAAAAATAAGGACATGGTCGACAACCTTGAATTGCACTTTTGTTACTTATATAAGACAAAAAGTACAGTAAGTCAAACTCATATTTTTCCTGATGCAGTCACTCAGGATGCTTGGTTTCTGCTTGACAGTTGCTGCCGGAGACAAGCCGTAAATATATGCAAATAGAATGTCATCCCGTTTGACTCACGATATCCGTACATGTAATTCTCTATCCCATCAACCACGCTTCCAATGACATTGACTAGATGGCCATCAATACGGTCCTGATGCTGGGAGACGCAGAGAAATTATATGTGAGCTATCAACGC
>WNGI01018317.1_pt1 | contig 10669 bp, 8 predicted proteins | sample 5400621 | NCBI WGS metagenome assembly WNGI01 (sample SAMN13153374, study PRJNA577476) | soil metagenome | isolation source: 20 cm soil or saprolite under Garry oak tree replicate 1 | place: USA:California | collected 2016-06-15 | reverse complement strand
AGCGGCTGAGGCTCAAATCAGATGCTCCTTGGCTTACAGTTGTTGGAATTGTGGGCGACATTAAGAACGAAGGTTCGAGTAAACCGACAAAGCCTGAACTGTACTTCCTCTACACAGAGCAGTCGTTCGGTTTATGGGCCGATCTCCGTTCGATGACTTTGGTCGTTCGCACGAGTTCTGAACCTCAGCAACTCGTGAATGCAATCCGTCGGGAGCTCAACAGTCTCGACCCTGACCTTCCGATTTACAAAGTTCAGACGTTGGGAGAAATCGTTTCTGCGTCCACCTCCCAGACTCGACTGCCCGCCGTGCTCCTGTCTGTGTTTGCGGGAATCGCGCTTCTTCTAGCTGCGGTAGGAGTTTATGGCGTATTGGCGTACACAGTCGCGCAGAGCAGGCACGAAATTGGTGTACGGATGGCTCTTGGGGCACCGCGTCAACGCATCCTGAGGTCATTCCTGGGCTACGGAATCAAATGGGCAGCAGTTGGCGGCGGCGCGGGACTAGTGGCCGCATTCATACTCGTGCGATTCATGCGCAGCATGTTATTTGAGGTCGGACCGTACGATCCGACAATATTTCTCAGTGTCGCGGGAGTGCTGGGAATTGTTGTGCTTATGGCCTGCTATCTGCCTGCCCGCCGCGCCACGCACGTCGATCCGATGGTCGCTCTGAGGTATGAGTGAAGGAGGATGGATATGCGACCGGAGCATTGGCTGTACACAATTCCGCTACGGTTACGGTCGTTGTTTCGCTGGGCGCAGGCGGACCAGGAATTGGATGAAGAGCTGCGCGACCACCTGGAACGAAAGACCGAGGAATACGTCGCAAAAGGGATGACGCAAGAAGAGGCGCGCCGCCGCGCGCGACTCGATATGGATGGTATCGAGCAGAGCAAAGAGAAATGCCGCGACGCGCGCAGAGTGAACTGGATTCAAGACTTCATACAGGATTTGCGCTTTGGTCTCCGCATGCTGCGCAAGTCGCCGGGGTTCACCTGCGTCGCCGTCCTCACACTGGCTCTCGGTATCGGCGCTGACACGGCGATCTTCAGCGTGACGAATGCGGTGCTGCTTCGTCCTCTGCCCTTTCCGGATTCTAAGGAGTTAGTGCGGTTGTGGGACAACTATGGAAACAAGGGGAACCATGCTGTGGTTTCCTACCCCAATTTTGTGGACTGGCGGAATTGGAGTCACAGCTTTTCTGGTTTGGCCGCATTCACAAGCGCCGACCACGTTCTCACCGGCCAAGGTGAGCCGATCCATTTGGAGGGCATCACAGCCTCGGCCAGCTTGTTCGAAGTTTTGGGAATCCAGCCAATCCTGGGGCGGGCGTTTTTGCTGGAAGAGGACCAGCCTCATGCCGACAACGGCGCGGATGCAATCATTCTGAGCTACAAAGCCTGGAACGACGTTTTTCAAGCCGATCCCAAAGTGATTGGACGAGGCATTACGCTTAGTGGGAAGCCATTCGTGGTCGTTGGCGTGGCCCCTCGGGGTGTGGAAGCACAGATGGGTTATTCACGCGCGCAGTTTTGGACAACCGCAGCGCCAGTAGCGGAAGTCTCACCCCAATCTACCAAACCGCTCAGTGAAGAGCGCCAGGTCTCGTTCTTAAGTGTGTTGGGCCGGTTGCGGCCGAGTGTCACACTCGCGCAGGCCCAAGCTGACATGGACCATGTAGCTGCGGAGCTGGTGAACGCCTATCCGAAAGACGATCCAAAGGAGGGTGTTGGTATCCAATGCCTGCAAGACTCGATGACCGGTGACGTACGCCCCCTTCTGTTTGTACTGCTTGCGGCGGTTGGGATCGTGCTGCTTATCGCGTGCGCGAACGTCGCCGCTTTGATCCTCACGCGAGCCACGAGCAGGCGGCGGGAGTTGGCCATTCGCGTGGCTCTTGGCGCCGGGCGGCGCCGCATTGCTGTGCAGATGCTGGCGGAAAGTCTGCTCCTCGCCGGAATCGGAGGGGCGCTCGGACTCTGGTTATCGGTCATAGTTCGCCAGACATTGGTCAGAGTGCTTGGGGTGAATTGGCTTACTCAGCTGCCGCTCGATGTCCGAGTATTCGGATTCGCTGTTCTCGTAACGGTAGGATCGGCAGTCATTTTCGGTCTTGCTCCTGCATTTCGGGCTGCCAAAACAGATTTGGTGTACGGCTTGAAGGAAGGGGCGCAGGCGACAGGTGAAAGCCGCAGCTTGAATCGTGCGCGCAAGGCTTTCGTGATCGGTCAAGTGGCCCTTGCCGCCACGCTGCTTTCCTCCGCAGGATTGCTCGTGCGGAGCCTGATGAACCTGGAGAGTACCGACCCGGGTTTCAATTCCAGCCATGTATTGACCTTCCCGGTGAGCCTGCCTGTGCAGCGATATCCGCAGGCAAGCTGGTCCTCTTTCTTTCGTGAATTGTTGGCGCGGTTGCGTGCCGTTCCTGGCGTTGAGTCGGTAAGCGCGGGAGGCATTCTTCCGTTCGAAGGAGGCGCTAGCCACACGGTGCTCGACAATGTAGCGGGGCGGCCAATTCCTCAAAGCGAATGGCGGGGCATTGTATTTGTGCCCGTAACTCCAGGTTACTTCCGAACTCTCCGGGTTCCGATCAAAGCAGGACGAGAGTTCACAGATCACGACATAACCAATTCGGAGCCGGTCGTGATTATTAACGAAGCCGCGGCACGTCAATACTTTGGAAAGCAGATTCCGGTCGGCCAACAGATCGAGCCAGTGATGTGGGATGGCTCGGGCAGCAAGACCCAGATGCGGACCATCGTTGGCGTCGCTGGCGACGTGAAAACCTACTCTCTGGTTCAGCCTTCCGAACCGACTGTGTATTGGCCTATCACGCAGATTCCCTCAGACAGCACGATGTACGTCGCCGTGCGGACAATAGGCAACCCCTTGGGCATCCTGGGGGCGGTGCGCCAGCAACTGCACGCCATGGATAAGGATTTGCCATTCTATGACGTATCGCCTTTAGACTACCAGATAGACAAGACACTTACCCAACCACGATACAACACGCTGCTAATGGCATCGTTTGCTCTGCTAGCGTTAATTCTGACGACGATCGGGCTCTATGGCTCAATCGCCTATTTGGTGGCTCAGCGCACTCATGAGATTGGAGTTCGAATGGCGCTAGGAGCGCGACGAGCCGATGTGCTTCGTGATGTGATCAGCGACGGCATGGCGATTGGAGGCGCAGGTGTCGCGCTTGGCCTTCCGGCGGCGGTCGCAGCAACACGATTGATCCGCAGCCTGCTCTACGGCGTCTCTTCGGGCGATCCCATGACCTTTGGTTTGGTGGTGCTCGTCTTAATAGGCGTGGCGTGTGCCGCCAGTTACATTCCAGCACGCCGCGCGATGCGCGTCGATCCCATCGTCGCTCTGAGATACGAGTGAGGGAGGGCCGGGGCATGCGACCGGAACATTGGCTGTACACGATTCCGCTACGGTTGCGGTCGTTGTTTCGCTGGGCGCAGGCGGACCAGGAAGTGGATGACGAGTTGCGCGACCACCTGGAACGAAAAACCGAGGAATACGTCGCGCAAGGGATGACGCAAGAAGAGGCGCACCGCCGCGCACGACTCGACCTGGGCGGTGTTGAGCAGACCAAAGAGAAATGCCGCGACGCGCGCAGAGTGAACTGGATTCAAGACTTCATACAGGATTTGCGCTTTGGTCTCCGCATGCTGCGCAAGTCTCCGGGTTCCTTCGTTGTGGCGTTTGTCATCCTTGCCCTTGCCATTGGCGCGAATACGGCGATTTTTTCGCTGCTGGACGGTGTGGTGCTGCGAGATCTGCCTGTCCCCCATCCCGACCAACTGGTGCGTTTTGGCGCTCATGTTCCTGGCGATGACTATGCGGCGTTGTCCTTGCCGATGTTTCAGGAGCTTTCACGAGGACAGAGGGTGTTCTCAGGCACGTTTGCCTGGTGGGGCGACGGGGTCTTCAATGCGGAGATGGACGGCAGGCTCGCGCAAGCGGATGTTTGGTGCGCGGACAACAACTTCTATCCGGAACTCGGCGCCGTTCCGGAAATTGGCCGCTTGTTCAATGCCGATGAAGAGAATCTGAGCGCCGCGGCACCCGCACAAGTAGCGGTGCTTAGCTACGGCTTCTGGGAACGGCATTATGGGGGATCGCGGGACGTCATCGGCAAGACGTTGAAGATCGAGGGAATTCCGTTCACCATCGTCGGTGTGACCCGCAAGGGGTTCACTGGAATTAGCGCGGACTTCGAGCTGGAGGTAACGCTGCCACTCCCGGCGACGCAACTGCTTGAAGACGAGCCGGATTTGCAGAAGTATTTGCGGCGTCCGTCAGCGCGCTGGTTGCAGGCGGCAGGGCGCCTGAAACCGGGGGCAACGCTGGAACAGGCCCGCGCGCAGTTGGATGCGTTGTGGCCAGCGATTCGGCAAGAGATGGCTCCGACGGATAACGCAATCGCGGAGCTTGGCCGCTTTCGCGAGTTGCAGCTTAGGGTGGAGTCCGGAGCGAAAGGAGAGTCGCTGCTGCGCGGACGCTTCGCCAAACCACTTTACATTGTGCTGGCCATTTCCGGACTTGTGTTGCTGCTGGCGTGCGTGAATCTGGCGAGCTTGATGCTGGCGCGGGCAGCGTCGCGCAACCACGAGTTTGGAGTGCGCGTGGCGCTGGGAGCAAGCCGGGCGCGGCTTGCGAGACAAATGATGACAGAGAGCGTGGCGTTGTCCGTGGCGGGCTCTGTAGCAGGATGCCTGCTCGCTTATTGGGCCAGCCGCGGCCTGGCAGGTTTGATAGCAGGCGAGATCTTCAGTATTCCTGCGGCTCCAAACCTGTCTCCCGACTGGCGAATCGCGGGATTCACGGCCAGCGCGACGATTCTGACCGGTGTTCTGTTTGGACTGGCGCCGGCGTGGCGCGCCACGCGCGAAGATGGAAACGCGGCTCTGCAGCAAAGCGGGCGCACGCTGGGGCACGGAACGGGCGCACTGGGGAAAGGACTAATTGTGACACAGTTGGCGCTTTCCGTGGTGTCACTGGCGTGCGGGGGACTATTTATCCGGAGCCTTGAAAAATTGCGCACGGTGGATCCGGGATTTCACACGCGGAACTTGCTGGCTGTCGGCCTTTTCGCCAAGCCGAACGCGTATAAAAACCTTTCGCTTGTGGATTACTACCACACAGTGACCGAGCGCGTTTCACATCTGCCGGGAGTCCTCTCTGCCGGGATGGTGAGGACGGGAATTGGCAATATTCTCGAAAACATCGAGAGAGTGCGTATCTCCGGCAGCGACACAGAAGGACTGGAAGCAGATTTCGAAATGGGTACACCGGAGTTTTTTGAAACAGCGGGAATAACGCTGCTACGAGGCCGTAATTTTAGTTGGCAAGACGACGAACATGCGCCGAGAGTGGCCATTGTGAGCCAGAACCTCGCCGAAAAGCTTTTCCCGGGAGGAAAGGCGCTCGGCCAGCGTCTCGATGTCATGAATGCGCGGAACTGGCGGAACCTGCAAATCATCGGCGTGGTGACCAATGCCAGCCTGTATGACATTCGCAAGCAAAAACCCCCGACCGTGTACCTGCCTTCGACGCAATACGTAGATTTCATGGAATCGCCGAGCATGCTCGTGCGGACAGAGTTGCCCCCGGCGGCGATAGCGGGAGCGCTGCGGGAGGCCGTAGAGTCGCTGGGACGCGAGTATATTTCTTCGATCCAGACGGTGCGGCAAAGCATTGACCGGTCCATCTTACAGGAGCGGATTACGGCGATGCTTTCGGCGTTTTTTGGCGCGCTGGCGCTTTTGCTTGCGGCAATGGGACTTTACGGGCTGATGGCTTGTGCAATGACACAGCGAACGCGCGAAATTGGCATTCGCATGGCGTTGGGAGCGGAGCGAGGGCGAGTTCTGAAGATGATTCTGCGAGAGACGTTGGTGCTCGTCGGTGCTGGAGTCGGGATCGGACTGCCATGCGCGCTGGTGGCGACGCGGCTGCTTGGCCATATGTTGTATGGGCTCTCGCCGAATGATGCGGTGACGCTGGCGTGTGTGGTTGGCGCGTTGGTGGCGGTAGGCGTTCTGGCTGGATATTTGCCGGCGCGAAGAGCGATGAAAGTGGATCCGATGGTGGCGCTGCGGTACGAGTAACTCATGGCTCTCGGAGAGCCACAACGAAGGATGAAAATGGACCCAGGCACCTATGCTTTGTTTTCAACGCGATAGGCAGCTATTTTCATAGGAGTAGCTCACTCCGGTTCTATCCCACAATCCCTTTCGACACACAAGCAGTGACAACTGGAACCGTCACTAGTCGGTTCTGGTAGCCGTCACACTTCCCACTCCCTTCTCTCACGATCTCAGCTTTAATCCACAACTCAGGAGCATTGGTCCTCAACCACTTCAACAATGACCCGCGAGGCTATGCCGTGTACCTCGATCTGCCCGATGGCACTTACAACAGCTTCGGCGGACGGGAATGCGGCTACGGCATCGGGAGGTGAAACCATGTACGACCGAGTAGTGACCATCAACAATACGCATTGGCCGGCGTATCGCAACCCGGGAGCGCCTTTGGTTGACCTGCGGACGTTTGATCCAAACGACCGCAGTCCCGAACCGCAACTGGTCTTCCGGCCCGAGAAGCTGCGCGAACTGGGAATACCAGATGCGCTCATCGAGGCCGCTGCAAAGTCTGATCCGCAGGGATTTCTCCTATTCGATGACCTGCCGGGTCAGACGCAGCAAGGGAGCAGCCAAACCGACCAAGCCCCAACCAAAACATAATTCCGGCCAGCTCAAAACACACAAATCCACAAAAACAAAAAAGCCAAAAACTGGAGGTGCCTTAATCGACCGTGCCTTCGTTGAGAACCACGCCCTCGTTCCCAAAACCGCGAACTAACCCCCTCAGACTCCCCACCCACAAGCAGCAAGACCCACCAAATAACTCCTTCCACCTCTGCACGGTAGGCGGCGTGTGCTCATGCTGCCCACCGTGCAGCCCACACAAAGGTCCGACCAGGGGTGAATCATGCACTTCCTGAGACCAAAGTGACAGAAGTGACAAATGGGAATCCCGTTTGTCACTTCTGTCCCAATCCCCTGAAATGGAGCGACTGCTGTGGTGCCAGAGCCGAATTTTCCCGCCCAACCCGATGAATTTGTTGGCAGAGACACGCAAATTGAAGCATTCCGCCAAGTATTGGCTCAGGGATTACTGACTGGCAGGACGCCATCATTCGCTGTATTGGGAGACTGGGGAGTCGGGAAGAGCAGCCTACTGTTGAAATACTCAGCGATTTGCTCGAAACCCGAACATGCGATGCTGCCTGTATTCTTTTCGGTTTCGACGGAACTCTCTGATTACAAGTGCTTCGCGGAATCCCTGCTCGACACGTTCACCCGTACACTGGAGACCTCTGACTCGCTGACCACGCAATTCCGCAATGAATTGCAGAAATGGAAATTGAGCAGGCTCTCGATCGGGGGCGTTTCCCTTGATCGCCAAGGCCCGGAATTCTTTCTCACCTCGGGTACTGCCATTCTCAAACACGCCTTACACGATGCCTGGAGACAATTCGTTCGCCCGGCGCAGATCACGGGTGTGATCTTTTTTCTCGACGATCTGCACAACTTCACTGATCCACGTGCCCAAGGAATTGCCTTGGCCCTGCGCAACCAATTTCAGGAATTCGCCATACACGGAGTCAACTACAGCCTCTGCTTCTCCGCTCGGTCGGATTATTTTTCGAACATCAGGAGTTTTGCGGAACCGGCGGTTCGCTTCTACGACAAGGTCTATCTCTCATCTTTCACAGTGCCGGAAACTCGCGAGTACACCGCAGCAGTGTTTGGAGATTCGCTGCGTACTCATCACCTTTCCCAATGGCTCTACGCCAAGACCTTCGGTCATCCTTATTTCTTGGCTTTCGTGAGCCGGCAATTGTTGGCCCTCGCCCACGGTTCTCTCGTGGACCCTGAAGCTCTTTGGCCTGCAATTTTCAAGCGTTTAGAGCACGAGAAGTTTCGTTCGGACCTCGCACAAGTAACCGAAAGAGAGGTCCAACTCCTGAGAGAAGTTGCAAAGGCGGGAAATGACGAGGTCAGTCCAAGGCAAATGAGCAGACGAGGTCAGTCCAAGGCAAATGAGCAATCAATACGAACGAAAATACTTCAGCCGCCTGACCGAAAAGGCTCTGCTTCTTCGCGTCGGTCGCGGTCGCTACAAACTTTATCACCCACTCTTCCGGCTGTTTCTACAGGAAGGATGATCCCGCACGCAGCAACCAGGAGCAAGGGAACGCGAGCGCTGCCGCAGGCCGTTGCGAGCGAGCGAGCAGGGAACGATTAGGAGGTCTTCAACATGAAAGACGCTATCCAGCGCGTCGAGCCAGAATCCGCAGCCACAGTTGACACACGCGAAGAGATATTAACCGCGAAGGAGGTTGCACAAGACATTGAAGCTAGCAGGAGCTGGGTGTACGCCCACGCGGATGAATTAGGCGGCTACCGCGTCGGCAGGCGCCTTTGATTCCGATGGCAGTGCACCGCAGAAGGCACGGGCGCGAACAACCCAAGCGAACACAAAGATAGCCGCAGCGCAAACGAAAACGAGAGCCATCAGCGCCGGGACGCGGCGGCAAGCTTGCCGCCGCGTCCCGGCCTCCCTTTCCCTTTCGACAACCACAGGGCGGAATCCATTCCGTTAGCCCTTCCGCCCCTTACCCATTTCCCGTTAGCCACTTCCCGCTTTCCACTCCAATCCCTTGTCCCTTGGAGTCAACCGGATGTTGAGTACTTGCAGGAAAGACAACGCGCTAAACGCGGAAAACCAAATGTTCCGCCTGCGCTGCACATCGTGTCCGGCAGAGGCATCCAGCATATTCTCGCCCCTTCTCTGGAGAGCTTCGCCGAGACGCCCCGGCAGTAGCGTTCCGCCAATCGTTTCTGAGTCGTTGCGCGGGGATGCACAGCATGGCATCCTTTCTGACGCGCAACCGAAGCAACGACGGAAAGGACGCAAGTCCATGAGTCGTCGCAGCGGTCAAAGCGGTACGTTAGTCAAGCAAACTGGCTGGTGGAGGGTTCGTTTCCGCCTCGATCAGCCAGGAGGCGAGCGAAGGCATATGTCAGCTAAGGTGGCTCCGGTAAGCATGGGATTGACCAAGCCCGAGTTGGAACGTCGGGCAAAGGAAATCGTGCAAAACGCCGGAGCCAATTCAGAGGAGCGATTCAATCGAGTAGTTCTAGGTGAGGTCACTTTCCGGGAGCAAGCCAAGATTTATCTCCAGACGGCGGTCTCCCGGAAGCGGAATCCTCTTCGAGACACGGTGAGCATCGAAGGAGCCATGAACAAGTGGATTTATCCGGCAATCGGCGATCTTCCGCTTGCTTATGTGGACAATCTCACCGTTAAACCACTCGTTGAAAAAATGTCTGCTGCTTCTCTGAGCCCACGAACAGTGAACAAGTACGTCGAATACATCATGCAGGTCGTAAAGTCGCTGAAAGCACCGAACGGTGAGCCAGTCCACAAGCGGACTTGGGACGCCGAAACGATGGATTTGCCCATCGTGAGTCACTCGGAGCAGAAGCGACCGTCTCTCAAGGCAAAGCCGATTTCGACACTCATCGCCGACAGCACCGGGCAGGAACAGGCGTTGTATGTCTTGCTGGCAGCCACCGGGATGAGAATTTCGGAGGCTCTTGGCCTCGAAGTACGCCACATCGTCAACGATGGCCGTACCATCGGGGTCGAGCAGCAGGTCAAAAAGGACCGTCCTCGAATCGTGAAGTATCTCAAGACCGATGCCTCAAAGAGAGAAATCGACCTGCACCCGGATGTTGCAGAGTACCTGCGACAATATACAGCCGGAAAATCTGGACTGCTGTTTCAGACAGCAAACGGTACACCACATCTTTACAACAAGCTGGAAGATCGCTGGCTCACGCCACGGCTCGTCAACATGGGATTGGACGAGAAGGGGATGGGCTGGCACTCATTCAAGCGTTTTCGTAAGACCTGGCTTCGTGGTGCCCGTTGCTTGGAAGATATCAACAACTTCTGGATGGCTCATAAGCCGAAGACGATGTCGGAAGTCTACTCACACCTCCATGAGGAACTTGAAATGCGCCTCGCAGAGGCCGAGCGAGTGGGCTATGGCTTTACCATTCCGAAGGTTGTTGTTCCTAGTGTTCCTAGATTTTCTGGTCCGGGGTCGATTGAAATTGCAGCGTAAGTGATAGAAAATGAATTGTAGTAGCCAGCTTAGGGGCGTGTAGCTCAGCTGGGAGAGCACCTGCTTTGCAAGCAGGGGGTCAGGGGTTCGAATCCCCTCACGTCCACCAAAATTACCCTGCCTTCAAGCACTTACAGCCATTTCTTCAGGGTCTCGGAATTGAGTTTCGGTCCATTCGGTCCAATTACGCGTATTTTGGACGGAAGCTCGAAACCCAACCCCGCTCTTTCGGCCCATTCCTTACGTAACGCACGTTCGTGTTCTGCCTTGTCGTAGCGGTCGGACATGCTTTCTACCGCTGCCGCAGACGTATCGCCGTCCCCGCTCGCGTGGCCCATCCAGAACCGATAGACTCCTGGCGGTGTCGAAGTGTAGTTGCGCAAGTAGGTGTTGCGAAAACGACGGAACGCATGGGCTCCACATTTCGGCTGGCCGAGCTTGGCCAGAATCGGAT
>WNGI01012994.1_pt1 | contig 10670 bp, 9 predicted proteins | sample 5400621 | NCBI WGS metagenome assembly WNGI01 (sample SAMN13153374, study PRJNA577476) | soil metagenome | isolation source: 20 cm soil or saprolite under Garry oak tree replicate 1 | place: USA:California | collected 2016-06-15 | reverse complement strand
TCCATCGATTCGCGGGTTCTCGTGTGCGCGACGTGGTCGCTGCCGATGCAATCGATGGCGCCCGAAGCGAGCGCGCGCCAAAGCGTGTCGTGGGTTGCGCGATCGCGCAGCGGCACGTTGATCTTCCACGCGTCCTTGTGCGATTTCGCTATAGACCGTCAATCCTTCGGCTTTCGCCTTTTCAATTTCCGCGATCGTTTCTTGAGTCGTCACGTGAACGATGTAGATCGGGCAGCCAGCGACCTTGGCATAATAAAGGTAGGTTCTGGCATGCCCCGCTTCGGTGAATGCCGGCGAACGATCGTCCCAAGCACCCATGTCCGTGCGACCTGCCGCCATCAGACGTTCTTGGAGGACGCGGGCAATCTCCCAGTTCTCGCAGTGGAGCAGCGCGATGGCCGGCGCGCCGAGCTTGGCGACGGCATCGAAGACGGCGTAAATGCTGCCGTCGTCAAACGAGTACGCCGGCCAGGAAGATTTCCACGGCCCCTGCATTTGCAAGTGCAGTTTAAACGAACTGATCCCGTGTTCCTTGGCCAAGTAAGGAATCTCTGCCACATGCTCGTCGGTGCCGAGAATCGGCGTCAGAAAAAAATCTATTGCCGCGGCGCGCGACGCTTCATAATAGAGCGGCATCGCCCGAGTGAATGACGGGATGTCCGCCGGTCCCTTGACCTTCTCCGCGCCGCCCGTGATCGCGAGGCTGACGAGCTGCATTCCCCAGGTGGTCACCCCGGCCGCCGCGGCCGCGCGGGTCTCGGAATAGAAATCATCGGCGAGCGCACGATGGCTGCCCAAATGGCACTCCGGGTCGATGACGCCAGGTAAAAGATAATTGCCGGCGAGATCGATTTCACGCTTTGCTGGCGGCAGAAACGCGTCGCCGCCCACGGCGGCGATTTTGCCGTTGAGAATCGCAACGCCGCCTTCGATGGTGCCGGCTGGCGTGACGATCAAGCCGTTCTTAAAAACAATGTCCGCAGGGTTAGTAGCCATTTTTGAATCCGCCAGATCTTTCGCTGGCTTACTTTCTTGCCTCAGCCAGGTAGCTCAAGTCGATTACGCCGTCCACCGGCGGGGGCGTCTTTTGCAAGCCGAAGTCTTTCCAGTTCTCGGCGACTTTGCGCGCGCCTTGCACGTCGATGCCGCCATCCCGCGGTATGGTTTTTTGGGTTTTCATATACAGCGCGTAAGTTTTTTCGGCTTCATCTTTCTCGGATTTGGTTCGCTCGGCCAGCGCGCGCACCGCGGCCTCCTTGTTTTTCGGGTCGTAGAAAAACTCGCACGCTTTTACGTAAGCGCGCAGAAAACGCACCACAAGGGCGCGGTTTTTTTGCGCCCAGTCGCGACGCGCGCCGGTAATCGTATACTGAAAGTTGTCGACGTAGTCGGTCGAGAGTCCGAGGGAGCTGAAGCCGGATGCAAGCGCCAGCGGGTCTGTCGGTCCCGTTATCGCCAGCCGTTTTCCCTTTAAGTCGGCATAGCTCTTGATGGACGAATGAACGATCAAGGTGTAGATCGGCACCGTAGAGTCGCCGCCGATCACGATGAGATCGGCACCGGCGGAATTGGCGGCGAGCAGGTTCACCAAATTCATTTGAGCGATATCCGTCGAACCGGCAACCAGCGCTTGCGTGGTGGCGGTGGTGTTGCCGCCGATGACCCGCTTGAAGTCGATGCCTTCCCTTTGGAAAAAACCTTCCTGCTCGGCGATCAAGAAAGGCCAGGTGGAAGCGGTCAGGACGATGTTGCCGTAATTAATCGGCGTGAGTTTCGGATTTTGCTGCGCTTGAGTTCGATCGGTAACGATCAGGAGCAGAAGCAGCGTGATCCATGCACGGTGTCTAAGAGCGCAATGCATCGTCGGTTCTCCTCTCGTCGTTGGACGATTCGAGTGTCATGGAAGCGGACTCTTATTTCAAAGCGCGATATTACTAATACTTCAATCCTTCCACAAACCGTTCGTTTTTTAGGCGGTCCATGATCGAGCTATCGACGAACTCTTTCGGATCGCGTTTTGGCGCGTCGGGGTATTCTTTGCCGAAGTTTTCTAAAATCAGCTTCGTGCCTTCGAGGGTCGGCGTGATGTAGTCCGGCATCAAAGATGACACGAATTCAAACTCCGTGGCGGCGAGCTTGGGATCGTTGATCTTCATGTATTTGCTGATGATCCGTTCGCTGTCGGCGCGGTTGCGCTTGAGCGCAACGATCGATTCCGTGGCGCACTTCATGTAGCGATAGGCGAGCTCGCGATTCTTATTCAGCCAGGTTTCTTCGACGACAACGGAAGTCCACGGAAAAGGTATCGCCATCTGCTGCGCGGTGGCGAGCACGCGAAAGCCGAGCGCGCGGGCGTTGTCCGTGGCTGCGGCGCCGAGAAAAGTATATTGAATCGTGCCGGTTTTCAGGGCCGCGACGCGGCTGGAGTCGCCGCCCATCTGCAGCATCTTAAAATCCCTGTCCACGTTGAGCCCGTTTTTGCGAAAGAGGTAGCGAAAGCCCTGGTCGGTGGACGAGCCGAAGCGCGAGATGCCGGCGAGCTTGCCTGGAAGATCCGGAATGCCCTTGATGTCGGGATGGACGACTAGATTTGACGCGAGCCAAGGCAACGGATTGCCGAGGATTGTCAGCTTGACGCCGCGCAGGCGCGCTTCGATCGACACCGGCCCGCCGCCGGCGATTTGCACGCTGCCGCCGAGCAGCGCGGCGATGTTCATGGTGCCGCTGTTGATGTAGAGCAGCTCGCCTTCGAGCCCGTGCTTGGCGAAGAACCCTTTTTCTTGGGCGACCCAGAGGAAAGCTTGTGTCGCGTTGATCGCCGAATAAGAGATGCGCAGCTTATCGGCGGCGAAAAGTCTCGAAGCCGAGCTGGTTGTCGCAATGGCGATTACCAGAAGGACAATGATTTTATAGTTTATTCTCTCAGGGTTGATTTTGACTGATGCCGGTCTTATAGTTGGGCGCGCCAAACAGTTAAATAAATCCATTCACTGACGTACAACCCAAACAGGCATGCGGTGTGAACTTCGATTTCCATGACAGAGTCGCATTGGTGACCGGCGCCGCATCCGGCATCGGTCGCGCCAGCGCATTGGCGTTTGCGCGCGCCGGCGCGAAAGTCGTCGTGGCCGACATCACCGACTCCGGCGGGGGCGAAACAGTTGACGCGATTGCGTCCAGCCACGGCGAAGCTGTTTTCATCAAGACTGACGTCACAAAGACCGCCGAAGTGAGTTCTTTAATCGAGAAAATCGTATCGCATTTCGGCAGGCTGGACTTTGCTCATAACAACGCGGGCACCGAGGGCGTGATTGCGTTTACCCATGATTGTTCCGAAGAAAATTGGGATGCAACTATGAACGCCAATCTCAAGGGAGTCTGGCTCTGTCTCAAATACGAGCTGCCGCCGATGCTCGCGCAGCGCTTCGGCGTCATTGTGAACACATCGTCGATCGCGGGACTGGTTGGACTGAAAGGCTCGCCGGCTTACGCCGCCAGCAAACATGGAGTGATCGGACTGACAAAAACCGCGGCGCTGGAATACGCTAAAACCGGCATTCGGATAAATGCGGTTTGTCCTGGACTTATTCGCACCCCGATGATCGAGCGTCAGATCAAAGATAATCCGCAAAAAGAAGCAAAATTGATCGCCCAACAGCCCTTCGGACGCATGGGAATGCCCGAGGAAGTCGCCGGGACGGTGCTGTGGTTATGCTCGGACGCCGCGTCTTACGTCACCGGTACTGCAGTTCAGGTGGACGGCGGCTTGGTCGCGCAATGAAATACGAGGTCGAATACATCCGATGATTTCAGGAACGCCAGAGCGTAGAGACGTAGACGGGCCGCCGGCGATGGCGCTGATCGGCGCGAAGGGCAATTTCTTCCAGTTCATGAGAGATCCCATCGGTTCGATGATCAGGCTGCACCGAAATCACGGGGAAGTCGTTGCCATGACAAAGGGACTCCCGCAAACCGGCATCTTTCTGTTTGGCCCCGAATACAACCGGCAGGTACTCGGCAATGGGTCCATCTTCCAATGCACGGGGTATGTTCATTCGGGGCCGCAGAGCTCGGCCAACCACCGGATCAGCCGCAGCTTGCTGAGTATGAACGGAGAGCAGCACCGAGAACATCGAAAAATAATGACACCGCCTTTTAATGCCGGCTTCTTCCCGCCTTATCAAGAGAAAATCATCCGGCTGGTCGATCAAATGCTGGATGATTGGGATGGGCAATCTTCGATCAATCTTTCCCGTGAGATGAGACAATTGTCTTTGGCCGTTTCAGGAATGATCTTGTTCGGTTTTGACAGTGCGGCCCAGGCCTACCAAATGGGGGACACTATTGAGCGCTGGATGAAGCGCAATTTTTCCATAGCCCGCGCCGTTCGCGTGACGTTTCCGGGCTCGCCCTACCATCGGATGCTGCGGGCGGCAGAGAAGGTTGAAAATATCGTCAGGCAAACTCTCCAACAAAGAAAATTGCGTATGTCCTCAGAGGCGAGTGACTTGCTATCAACTTTACTGCAATCACCAAACAACGGCAGCGAAGCGCTGAACGCGGAGCAACAAATCGGCCATTTTACGCTTCTCTTCGGTGCAAGTTATGACACGATTGCCAACGCGTTGACTTGGACCCAGTTCTTATTGTGCGAGCATCCATCGGTTTGCGGAAAACTCATGGAGGAGCTCGACGGGCTGCGCGGAGCTGCTCCCGGGACGGGCAGTTGGGAGGAGTTGCCGTTCCTTGATCAGGTCGTCAAGGAAAGCTTGCGCATTCTTCCACCCATCGTTTTTAGCTCTCGCGTGTGCGGTGAACCCGTCGAGATCGGCTCCTATAATTTCGCCGAAGGAACGACGTTCATTTTAAGTCACTACATCACCCACCATATGCCGGACTTGTTCCCGCAGCCCGAAAGATTCTTGCCGGAACGGTGGGCAAACACGAGCCCGAGTCTTTATTCGTATCTACCCTTTGGGGCCAGCGCGCATATCTGTCTTGGAGCCTCCTTTGCCATCATGACCATGAAAATCGCCATCGCGATGATCATGCAACGTTATCGCCTTGCGATCGTGCCCAACTCCAGGATCGACCGCAACGTCGTGCTGACACTCAATCCATCCAGGGGCATTGCCATGAGAGTACAGCGCCAAGATCGCGAATTCCAAAAAAGCAAGTCGGTCATACGCGGAAATATTCATGAGATGGTGGAGCTAAATTAATCCGGTCTCAGGGCACGCGCCGTTCCCCTCCTTTGGGATTTACGGGCGCACGGAATGCTCGCCCGGGAACTCCCCGTTTTGAAAAGATCCGATGATTGTGCGGCTTCAGCCCGGTGTCGCCTATGCGTTTCCGCATTCGGCCCATTGTTCGGCGTCGCAGCTCTCCGGCGCGTGCCCGATAACTTCGACCCCGTAACGTTCACTGCGATGCCTCAGATCAATTGAAATCTGCAGAATTGGTGATCTATATTTGACTCTCTGGGAGGTAATCAAATGGCAACTCGTTGGTTATTTAAGACCGAACCTTCGGTCTATTCGTACGAGCAATTGGTGAAGGACAAAAAGACGATGTGGGACGGGGTGGCGAATAATCTAGCGCTGAAAAATTTGCGCGATATCAAGAAGGGCGATTTGATTTTGATCTATCATACCGGCGACGAAAAGCAGGCCGTCGGGATCGCGCGCGCGTTGGGCGGCGCATACGCCGATCCGAGCAAGAAAGATCCCAAGCTGTTGGTGGTCGACATCGAGCCGGTGAAAGCGCTGCCCAAGCCGGTGACGCTGGCGCAAGTGAAAGCCGATAAGAAACTTGCCAACTTCGATCTTGTGCGCAACTCACGGCTGTCGATCATGAAGGTGACCGACGAGCAGTGGGAGATCATGGAAGGGATGACCCGAGAGTAACGCGCGGCAGCGCGGGAATTTGATTTTTATTTCGCGCCCGCCTGACGACAAGAAGCGGGAGTCCGGCTATAGCTCGCGATCGTGTGTTGCTTGATAAACAATCACGCGGTCGCGGCCGGCGTTTTTAGCGGCATACAACGCGGTGTCAGCCGCCCGCAGCAACTCCCTAGGGTCGCCGTTGTGATCCTCCGCCTGCGCGACGCCGGCCGACACGGTCAGGGCGCTGAGCCGTTGCTCCCCATGGGGAATCTGCAAATCTTTAATCTGCGCGCGGATCTGTTCCACGCGCTGCTCGGCATCGGCAAGCGATGAATCGGGCAGAACCAGCACGAACTCCTCCCCGCCGTAGCGGCAGGAGATATCGCTCTTACGTAATTGTCCCCGCAAAAGTCGTCCCAACTCGCGCAACAGCGAGTCACCCCCATCGTGACCGTAGGTGTCGTTGAAGTGTTTGAAATTATCTAGATCGAGCATCGCGACACAGAGCGGGGAATGGGCGCGGCGGGCGCGGTGCAGCTCGCGCGGCAGAGTTTCTTCCAGATAGCGCCGGTTAAATAGCCCGGTCAGCGGGTCGTGAATCGCCTCCGCCCGCAGTTCTTCCCGCAATTTCAGGTTGGACAACGATAGCTTGATCGCTTCGCTCACCGTCGCGGCCAACTGGAGCTGGCTGACCTGGTGTTTGCTCCTTTTGGCGGGAGCGCCGACGAGACAAAACACCCCGAGCATTTCGCCCTGCACCGTCAACGGCACGCACAGGTAGCTCGTCTCCGGTTGGCTGACAAAATGACGGCACAACAAGCCAGACTGCGGATCGGTGACTTCATGCAGTTGACCACGTCGGAGCGCCCAACAATCCTCCAGAGAAAAGATCGGCTCGCCGAGCGGCCGCTCGCCCCAGCGCGCAACCATCTCAAGATATTGACCCGACTCATGCAAAACCGCCAGGCATCCGGCCTGCCCGTCAAAGAGCTCGCCGGCGGCCAGCCCAACCACCTTGTAAGCTTCTTCCTGAGTGGTGCAGCTCTGCAGGAGATCGTCCATACTGATGAGCGCCTGCATTTCACTGTCACGCCGCTGCAATTCAGCAACCAACGCCAGCAACTCCTCATTGGTTTTCCGTACGCTTTCCGTTGCCAGTTTGGGCGCCGTGACATCGCGCACAATGGCAATCACCATGCTGCCGCTCTCCGTCGTCATCGGGCTCAGCATAATGTCTACAGGGAATTCACTCTTGTCTTTGCGCTGACCGAACAGTTCCAAACCGACTCCCATGGGCCGCATGCGCGGGTCGGCAATGTAACTGGTGATGTGTTTGACATGCCGTTCTCTAAATCGCTCGGGGATTAAGAACTCCACTGGTTTGTCCTGCAGCTCGCTGCGGCTGTAGCCGAAAATAGACTCGACCTGAGCGTTCATCTCGCTAATTCTTCCGTGACGGTCGATCACCGCGATGGCGTCAGGAAACGATTCATAGAGCCCTCTAGCGATTTCGGCAAATCTAACGTCGGTGAGATCCCGGGTGATCAGCGAGAAACCCGTCAAAGTTCCGTTTTTGTGGCGCATTGCGGTGATGAGCACATTGGTAAAAAAGCGCGAGCCATCTTTCCGAACACGCCAGGTCTGTTCTTCATGGCGACCTTCGGCCGCTGCCGTCTTGAGGACAAAGTCCGGCCGGCGGCGCTGAATATCCTCGGCGGGATAAAAACAGGAGAAGTGTTTGCCGAGAATCTCATCTTGCCGATAACCCGTAAGCCGCTCGGCGCCAATGTTCCAACTCGCCACGCGTCCCCTCGGATCGAGCTTGCAGATGGCATAGTCCTTGGCGTTTTCGATAAGAAGGCGGACGGGCTCATCACTACCTTCCGCCGTTGATTTTGCCCGCCTTGGCAAAGTTGGCGAGGTTGGCGCTTTGTTTACCCCTTTGGCCGCTCGCTTTTTCTTCGGTGGTTTCATGTCCGGCATCCCCCCGTGTACAGTCCATCGAAGAGAAAAGCCAGCTGAAGGCCTATCCAGTCGAGCTCCGTGGCAGGGAAAATCGCAGCTGGACTTACTCGGCTATCGAGCGAGCTGAGCCAGGCGACGATCATTGCGAAATAAATTGATTTTTTCACACCCGTGAACAAGCGAGCTGGAAAGTTATTCAAAGGGCAAACCCGCTCGCCAGAATTTTTATCAGAAGACCGTTCAGTTTCCGAGCACCGATTTAAAAAATCGCGAGTCGAAATCGCGGCCAATGTAAATGCCTTGAACGAAGAGGGTAATCTCACGGGCATGAACACGCCCACAGCCACGATCACAAGATGCGTTTCCACGATCCGGCACGCCGTCGAACTCGACCGGTGAGCGCTGTCAGGCATCCGTAGTTCGCTGACGGAGAAGTTGATTGAAACGCTGACACTTAAAGGCGGCGAGCTCGTGCTCGATCTGGCGACGGGCAATGGGCAATGGGAGATCATGGAAGGAATGGCGCGAAAGTAGATCAAAAAAAAATATGACCTGCCGCGGGTTATTTATATCGCCTCGGTTTCGGCAAGAACCCAAACGTCAGTCTCGATCAGGGCGTCCAGCTTGAGCCGGCCGGCAAGTTTTCCATACGCCTCTTTAGGAACGATAACAGTGAGTCGGTTACTGTGGCGCTCATCGTCAGCCTCAGCAATCGTCATGGCTCGAGGCTCTCGTCCAAAGAAAAACCGACATCTCCCTTTATCCCCCGCCGCGACAAAAGGTTGTTCCTGGGAATTCGTTTTCAACGATAAGATCGGCACCGGAACCTGGGGCGCGAAGCGCTGATTGATCACCTTGGCCATGGCCAAATATCTTTGGCTGCTTCCGGTTCCGCTGGTGGCGGGCAAATAATTCAAGACAAGCGCCGCTGCGACCGTGAGGATTGCAACGCTACCGGATAGCCAGGCCGGTATGCGGTTATTTAGCATGCGCACGACGACCGCCGCGGTAACGATGGCAACGGCCGGAAGCGCCGGCATAAGATAGCGTTGGTACTGGGAAGGTTTTAAGCCGCCGGCAATCAACACGGCGATAATCCAGGCAAGCAGAAGCGCGGCGTCGGCGCGTTCACGGCGTTCTTTGTTCGAGTCCAGCGCCGTGCGAAATAATGTCCATACGCCGATCCCGGTGAAAAAAATCCACGGCAAATATTTCTGTCCGAAATCAAAAAAGTAAACCTCAAAGAAGCGGTAAACTCGGCGGATGTCTGCGGCCTGACCGTCACGACTCAAAAAGTCGTTGGCGTACATCGTAAACACTTCGCTGCCGTATTGCATGGCCAGATAGCCCCACCAAGCAAGCGGCACTAGAAGTAAAGGCGACCCATAGAGCCAGCGTCGAGCCGGTCTTTTCCACGGCCAGGAAAGATTTCCTGCGAGCAACGCGTGAAACGGTGCGAGAAACAGCGGCAAGAATCCGGGCAGTGATTTTGCCAGAACAGCGACCGCGATGCCGGCATAAAATAGCGGTGGTCCCCATGGTTTCTCGCCGCGGAAATAGCCCACCATAGCGAGCAGGACGCCAAAGGTAAGCGCGGAATCCATCCGCAAGGTGGTCGTGTTGCGCACGAAGGTGTAGCCGGTCACGAGCGCGATGGCGGCCAGCCAGCCGGTATTTTTGCCGAATAAATAGGATCCCAGCCAAACGGTTAAAATGACACAGCCGACTCCGAATAGCCGGGAAAAGAAAGAAGCGGCGAACGGCGTCGGACCGAAAATCTTAATGGCTGCGGCGGTGAGCCAGAATAGCAGGGGCCCGTGGTGATTGAGCTCTTGGCCGAATCTCAAGGTGGCATATTCGCCGGAGTCTGCGATCAGGCGCGCCTCGCCCGCGTAGATCAGGGCATCACCATAAAGGCGAGACTGATGCGCATTGGCAAAGAGCACCAAAAAGGCGGAACTGAGCAAGATGACCCATCGTGCGGTCTGATTTTCCAGTAGGGCGGCAAGATTTTGTGCCAACGGAGCGTCTCCTGAATACATTGGATTTGCTTCTTTAAGGAGGCTGGATACTAATGAATTCAATGGGAACAATGCAACACTCGCTAAAATGCCTTGTCATTTTCTGTCCGATCTCCGGACTGGCCGGCAAAACAACTTGAAGGGTAAGGGCCTTATAGGTTAGCTTTGATCGTGTCGGAGAAACGCGCAGCGGGATATGGCCTGCCGCGGCCTTCCTCAGCGCAACCGAGGATTAAATCTTAAATCAAGGACACCAAGGAGATCTCGATGAGCGAAGAACATAAACACGGACACGAATCTAAAGACGCTCACGGCCACGATCACGCGACCGCGCAGCATGACCACGGGCACCCGCAACACAGCGAGCACGATCATGCGCACGAACACGCTGCGGCTCAGCCGCACGAACACGATCACAGCCACGGCCACGAGCATGATCATTCTCACGGGCATGAGCACCAACACGCGCACGCGCGCGATCATAGTCACGAACACGATGACCAACACAGTCACGACAGCCAGCACGAACACGGCCATTCGCACGGTGGGCATGAACACGGTCACGACCACGAACACGGTCACGATCACTCCCATGCCCACGAGGACGCCCACAGCCACGATCACAAGACCCGCTTCCACGATCCGGCGCATGCCGCCGAATTCGACCGGCGAGCGATGTCGGGCATCCGCAGTTCGCTGACGGAGAAGTTAATCGAAATGTTGACGCTTAAAGGCGGCGAGCTCGTGCTCGACTTGGCAACCGGCACCGGAAGGGTCGCTCGGCCGCTGTCCAAGCAGA
>WNGI01008927.1_pt1 | contig 10670 bp, 10 predicted proteins | sample 5400621 | NCBI WGS metagenome assembly WNGI01 (sample SAMN13153374, study PRJNA577476) | soil metagenome | isolation source: 20 cm soil or saprolite under Garry oak tree replicate 1 | place: USA:California | collected 2016-06-15 | reverse complement strand
AATGGGCGTCCAGCCTGACTCGGCGGCCGGGCGGGCATCCTGCCGGCCTATTCCGATTTGCATATGCGCAGCCTTTCGGCAGGCTTGAAGCCTGCCGGCCGAGACAGGCTGGAAGCCTATCATCCGTCTATGAAACCGAAAAAATCCGATCTTCTCGTTGAAGTTGTCGAGCACATCGACATCAAAGAACACAACGTCGTGCCGCTCCTCGAAGCGATGAGCAAGATGGCATTCTCAGCGCGCGATCTTGGCCGCGCCGCCGAAATTTACGATGCCATGCTGCGGGACGAAGATTGCACAATCATTCTTTGTCTGGCCGGCTCCATTTTTTCCGCCGGGTTAAAAAACGTGATCGTTGACCTCGTTCGCCACAATATGATTGACGCGATCGTTTCCACCGGGGCGATCATTGTCGATCAAGATTTCTTCGAAGCCCTCGGCTTCAAGCATTACAAAGGCGAGATCAACATGGATGATGACGTGCTGCGCCGTCTCGCTATCGATCGTATTTACGACACCTATATCGATGAAGATCAGTTGCGCATTTGCGATGCGACCTGCGGCCAGATCGCCGACAGACTTGAGCCGCGCCCTTATTCGTCGCGTGAATTCATCCGTGAAATGGGCCGGTACCTGACAGAGCACGCCAAGAATCGCGATTCCGTGGTGCTCTCGGCTTTTGAAAAGGGTGTCCCGATTTTCGTGCCGGCCTTTAGTGATTGCAGTGCCGGCTTCGGGTTAATTCATCATCAATGGCATCGGCCCGACAAACATCTCAGCATCGATTCAGCCAAAGACTTTCTCGAGCTGACCAAGATCAAAATTGATTCCAAGCAGAGTGGTCTTTTCATGATCGGTGGCGGCGTCCCCAAAAATTTTGCCCAAGACACGGTCGTGGCCGGGGATTATCTCGGTTTCGACGTCGGCATGCACAAATACGCGGTCCAGATTACGGTGGCCGACGTGCGCGATGGCGCCCTTAGCGGATCGACGTTAAAAGAAGCTAATTCGTGGGGGAAGGTCGATCAAGGGGCCGAGCAGATGGTTTACGCCGAAGCGACGCTCGCGCTGCCGCTCATCGCCGGGTATGGATATCACAAAGGCGCGTGGAAAAATCGCAAGGCGCGCAATTACACAGCATTGTTGGATAAGGCAACTAGCAAGGAGCGGCGATTTTCAAATCGCCGACCTAATACACAGCGGTTAGAAACCGCCGTTCCTTGATCGAGCCGGCGCCGCTACGAGGCGGCCAAATTCTGAAATGCTTGCTCCGACATTTGGAATTCGTGCCAATCGGGGTCGATTTTAGCGCCGAGGCGCTCATAAAACTGGACGCCGCGGTGATTCCATTTCGCTACATACCATTTGATTAGACCGCAATTAGACTGCTCCGCTTTCTTCGCGACAGCTTTCATCAAGAGTTTGCCAACTCCCCTGCCCCGGTATTCGTCGGTGACGAAACCCTTGTTCACGCAGGACCTCTTCGGTCACGGCAAAGGCATCAGCATATTTTTCAAATCGCGCCAGCTCGCGCATCAACCGAAGCAGATCTGGGATGTCCGCTTCAATCGCTTCCCTCACCCGCATGTCAGGTACCGACCCGCCCGCTGGGCTTCAACCTTCCCAGAAGAATTTCGTCGGTCGATTGATCTCTGCCGGCAGGCTTTTGTGCACAGGGCAGTTCAGCGCAGTCTGCTCGAGGATTTCGCGATACGGTGAGTCGGACCGCAGCGGAATGTGAACCTCAGATGGCAGTCCGACGATCCTTCGCGGTCCGTCCTTCGACATCTCCTTTTTCACGGACACGGTCATTCCGCGAAGATCGACCCCGAGCTCCTCCGCTTTAATCCCCATGGTCGTGCTCATACAAGTCCCAAGTGCAGTCGCAACAAGATCGGTCGGTGAAAACGCCTCGCCTTTCCCTCTGTTGTCCGTCGGCGCGTCCGTCGCGAGTTTAGAATCGGACGGGCCGTGCCTGGCCGAACAATGCAGATCTCCATCGTATCGGATCGAAACATTAACCATAGGTCACTATGCGATGCGTTTCCCATCTTGTCATGTCGAGTGAAAATACTTGTCCAGTTCGAATTGATCTCGCTCAAATGACGAAGCACGAATGACGAATGACGAGTGAATGACAAAATCGGACGCTCGAAACGCCTATGGTCATTTTGATGTATTTTTTTTGGTAGTGATGCCGCTACGAGGCTGCAGCGAGTCGCCGTGCGCTTCCCTATTCGAGCTTCGACATTCCTTCGTCATTCGTCATTCAGATTTCGTCATTCTCTTCATTCGTGCTTCGTCATTCTCTTCGTTCCTCATTGTGAGGTAATCGGTGTCTCCTGAATTTTCTCGGCGTGTCGCGCGAACTCATCGTGAAACACGCGGGTCAGATCAGGATCGTGCAAGATGATCAGGTCGGAATCGTGCTGCTTATGCTCGTCGTTTTGCCAACCCTCGTTCCACCAACAAAAACCGATCACGGCCGGCCATCGATTTGAGAATAATTCTTCGAGCGCAGCTTCGGCCCAGCGCGCGGCATTGACCCGGTGGTTGCGCAGATCAGACCCGAACTCCGCGATGATGATCGGCTTCTCTGGTGCCAGCTTCGTTAGGCGCGGATAAGCTTCGCGCAGTTCATTTTTAAAGGTCTCTATTGCCTCGCGCGCGGTCGGCGTGGTTGGCCCGTAAGCACTGAGCGCCAGCCAATCACAATAATTTTTTCCGGGAAAGTAATTCTCGAACCGGTTCCATTTCGCTTCTGGTTCATCGTACCAGTTCACGTGCCAGACCCATTGCAGATTGTCCGCACCATCGGCCCGCATGAGGTCGATAATATGGCGGTAGGCGGCGATGTAACGCGCAGGCCCCCCGCGCGCGCCGCCGTTCCATGTTCCATTCCAGCTAAACCAACGTCCGTTCGGTTCTGTTCCCCACTCTATTAGGATCGGCGACGCGAAATCTCTGGCGTCACGGGCCCAACTATGAAGCTCCGCATCGAAATTTCCGGCCACGATTTTCTGCAGTGAAAAAGTCTTTTCCGAATGTTTTTGATCGACGTCCGAGCGGAGCATCAATCGAATGTAGGGCGTCTTTCCAAGATCTCGGATCCAGTGACAGGTGGCTCTGGGAAAGCTTCGCGATTCGAACCAGTTGTCGGAAAAGTAGATCCAAGCTGCCTTCTTGCCCACGGCCTCCTCATATCGGGCCACATCCTCCGCGGTAACGTCGTGCTCGCTCGGATCGTGAACATCTGTTCCAACCCCGCCCCAATAGCAGCCGTGATAAAGTTTTCCGTCGGGTGGCGGAGCGATGTGCAAGGACTGGGCCTGCAGTTGTGCGAAACACAGCAGCGGTAAAAAAGATCGACCCAGGGTGTGCTTCACGTCTCTGTACGAAAATAATGCGGCGGTCATAGACCGCCGCTACAAAAAAGAAGGCGCCGCCCGCGCGGCGCCTTCCAACTTAGCGAATTCCTGCCCAGGTTAGGTTTCCTTAGCAGCATCGCGCAGGCCTTTGATACGATCGTGAGCGCTTTTCACCTCAGCGTACTCACGCGAGACAATATCATCCAAGGGCGCGGGCAAATCGGCCTTTAGTGCATCTTCATATTCCTTCACGGCCGAGTCTTCGCCGCGCTCGCATTCCGCCAGGATCGCGTGGTCATCTCCGCTGGTGACAGCGGATTTCAGATCGATCCAGGCCCGATGCATGGCGCCGGCCGTGCTGCTGCTCTCTTCGGGTTCAGTTTCACCCAGATTCATCGCCTGGCTCTGCAGCTCAGTCGCGAATCTTGCCCGCTGTTGCGAGAACTCGTTAAAGAGAGACTTGAGATATGAATCTTTGACTGCTTCCGCGGCTTGTTTGAAGCCTTCCTCACCGTCTTTGAGTGTTTCGATTAAGCTGTTAATTGTCGAAATGATTTCCTTTTGTTGTGCCATATAGATTATTTCGCATGGCGAATGGAATCCGCGCCCCCAATAATTTTTGTCGTCGGTTGCGGCAACTTTGTTTCGGACTAGCCTGAAGAATGCACAAAAATGTTATCGGAAAGGATTTGACCAAGGAAGCACCGCGGAGTCCACGGATCCGGGTTGGGGGTTATGCGATCCTGGGTCGCACGATCGACAAATGCCGCGCGCTTGTAGCGGGTGATATCTGGGAATATCATTTTGATTGTCCGCTCGATAACATGCTCTTCGGCTTCAAAGGGGTAAAAGGCGACGACTTCAAAGCGCAGATCGAGAACGGCGCCAGTGATCAGCAGATGGCAGAATGGCTCGATCAAAGTGGCCAACCAAAGACCCTGGATGAAATCAAACGTTGGAGCGACGAGGTAGAAGCGACCCGGCCATACGATGATCCGGAGCGTCGTGACTGGTTTGTGGAACAGACAAAGCCACTCGGACTCGATCCGGCAAAGACGACTTTGTTCGATTGGCTCGAAGCCGACGATAAAGCGTGCCACGCCCAGCCGGCGTAGGACGAGAATCGCAAAATGCGCCGTCCAACTCGCCCCGATGGTTGAGTCACGCCCCCTCAAGCCGAGCTACGGCTTGATCGGCGGAGGAAGAATGTCTTCGGTAGGGCCGACGTCGATGCCGCGGCGCAGCTTGCTGTTTCGGATACCGTAGAAGAAATAAATCACCATCCCAATCGCAAGCCAGACAAGGAACCGAATCCAAGTCAGGATTGGCAGGCTCAGCATCAATGCGAAACAAAAAAATACGCCGAGTATCGGAAAGACCGGAACGAAGGGGACGCGGAACGGGCGCGGGCGCGTCGCTTCCGTTCTCCGCAAAATGACGACGCCGATGCAGACCAGAATAAAAGCGAAGAGTGTTCCGATGTTGGTTAGGTCAGCCAGCGATCCGATGTCGCTCAACATCGCCACTCCGCCGACGGCGATACCTGTCCAGATGGTTGTGATGTAAGGCGTGCGAAAACGCGAATGGATGCGCGCAAAGTATGGCGGAAGCAATCCGTCGCGCGCCATTGCCATGAAAATGCGCGGTTGCCCGAGTTGGAAAACCAGCAGCACTGAAGTCATTCCCGCTAATGCGCCGGCGCTGACGAGCGCCTGCGCCCACGGCTTTCCGCCAAAAGCGGTCGCGACCGCGGCCGAATCTCCGAGATAGATAGTGTATTTTTTCATGCCCGTAAGCACCGCGGACATGAGCACGTAAAGAAGCGTGCAGATAATCAGGCTTGCGATCATGCCGATGGGCAAATCGCGCTGCGGATTTTTTGTTTCTTCCGCAGTCGTCGAAACGGCATCGAATCCGATGAAGGCAAAAAAAACGATGGCTGCGCCACTCATTACTCCGCCAAATCCGCTCGGCATGAAGGGATGCCAGTTGGTCGGGTTAACCAGAAATGCGCCGAAGGAAATGACAAATATGACCACAGCCACCTTGGTGACGACAATCCAGGTATTCGTCTTGGCGCTCTCACGAATTCCGTAGACGAGCAACACCGTTACGGCCGCGACGATCAGGAACGCCGGAAGATTCAACGCGATCGGATGGCCGGCGATCACCGGCAACGTGGTTGAGGAAAAATCCTGCAGCGGCTCCCCACCCTTCGCCACCACGTCGGCGGCGGTGCGGTGATCCGTCACAGCCCAGAGTGGAAATTTCAGCCCAAACAAACTGCCGCATAGCTTCACGAAATATCCCGACCAACCAACCGCCACTGCCATGTTGCCCACGGCATATTCGAGGATCAAATCCCATCCGATTATCCACGCGACAATCTCACCCAGCGTCGCGTAGGAATATGTGTAAGCCGAACCCGACACCGGAATCATGGACGCGAGCTCGGCATAACAAAGCGCCGCGAATCCGCACGCAATCGCCGCGACGACAAACGAAAAGACCACCGCTGGTCCGGCGCCAGGACGGCCGAGCACGATCGGGGCATGCGAAATCCATGATTGAATGAAGTTGAGCACCGGCGTCGTCAATTGCGATGCCGCGGTGGTGACGCGCTCTCCGGCCGCGGCCGTGCCGGTCAGGGCAAAAATTCCCGAACCGATGATCGCGCCGATGCCGAGACAGGTGAGATCTAACGCGGTAAGCGAGCGCTTCAGTTGGCGCTCAGGCACGGCCGCTTCCGCCATTAAATGATCCGGGCTTTTGGTTCTAAAGAGATTTAACGCCACGTTATGTCACCAGTCAGCCATTCGAATCACGCGCCGTCGCTGGACGCAGGCGAATCGTCGCATTCCGCAATCGCCATGGTCAATCCAAAGTTTCCGATCTTCGCTGTAGCCGGCCCGCCCTGCTTGCCACGCCATAGCGGTGCAAAGGCGGGTCGCGGTGAAATATCTTCATCACGGTGACAGAGTGCCGTGACTACAGCTGTGGCGCGGCTTTAGCTCCTAAGACCAACATGTTCGATTTCAGCGCGGCCAATTTGATCGGGGGATTCCTCTTCGGCTCGATTGGATTTGTCGCGTTTGTTTACGGCAAACGCATGCATCTCTGGAAAATGATGCTGGCGGGCCTCGCGCTGATGATTTTTCCCTACTTCGTCGAGAACATGCCTGCTTTGTATGGAATCGGCGGCGCCGGTACGATCGCGCTTTTTTTCCTGCGCGATTAGCGACCAGCGTCTCGCTCTTCCCAATAAAAATGCGGAGTGCGCCGTGACGAACTCCGCATTATGACAAACTATTTTTGGCTATCGCGCGAACGCCATCCCCTTTTCGGTGTCGGCGATGGCTTGATTAACATTGTTGATGGCGCGCGCCCGCCAGCCACCTTTGTTATGCTCGGCGGCCTGGAGTTCAGCCCGCGCCGCGCGCAGATGCTCAAGAGCCCGCCTCATGTGGGGCTGATCGGCCCGTGCTGAATTCAGACCCATGGCTACAACTGCGGCAATAATCACGAAACTAACTTTGAATGTGTGCATGGTCACTCGTCTAATGACTTCACAGGGCGAGGTCAAGCTGCCGCCGCTTACGCATGGACGAGCGCGCTGCGACTTCCTAAACTCGTCACATGTCCGACGAGCCAGCGAAATTCATCCTCGGAGATACCGCGATCTCGGCTGTGACCCAACATCCTGATGGAAAACGCAGATTGTTCGGGGGAAAAAGGCGGGCGCGAACGCCCCTGACGCATTGCGAAAATTGCGGCGCACCATTGGCCGGGCGGTATTGCGCGCAATGCGGACAAGCGGCGATCGATTACCGCCGCTCCTTCCGCCATGTCATTGTCGATGTTCTCGATTCGTTTTTGAACTGGGACTCGAAGTTCTTCGCCACTATCGGCTGGCTGATTGTTCGTCCGTGGCATTTGACCAACGAATTCCTCGCCGGCCGCCGCGTGCGTTATCTGCATCCGCTCCGGCTATATCTACTGGCCAGCATCTTGTTTTTCTTCGCTGTGACTCACTGGGCAAAATCAATCCACCTCGATCCTGATAAATTATCGTCCCAGGATCGCGCTGAAATCGCAACGGAATTGAAAAACGACGAAGATTTGCCGCCAGCCGCGCGCGCCAAAATCCAAAAGGCTTTAAAACTCGAGAGCCCGCCGCCTGAACCGGGCAAAACTGAAGAGGTAGTGAAAGAAAAGCCTCCGTCCCCAGCGCCTCAGGACAAAACCGAGGTGCCAAATAAACAAGATGAAACAAAGCAGGGCGATTTCGGACCGTTGCAACTTGGCCCTGAAAAACCGTCGACTCCCTTTGAGACATGGATAGAAGCCCAAGCCAAGGAAAAGATCGGAGAACATGGTAGCAAGGCGCAGCTGTTTCTTATGACCGTTATCAGCAATTTGCCTTACATGATGCTGTGTTGCATCCCACTCTTTGCCTTCGTCCTTAAGATTTTGTATATCCGGCGCGGCGTTTTCTATATCGATCATCTCATTTACGCGCTCCACATTCATACCTTCGCTTACGTCGGGATCATTTTGATTGGACTCATCACCATGGGTTTGAACCGCACTGCTCCCGGTCCGGTCGCCGGCTCGATCATTGGACTTCTGTGGTTCGCGTTCGCCGTCCAAATCTTCCTGTCGATCCGCCGCGTTTATCGTCAGGGCTGGTTTTTCAGCATCTTCAAGTTCTTTGTCGGCGGCTTTGTTTACCTAATCGTGTTGTGCACGGGCTTAGTCGCCACCTTCCTCGCCACGCTGAAATGGTCGTGACTATCCGATCGCACGAACCACGCCGCCATCGGCGCGGACAGCCGCGCCGTTGATCGCAGCGGCTAACGGGCTGCAAACAAATGCAACCACATTGGCTATTTCGTCCGGCTCAATAAATCGCTTCAGGATCGAAGTGGGACGAGCGCTCTTAAAGAATTCTTTCTCGAAGTCTGCCGCGCTCACCTTCTGCTGTGCCGCGAGGTCGGAAACAAATTCAGTGACTCCTTCCGAAGCCGTGGGGCCGGGTAAAACCGAGTTCACGGTTACATTCGTGCCCTGGCATGTTTCAGCCAGCCCGCGCGCGATGGCTAACTGCGCCGTCTTGGTCATACCGTAGTGGATCATCTCCGCCGGGATTTGCAGGCCCGATTCACTGGAAATGAAAACGATCCGGCCCCAGTTGCGCTCCTTCATCAGCGGCAAGTAAGCCCGGCTCAACCGCACACCGGACATCACGTTCACGGCAAAGAATCTTTCCCAATCGGTATCGCTGATTTGCTCGAACGGTTTCGGCTCAAAAATGCCCACGTTGTTTATCAGAATGTCGACGCGCGGCAATTGTCTCACGACCTCGGCACAACCTTGGGCGTCGCCGAGATCAGCGGCGATTCCCCGAACATCCACGTTGCGCGCATCTTTTTTAATCTGGGCGAGCGCAACGCGAACTCGTTCTTCGGTGCGACCGTTAATTACAACGTCCGCGCTTTCATGGGCCATTCGATTCGCAATCGCCAGGCCAATACCTGCGGTCGAGCCGCTCACGAACGCTACCTTGCCGCTTAGCTGTAAATCCATGATTTACCTTAACCGGCGAGAATCTTCCTCGCTTTGTCAAGCGCTTGATCGATTTTCGTCGCGTCAATGCCGCCACCTTGCGCCGATTCGGGGCGGCCGCCACCCTTGCCGCCGACGACCGCCGCCGTTTCCTGCACCAACTTGTTCGCCTGAAATTTCGCGGTCATTTCTTTTGGGACTGACGCGATCAGCGCTACCCGTCCATCAATCGCTCCGGCCAGAAAGATTGGTCCCTTAAAATTCGTTTTGAGCACATCCATGACCGCGCCAAGCAACTTGCCATCACTATTTGGAACTTCCGCCACGCAAAATTCTTGTCCGGCACACGCGGCGGCAATCTCTTTTGCAATCATCGCGGCGCGACTTTGCATTTCGGCTTCCGCCGCCTTGGTATTTTGCTTCTCCCAATCGCGAACTTCAGTGTCGAGTTTCTCTAGATACGCCGCGCGCGCATCAATTTGCCTTAGCATCGCAGCGGTCTGCGCGCTGTTCGTGAATGCTGGTAAGGATGCGATGTCCGATTTCTTCCGCGCAAGAGTTTCAAACTTTTCGTGTTGCCTGGCGGCTTCCTGCCGCGCCCAATCGCGAGCGGCATCGCCCGCAACCGCTTCGATTCGTCGAATGCCCGCGGCAATCGCTTCCTCCCTCACGATGCGAAATGATCCGATGTCGCCGGTCGCCCGGACATGGGTGCCTCCGCAAAGCTCCATAGAATAGCCGTTCAGCGCTTTCGGCTCCCCGCCAATCTGTACGACGCGAACCGAATCACCGTACTTCTCGCCAAAAAATTGCTGGATGTCGGCGCGCTTTTTGGCTTCCGAGTACGGAATCTCCGTCCAGGACACCGGGGCATTCTCCGCGACTTTCTCATTCACCAACTTCTCGACATCACGCTTCTGCTGCGGCGTTAGGGCCGAGCTTGAAAAATCGAATGTCAGCTTGTCCGGTCCGACATAACTTCCCTTCTGCGCGGCATCGCGCGAAATGAGTTCGTGCAACGCCCAATGTAGAACATGGGTGACGGTGTGATGTCGCTGAATTGCATTTCGTCGCTCTAAATCTACAGCTACACGCACTGCTTCGCCCGGTTCAGGGGGGCGTCCTTCGCGAACGGTTGCGCGGTGAATGATAACGTCGCCGCGTTTTTGCGTGTCGTTTATGCGGAGCTGACCCACCTCGGTGCGATCATGCCCCGGTACATGCAATAATCCCCGATCACCGACTTGTCCGCCCATTTCGGCGTAACACGATGTTCGATCGAGAATTACGTTGAGCTCTTGGGGTTTTGTTCCCGGCAGAACATTTTCCACAACCGCCTCCGTCTCAAAAAATTCATAACCAAGAAATTGCGTTGGCTTAACCTTCAGTTTTTCATCCGCAACCGCGATCGTTTCTTTTTTCTGAGCGCTACGCGCGCGGGTGCGTTGTTCCTCCATCAACTTCTCGAACCCCGCGATATCGACTGTCAGACCGCGCTCGCGCGCCATCAATTCCGTCAGGTCGAGAGGGAAGCCATAGGTATCGTAGAGTTCAAACGCGGCATCTCCCGAAAACCGCGGAATTGGAATCTGAAGGCGCTCAAACTGCAATCGCCAGTCACCTTCGAGATTTATCTCGGTATATCCAGCTTCTCTATCCCCGCCGCCCTGGCCAAAATTTTTGAAATTCACCTGATAGTACGTTCCCTCATCCCCTTTTGCCTGCATAACAGCCCAG
>WNGI01006435.1_pt1 | contig 10670 bp, 7 predicted proteins | sample 5400621 | NCBI WGS metagenome assembly WNGI01 (sample SAMN13153374, study PRJNA577476) | soil metagenome | isolation source: 20 cm soil or saprolite under Garry oak tree replicate 1 | place: USA:California | collected 2016-06-15 | reverse complement strand
AATGATATTTGCCGAATTCGATTTCAACGTTGCAGCGATCGGCGATTTCCAGCGTGCGTTCGACCGCGCCCGGGCAATAATCGAAACCTTGAATCATTTCGTCCGCGGACTTGAGATAGAGCTCGTCGGTCCCGAGCTTCAGCCGGTTCTCTTCGTCGACCGTCTTTCCGGTTTGCACGCAGAGCAGCACGTCGTGGGCGTGGAAGTCCGCCCGTTCACCGTAATGGCAATCGTTGGTCGCCACCACGGGAATCGAAAGCTCTTTGGCGAGTTCCACGAGTTGGGGATTGACCTTTTCCTGTTCGGCGAGCTTGTTGTCTTGAATCTCGATGTAATAGCGGTCGCCAAAAATTCTCGCATAGGTTTCCGCAGCAGCCTTGGCTTTCTCGTAGACGCCGTAGTTCAGCGCCTGGGAAACCTCGCCTTGCAAACACGCGCTCAACGCGATCAGGCCGCCGTTGAGTTCCTTGAGCAGCTCTTTGTCGATGCGCGGCTTGTAGTAAAACCCTTCCATGTAGCCGAGCGAAACCAGCTTGCAGAGGTTGCGGTAACCCACCTGGTTCATCGCCAGCAAAATCAGATGATTGTTATATTCCCGGGTACCCTTGTCCGCGCCTTTTTTCTCGAAGCGGCTGGTCGGCGCCACATAGATTTCGCAGCCGATGATCGGCTTGATGCCGTGGCTCACCGCCTCGCGATAAAACTCGACGGCGCCGAACATGTTGCCGTGATCGGTCATCGCCACGGCGGGCTGCTTGAGCGCTTTGATGCGTTCGAAGAGCTTGTCTACCTTGTTGGCGCCATCCAGCAGACTATATTCGGTATGACAGTGAAGATGAACGAAACGAGAGTGTTCCATCAGTGCTAGTTATGCCCTATCACAAACACGACGACTCGACAATTATTTCGCGGCAATTTTCGCCGACGAGTTATCCACAGGTTGCGGCCACCAACCGGCGCCGATGAAATCTTCCAGGATCGCGCCGAGAATATTTGCGAATCTGAAGCGGTGCCGTTCATCCATGGCGATGCTTGTGAGCTTTTGTCCTTCGTACAGGACTAATTCTTCAGGCGTTTTGTCAACGCCCGCGCGAAAAATATGTTTCCTGTTGGGATAAGCATCCCCTGCCAAACATTCATAGGTCTGGAAAAATTGCCATTCCAGCAAGTCCAGTCCCAGCTCTTCTTTCACCTCGCGCACCAACGCCTGTTCCGGGGTTTCCCCTTCCTCCACGTGGCCACCGAAAAAATCCCAATGATTGGGGAACGGGATCGCCGGTTTATCGTCGCGCAAATAGATCAGCAACCGATTGTGTCGATCAAATAAAAGAACCTGGGCGATCTGGATCATAGGCCGATGGAGCGAATTTGCATTGCATTGGCGCAATTTCTACGCTGGCTCCCGTTCGCCGAAAAACCAGCGCCGTTTGATGCGTTAGCCGTAACATAAACCGAATTGGCCCATGGGGATCTCTGTGATTCGCTCGACCGCTTCTCGTGCCGAGCCGGTGACACAAGGTCCGACGAAATGAAGCGCGCGAAAGCCGCGCATGAACTCGAAAAAAATTTGAATCGCACGGCTGAACTCCGCGCTGCGCTCGAGAAAACGCACCATCTCGGGCGCCCCGGCGTTGCTCCCCAACTGTCAAGGGCGATGATCTCATTATCTTTTGTCGTCATACATGATTATCATCGCGCATCGAATGGAACGGTTCAACGAACCCTGAAAAGGGCTTGATGCGTCGGAGTTATTCCCACTCGATGGTGGCGGGAGGCTTGGAAGAGATATCGTAAACCACACGGTTGACGCCGCGCACTTCGTTTAAGATGCGGTTGGAGATTTTGCCGAGCAGGTCGGACGGCAGCGCCACCCAATCGGCGGTCATGCCGTCCTGGCTGTCGACCACACGCAGGGCGATGACGTTTTCGTAGCTGCGCTCGTCGCCGACGACGCCGACGGTCTTGATCGGCAGCAAAACCGCAAACGACTGCCATACCTTGTCGTAATAGCCAGCCGCTTTGACTTCATCGAGCACGATCTCGTCCGCATCGCGTAAGACCTTTAAGCGCTCATCGGTCACTTCGCCCAGAACACGGATCGCCAACCCGGGACCGGGAAACGGCTGGCGTTGAATCATTTCTTTCGGTAATCCAAGCTGTTTTCCCAATATTCTGACTTCATCCTTGAATAGCTCGCGGAGCGGCTCGATGAGCTTGAATTTCATGTCCGTCGGCAAGCCGCCGACGTTATGGTGCGACTTGATCGTCGCCGATGGCCCGAGCACCGAAACCGATTCAATCACGTCCGGATAGAGCGTTCCTTGCGCTAAATATTCGATCGAGCCGAGATGACTTGCTTCTTCCTCGAAAACCTCGATAAACTTGTTGCCGATGCGCTTGCGCTTGATCTCCGGATCCTCGACGCTGCTGAGCGCGGCGAGAAACTGCTCGGCGGCGTCGACGTAGCGAAAACTCCGGCCGAATCTTTCGACGAACAGGCTGCAAACCTGCTCGGCTTCGTTCTTGCGCAAAAGCCCGTTGTTGACGAAAACGCAGATGAGCCGCTCCTTGATCGCGCGATAAATCAAAGTCGCCGCCACTGAAGAATCGACCCCACCGCTGAGGGCGCACAAAACGCGACCGTCACCGACGTCGTGGCGGATCTTTTGAACCGCAGTTTCGATAAAATGTTCCATCGTCCAGTCGGGCCGGCAGCCGCAAACACGAAAAACAAAGTTATCTAAGATCTGCCGCCCACGCGGCGTATGGGCGACTTCCGGGTGAAACTGCACGCCGAAGTAGCGCCGGGTCGGATTGGCGAAAGCGGCGATGGGCGAATTGCCGCTGTGTGCCAGCACGCTCCAGCCTTTTGGAAACACCGTCATCTTGTCGCCGTGGCTCATCCATACGCGGGTCGGTTCGTTGCCAGAAAAACCGTGAAACAGATCGGCATTGTCGTCGACGATCAACTCCGCAGGTCCGTATTCGCGTCGATCCGCGCGGCCCGCTTCACCGCCGAAAGCTAAGTTGACGATACCCATGCCGTAGCAGATGCCGAGGAAAGGCACCGGCAACTTGAAAAGCTCGTCGCTGACTCTGGGTGCATTTTCCTGGTAGACGCTGGCCGGCCCGCCGGAAAGAATGATTCCTTCCGGATTGAGCTCTTGGATTCTTTCCAACGCCATATTGAACGGCTGGATTTCGCAGTAAACTTTGGACTCGCGAATCCGCCGCGCGATCAGTTGGGTATATTGGGAACCGAAATCGAGAACGAGGATCATTCGACTCTATAGTTCGGAGCTTCCTTGGTGATAAAGACGTCGTGCACGTGACCTTCGCGCAGCCCGGCCGCGGTGACTTGCATGAATCTCGCTTTGGTATGTAGCGACGCCATATCCCTGCAGCCGAGATAACCCATGCCAGCGCGGAGGCCGCCGATCAGCTGGTGAATATTGAAAGAGAGCGAGCCTTTGTATGGCACTTGACCTTCGATGCCTTCCGGCACCAGCTTATTGGAATCTTTCACGTCCGCTTGGCCGTAGCGGTCGCGGCTCCCTTGTCCCATGGCGCCGATCGATCCCATGCCGCGATAGGCTTTGTAAGTTCGGCCTTGATAGAGAATCATTTCGCCGGGGCTTTCTTCAGTGCCGGCGAAAAGGCTGCCGATCATCACTAAATCTGCGCCCGCAGCCAGGCCTTTGGTGATGTCGCCGGAATATTTGATGCCGCCGTCGGCGATGATCGGCACATTGTGACGCGCCGCCGCCTTGGCGCAACTGCCGATGGCGGTAATCTGCGGCACGCCGACACCGGAGACGATTCGCGTCGTGCAAATGGAACCAGGACCGACGCCGACTTTCACGACGTTGACGCCTGCGTGGATCAGCGCGGTGGTGCCCTCAGCGGTGGCGACGTTGCCACCGGCCAAATCGAGATCGGGGTAGCGCCGGCGAATTTGTCCGATCACGTCGAGCACGTTTTTCGAATGCCCGTGAGCCGTATCGACAGCGATCAAATCGGCCCCCGCCCGTACTAGGCTTTCCACCCGCTCTTCCCAGTCCGCGCCGACTCCCACCGCGGCGGCGACGCGGAGCCGTCCGCGCTCATCTTTCGAGGCGTTGGGGTACTGAATCTTTTTTTCGATGTCCTTGACGGTGATCAAACCCTTAAGCTCAAATTGGTCGTCGACAACCAGAAGTTTTTCAATGCGATGTTGATGCAGCAATTCTTTCGCCTGATCGAGGTCGACGCCGGGCTTCACCGTCACCAGATTATCTTTGGTCATGACTTCCGAAACCGGACGATCATGGCGCTTCTCGAAACGCAGATCCCGGTTGGTGAGTATACCGACGAGCTTACCGTTCTTGGTGACCGGCAATCCGGAGATGCCGTACTTGTTCATGATCGCTTGGGCATCGGAGATCTTCTGCTCCGGCGCCACGGTGATGGGATCGATAATCATCCCGCTTTCGTACTTTTTTACTTTCTCGACTTCCGCCGCTTGCGACCACACCGGAAGATTGCGATGAATGATCCCGATGCCGCCTTCCTGCGCCATGGCGATTGCGGTCTTGGACTCCGTCACGGTGTCCATCGCTGCGCTCACCAGAGGTATTCTCAGCGTGATCCGCTCGGTCAAGCGGGTCGACACATCGATGTCGCGGGGCAAGACCGAGGACTCGGCCGGGATCAACAAAACATCATCGAAGGTTAAGCCCACGGGCAGGACTTCTTGTTCTAGCATCGTTCACCTCCGAGCGAAGCTAAAAAAAAACCCAGACCTCGGCCTGGGTTTTTGACGCTGCTCAATTGTTTACGAGCAAACATGAAATCTTATACCAGGAAAACTCTCGAGCGGCAAGAACGCGCGACCTTGAGGCTCTAATATCGGTGTGATAGCAACAAAGAGCGATTATGCCGCTCTACGAATACCAATGTTCCCAAGGGCATCGCTTTGAAGCGATTCAAAAAGTTTCGGACAAACCGCTTAAGCGCTGCGAAGTCTGCGCCGCCTCGGCCAAACGCGCAATCTCTCAGCCGACGCTGCTGCACAACCGCGGCGTGCACGTCTTCGACCGGGTGACCAAAGACGACGCCCTACGCGCTCGCCCATCGTCGCTCAAATCATTCAAGAAGGACAAATTCTGATGGTGATTTCCTTTTTTGCACCTTGCCGCTAGTCTGTTCCCGGAATTTTCTCGCGTCAATGCGGTAAGGAGTCTTGCTCATCGTGATGACTTCTCAGTGAATGAGTCCGATTCGACGATCTCTACCGTCCGCGATCATCTATTTTCTATCCTCCCAAGTCATTGCGGTTGTTATTCCGTATGGCCTTTGGTAGCGTACGGCGGCTTCTCATCCGGTTATGCTCGCCAAGGTTAATAGCGCGGCTCTTTGCGGCATCGATGCTCTTCGTGTCGAAGTTGAGATCGATCTCGCTTCCGGTTTACCGCAACTCGCCACAGTTGGTCTGCCCGAGGGAGCCGTCAAAGAAAGCAAAGATCGCATACGCGCCGCGATTAAAAACTGCGGTTATACCTTCCCAGCGAAACGCATTACCATCAATCTCGCTCCCGCGGACATCAAGAAGGAAGGCTCGGCTTACGATCTGCCCATGGCCATTGGCATTCTTGCCGCCGAAGGGGTCATCGACAAAAAATTATTCGACGATTATCTGTTGATCGGCGAGCTGTCGCTCGACGGCTCGGTCAAACCGGTGCGCGGCGCGCTGTCCATCGCGATGGCCGCAAAAAAAGGGAACGTCAAAGGCGTCATTCTGCCCGAACAGAATGCGCCAGAAGCGGCCGTGGTCAGGGAAGTTGAAGTGCTCGGCGTGCACGACCTGCCGCAAGTTGTGGAATTTTTGAACGGCGCGCGAGCGATTGAACCTAACGTTGTCAACCTTGACGATCTCTTCAACCAGCACTCCCAGTACAACGCCGACTTCAACGACGTCAAAGGCCAGCAGCACGTCAAGCGCGCCCTTGAAGTCGCCGCCGCCGGCGGCCATAACGTAATTCTCGTCGGCCCGCCGGGCTCTGGAAAAACGATGCTCGCCAAGCGCCTGCCGACCATTTTGCCCGACCTCACGCTCGCCGAAGCCCTGGAAACAACCAAGATCCACAGCGTCATGGGGACGCTCAATGGTCAGGCGATCATCGCCACCCGCCCCTTTCGTTCACCGCACCATACGATCTCCGACGCCGGTTTGGTTGGCGGCGGTTCCGTGCCCAAACCAGGCGAAGTTTCTCTCGCTCATAATGGCGTGCTCTTTCTCGACGAGCTACCGGAATTCAGGCGCAACGTGCTCGAAGTCATGCGCCAGCCCCTGGAAGACGGCAACATCACCGTCTCGCGCGCCATGGGATCGATCAACTACCCGGCAAATTTTATGTTGGTCGCCGCCATGAATCCTTGCGTCTGTGGCTTCCTGACCGATCCGCAGAAAGAGTGCACCTGTACGCCGCTACAGATTCAGCGCTATCGCTCGAAAGTCTCCGGCCCCCTGCTCGACCGCATCGATATTCAAATCGAGGTTCCTGGTCTTCGTTATCAAGAACTCGCCAGCAAAGAAGCGGGAGAGCCTTCGAGTCTTATTCGCGCCCGCGTGAACCAAGCGCGAAGCCTTCAATTGCAAAGATTCGACAAGAGTAAAATCCACGCCAACGCGCAGATGGGCACGAGGGAAATCAAACGCTACTGCGCGGTGAAAGAAGATACCGAAAGGCTGCTGGAAACCGCGATCAACAAACTCGGCTTGAGCGCACGGGCGTACAGCCGCGTCTTAAAAGTCGGCCGTACCATCGCCGATCTCGCGGGCGCGGAAGATATCCAAGCGGCGCACATCGCCGAGGCGATTCAGTATCGAAGTTTGGATCGGAGAATGTGAACGAGGGACTCGACCGCTATTCCATTTCACCACTGAAAGCAAAGCCAGTGCGGCGCGATGGGTCTAAGGTTATTTGACGTGGCGCGGTATTTTTGGCCGGGACGCCACGACGATCAGTTCCTTGATCAGGCACTGCGAGACGAAGATGCAAACTGAGCCCACGCTTGGTCGAGAAGTCGAAAGGCTGGCTCAGTTTGTTTAGACATCCAGGCATGGCCCCAAATCGAAAAGACCATCTGAGTCAGAAAAAGCGACGCTGAGGTCCGGCCTCAGTTCGTGCATGGGTATTCTGTTTTCTAGCGGGCGATCCCTGATTACCAGTCACGTTATTTTGATCTGCCTTCGCCCCGAGCAGGTACTCGGAGCGCCGGAAGCATTTGCCGCCCAACGCGCAAACGCCGAAAACCATGAACTCGATTTCACCATTTATGAACCTGCGCCGCGGTAGGTTGAATCGTTACATCCTGCCAGGAAAAGGCCTTTTCCATGACTGATTTGCTCCTTCTTAATTCACCAAGTTCCGAGGTCCCCGAATAATCCAAAAGAATTTCAAAATTTGTTCCAAAAAATGCCGACTGTCTGGGCTTGAGAACTAGTCGTTCTTGTCGGGTCAATGATAGAAATGATTTTATCCTCACCTGCTCATGCGGCCTTTTTATTCGAACTAGATTTTAACGTTTGTTTGAGGATCGTCATCACTCGTGCTTCTTCAGGCATTAGTATCCAAGGGGGATCGATCAGCTGCGACGGCCTCCTTCGGTTGAAAGTTCGGCCTAGAGTCCCATCGACATATGATCTTACAATCGCTGGATGGATATAGCACTTCTGACAGACCGATCGCGTGTTCCCCAGTCTTTCTGCGACGATTTCAACAGCTTTGACCACATTTCGCTTGGCCTGACTCTTTGAAGCAAAAGACCCTAACTCGGCAAGCGCGCGTGCCGCCAATATGGTCCCAGCCCAAGTGCGAAAATCCTTTGCCGTAAGATCAATCCCGGTGATCTCCCGAAGATAATCATTAACATCGCTGGAATTAACCGGGCGCGGTTCATCGTCGTCGTCAAGATATTGAAAAAGTTCCTGCCCCGGGAGTTCTTGGCAGCGTCTAACAATTTGCGCCAGCTTTCGATCGCTGACATCCAGATCGCGGAGGATGCCGCTTTTGCCGCGAAAGCGAAATCGAATTTTCGATCCTCTGATCTTAACGTGCTTAGTCCGCATCGTCGTTAAGCCGAAGGATTGGTTTTGTCGGGCATACTCATCATTACCGATTCGGATAAACGTTGTTTCCAGGAGCTTAACTATCGTCGCCATGATTTTGGCGCGTGGCAGTCCTGGCAGACCTAAATCCTTAGCCACACGCGTGCGCAAGTTAGATAGAATCCGGCCAAACAGAATCAAGCGATCATATTTTGTTTGGTCACGCACTTCGCGCCAGCGCGGATGATAACGGTATTGTTTTCGGCCCCTCGCGTCTCTTCCGGTCGCCTGTAAATGGCTGTCGGGAAAAGGACTGATCCAGACCCCTGTCCATGCCGGAGGAACCGCCAATGATTTTATTCTTTGCAATTCAATTGGGTGGCGTATGCGTCGCCCTTTCGGGCCAAAGAAATGAACGTGCTTGCCTGTTCCTCGTCGCGTGATTCCCGAAATCTGATCAGTCGTATATCGCAGTCCCGAGCTCTTAGCCGCATGAATCGATGAAGTGTTTATGCGCTTAAGATATTCGGACAGATTGCGAGTCATGAAGTCGGTCAAACAGGAACCATACGCGTAAAATCGCAGTGAAGTTGTTACTCCGTTTGGCTTGTTGCTTTGCCAATGCGCGCGTAACTATAGTTGATCAATGTTTGTTTCGGGACAGCAAGTAAATTAAGCCCACACCGATTAGCACTGAGTAAAACGGATACTTGCGTACAATCTCCCTCAGGTCTGCCGCCATCGCATTGAGGTTGTTTCCTCTCACGTAAGAACCGATTGTTTCCAATCCATCCGCCGCCGCCGAAAATGCTCCGCGAGCTTTGCTCGCGGCAGTTTCGCCCAATGCATATGTCGTTGCTTTGAGGTTGGCTGAGCTGTCGCCTATTCCGCCGTCCTCGTATTCACTGAAGCGACGGTCGACTTCCTCCTGGGCCTGATCGCGAGTCCATCCATATTTTTGTTGTATCAATCCAACCAACCGGTCCTTTTGTCCCCCTATCCACTCAAGATCATCGTCACTTAGATTACCCCACCATGATTTGAGCGCTCCTCGTAATTGTCGCCACTGCCCTGTGAATACTTCCTCATTCATTGCATCTTCTCCCTTCGGTTAGCGGACTCATGAACTAGCGTAGACCCAGATATCCGAGAATAAACAACACGACGACGATGACGCCGATGATGTAGAAAATATTGCCCATCGATTAACCTCCTGGTTTATTTCGCCCTCCGCGTGTGAGCGCCAGAGCTTCCAGATACTTGTGCAACTGAAATGCCACAAAATCTCCCGATGATTCGCCAACGATTTCAATATCCGGTTCTTTCATGTGTGTAAAAAGCATGAATGAATTACTAAAATTCCTCACATCAACGGATCGCATACCGGCTTTTGCTTACAGTCTTTGACGGGATGGTTGATCGAGATGAGAGCTTCCGTCTTTCACTCGGGGACTAGAAAGTATTTAGCCCCCTCATTGCTGAAACTGCTGGCTCGTGAAACAAAGCTCTCTTTCCGGGAGAAGCCGTCCATCCTGAAACACTAAGAAATATTCGACAAACGGAGCGCGTCTCGTGGCCGAGCAGGTTTGTTCTTACGCGAATTTCGCGATTCCTCGGTCATCATTGCTTGGCGAAGGAGCGTCTCCTCGACGAAATGGAGTCCTACAGCCTTCGCTCGAACCAATTCGTAGTGCGGTTACTTCCGGCGATCAGCTAAATCGTTTTAGCGGTAGCCTAATGTGGGAAGATGAAGATTAAGAAGTGTATGGGATATGGGACATGTATTCCGACTTCCAGGATGCTGACGCGATGAAATAATAGGACTTACCGTGGCGGCATTCTTTTTGTATGGGAATTTAAAAATGCTCCCCAGTAATATGGAGGTAAAGACGATGTTAAACGCCATTGATGTCGATAGAGTTAGGGCAAATACGGCGCGCGACGTGAATGAAGAAATCGATTCTCGAATCGATGAGAGTATTCAGTTATACCGAGTCAAAGGGGTAACTGATATTCTCCAACGACTTTATGAGCTGGAACGCGAGTGGGACATCGAACGTATGCTTGAGATGATGGCTTCATCGTTTTCACTCACGGGCCTTGCTCTTGGTAGAACGAAAAACAAAAGATGGTTCATCTTCCCGACTATCGTTCTTTCATTTCTTCTGGTGCACGCAGTGCAAGGATGGTGTCCGCCCTTATCCATCCTACGAAGACTTGGTTTTCGTACGCGTGAAGAGATCGATCGCGAGCTATACGCTCTAAAAGCAGTTCTTGTTGAGGGGCGGTCGAACTAACGTAAAAATCTCTCGTTTCGAAAGCGTTGATCCTATTCACCTGTAAACTCCTCACGTGTACACAAGGATCAAGGGGTTCGGGAGTCTTTCATGTCCGCTTCGGACCACCACGGCAATCCATCATCGAAGGACGCGCTGACAAAATTCATCCTGCTTTATGCCGCGATGTATGCGGCGTTCGGAGTTGCTTCGCCATTCCTGCCTGCCTTTTTGAGCGCCCGCGGGTTGGTGCCCGAGCAGCTCGGGCTCGCGCTCGGCGCGGGCACGGCCGTGCGATTGCTCAC
>WNGI01045311.1_pt1 | contig 10672 bp, 10 predicted proteins | sample 5400621 | NCBI WGS metagenome assembly WNGI01 (sample SAMN13153374, study PRJNA577476) | soil metagenome | isolation source: 20 cm soil or saprolite under Garry oak tree replicate 1 | place: USA:California | collected 2016-06-15 | reverse complement strand
GACAATGCAATACAACATGCCCTACTACACCTATCACGGAATGCTCTGTGCATTTGCCTCACAGAAACACTACATGAGCTTTTACCTCCTCGATGGTGAAATCGTGGAGAAAAACCGCCATTTACTTGCTGGACTCAGCGTAGGAAAGGGATGCATCCGTTTCAAAGATATCAGCAAGCTTCCTGAACCAACGATTCGCGCAATGCTCCGTGAGGCAGCGATGACCAATGAAGCTCATACAAATGACCATTGCTACTATTCGATTACATCATTGTCCAGCCTACCGTTGCAAGCTGCACATTCGTGATGGAGGCGAAGACCTGTCGTATGCCTTTCGATCTTGCCATTGAGAATATCGCTACTTTGCTCACTCCCTTTCCCATCACCTGGGGATTCTGTGGAGGCTGGGCTATCGATCTGTTTCTAAATCGTATTACACGTTCACACAAAGATGTCGATATCGCCATTCTGCGAACTGATCAACGCCTCATCTTCGATTTCCTTCGTCAACGCGGCTGGACGCTGGAGCAAGCAGTAGAAGAAAAACTTATCCCTATCAACGAAGACGAAGTCCTCACGCCGCCAGTCCATACGATCTGGTGTCGAAATTCAGGCACTGATCCCGATTTTCTGGAAATTTTGCTCAACGAATCAGAAGGAGATCAGTTCCTATTTCGTCGAGACCGCTCGATCAGATGTGCTCTGAACCAGGCATTTGTTACCTCACCATCTGGTTTTCCAATTCTTGCACCAGAGATCACCCTGCTCTATAAGTCGAAAGCCCTGTCGCCTATTGGACGCTCGGATTTTCAACCAGTACTCCCATTATTGGATGTACCGAGGAGACAATGGTTGGCTCAGGCATTACGCAAACTCTCTCCGGGGCATGAATGGCTAAATAACATGCTCGTGCAATGATATCGAGACAGCTAATGCATGGTTTTGACGATGCCGTCCTATGAGGATGTAGTATGCTATACTCTACTCATCACTACTTGATACCCATATCTCTGCATAGGAGCCAGGCAATGGAAGCAAGGAACATTGCACAGATGATAGATCAGGTGTCTTTCATATGAACATTGACATACAGAAGGCATCTCGTGAAGAAAAATACCTGCTCCGTAATTTGATGGAATTATGCCAACACGACTACAGTGAGTTTAACCCAGAGGATGTAAATGAGTGTGGGCTTTTTGGCTATACCTACCTTGATCATTACTGGACTGAACCAGAACGCCATCCTTTCATTGTACGTGTGGATAGCAAAGTAGCAGGATTCGTACTTGTCCGTAGACTTGATGAAGTGCCCACCCACACTATCGCTGAATTTTTTATCCTCCGAAAATATCGGCGACGAGGAATCGGCCAGATCGTCGCTTATCATATCTTTGATTTCTTCCCAGGCAAATGGAATGTGAGGCAAGAGACAGGCAATCTTCCGGCTCAGGCTTTTTGGAAAAAGGCTATTGCTCAGTACACGAACAACACCTACCAAGAGGTAGAGACAAAGCAAGGCCCTGTACAAGAGTTTTATACGCCAGATTCTGAGGGACATCGTTTAACACACTAAGGTAGAATAACGCAAAGACTCACACGTTTCTATCCGACACGTCCAAATAGGAGAGTATGTAGTGACACCACACATCGGGTTTCCAGCTCGAATAGTAGCGTCAAGAAAAAACTATCACTCTCAAAAACAATGGTTGGGCTAAAAAATAGCGCGCAAAATGAGCGCTATGTGAGCGGTATTTTCGGCAATTAGTAGAAATTGTTATGTAATTAATCGATATGACAACCTTTCAAACACTCTTCGATATAAAAGACTTCACAGCCGTCATTACCGGTGGCAGCGGCCAGCTTGGTAGGGCTATGGCTCAATGCCTTGCCGAACAAGGCGTTAAGGTGGCTATCCTCAGCCTGCATGCTGAGACATCCGAGAAAGTTGCAGAGAGGATCAAAGCAGAAGGTGGGCAGGCAATTGGAATTGCCTGCGATGTCCTTGATCGCGCCGCCCTTGAGCGCACACGAGAGTTAGTTACAAGCATCTATGGTCCCATTGATATCCTGATTAACGCCGCAGGCGGCAACCACCCCAAGGCAACTACCTCAAAAGAAGTTCCCTTTTTTGATCTAGATGTACAGGCAGTAGGCGATGTATTTAGCACGAATTTTACAGGAACGTTTCAGAGTTGCCAGGTCTTTGGACGCGACATGGCAGAGCAAGGCCAGGGCTGCATCGTCAACGTTACCTCTATGAGTGCCCTAAGACCACTGACTCGTATTCCGGCTTACAGCGCGGCGAAAGCAGCGGTTGCCAACTTCACTCAGTGGTTAGCAGTATACATGGCACAAGAATATAGTCCACTAATTCGCGTGAACGCTATCGCGCCCGGATTCTTCTTGACAGAACAAAATCGCTACCTACTCACCGACAAAGAAAGCGGGACTTTGACATCACGCGGGCAGTCTATTCTAAGCCACACACCAATGAACCGCTTGGGTACGCCAGAAGACCTGCTTGGGACACTCTTATGGCTGGTAAGTCCAGCTTCGGCTTTTGTTACAGGAACGGTCATCCCTGTTGATGGCGGCTTTTCAGCTTTTAGTGGCGTATAGAAACCAGGGTCATCATGAAACGGAATCGAGCAATGTCACAAACTCACGTTGAGCGGTGTCTTATAGATGTCATGCATGGTATTAGGAAACACTTGACTGAAGAACATTTTTGACCTGGTGAAAGAAAAGTATGGGTATGTCGTCGGAAACAAGAAACAGGCCCCTCGTCAACCCAACTGGCGAAGAGGCGTTCGAAGCAGTATTTACACGCTATTATCCCCTGGTCTACCGGCTTGCCTATCGCTGTACAGGGCAGCGCGACGAGGCGGATGATATCGCTCAAGAGGTGTTCTTGCGTTTCTACAATACACCACCTCATGCCACAAGCGAAGTAGAAAGGCAGGCCTGGCTCTGCCGCGTCACCACGAATCTGGGTTTGAACGCTCTGCGCTCCCGGCAGCGCCGCATCTATCACGAAGAGAAAGCCAGTGATAGTGTACAGCAGCCTGCATCGGAAGACGCAACACAGCTCAATCCTGAGCAGCGTCTAATCGCTCATGAGCAAGCAGCTTTCATACGATCCGTTCTTGCCGAGCTTCCCGAACGGCAACAAACATACATCTTACTTCGCAGTATTGGTTTGAGTTACGCAGAAATAGCACAGGCAACAGGCGTCGCACCGGCCTCTGTCGGCTCATTACTGGCACGCGCTGAACGCGAATTTCGTAGGAGATATCATGAACGAGCTACAGCCACAACAGAATAATAATTCATGTCTGGATAGAGGTCTACTGGTCAGCCTACGCGATGGAGAACTAACTTCTGAGGAGACAGAGAAGGCACTGGCTCATCTCGCCTTGTGCCCCGACTGTGCAGCCGATGCACGCGGAGTGTACACTGCCAGCCTCGAAGTGTACAATTTACTCACCGTATTGGAACCGTCCCTGCATGAGATACCGGAAACGAAGCTTGCGCTCTCAGCTGTTCAGGCCAGACTCGACGTACAAAACCGGGGCGAGGAAAGCCACGCGACAGTACCATCTTCGGCTCAGAGCAAAATTCGTTTCTTTCAGGTAAGGAAGCCACAACATCCTGGCCGCTGGTGGATTGCTGTCGTCGCCGCGGCCCTGATCGCCCTGATAGTGCTACCAAATGCGGGCGCACTGGCTAACCAGTTCCTTGCGCTTTTCAGCGTCCAGCAGTTCCAACCCGTCTCTATCGATCCACAGACCTTCCGCAACGGTATTGGCGAGGACCTGCAAAGCTTCGGAGATGTGAACATCAACTCTGGTAACCTTGACGGCATACAGAATCCAACACAGGCGCAGGTAGAACAGTACCTGAATTTCAAGCTCTTGCTACCCGGCCAGAACATTCACCTTTAATGCGGCCAAAGCACGAGCCTATCTAGCACAAACCGGGCAGAGCAGCGTCTCTATACCATCGCAACTTAATGGGGCGACCTTCACGATCACACTCTCCCCAGGCGTCATCATCAACTATGGCAACAAGTGCCAGGGGCAGGATCAATGTAGCGGCGGCAAGCAGTTCTACGTTGGCGAAATTCCCAGCCCAGTAATCCAGGCAACAGGAAAGGCTTCCTTAAAGGATCTGCGCGATTTCGCGCTCTCCTTGCCCAAATTGTCGTCAGGGGCGCGTCTCCTGCTCCAGGATGTCAATCTCAATAACGGCGTGGTGCCTCTACCCATTCCGCCGCAAATTCAGGCGCAACAGGTGACGACACATGGGACGCAGGGAGTGCTGATGACAGACTCCTCCCTATCGTTGGGCGTAATAGTCTGGCAAACGCATGGTATCATCTATGGAATTGGGGGCGCTATTAACGACTTCACCTTATAATGATGGTTAATTTGTTCATTGGGATGTCGGAACATCCAACCAACGCCGATAAATCGGCACCAATGCGCATCAACCTAAGAAAAGCCCATCGACATCCGTAGGGGCGAGAGTGGATGATGTGGGGTTGGGTGGGCCTTTATGGTCGCCCGTGGATGGGGGTACCGCCTATGCAGCGATGAGCCGACGCCTTCAGGCGACCCACCGCGGGCGACCATAAAGGTCCACCACCCGTCCACTCAACCGCCCTCGCCCCTACGGAATCCTCGATTGAGCCTTAGGTTGATGCCCATTGGTGCCGATTTATCGCCCCTCTTTGGATGTTCCGACATCCCAATTAACAAGTTAACCATCATTATAAGGTGAAGTCGTTCATGACGTATACGAATAAAGAGCCTGCAATCGAAGTAGAGGGTTTAAGGAAGGTCTACCGCAGTCTGGTGGCAGTAGACGATGTCAGCTTCGTCATGTCACGCGGCGAAGCCTTTGGCTTTTTGGGGCCGAACGGCGCTGGTAAAAGTACCGTCGTAAAGATTCTCACAGGTCTGGTTGCACCGACGAGGGGCACGATACGCATTCTCGGCCAGCCGATCAACAATCGCGAAATGCGGCGGCGTATTGGCTACTTACCAGAACTCCCCACATTCCATAAATGGTTACGTGCCGGAGATTTTCTGGCGTTTCACGGTCATCTCTACGGTATGCGCGGTATGGAACTGGAAAAGCGCTCTCGCGAAGTTCTGGAACTGGTAGGCCTGGCCGGGCGAGATAACCAGAAGCTTGGAACGTTCTCAAAAGGTATGATGCAGCGTATAGGACTGGCGCAAGCCATCCTCAATCGACCCGACCTGGTGCTGCTCGACGAGCTTGTATCCGGGCTTGACCCGGTTGGTCAGCGCGACATGCGCGAACTCCTGCGGGAATTGAAGTCCGAGGGTATGAGTATCTTCCTCAATTCACATCAGCTTGCCGATGTGGAGGCGCTCTGCGACCGCGTAGCCATTATCAACGAGGGACACATCCTGAAAGTCGGTGCTCCTCAATCGCTGTTCGATGAATCACCGGTCTTCGCAGTTCGAACCAGCCCTGTGACCAAAGAACTGCTCCACCGGCTCGGTTCCATTGCGCTCTCAGTGAGGCAGGATGCAGATGATCCGTGCCTGCTCTATGTTGAAGTACAGAAAGATGAGCAAGCAGCTGAAATCGCCGAGATCGTTCATGCCTGCGGTGCACTCCTATACGGTTTAACGCCACATCATCGCTCGCTGGAACAACTCTTTTTACGCACTATCGATGCTTCGCGCCACCGTGCTCCTGCTGCGTCCAGCCAATCATAAATGTATCGGAGAGGTCTGAAATGGGATTATTATACATCACGCGCTTTACTCTACTGGAAGCTATTCGCCGTCGCCTCTTTCTGGCAGTCATAATCTTAAGCATCTTAATCATAACCGCATTCTCGATCCTGCTCAGTATCGTCATTACTAATTCACAGGGCGATAACAATAATGGCAACAACGCCCAGTTACAATTACTCGGTGCAGGCGTAATCATCACCTTGCTGGCGATATGGATGGTCTACCTGCTCAGTAGCACACTGACTATCGTTTTCACCGCTAACATGATCTCCGGTGAAGTCGATGCAGGTACTTTTGCCGTAATTGTACCCAAGCCACTGGCCCGCATCGAAATCGTCATAGGGAAATGGTTAGGTTACGCGCTTATCGTGTGTTCTTACACAGCGCTTATGTTCCTATCCTTTCTAGTGGTGATCTACCGGCAAACCGGCTACTGGCCTACAGACGCACTTTACGCGCTGGGTATGCTCGAACTGGGTATGCTGGCGCTGTTGGGGATTACCACACTGGGAAGCTCGCTCGTGCCCACTATTGTAAACGGAGCAATTGCATTGATGCTTTTCATTGGCGCGCCCATCGCCAGCATAGTCCAGTATATCGTGAAATTCCTCAATCCTTCTGCCTTGCATACTGTGCAAAATATCACCACCGTCATTAATCTGATTATTCCAACCGATGCCCTCTGGCACGGCGCCACGTTCTACCTGCTACCTCCCGCTGTAGACTTTGCCTTAATGGGTCTACCTCAGGACTTTAACTCGCCCTTTACTGCCGGACAGTCAGTGGCGCCAGCCCTCATCTTGTGGGCGGCTCTTTATTGTATCGCACTACCTGCTCTTGCCGCGTTGCGTTTCCAACATCGCGACCTGTGAGGACACCGATTCATTTGCACAATTTAAAGAGCTCAGACGTGGGAAGACCTGCTTTCAGTTAACGACAGCTGGATGAGCGACTACAATATTCAGCGGCACATGGCATGTGAAATGACGGAAAGATGATGCACGTGAGATGTGAGTTGTCTGAGGATAGATTAGCATTTCTGTTTTTGGAGAGTCAAGGTAGACAGGAGAGCAGCATTTGACATCCTCATGCTACACTATAAAAAAGCGTATTTTGTACAATGCATCTGTAAACAGGTCAGAAATTTGGTCAATGTACTGATTGTGGCTTCGCGAAAATGCCCTCGGAGTGTATTATGGTTCTCGGAAAAGGCTCAACAACAGAAACCTTGACGATTGAGGATGTGAAGCAACTCATCGCGCAGGCCTGCGACCCACTGCCAATTGACGGAAAGCGCGTCCTCGTCATCATCCCCGATGGAACGCGCACTGCGCCAATCCCACTCTTTTTCAGACTGCTCTACGAGCAACTGGGAAGACGCGTAGCACAACTGGATTACTTGATAGCTCTCGGAACCCATCCACCGATGTCTGAAGAAGCAATTGATCGACTCGTTGGCGTACCGGCACACGAAAGAGCAGAGCATTACCCGAACGTTCACATATTCAATCACCATTGGGCACAGCCAGAAATGCTCAAAACCATTGGCGTGATATCTCGACAAGAGGCAGAACGCCTCACCAACGGGCTTCTGATTGACGAAGTGCCTGTTACACTCAATCGGCTTATCTCCGAGTATGATCAGTTGATCATTTGTGGGCCTGTATTTCCTCACGAGGTAGCCGGTTTCTCCGGTGGGGCTAAGTATCTCTTCCCCGGTATTGCAGGGCAAGAGATCATCAATTTTACACACTGGCTAGGTGCGCTCGTCACTAGCATGCGCACTATCGGCATCAAAGACACACCGGTTCGGCACATTATTCATCGCGCAGCAGAGTTTGTAGAATGTCCCATACTTTGCTTTGCGCTGGTACTCAAGGAGCAGGACCTGCATGGTCTCTACATTGGACATTACGTGGATGCCTGGAACCAGGCAGCTAATCTCTCAGCAAAAATCAACATCATTACAGTGCAACAACCTTTCAAGCGTGTCCTCTCGATGCCTTCAACCATGTATGATGACTTGTGGACGGCCGCAAAAGCAATGTACAAAACCGAACCAGCTATTGCTGACGGAGGAGAGGTTATTATTTACGCGCCGCATATCACCGAGATTTCTTACACGCATGGGAAACTAATCGACCAGGTAGGCTATCACGTACGAGATTATTTTCTCAAACAGTGGGATCGCTTCAAGGATGTGCCTGGTAGCATTCTTGCCCACAGTACTCACGTCAAGGGGACAGGCACATTTGAGTCAGCCAGTGGTATTGAAAGACCTCGCATCCAGGTAACCCTTGCAACCGGCATCCCTGAAGAACGCTGCCATCGAGTCAACCTGGGCTACGCTGATTACAAGAAGATCGATCCTCAGGAGTGGAAAGGGCGTGAACAAGAAGGACTATTGCTTGTTCCACATGCTGGCGAGATACTCTATCGCGCCCACCAGGAGACTGTTGCTTTATGACCATTAAAAACGAGACACACAACTCCCCAGCGCTCCAACAACTGATCAAAGAAGATGCAGTTGGCCAATTGCGGCGTCGCGATGGACTTATGGCTATGTTAGGCAGTGAAGATGGCGCGCGCGCAGTGAAGATGGCGCGCGCAAACTTGATTGGGTCGAGGGTGTGGCTCGTTTGCTAGAGGATGATACAAAATTAGAGAAGCTTGAAGCAGAAGCACGGGAAATATGGGAGCGTGGCATACGGCACATCATCTGGGCGGGCATGGGTGGCTCCGTCATCACAGTGCGACTCCTGGCCGATCTCGGCTTTTGTAGTAGTCACAATGGAGAACGCATCGCTATCTATCCTTTGGACAGCACCGATCCGGCTGCTCTCAATGAGATTGTGCGCAATATTGCCTGGGCAAAAGATATCATACTACCAACCGGACAGGCATTCCCTGACCAACCAGGGCGACGCAAGCATCCCCACCCCTCGTCCACACCACTCCCGCCTCTACGCGAACTTCTAAGTGACGTGATGATGATTGGCGTCTCGATGGGTATGACGTCTGAGGAGCCTATCACACACCTTACATGGTTCACTTCATTGCTAGAACAGGCGCAGTTACAACCCAATGAGCACCTGCTGGTGATGACACTTCCTGGTTCCTATCTTGATCTTTTTGCGCGCGAGCACCTGGCGCCCAGCATTCCACTACAATTAGACAGTGGAACGGGTACTGGCGGTCGTATGAGTGCTCCAACAACACGTGTATTTCTACTACCCGCTGCACTACTGCTTACTCGCTTATCCGACAAGCCTGATCAGTTGCGAGCGATGCTGCGCCAGGCCTGGGAAATATACAACCTGTCTTTAGCAGCTACACTGCCTGCAGATCACCCTTTTGTACAACTGGCTGCCGCTCTCAGTGACGCGAGTATAGATGGAGCATGTCGTATATTGTTAAAGCTGCCCGAGCAATGGCAGGCTCTTGTGCCATGGATAGAGCAACTGATGGAAGAAAGCCTTGGGAAAGGCGGTAAAGGAGTGATTGTCTTTGAAGATCAATCACTAGATGAACATGCTCCCGCGTATCGCACAAGCGGTACATTAAAAGTTCGGATCGTAACAGACTCCACAGAACTACTTGGGAGTGCAGAGGGCGCTAGCTCTTCTATGGTATATGGGATACCCACACAAAATCCCTCATCCTCTCTCGACCCCACAGGACTGCTTGGGAGTGCAGAGGGCGCTAGCCCTTTGCCGGGGCGTGGGGTGTCCCCACAAACTCCTTTATACTCTCTCGGCGCCGCAGGCGTCGAGTCAAAGAGGACAAAAGGTGAGTTTATTCTTTTCCAACCTTCACTTGTAAATCAAGAACCTTTTGATCGTTTAGCGGCCCTGGCTGCGAGTTTTTTAGGATGGCAGTTATGTATGTCGCTCTATGGATATTTGCATCGTATTACCTTCGCTGGTCAACCCGCTGTAGAAAATTACAAGTCGCGTGCTCGTGCCTTACGAAATACAGATAACCCCTTAGCAGCCTTACTGAATTGGCAATCTACCATAAAGGATGGCCCTCTCACCTTATTTGCAACCCATGCGGCAGATACAAAGGCGCCTCTCGCTTTGGTAGTTGCACAGGCACTTCTACAAGCTGTAGCAGCCGACAACGATCAGGTTCGTCTCGGCTATCTTGATCTGACATGGAACGGTGAGCCACCAGAAAGTTTACTATCAGTCATCGATGTACATTTGCACACAATAGGCAACGAAATATTAGGGGTTCCGGTAAAGTTACGGCATGCGCCTGCAGCATATCACTCAACAGAACAGAGCGAAATGGATGGGCCCACTTATCTGGTCAGCTTGCGTTTGCTTACGCGTGATCACGAAAAAAGCATTCTCGGTATGTATGACGACAACTTTTTAAATGCTCAGGCTGTAAGCACATGGCAAGCAATGATTGAACAAAGAAGAACCTGTTTTCTCATGATAATAGATACGTTAGCAGAAGAGGCAGTCAGACCAATTAACCACTTTTTTCAGAATGTAGAAACGTATCTACGCGGTATGTTAGAAACGTGAATTGACCATGCTAGCTCGCAATGCAAATCTTATTTTGCTTCATGAAAACGAAAAATATATCTATGGCGATACCATTGCTCGCTGCTTAGATCTTCTGCAAAACTTCAACGATCCACACTTTCAAGCCATACTCGATCCTGCTAATTTTATCCAGTGTGAACAAACACCTTATCCTGATGCTTACCAGGAATTGCGTCCCTGGTTGCGATACATACATGTAAAAGATGCTCTAGTAGATGGCACAGTTGTGGCTGCGGGTGAGGGTGTGGCGCGGTGGCTTGAAATCTTACATCAATTGCAGACAGATGGCTACGATGGCTTCTTCTCGTTAGAGCCTCACCTTGCTATGTCCGGGCAATA
>WNGI01008367.1_pt1 | contig 10672 bp, 9 predicted proteins | sample 5400621 | NCBI WGS metagenome assembly WNGI01 (sample SAMN13153374, study PRJNA577476) | soil metagenome | isolation source: 20 cm soil or saprolite under Garry oak tree replicate 1 | place: USA:California | collected 2016-06-15 | reverse complement strand
AATGGCGTTATTTTCTCGCCGAGCATGCCGGCACCGAGGCGGGTCATGGCTGGGGTTATATCCGCCAGGCCAACGCCATCGACCCAAGCCGCGATCACTCCAAACCCGACCCTGAGTTTGAGCGCAAGTACGGTCTTACCCCGCGCATCGAGCACCATCAGATCATGAAGCGCGATTTTTTGAGCTACATTTTTTCCGGCAACTTGTGGCCCTACGGTCACGTCACCGCGGCGAGTATCCAGAGCATCCAGATCACGACGCCGAAGCTGCTCGATTTCGAAGAACGCGTGGTGCACGCCGAAGAGCGCAGCCATCACGACGCGATTTTACAAAAAGTTCACGACTACGTCTGGGAGCAGATCAAGATTTGGGGCGAAGCGCCGATTCGCCGACGCATAGGCGAGATCGAGAAACAGGCGCTAAACAGCCGTCCGCGCACGATCTTCGATCCGCCGCGCCGGGAGTTCCTGCGCAAATATTTTAACGTTCCGGTGGAAAACGTGCGGAAATTTTCCGCATGGAGGGAGTATCTCTATCTCAATGTCCTCGGCTTCCCGCCGGAACCGGTTTATATCGAGAACTGGCCCGCGGAAATTCCCCAGCCGAAGGCGGGGGTATAGGCTCTCTTGCGGCTTGAGAGAAATTAGCGTGCGAAGTAGCCGGAGTAGTCCTGACGGGTCTCTTCTTTTTGGCCTTTGTCGTGTCGCGCGAGCGCCCTTCGGCTTGAGGCCAAGAGAAAGTTCGTTGCGCCGGTGAAAACCGGCATCCATGGTCGTTTTAAGTTCGAGTTCAAATCCGCCTGAATTCCCGCCTTCGCGGGAGTGACGAGCTTTAGCTAAGCGCGCAATATAGGCTAGAGCGATAAAATACCTACGACAGCTTGTCCGCCCACTTCCCCAGAATTTTTTCGCGCAGCTCTTTGCTCGAGCGCGACACCTGGGGAAATGTCTCCTTCCACTCGTAGGGCCGCGTCGCGTCGATGATCGCTCGGGAGTTAAAGCCTTTTTTATCTTTATGAATAATCGGGTCCAACGGGCCGCTCCAACAGCGGCGCAGTATCTCGATATCCACAGACGGATCGGAACGCGTGCACACCGCCCACAGAACTTCGTTCAAATTGGTCGGATCGATATCATCGTCGACCACGATCGTGTAGCGGCCTAAATAGGCGGCCGCATGACATTCGGTTGCGATCAAACCTGCCTGGCGCGCGTGGCCCGGATATCGTTGCTTGATGGAGACGACCAAAAATAAATATGCGGCGCCCGCCGCCTCGTGGTACCACACACCGCGCACGTCCGGCACACCGGCGCCATCCAAATCGTCCCACACCAGCGCGGCTTTGAGCGGCGCGCGCCACTTGCGCGTGTAGCCGAGCAGGATCGGATTGTTGCGATGCATGACGTTGTGAATGTTCACGATCGGCTCCGGCCGCGACGAGCTGCCGTAATATCCGGTCCATTCACCGAATGGCCCTTCGATCTTTTCGGGACCCGGCATGCACTCGCCTTCCAAGACGATTTCCGCCGTCGCGGGAATCGGCAGGCCGGTGAATTCGCCACGGATCACGTCCACTGGCTCGCCCTGTATGCCGCCGATGAAATCGTACTCGCAAACTCCGTAAGGAACTTCGAGCGCGCCGGCAAGAAAGATCAACGGATCGTGCCCGACGGAAATCGCGACTTTGAACGGCTCCCCGCGCGCGAATGCCTTATCGCGATGAATCCGGCCGTGTCGCCCGGGCGCGATATAAAACCCGACCGTGTTCTCATCGTGAATCATGACGCGCGCGGTACCCAGATTAGTCCAGCCTTCCTCGGGATCGTGCGTAATATTGACACTGCCGGTGCCGATATACCTGCCGCCGTCGAGCTCGAACCAGCGCGGCGTCGGGAAAGATAAAATATTCACATCTTTACCGCGCTGAATATTTTCCAGCACCGGTCCGTCCAGCACCACGCGGGGTGGAATATGTTTCAAATCCTTCGATCGCCGGCGCCACTCGGAAACGAATTCCATGGAGCTGAGATTTTGCGGCATGCCGAGGCTCAATCCGAGCCGTTTAGTCGAGCCTAGCGAGTTGACGAGAACACGATAACCCTTGGGATAGCCTTTCACGGAGTCGAACAGCACTGCCGGGGAGCTGCCGCGTTCGTTGACGATATCCGCAACACCGCCAATTTCTAAGTCCCAATCCGCCCCTTCGATCGTCCGGATTTCACCGAGCTCATCGGCTTGCTTGAGCCAACTTCTTAACCCATCCTCTTGTTGCATCGTTACACCACAATTTCGGTTCCAATGGTTTCAATCGTTCCAAAGGTTCCAATGGTTATTCGAATCTGCCGGACCCGAACGACTGGAACGTATGGAACGATTGGAACTTCTGAAACAGTTATTCATAGTCCCTTCTGCACTTCCCGCAGCAACCGCAAATCTAGCACCCTGGATAATGGCGTTTCTTCCTTGAGCGCCATGCGCTCGGTTTCGCGCTTCAGCGCGTCGCGTATGCCTTTTTCATCCATGTCGCCGTCCTTGGAAAACGCCGGCAGCATCGACTTGTAAAGGTCGTCGGCCGAAGCGGCATCGACACTCCATTCCTTCGCAATAAATTGCGTCGACTCAGCGGGCCGTTGTTGAATGAACCGCAGGCTCTTGATGGTCGCGGTTAGCATTCGTTTTACCAGATCGGGACGCTCGCGAATCATTTTGTCCGACGTGCCGACTCCGGAAAGCGATTGCTCCACGTAATCACCAAAATAGGCCAAGGTACGATAGCCCATTTGCTTTGCCATGGCATTAAAAGGTGGTGACAAGACGCCCGCGTCGACGGTGCCGCCTTTCATCGCCGTCAGAATATTCGAGGTCGTACCCGTACCAAGGAAGGCCACATCGCGATCCGGTGTCAAACCATTTTTGCTGAGCAGAAAACGCGCGAGCGTATCCGTGGAAGACCCGATCGCGGTGATCCCGATGGTTTTCTTTTTGAGCTCGGCCATCGACTTGATCTCGGGTCTCGCCATCAGCCAGAACGAAGGCTTGATCGTGAGAAATCCGACAACCTTCACCGGCAAGCCGCGCGCTGCGCCGGCCATCACCTGGGACTGGGCGCCGGAAAAATCGATGTCACCCGTGGTCAGCGCAGTGACCTGGATGGTCGACGCGACGAGAACCATTTGCAGATCGATGCCCTCGGCCTGAAAAATTCCTTTGTCACGTCCCATCGTGATCGGCAAATAATTCAAGCTCTTAGCCGGATAAGCGAAACGGACTCGATCGGCAGCAAAATGTTTTCCTGGAATAAGAAAAACTTCGTAGAGTACACTCAAGGCGACAACGAGACTTCTCATCTTCATCTGCGTCTTATATCCTCCACCGATGTTAGACCGTGTTGCAATGTCATTCTGAGCCGCAGGCGAAGAATCTCGTCTTTGTAACGCCCGGAAAATGCGAGATGCTTCGCACTGCTCAGCATGACATCCATAGGATGGGTGCGCATTCCGACACGGTCGCGCCCAGCGAGAGGACTGTGGGCGAGGATGGATACAAAATCATCGCATCCCCAACTCATTCAACGCTTCTCTCAGCAGGCTAAAATCGACGATCTTGCCGACGGGCACCGCTTCCTTCACTTGCTGATCTTTGCGTGCTCGCTCGATGTCGGATTCGAGCACCCGTTCCGAAACTATTCCATTCAAGCTCATGCCCTTGGCGTAGATGTCGTAGGAGGCCTGAGCGATTTTTGGTTCAAGTTTGAGCCAGTCAGCGATCACGCGCACGCTTTCCGCTTTGTTGCTTCTTATAAAATTCTGCGCCTTCAAAAGCGCGCGCAACATGTTCTTGACCTGGGCCGGTTTGTCGCGGAGCGTTTCCACGTGCAGAGCCAAGCCGGAGACGCTGGTCTCGAAGACGTCTGCCGCTGCCATCAGGCGCACAAAGCCTTTGCTCTCAGCTTCGAAATTAAAAGGCGGCGGCACAATCGCGGCATCCATCTTGCCGGCGAGCAAGGCCTGCAGTCTCTGTCCGCTGCCCGATACCTGGAACGCCTGCACGTCCTTTTCCAATTCCATCCCCGCCTGCCGGAGCATGGCGCGCAGCATGAATTCAGTGGAATCTCCGTAGCCGGGAAAGCCGATCACTTTCCTCCGAAGATCGCCCAGCGTTTTTAATTCGGGTTTGACCACCAGAACGTGGAGCGGACGGCCATTGAAATAGGTAACCACTTTGAGCGGCAAGCCCTTCACCGCACTGCGCAGCCCGGCGCCTACCGCCGTGGTATAACCGATCTCTTTGGTCGTCACGGCGACGATCCCAACATTGGTGGCGATACGGATAATCTCGGCATCGATCCCTTCCTCGCGAAAGAACCCTCTCGCGTAAGCCAACTGCGGCGCAATGAAGCTCAACGAAAGGCTCGGCATACCGATACGCACTTTTTCCAACGTCTGCGCCGTGCCGAATTCTGCGCGTGCCAACGTCAGCCCGAAGACTAAAAGGAATGGGAGTGCGAGGCGCTTCGTCCGAGACAGCTTTAGATGGTGACTTCCGTCATTCCGGTGCCCGGAATGACGGTTCTGCGTTTTAGCCGCTGGGATACGCGTCTGGATGCCCGCGGGCGAGGGCATAACGAGTTTGATTTCCGTCATCCTCGCGCGAGGCAGCCTAGTCATGTAAACATGGTTCTGATTCCACATCTCCGTTTAATCCCCAGTTCTTTCTGCGCTTCACGAAGCAATGTTGTATCGGCAACCTCGCTCACGGCGACCTACCGTGTCAACTTAGTTTCCCTGACTGCTTGATCGATGACCGCGAGCAGACCCTCGTCGGGAATGTTGCCGTCGAGATTGTAACCTTTAAAAGCGGAATCCTAGGCGGCCGCCGCCACGCGGGTGTAGTTCGACCCCAGTCCACCAGCGTCTGGATCGTGCTTTCGCGGTTCTGCCGAATGAAACGATTCGCCTTGATCAAGGCCTTGATCGTTCTCTTGACCTCGTCGGGCTTCTCTTTGAGTTTCCTTGTGTTCGTTCCCAGCCCGACAAAAGGGAAACTAAAAAGCTCGTAAGCTCGCGCCAGAATATTAAAGCCCAGCTTCCTGCCTTCTTCGTCCGCCGGCGGCGACATGACTGCAACCTCTACAACGCCTTCCTTCAGCGCGGATAACCGCGCCGCCGCGGAGCCCAACGCCACTACCTTGATGTCCCTTTCCGCATCGACGCCTAAGTGCTTGAACATCATCATCGCCGACACATGGTCCGTGGCGCCATAGGCTTGCACGCCCAGTGTTTTGCCCTTCAATTCTTTGGCGGACTTATTACTCCGGCCGCGAAACCAGCGCATGGGTCGAGCCATCAATAAAACTGGCCACGACTTTCACCGGCAAACCGCGTATCGCGGCGCGCACCACCGAGCCGAAGATCATCGTGTAGTCCGTGTCGCCGCTCGCGAGCGCCCTGATCGCCACGTTTGCGTTCATGCGGATCACTTCCGCCTCAATGCCTTCCTCTTTGAAAAAGCCTCTTTTAACCGTCAGAGCCGAGGGCAAAAAGCTCATGTTGAAATTGGTCACCGAAATACGAATCCTGTCGGCAGCCACCACCAAACTCGGCCGCGCGCCGACCAGTCCAATGAGAAACAACACCGCAAAAAAACATTTTGCATCAGGGAACGAGACCTCTCACTTTGGATATTCTTGAGCGGCTTCGAGAATCGATTGCGCGATCGCACCATAAGCCCCGCAGCGGCAGATATTGCCGCTGAGCCATTCGGCGATCTGTTCGCGGGTGGGATGGGGATTTTCAATCAACAGCGCCTTCGCCGCCATGATCTGTCCGGGCGTGCAGTAGCCGCACTGGGCACCGATGTTACGAATGAACGCTTCTTGGAGTGAATCCAACGTATCGTTCTGCGCTACGCCTTCGATGGTAAGAATCGATTTTTCGTGCGCCTCAAAGGCTAGATAGTTACATGAGCTCACCGGCCGGTTATCGACCAATACCGTGCAAGCGCCGCAAACTTCAGATTCACAGGAGCGCTTGGTTCCGGTGAGCCGCAAGCGGTTACGAAGAAGTTCGAGCAGCGTTTCCTCGATAGCAACTGCGCCGGACCAAGCCTTGCCGTTGACCGTGAATGATAGTTGAAACGTGCTTTGGGCTTCCATAGCGACCTATTGGTTAATTGAACGTTAAGCGCTTCATCCTATTCCCCCTCGAGAGCCTGTGTCGCAATCGCAAGACTCGCATGAATGTCATTCTGAGCGCCAGCGAAGAATCTCGCATTTCCTGTTGCTTACGAAGACGAGATCCTTCGGCTATTGCCTCAGGATGACATTGCGACACAGGCTCCGACGGAGGATAAAGTTAGGGGTGTCGCGCCTTTTTGTTTTTTCTCGCACCCCCATCCTTGCCTTCCCCCGTCGAGGCGGAAGGTTAAAGACGCCGGACGGAAACTCCTGAGAATTTTTCTAATCATCACGAACTTTGTTTAGTGCGGCGCGCTGTGTCCGTGAACGGCTTGCTCCAGCGCATCCCCCAGCATGATACCGGTCATGTACAACTTGTACTCCGCGCTACCCAAAAGATCATCCACGGGACGGAGCAGATCGCGCAGGTATTTTTTTCCCTCATTCAGAATCCGCCTGGCGTCGCTCAATTTTGCCCCGCTAATTTTAGGCTCAAGCTCGGTCAAGCGCTCGGCCTTCGGCCCCACGCAACCGACCGCCAATCGGATCTCATTGATTGCCCCGTCGATCATCAGCGCGCCAACCGCCACGCCGAGGGTCGGGCGTTGATAACGATGGAGACGCTGATACGCGCTCTTCATCCCGGCAGGCAGCGCCGGGATTTTTATTTCCAACAACAGATCGCTCGCTTCGAGCGCCGTCGCGTACATGTCTACGAAAAAGTCCTCCAGCGCGACGTGCCGCTCGCCTTTTTCGTTTCCTATCGTTACCGAAGCATTGTGAATCAGAAGGACCGTGCCCGGATCGGAATGGGGATCATTGAATGCCAGATTGCCGCCGACCGTTCCTTGATTTCTTACACGCACGTTGGCGACCTGCGATTCGGCGTAGGCCAAGGCCGGCGCATGTGCGCGCACAAGCGCGCTGTTTTCGAGTGCATGGTGCGTCACACAGGCGCCGACACGCAGCGCACCGTCATCCATTGCGACTCGATGCAACCGCTCGATCTTCTTCACGTCGACCAAGACTTCCGCAGCCAACAAGCCGTTGCGCAGCAGCAACAGCAACTCCGCGCCACCCGCGTAGATCTTGGCTTTATCACCGTAGTCCGCGAGCGCGTTGGACGCCTCCTGAGCGGTCGTTGGCTGAACAAGTTTCAACTGCGTCAGCATAAGCGATGACTCGAAAACCCCAAAACCCAAGACCCTAAACCCATTAGAGCTTGCCCATCGCCCGGAGGATCTTTTCCGGTGTAATCGGCAAAGACCTGATCCGCACGCCGAGCGCGTCATAGACCGCATTGCCGATGGCAGGACCTACCGTCACGATAGAAGTTTGCGCCATGCCTTTAGAGCCGAAGGGGCCGGGCCCATCCCCCTTCTCCAGCATCGACGAATAAAAATCGGCCGGAATATCTTTCATCGCCGGCAAGCGATACTGAAACGGGTCGCCGTTCTGGAATTGCCCGTCTTGATAAATAGTTTCCTCGAACAGGGCGTTGCCGAAACCCATCACCGCGCCGCCGTCCACCTGGGATTTCGCCGAGGGATGATGAATCGCCTTGCCGGCGTCGGCGATGACCGCGTAGCCGAGAATGCGCAACTCGCCGGTGTCGCGGTTTACTTCCAGATCGACCGCCGCGCCGCTCGGCGCCCAGTGATCCATGCCCGCGAAGGCGGAGTCTTTCACCATCGGCGGCACACTGTGATAACCGACCGCCTTCAAAACCACGCCGCCGCCGATCAATCGAATAATTTCATCGATCGAAAAACTCGTTTCGCCCCAGCAAAGCCGTCCTTGAATCAATTGCCATTCCTCAGGCTTGCCGCCCTTCGCTTGCGCTGCCAGCCCCAACAGTTCCTGCTTCAATTGGTTGCAGGCATTGTGCACCGCGTTGCCCATCTGCATCGTGGTGCGCTGGGCGCTCACGCCGGCAAAAGGTAAACTCACCGCCGTGTCCGGCGTGCGCACACGAATTTGCTCTTGCGGGACATCGAGGGTCTGCGCCGCCACCACGCTGAAAAGATTATGCGTCCCTTGGCCGATCTCCGGCGCGTTATGTTGGATCGTGACAATGCCGCGGGCATCCATCGTCACCAGAGCGTACGCCCGCCCGCCACCCTGGGAGCCGTGGCGCAGGCTCAGCGCCATGCCCCGGCCGCGCGCCCAGCGCGACACTCCGTCGCCGATCTTCGGCGTTGTCGGATTGGCTTTGCCATCCCAACCGATCCCCGCGATGGCCTCCGCCATCAGGTCGAGATAGTCCGTATCCATGCGCGGCGTGCCTTTACAGACGAAATCGCCGCGCAACAGCACGTTCTTTTTGCGGAACTCGTAGGGATCGATGCCCATCTGGCGCGCCACGCTGTCCATAGTGCATTCGATTCCCCAAGTCGTTTGTATCTTCCCCGTCGCGCGGGTATGGCCGGCAGGAACTTTGTTGGTGTAAACACAGCGGCCCTTGATGCGCAGATGCGGAATACGATAGCAGCCCCATGCGGAAATGACGGAATTATGCGCCGCAGTGGCGCCGCCGGTGGTGTACGCGCCGGTGTCGACGATCAGATCGACATCGAGCGCCGTGATCGTGCCGTCGGCCTTGACGCCGACCTTTGCTTTGAATACCTCGGCGTGGCGCGAGTTCTGCCGGAAGCTATATTCCGCCGAAGGCACTAAGCGCACGGGGCGGCCAAGCCGACGTGAGAGCAACAGCGCCGCAAAGTGCGCCGTCGTCGGTATCTTCGAACCGAAGCCGCCGCCGACATAAGGCACGCGTAGGCGCACCTTGTCCGATTCCAGACCGAGGAAGTGCGCGAACTCCGCCGCATCGCGCATCGGCGAACTGGTCGGCAGCCAGACATTGGCTTCACCATTGACATATTGCACCAGGCAGCCGCCGATCGGTTCCATCGGATGATGAAACATCGACGGCGACGAGTAGATTTCTTCGAAAACGCGCTCGGCCTGGCGAAAGCCCTCGTCGATGTCGCCCCAGGTCAAGCTATCTTCCAGCAGCAGATTGCTGCCGCTGCTGCCGCGCTCCTCGTGCAAAATCGGCGCACCGGGCGCCAACGCCTCGACCGCGTCGAACACCGCCGGTAGCGGCTCATACTCGACGTGAATTTTTTCCAGCGCGCGCTCCGCGCTGCGCAGCTCTTCCGCAACGATAACCGCGACGAGATCCCCGTCGAAACGGACTTTGTCGATGGCGACGAAATCTTGGTCGTCGGTGATCTTTAAATGCTCATGCGGTGTCACTTTTAACCTGGGGTTCGCACCATCGAGATGCTCCCGATCGACAATGCCCAAGACGCCGGGCATTTTTAATGCTTCGCTGGAATCGATGCTCAGAATTTTCGCGTGGGAGTACGGGCTCAGCAGCGTCGCACCGTAGGCCGTGTTCGGCAGATCCGGCAAATCTTCGACGTACAGCGCCCGGCCGGTGACTTTGTCTTTCAAGTCGATGCGCGGTGCCGTGCCTGAAATTTTGGATCCTTCGGCGTTGCTCAGGACCGGTTTTGGATTTTCGATTTTGGATTGCATCTTCAATCAGCCAATGCGGATATTGGTAAGTAATGCAGGAAACTGTTCACTCCTTACTACTTACCCTTGTTATTCATCGCCTGCCAAACGACGCCCGGCGTAAGCGGCACTCCATGCAAACGTTTGCCGATGGCCGCAAACACTGCATTCCCCACCGCCGGCGCGACCGGGAGAATGCCGCCCTCGCCCATTCCCTTGGCACCGTAAGGTCCCGGACCGCCTTCTCCCTCCATGATGAAAGTTTTGAATGTCGGTGGAAGGTCGTTGAACGTCGGCAGCCGATAATCGATGAGGCTGCCATTGACGAGCTGACCATCTTGATAAACGAGATCTTCGAACAACGCCTGACCGAGACCGAAGACCGCAGCACCCTCGTCCTGCGCGTGGCATTGCAGCGGATTGATCATTTTCCCCGCGTCGGTCAGAGACACGTAGCGCAAAACTTTCACCTCACCGGTTTCCGTATCGACTTCCACTTCCGCCGCGCCGAAGCCGATTTCCCAGAACGGCGAGGGATAGCCGAGCGGAACATTTTCGTCCTTGCCGATCTTGAAATAACCGCGCCCCCAGATTTCTCCTTCCGAGTCGCGGAAGTGTCGCTGCATGACTTCGCGAAAGCTGAGCTTTTGCTCGCCATACGTGGCGATACCGTCCTCCAGGCGAATTTCCCCGGCCGGCGCTTTCAACACCGATCTCGCCGCTTCAAGAAACTGCCGGCGCGCATCGCGCGCGGCTTTTTGCACCGCTTGGCCCATGATCGACGTCGCGCTGCTCGCGTTGGTGCCCTTGTCGAACGGCGTGGAGTGCGTGTCCAATGCGGCCACGCGCACTTTGTCCGTCGGCACCGACAGTTCCTCGGCAACGACCTGCAAAAAGGCCGTGCGCGTGCCTTGGCCGACTTCGACGGAGCCCGTCGAAAGTAATACGCTGCCGTCGTTGAAGATCGTCACCGCC
>WNGI01020920.1_pt1 | contig 10674 bp, 6 predicted proteins | sample 5400621 | NCBI WGS metagenome assembly WNGI01 (sample SAMN13153374, study PRJNA577476) | soil metagenome | isolation source: 20 cm soil or saprolite under Garry oak tree replicate 1 | place: USA:California | collected 2016-06-15 | reverse complement strand
TCGCGCGCGCCCTCGAGGCCGGGCGGCGCATCGCCATCCACGGTGATTACGACGTGGACGGGATCTCCGCGACGGCCATCCTGCTGCGGGGCCTGCGCGCGCTTGGCGCCGACCCGCTCTGGTACCTTCCCCACCGCTTCCATGACGGATACGGACTCGGGGTCCGGGCGGTCGAGACCCTCGCCGCCCGCGGCGCGGACCTGCTGATCACCGCCGACTGCGGGATCACGGCGGGGGACTCGGTGGCGCGCGCCCGGGCCCTCGGGTGCGAGGTGGTCATTCTGGACCATCACCTTCCATCGGACGAACGTCCCGCCGCCGTGGTGGTTGAGCCCTCGCGAGACCCGGGCGCGCCGGCGCCGCTCTGCGCCGCCGGTCTGGCCTTCGCCTTCGTGCTCGCGCTGCGCCGCCGGGTGGGCGCTCGCCCGGCCATCCAGGACGGCCTGGCCTCGCTCGCCGCCCTCGGCACGATTGCCGACGTCGTGGGCCGGCTCGGCGACCCGACGCCATCGCTGGAGCTGCTCATCACCGACGATGATCCGGCAGCGCGGGAGCTCGCCGGGCGCCTGGACGCGGCCAACCGAGAGCGTCAGGCGGTCCTCGAGCGCGTGCTCGGCGAGGCGCTCGTCCAGGCCGAGGAGGACGCCCAGGCTCCGGCGTTGGTCGTGGCGGGGGAAGGGTGGCACCCGGGCGTCGTCGGGCTTGTGGCCGGCCGGCTGGTCGAGCAGTACCGCCGGCCCGTCGTGGCGATCGGCATCGAGGGCGATGCCGGCCGCGGGTCGGCGCGGAGCGTCGAGGCGTTCGACCTCGTGGGAGCGCTCGGCGCCTGCGGGGAGCACCTGCTCGCGTACGGCGGGCACGCGATGGCGGCGGGGCTGTCGATCGCGCGGGATGCGGTGCCCGAGTTCCGGCGGGCCTTCCAGCAGCTCGCGCAGGAGGGGGCCCCGCAGCGGGCGGCGTCCCCGCGTCTCCGGGTGGATGCGGAAGTGAGGCTGGATGATCTCACCCCCCGTCTTATTCAGGAACTCGAGCGCCTCGGGCCGTTCGGGGCGGCGAACCCGGAACCCGTGCTCGCCGCCCGCGGGGTCCATGCCGTCAATCGCCGCGTGGTCGGGGATGGCCAACATCTTCGGATGGATGTCACGGACGGGACCACCGTCGTGGAGGCGATCGGATTCACGCTGGCGCCCGCCGGCGAACTCCTGCTGTTTACCGAGGCGCCCCTGGACCTCGTCTTCGTCCCCGAGCGGGACCGGCTCGATCGGGAGCGCATCCGGCTTCGCGTGCAGGCGCTCGAGGTCCCTGGGATGGACCCGGAGTCCGTGCTCGCGGATACCGGCGCGCTGCTCGACCGGCTCTTCCGGCGCGCCGCGGATTATCTGGACGAGACGCCGTCTCGCGAGGTCGAAGACGCGCCGGCCCTGTACACCAAGGTGGTCGGCGTGACCTTCAACGGCCGTCAGGATGCGGTGGCATCGCTCCACCCGGGTGACCATCTCCGGCTGGTCCGGGAGCCGGCCAACGCGCATGATCCGCACGCGGTCCGGGTCGTGGGCCCTGACGGCCGGGACCTTGGATACCTGCGGGCGCAGCTCGCGGGCCGGCTGTCGCCCTCGATCGACGTGGGCGCGCGGTACCACGCCACCGTGATGACGGTCACGGGAGGCGGCGATCGCACCCTGGGCGTCAACGTCTTTCTTGAACGCGACGACGCGGGGACCCCGCCCGCCGCCGATGGCGTTCCGGTTCGGGCCGGCGGGGACGCCCGGCCGCGTCCGCCGCTGCAGGCCGCCGGGGATCGGCTGCCCCTTGAGTTAAACGAGGGGCGGCCGAGGCCGGTGGCCACCGCCGCGGCGTTCCGGGCCATGGCCGGTGGACGGTCGGTCGTGCTTGCGCTGCCGCCCGGATGCGGGTGGGCCGCCGCGCTCGCGGGCGCGGCCGCGCTGAATTTGCGTGACGGCTCGTGCGTCCTCCTCGTCACCCCCCTCCGCCGGCAGGTGTATCACCGGACCGACCAGTTACGGTCGCGCCTGGCGCGGCTGGGCGTTCGCGTCCTGCCGGTGCACGGGCTCCAGGGGCTTCGGGAGCGCGAGCAGGTCGTGGCCGCGCTCCGCTCGGGCGAGGTCGACGTGGTGGTGGCCAGCGCCGAGGTCGTTGCCGAGGACTGGGTGATGATGCACGCGGACCGGATCTCCGCCGTCCTCGTCGAGGCGGGCTCCGGCGCCTGCCGGATCCCGCAGCTCGCGGACCGGCCGTTGTGCGTGGTGGCAGCGCCTGCCGCCTCCGGCGTCCTTGAGCGTTTGTGCCCAGGCGCCGAGGTCGTGTGCGACGCGCCGCTCCGGACCGGGCTTCGGGTGGTCGACCGCCGGGGCGCGCCGGACCGGGACGCGGCGCTGGAGGAAGTGATCGGCAAAGACGAGAAAGTCGTCGTTTATGCCGCCGGGCGGGAAGAGTGCGTGCAGCTGGCGCAGCGTCTGCGCGGACCGCGCGACGGCCGGACGCGGCGGGTTGGCTACCTGCACGGCGGGCTTCCGTCGCGCGTGCGCCAGATCGTCGCGCAGGCCTTCCGGGAGGGCCGCCTGGACGTCCTGGTGGCGACCGCGGCGCTTGACGAGGAGGCGCTCCCCTCAGACGTGCGCGATGTGCTGATCGCCTCGCTCCCTGCGGACCGCGCCCGGTTTGTGGAGGAGTTCGGCGGCGCCGGGTTCGGCGGCCGCCCGGTGACGGTGACCCCGCTCTTCGGCGCGGACGAGATGGCCGCACGCCGGCGCGCGCTGGTGGGGCGGGCCCCGGACCGGGAGGTGCTTGCGGCGATCTATCGGGAGCTCAGGCGGTGGCGGGGCGACGCCGCGTGGGTGTGGCCGGATGACGGCGCCTGGGCACACCTCAGCGGGGCGCTGCCTGATCTTCCCCGCTCCGCGGTCGATGGGGCGATGGCGATCTTTGAAGAGGCCGGGCTGGCCACCCGCGAGATCGTTCTGGGGCGATCCGAGGTGCAGTTGCTCCCCGCGCTCAGGCGGGACCTGGGCACATCGCTGCGATACCGCGAGGGCCGGCGGGAGCGGGACGCGTTCGAGGAGTTCGCCCAGTGGGCCCTGCGCGCCAGCGGCTTCGAGCTGCTTCAGGCGGCCGCGGGGCAGGGTGGGGCCTCATGAGACCCGGAGCGCGACCGCGGCAGGGGAGGGGGCGGCGATGAAGCGCTTTCATCTCCCCCGAAGCGGCGCCGAGGAGACGCTACCCGCCGACGCCGTCGAGCTGCTGGCCCGCATCAAGCGCCTGACGCCGCACACCGACCTCGACCTGATCCGCCGCGCGTTCCTCTTCGCCCAGGAGGCGCACGCCGGCCAGACCCGCGCCTCGGGCGAGGTCTACATCGGCCACAGCGTTGCGGTGGCGTCGATCCTGGCCGACCTGCGGCTGGATGCGGTGACCATCGCCGCGGCGCTGCTGCACGACGTGCCGGAGGACACGCCACACACGATCGAAGAGATCCAGAGCAAGTTTGGCCCGGAGGTCGCCGGGCTGGTGGATGGGGTCACCAAGCTCGGCCGGATCGAGTGGAAGAGCCGCGAAGAGCGCCAGGCGGAAAACTTGAGGAAGATGTTCCTGGCGATGGCCAACGACATCCGGATCATCCTGATCAAGCTGGCCGACCGGGTCCACAATTTGCGGACGATCGAGTTCCTCCCCGAGGTGAAGCAGAAGCGCACCGCCAGCGAGACCCTGGAGATCTACGCCCCCCTGACCGAACGCTTGGGGATCGGCAGCATCAAGCGGGAACTGGAAGACCGGGCGTTCGCCGTGCTGGAACCGGACGCCTCCCGCGAGATCAGCGGCCAGATCGAGCGCAGCCGGCAGGAGCAGGAGGCGCTGCTGGCGCGGGTGGTCGAGACCCTCCAGCTCGAACTGAACCAAGCCGGGATCCGGGTGGACCCGGGGCAGATCACCGGGCGGCCGAAGCACGTCTACAGCATCTACCAGAAGATGCAGCGGCCCAAGTACCAGGGGCAGGGGGTCGGCCGCATCTACGACCGGCTGGCGATCCGGGTGATCGTCAACGACCTCCGGGAGTGCTACGAGGCCCTCGGGGTGGCGCACTCTTCGTGGAAGCCCATCCCGGGCGAGGTCGACGACTACATCGCGAACCCCAAGACCAGCGGGTACCAATCCCTGCACACCGCGGTGATCTGCGAGGGGCAGCCGCTCGAGATCCAGATCCGGACCGCGCAAATGCACCACGCCGCCGAGCACGGCATCGCCGCGCACTGGCGCTACAAGGAGGGGGGCAAGAAGTCCGATCCAGGGTTCGAGCAGAAGCTCTCCTGGCTGCGCCAGCTGCTGGAGTGGCACCAGGAACTGCGGGATCCCCGCGAGTTCATGCACTCGGTGAAGATCGACCTGTTCCAGAACGAGGTCTTCGTCTTCACGCCCAAGGGCGACGTCATCGACCTCCCCGCGGGGGCGACGCCGATCGACTTCGCCTTCCGCATTCACACCGACGTCGGGTACCACACGGTGGGCGCCAAGGTGAACGGGCGGTTGGTCCCGCTGAGCCACGCACTGCAGTCCGGAGATATCGTGGAGGTGACGACCAACAAGAACAGCGCCGGGCCGAGCCGGGATTGGCTGGCGTTCGTCCAGACCAGCAATGCCCGGACGAAGATCCGGCAGTGGTTCAAGCGGGAACGGCGCGAGGAGAACATCTTCCGGGGCAAGGACATGCTGGAGAAGGAACTCCGCCGGACCGGCAGCGTGACCGCGGCGCTGCGGCCCGAGCGGCTCCGCGAGGCCGCCGCGCAGTTCGGGCTGCCCAACGAGGAGGAGATGCTGGCCGCGCTCGGCAACGGCGATGTCTCGCTCCTGCAAGTGGTGCTGTTCTTGCGCGGACAGCCGGCGGTCGAGGACGAAGCCCCTCCGGCGGCGCCGCCCGCGGCGGCCACCCGCTCCACCACCGCCCACGGCATCCGGGTTCGGGGCGTCGACAACGTGCTGATGCGGTTTGGCCGGTGCTGCAGCCCGCTCCCCGGCGACCGCGTGCTCGGGTACATCACCCGGGGCCGGGGCGTGACCATCCATCGCGCGGACTGCCCCAACAACCAGTTCCTGCGGACCCAGGCGGAGCGCCTGGTGGAGGTGGAGTGGGAGGCTGCCACGGACGGGACGTATCAGGTGGAGATCGAGGTGGAGGCGCTCGACCGGGTCGGACTCCTCAAGGACATCCTGGCGGCGGTGACGGAGACGAAAACCAACGTGGTCTCGGTCAACGCCCGCGTCCGCAAGGACAAGGTCGGCGTCGTCAACATCGTCGTCGAGATCCGGAACGTCACCCAGCTGACGGCGGTGATTCAGCGCATCGGCCAGCTGCCGGAAGTGTACAGCGTTGAGCGGATCGTCCCGCACTAGCCCACCCCAAGCCTCCGCCCGACCGATGCGGAGCCTCGGAGGGCCTCGTGACGGGATGACTGCCGGGACGCGCTCCTGGCGAGCGCGGGGGAGGGAGCGATGATCGGGACGGCGGCGCGCGTGGGGGTGTTTACGGAGTCGGTCATTCGGGAGATGACGCGTCTTGCGGCGGAGCACGACGGGGTCAACCTCGCCCAGGGGTTCCCGGATTTCCCGGCGCCGGCGGAGCTCCTCGAGGCGGCGGCCCGGGCGCTGCGGGAGGGGTACAATCAGTACGCGATCACCTGGGGCGCCCCGAACTTCCGCCGCGCGCTGGCCGAGAAGGTGCGGTGGTTCAATGGAATCACCGTTGATCCCGAGCGCAACATCACCGTCACCTGCGGGGCGACCGAGGCGATGATGGCCACGCTCCTCGCCACGGTGAACGCCGGGGAAGAAGTGATCGTCTTCGAGCCCTTCTACGAGAACTACGGCCCGGACGCCAAGCTCTCCGGCGCGGTGCCGCGGTTCGTCCCGATCAGGCTGGAGCCGGGATTCCCGTTCGACCCCGATCAGGTTCGCGCCGCGGTCACCCCCAAGACCCGGGCGATCGTCGTCAACACGCCGCACAACCCGACCGGGAAGGTGTTCACCCGGCCCGAGCTCGAGTTCATCGCGGAGCTCTGCCACCGGCATGATCTCCTGGCCATCACGGATGAGGTGTACGAGCACATCATCTACGATGGGCAGGCGCACACGACGCTGGCGTCCCTCCCCGGGATGCTGGAGCGCACGGTCATCGTCAACAGCCTTTCGAAGAGCTACAGCGTGACGGGCTGGCGCGTGGGCTGGACGATCGCGCCGGCCGCGATCGCCGACGGGATCCGTAAGGTGCACGATTTTCTGACGGTCGGCGCCGCGGCGCCGCTGCAGGAGGCGGGGGTGACCGCGCTGGGCTTTCCCCGCCAGTACTACACGGACCTGGCGGCGATGTACCAGCGCAAACGGGACACGCTCCTCGGCATCCTTCAGGAGGCCGGGTTCGCGTGCCTGGCGCCCTCCGGAGCCTACTACATCATTTGTTCCCCAAGCGGGAGGAGACCTTCGACGAGGTCCGCAGGCGTCTGCGGCGCCTGCGCCCGCGCTCCCGCGTCACAGCAGCGCAGCCCCCTGCGGGGACTCCAAACCAAATTGGGGCCGACGGCAAGCAGAGGGTGCCCGCTCCCAGCGCCTCAGTCCCCGGTCCGGCCGCCTCTGGTCCGGCTGGGGACCGTCGGGGGAGGCCCAAGCGGTGAGCGTCCGCCATCGAGCGACGGCCCGAGAGTCCCCTGCAACGTCGCCCCCTGCGGGGACTCCAAACCGAGTGGAGGCCGACGGCAGGCAGAGGTTGCCCCCTACGCGGACTCCAAACCAAGTTGAGGATGACAGCAAGCAGAGGTTGAAATCGTGGGCGGACTATCGGTCGGAGTTCCCGGTGTTCAAGGACGCGACGTACCTCAATTCCTGCTCGCTTGGAGCGCTGGGGACACCGGTCCGGCGCGCAATCGAGCGGTGCCTCGACCTCTGGTCGTCCATGGGCGCTTCGGCGTGGTACGGCCCCTGGTGGGACGAGCTCGGCGCGCTGAGACGCTCCGTCGCCCGGCTGCTTGGCGCCGGAGAGGAGGACGTGGCCCTGTTCCCATCGATCACCGCCGCGCTGTCCGCGGTGGGGAGCGCCTTCGACTACCGGCTGCGCCCTCGCGTGGTGATTGCCGATATCGATTTCCCAACCGTCTCGTACCAGTGGCTCGCCAAGCGATCGCGCGGGGCCGAGGTGGTGTTCGTCCACAGCCCCGATGGGCTCACGGTGCCGCTCGACGCGTTCGAGCGGGCGATCGATGAGCGCACGCAGCTGGTGGCGACCTCGCACGTCTTCTTCCAGAGCGGCGCGATCCAAGACGTGGCGGCGCTGGCGCAGCTGGCGCACGCCCGGGGCGCCCTGCTCCTGGTGGACGCGTACCAATCCGCCGGGCAGATGCCGCTGGACGTCCGGGCGGCCGGCGTGGACTTTCTCGTGACCGGGGGGCTGAAGTGGCTCCTCGGAGGGCCGGGGATCGCCTACCTGTACGCCCGCCGCGAGGTCCGCACAGCGCTGCGCCCGGAGGTCGTCGGATGGTTTGCCCACCGCGATCAGTTTGCTTTCGACATCACCCACCTCGAGTACGCGGACGATGCCCGTCGCTTCGAGGGGGGGACCCCCGCGATCGCCGCGGTCTTTGCCGGTCGGGCGGGGCTGGAGTATGTGCACGACATCACCCCGGCGAGGCTGCGCGCCAGGCAGGTGGAGCTCACCTCCGCGCTGGTCGAGGCGCTTCGCGGAGCGGGTCTGTCGCCGCGATTGGCGGGCACGGTGCAGGAGCACGCGGGGATCATCACCGTCCCGGTCCCCGATCCTTCCGCGGCCGTTCAGGCGCTGGCGCGGGAGCGGATCATCATCGACTCCCGGCCCGGGGTGGTGCGTCTCTCGCCCTATTTCTACAACACCGTCGAGGACATCGATCGCGCCATCGCTGCGCTGCGGCGACACGTCCGCTAGCGGATGCGGGCGCTGGTGCAGCGGGTCCGGCGGGCTGAGGTGCGCGTGCTCGCGCGGCCATCGGGATCCGGTCCGGAAGACCCCGGCGAGGTCACCGGGCAGATCGGCCGCGGGATGGTGGTGCTGCTCGGGGTCGGGCTCGCGGACGGGCCTGAGGATGCCCGCGCGCTCGCCGGCCGGCTGGCCCATCTCCGGATCTTCGGCGACGAGGACGGGCGGCTCAACCGGTCGCTCCTCGACACCGGCGGCGAGGTCCTGAGCGTCTCGCAGTTTACACTCTACGCGGACACCAGCGGCGGGCGGCGGCCGAGCTTCGTCCGGGCGGCGCCGCCGGAGCAGGCCGAGCCGCTGTATCTCGAGTTCAATCGCTCGCTCGAGGCGCTGGGAGTCCGCGTGGTCCCCGGCCGGTTCCGGGCGCACATGGTCGTGGAGATCCACAACGACGGGCCGGTGACCCTCCTGCTGGACAGCCAAGAGCGATGACCCGGCGTCTCGAATTCTGGGAACTCACCGCGTGCGGGGCCGCCGCGGGAGGGACCGGCGTGTGGGGGCTGGCCGCCGCCGCGCGGGTCGGGTGGCTGCGGGCGTTCCTGGATCTGTTCCCGCATTCCAGCTGGGACGCGCTGACCTGGGTGCTGATCCCGGTCCTGCTCCTGCTCTCGCCCGCCGCTCAGGGCGCGATCGTCGCCCGGCTTGCCGCTCCGCGCCCGGCGCCGGTGTGGCGGGGTGTCGCCGGCAGCGTCGCCGGCACGCTCTTGGTCCTGCTCGCCGCGTCGGCCCTCGCCCTGGCCCTGATCCGGCGGCTGCCGGCGCCGGTGCTGGGAGTGCTCGCGCGGACGCTGCCCCAAACGTTGATCCTCGGGTGCGGGGGGCTCCTCGTCGGGGGGTGGCTGCTTGCTGCCGGCCGCCTGCTGCGGTCGCCCCGGCTGCGCGGCGCCGCATTCCCCATCGCGGTGCTCATTGGAGGCGCGGTGTGGCTGCGCGCCCGGGGATGGGTCCTGGCCGCCGCGTACGTGCTGGATCGCGCCGAGGTGGTGGCGTTCTTCCTCGCGGTGGTCTTCGGGGGCGCATTCGGGGCCGCCTGGAGCGTCCAGCGCGCCGCCGCGGCGAATTTGACAGGGCCGGACGCCGGCGGGTACAATGTGCGCGCCTCGTCCGGCCCGATGAGGCCGGGCGAGACCGGCGAAGAATCCTTCCCGTCGATGGTGAGGAAGTAGCCTCACCGGACGGGTTTTTTATCGCGGTCGGAGCGGAGGCTACACGGCATGAGCATCAAGGCGCCCCGGGGGATGCAGGACATCTTGCCCGCGCAGGTAGGCCGCTGGCATCGCGTCGAGGCGCAGATCCGGGACCTGGCGCACCGGTACGGCTATCAGGAGATCCGCACGCCGGTCGTCGAGCACACCGAGGTGTTCCTGCGCGGAGTGGGCGCCGGGACGGACATCGTCGACAAGGAGATGTACACGTTTCTGGACCGGGGCGAGCGGAGCCTGACGCTGCGCGCCGAAGGAACCGCGCCGGTGATGCGCGCGTTCCTCGAACACAACCTGGGCGCCGCCGGACTGCCCGTCAAGGTCTACTATATCTGCCCGATCTTCCGCTACGACCGGCCGCAGCTCGGCCGGTACCGGCAGCACACGCAGTTCGGCGCGGAAGTGATCGGCAGCCCGGACCCGGCGGCGGATGCCGAGGTGCTGACCCTGGGGGTGCGCCTCGTCGAAGCCCTCGGCCTCAGGGACGTGACGGTCCACCTCAACAGCGTCGGCGATGCGATCTGCCGGCCCGGGTACATCCAGGCGCTGCAGGATTACTTCAGGCCGCACCTCGGGGAGATGTGTGCGGACTGTCAGCGGCGCTTCGAGACCAACCCGCTGCGCCTGCTCGACTGCAAGACAGATCAGCGGATCGTCCAGGGCGCCCCGCAGATCCTCTCCTACCTCGACGACGCCTGCCGGGCCCACTTCGACGGCGTGCAGGCCCACCTGGACGCGGTCGGCATCCGGTACGCGCTGGATCCACACATCGTGCGCGGCCTCGACTACTACACGCGAACGGCGGCCGAAGTGTACTCCGGAAAGCTGGGAGCCCAGAACGCGATCTTCGGCGGGGGCCGGTACGATGGGCTGGCCGAGCAGCTCGGCGGCCGTTCGACGCCCGGCGTGGGATTCGGGTTGGGGATCGAACGGCTGCTCCTGGCGCTCGAGCAGGAGGGCCTGGCGCCGCAGGCCGAGCAGCGGCTGGACGCCTACATTGCCACGGCCGGCGCGCCCACCGCTCCCGCGCTCGCGTTGGCGGACCGCCTGCGCGGAGCCGGCATCGCGGTGGACGTCGACGTGATGGCCCGCGGGCTCCGCGCGCAGATGAAGCAGGCAGACCGGCTCGGCGCGGTCTTCGTGGTCGTGCTGGGGGAGGACGAGATCCGGCGGGGCGTGGCCGCCGTGCGCGAGATGGCGACGGGGACCCAGGAGGAGGTGGCGCTCGGCGGCCTTCCGGAGGTCCTCGCGGCTCGGCTCCGGTCTCGGATCGCGCAAAGGGCGCGCGCATGACCAGCGGGCTCGGCGACTGGCGGCGGACCCACAGCAACGGGAGCCTCCGCCGCGCGGATGTGGGGCGGGAGGTCACGCTGATGGGGTGGGTCCAGACCCGGCGCGATCTCGGGGGTCTCATCTTCATCGATCTGCGCGACCGCGAGGGCGTCACCCAGGTGGTCTTCACTC
>WNGI01015445.1_pt1 | contig 10674 bp, 12 predicted proteins | sample 5400621 | NCBI WGS metagenome assembly WNGI01 (sample SAMN13153374, study PRJNA577476) | soil metagenome | isolation source: 20 cm soil or saprolite under Garry oak tree replicate 1 | place: USA:California | collected 2016-06-15 | reverse complement strand
GCCATATCCACTCACGGCAATCCTCAGGGCAACCACCTTATCTGTCCGTTCTCCGCAACTGCGCTTCCTCGTTCGGGGAACCAACGGAACTTTTATCAAATATGGCTTGGATGTGCAGGAAGACCAGCTTAAACAAATCTCATCTCCAGGTGCCATTCTAGCTCGATCGTTCGGGAAAGAGCCAGAATCGATCTGGGGCACACTTGAGCTTGCTGCGAGGGGTGAAACAGATACCAATAAATCCGTGTACGTGTTCTTCGCTTTTTTTTTCTCAGCTGGCTGCTAAATGCCCGCAGCTGGAGCTCCGCCGATGCCGGAAGCTACATTGAACTGTTCAAGAATCTAGGAGCAGCCATTCGCGATGGAACAGAACCAGCAGTAAAGTGGGAGGAGGCTACTGCAGTAGTCGAGCTGATTGAGCTAGCGCACAAGAGCTCGCGAGAGGGAGTAACGGTAGTAGTACCTTGATCGCACGTGATCTAGATAATTCATACACGTTGCAATACGAAGCACTAAACTTTCACCGTTTATGTCGTTCGTGGAGTTGCGTGTCGAGCTCCCAGCTTATTCTCATTCTTTCAACGTGCAGGTGCCTTGCGACGGTACCATCTCTCACGTAAAGCAAGAAATTTTTCGCACATGTCCCGGAAATCCTCGTGTGGAAAGCCAGAAACTTGTTTGGAGAGGCCGCTATCTCGCGGACGACGAGCGGGTGAAAGACCTTTGGAAGGTTTGTACAATTCTTGGTGCTATGGCAATATAACCATAACCTTGCTGTTTTAGTCTCATGACGAGCCACGCATCGTCCATCTTGCCGTTAGGCCCTCTGGCTGGTCGAGCGCTCCCCCCACTTGCAGCACTTCCTCGGCGCCATCTGAAATTTCGCACACTACTTCTGATTCTCTTCCTGTACCACCATTCGTATACCCCGATCCCCTTCAGCATACTCGTACCAGCCCTGGTCGTTTAGGCAATTCACAGTCGGCTGGGAGCAACGCTATGGATTATATTCAATGGAAACATGAAAACGCAATATCTGCACTTCTGTTCGGGTGGACTAATCCCTGGCACATTAGTAATGACGTCCAGTCATCCCGCTCCTCGGCTGTTTCGTTCGTTCAATCCCACGGCTACCAGTGGCCTGCAATATTGGACGAGGAATTCCCTGCAGCAGAGCCAGGCGGAGTCCATTATGAGCGAAAAATAATTGAGTGAGCAGACTATTGATTATGGATGGTTCGTAGGGTGAACTAAACGGGAATAGTAATCTGCCCTTTCTTTCCCTTGTAGACTCGACCGCCGCACCTACAGCCTTCCAACTCCATGCGATCAAAGTCCTTTCTTATACATTCTCTTTAATTTCCCTCAGCGCCACACCATCCCCTACCGCCAGAGCGACGCCTCGTAGTGTCCCTGCCAACGCCGCTCTCGATGTTAATATGCTGCTACAGCAGCTTGGCCTTCCCCCTCTGCGACTCCAACCCCCTCAGCCTATCAACAATATTAACCAGCATCCAAATCGTGCGCTACGGGAACTGCAGGAGATACCAGTGCGGCCGTTACTCATCCCCTTGATTTTCCTCATATTCCGCACATGTCTTCTTCTATATTTTGTCGCACCTGCGAGGAAACCGGTTTTTGGGATGCTCATTCTGGCGTGGATGTTATACGAAATTTGGCAACCAATACGGAACGCTTTCCATCGTAATTTACAACGTGCTGCTGCGGCTGAAGGTCAGGGAAGGCAAAACAATGCCAATGTCGGCAGGGCCGGTGATAACAACGCAGGAAATGTACCCGGGGCAGGCGATCGGCAAGGTCAAGGACAACAGCCTAATATCCAAGGTCCACCTGTCGCACGACCCGCTAACGCAGCCCCTCCGCGCGTGGTTCGTGTCGATGGCGAATCAGTTCTTGATGCCTTGGCGAATGTTAACCTTGATGCGGAACAACAAATTCTGAACACTACTCCGGGTGCTCCAATGGAAGAGCCAAGTATCTGGCACAGAGTAGCAACGTTTGTGACACTGTTGGCAACGACAACACATCCGGCTGTGTGGAACAGACGTCGAGCAGCTCTTCAGAGAAGAGAAGGACAGCTCCGAACAGAAGCGAATCTACGAAACCGACTTGATGAAGATGTTCAGGATTCGGAGATGGAAGGAGAGATGCGAAGGAGAGAGGCCAGAGGCAATGCACGAGGGCAGTATGGGCGTCGACCTGAATGGGTTCGACGGTACATTGATCGTGTGTTAGCGACTGACTGGTTAGACGATGCGGACTAATTAGTGTACAATACACGTGATGGTAATATACGACTACAAGACTGCTGTATACCCTGAACAAGAACAAAGTCACCAACGCCCATGTCGACGTTCGACCAGCTCGTCGGTGAATTGACGCGCGATGTTCACCGTGCCCAGCCAAGGGACGTGCTGCAATACTGCGCGAAATGGTTCCAGTCCAGACTTGAAGAGCAGAGGACACGCATGCGTCATACTCTTGCCCAAAACTCGTTTTCTCTGCAAAATGTTCCTAGCGACCTGTACTCAGATGTCGCAATCACCAACACCAACTTTGCAGGCAACATTTCGAGGAGTGTATCTCCCTTTGCAGGTGGGACATCCCCAAATCGCTCGTCGCTCAGAGATAGTATTGCTGCAAGCCCGTTTGGCACGCTGAATGTACCAGGAAATGCATTGCTTTCGAACGCCGGCCGCTCAACCCCCCCTACCTTTACCATTGGACATCATCCACCGACAGCTCCGAGAACCCCACCCAGAGGCAGCCCAAGCGCGCCGCCCATCAATATACCACCATCTTCCCCCAATCCATTCGGATATCATACTCAGACAACGCCAACGGCATCGGACGTGAACCCTGGAGACTTCCTACACCCACCAACGTCGAGCATTTTTGAACGACGTACATCTGTTTCGGCAGAGTCTATTGCCGTTGACAGCGCAACAACACCACCGCTGCCTGTCTATCCAAAGACGCCAGACCAGCTACGACGCATAAAAGCATCGATTAAAAACAATTTTATTTTCAGGGATCTAGATGAAGAGCAAGAGCGAGGTGTGCTAAACGCCATGCGCGAACTGCACGTAAAAAAGAACGAGGTAGTTATCCGACAAGGCGACGTGGGCGAATACTTTTATGCCGTTGAATCCGGCCTTCTGTACTGTTACAAAACAGCAGAACCGTTGCCGGAATCCTGGACTGAAATTACATCTGTGGGCGTGTTAGATGCGCAAGAAGACTTGTCGCATATCACCTATCATCGACACTTCGGGCACAAGGTAGCGGTGTGCAAGCCAGGAAATTCATTTGGGGAGCTGGCACTCATGTACGGACATAATCGTAAAGCGACGGTAATGGCCATCGAGGCATCGACCCTATGGTCCTTGGACCGGATTACGTTCCGTACCATTATCCTGTCCGTCGCGCATCGGAGAAGGACGATGTACGAGAAATTTTTGAGCACAGTGACGCTATTAACTCCATTGGATGCGCAAGAGCGGAGTAAGATTGCCGACGCACTCGTTGGAGGTGAGTACGTCATTGCATTGTATTCCAAATGACGAATATTACGGGATAGAGCTATCTCTTTTACGTCTCGCGCCACGGGCGGCGACCGTGAGTGCGGTGTACCGACGGGATATGTCACAGCCGAAGCTCAAAGTGGCAGCGCTGGATGCACACGCTTTCACTCGCCTACTTGGACCGCTGCGTGATATTATGGAGCGACGGGCAGGCTCATACCCGTCATAGATACGCGTGTTTGTAAATATCTTGTGGTTGCTTTGCCAACACGACTGTGCCATCAAGTTTATCACAATGCTGATGGAGTGGGAACGTGCACCGCACTCAGCTTTAACGTCAACCTCAAGCTCCACCTTTCGTCTTTTCTCCCCTTCACTTTGGTCCGTCCGCGACCACCACTCTCCTTAATACCCATGATTTTACCCCATGATGGTCCTCTCCAGCAGAGGCAACTCCTACCCAGTAAGTTTGGCCCTACTGCAGCCCGATGTTGAGCTAATCCTTCATTTAGATATTCCCGGTCTGTTAGGGTACGCACCGTTGGCCCTTCCATGAAACTTTTCCCTCTTTTTGTTAGCTAATTACAGACATTACAGTACCGATGTTCCTACTTTATCAGTTCCTTCTGTGTCGATCCCCACTTTGTCTTCCATTATTCCACTTCCATCTTTATTGTTCGTTGGCTGCTTCATGCCTCTCCGGCAATCGCTAATCGTATTTTTAGGACGGGACCATCATCGTCTCTCAGCTCATCGTCCCAGTACGTTGTTCTTCTGTTACTCACTCTTCCTCGTTGATTTTCGCCGAACTAAGATCATCTTTGTCATCTACTTCTGTATCTAGTACATCAGCAACCTCAACTGTATCCTCTACTACATCCGCTTCGACCTCCTCGACGCATTCGATCACCGCCGCACCTTCCCTTACGACATCGAGCCTTAAGGTGACCACATCCGGCGGAAGCACCATCACGGTCGTGGTCAACCCGACCACTAGCGCCACGCCGATTTCGGAAAGTGCATTCCTTCAGAACAAGACCGCTTCGGGCATCGTTTTCGCAATTGTCGGCGTCATTGCCCTCGTTATTATCATAGCTATCGCCGTTTTTGCGATTCGTCGGCGAAACCATAACAGACTTGTGGATGCAATATCTTTCGACCCTGGAGCTATCAACCCTGAGCGTGGTTCAATGGACAAGACCTCAATTCGGAGCTCAGGAAGCGGTAGGAATGTTCAACCACATGGATTTCACAGACCGTACTACGCCCCTGGCGCCATTGCTCCTTCAAATTACCCTAGGCTGTGACCGTTGTATTGTTTTGGTGCCCTTTTAAAGGCGATACCCCCTTCAATACCTTTTTTGGCGCGTAGCTTTTTTTCTTCAGCTCAATGAAGCACTTTTTTCTTCACCTGGCGTGGCCCAGTACGTGAAACTTTCACTCTTTGCACCTTTTCCTCGATATGAGTTTTACACAATCACAATAACGCAATTGACTTGTAGTAAAGTGAAAGATTTATTTCAGATGCAGCTATTGCTTCTCACATCAATTCCTTGGCATTTTCTAGCTCCACTTGCGTGAGAGTTCGTCTCCAGATATTCGCGTCGTTTGTTCTCTCCTCCCAATGCCACACTAACCACGTCACACCGAACGTTGTAATACATATGCGCATATGCACAGCATAGCAATCATGCCCTTACGAAATCCAGGAGCGTCCGTTGCAAGATAGAAACAATAGACCACCAGGCATTAAAAACATTATTCCACATGCCATCGGAAGCAAATGACGTAATGTTCAAAAGTTACAAAGACCGCTTACTTCATAGATGTAAGCACGATGTGGAGGCCGCTCTTATGGATCTGCACATATCTGATTCGCCCACTTATTATCTCCACGGTGTAAGTCCCGAGTCACGTAGGAAAGGACACCCATACGCAATGTGGTCGCTTGGCCTGCGTAGAAGGCTCCAGAAAGATCTATGACAACGTGTGTATGACAATTGGTTCAACTTGAATTTATAGAATACACTCACAATACGCAAAAAAACTTGAGGCCAGTGCGGGAATGCATATTGGCAAGCGACTGCCGTGTACACTAGCAAGACAGGCTATCGAACGCCATTTCGATTTGTTACAATTGCACACACGAAGATTGATGCGATAGCTACTGCTGTCACTCCAGACGGACTCTAGTCTGAAGCAACAAGCCAGATTAGTGGTCAGCATTAAGCATGGATCATGAACTACATCACCTATTTGTTCCACAGTATATCCATTGATAAACTTAAGCCATTGTCCCATGAGATTATTCAAGGAACTGAATGATTCTGTCTCTCCAGACAGTGCAAACTGACTCTGTTCAATATACACAAAGGCGAGGTTATTAATCCCGTACCAATAGGCTGTCCAACGACTTAACTCGCGACTCGCGAGCCTCCATGTGGGAGGCGTTATGTGGACTCCCACCTTACCCTCCATTCGTGGATGGAATTACCCATTCCTAGATACGGATGCGTACCAGCGTTGGATAGAGATCAGAATGCTACAACATAGGTAGAAGGCCTTTGTCGTAGCTGGTAGGTCCGGAAACACAAGAAAGCCATAGGTGAGGATAGGTAGCGTGATGACCCCATCGATGATGAACATAACAGACGGTCAGCTTTGGAAATCACGGCGTTAATCGCTTACAGCCATCGCCAGCCACTGCACCCGTGTGCAATGTGCGCCACTCAATCGCCTGCAGAGTTATGGTCTGTTTAATATATGTTCGCGACGTTAACTGAGTTGTAAATGCCGCCCTGAAGGACCCCAGGAATACTTAAACTTGTATCGATCAGTCAAATGGTTAGAAGGGTTAATGGCTGCTTACAGCGTGCCTGCCAAGTCTAAACAGGTGAACAGCACTGAGCGCCTGCCCAATTCTTCGGTCCGATACCAGTATTACCATTTTTTACTGCTCTTTGCCTACTCAAACTCACGACCCTAGGATATAATGTGTGCCGACAAATGTAGATGACTCTGCCATTCCTTGAAAAAATCGGATGGCGTATATCTTAAGCGGTTGTTAAGCATGTTAAGCATGAATTCGATCAGAGACGGCCATAATTCACACACCTGTTTAACATCATGGATTACACATGTACTGACCTAAGCACAGACTCAGGTCTATCATACCAGACTGTGACTTGTCCCAGAGAATTTGCATTAATGTCGAGGAGGTACAACGATTAGCATCAAGTTATCTAGATTGAGTTAGTCCGACAAATTTGATTGGTTCGGCTTACTCGGTAGCATGCCAAGAATATAGCCACATGTAAAGATGGATTGTTCTTGATATGTGTTAAGAGTAATTCGGAGGTAACACATACGTTGAAATCGGTCCCTCGCATGTGCAGTTCTTCTTTCATTATTGAATATGTTGGACTGGTCCAGATCTGGTAATGAATTGATCGCAACAAAGTCACACGGTGATCGGGCTTCTACAGTTGGCAATGGTGCGTGATGTTCATCTCGGAATGTTCATCAGCGAAGACAAGGACGGGAGCGCACCATCAGACAATACGATAGAATGAAGCAGTCTATTCTGAAGAGCAAGGTAGTCTCTGAAGACATGATGGGGAGCTGGGAGCTGGGAGCGTCGTTCGGCTCGTCGGAAACAAAAAATAAGGTAGGTTGAGTCAAGGGTCCTCGGATTATTCAATTCTGATGATGACGCCTTACTCAGCTACCTCGTCTACCTAGGCCTTTTATATAAGTATAACCGCCGTTCTCACCCGTTGTGAACTCGCTCTTTCCCCCCGATGCGCTGCTCCTGGTGCGCCCTCGGCTCACTCCTCGTAGGGTTCATTTCTCTCTTCCCTTTGAACCCCGCCGCCGCCCATGCTTTGTCTCCGGCGCTCGCTATCTCGGCCCCAGTTGAACGGGCGAACATCTTCACAAGGGATGCTGGCCACGATCGTCACAGTCACCACGACACTCCCAAACCAGACTTGAATGAAACCGAGATCGAAATGTACCATGGCAAAACCCCACCGTCCTATTATACTATCGATTGGGAGGATGCCGATTCGAAATCTCGTTATCCGGGTCTGATTATGGCCCACGCTCTGTTCATGTCATTAGCATTCTTCTGTGCTCTGCCTATTGGTGAGGTTCAGGCGTCTGGCATGGTGATTGTAGCCATTGATCGTGCTTGTTCGGCCACAGGTATTGCAATGCGATCCGTAAAGCACTCGGCTCACAGTATAGCTGTGCTGTCCTTCTATGGATTATGTGCCCTGGGCTGTGCAACCAGTTCGTTGTACACCAAATTAACGCCTAATATGTGCGTTATCTCACGGCCAGCTATCTTTCAACATTGAACTCACCATAGCGCTGTCCATCAAATCAAGGTACGAGGGTAAGTGGGGCTCCTCCGTGATGAGTATCAGGTTTGAACTGTTTCATAGGTGCCAAGCACGGGATCCACGGTTGGGCAATCATATTGATTGCTGTTACATTGACCGTGATCGACTTCTTTGCCGGCATACGTCGTTGCATCGCGTATTTTAGGAGTGGCGAGAGATTCCATTTCAAAACATTCTGGCAAACTGCTATTTTGAACAAACCTGTCGCTCTTGATGGTCGCGACGCCGAATATACCCACCTTGCACATGAACCAGAAGAGTACGAGGTATGCCTTTCTCTTGTGTGAATGGGCGCTTTCTAGACTACCTGTCAGATACCGGAAATTGCCAGGCAAGAGGAAGCCCAATGGTCCAATGTTCGACATGTCCGTCGATCCTCTGAAGGCACATTATTTGGGTTCGAATCACCTACCGGCTCGGACGATACTCTTAATGGCCTCAAATCACGTGTACAACAAACTTCAAAAAGGAGCAGACTTAGTAGAATCGGCTACATAGTGTCTACTGTGACCGAGCGAGTCCTTGTCTTTGCTGGATTTGCCCAGGTGCTGAGCGGCATTGTTGTGTATACGGGTAAGCAGATACGAATATTTAGCCCAAGCCCATTAGTGACTGATTGTCCAGGCGGTTGCCGAGGAAGCTATATTAATGTCTGTATGGCTCATTTAATCAGTAAGTTCATTGATAATGATGAGTGAGGCGTGGTGCTGACGATCTACAGAGGGCGGCATTTTCTGGTGCTATGGTCTTGTGACGTTCGCACGGTTTCTGGGTCTTTTCGCGGAGTACGGATGGGCATGGAACAAAGCACCCTCCGATGTTTCTTACACGGCAGAATTCGTTGAGTCTCTTGTCATCTTTGTCTACGGTGTCTCAAATACATGGATGGAACGCTTTGGTGCCAGTCCAGGAGACCCATACAGTACAAAGCAGATTCAGCACATTAGTATCGCCGTAAGTTTAGGGGGTCCAATATTGGAAAATTGCTAATGTGTCTACCTCTAGGTCATGTTCTGGTTCGCTGGTCTCGTAGGTACGCATCTTCACGTCTATGCCAGCCCAGATAAACGTTTTTTCACAGGTATGGGTATTGAATCAAAATCCATTCGGAGATTGTTGGCATCTTCCTCTCTCCAAGGGGCTGGATCGGGTCAAGGACCTGTCGAAGAGCCTCCCAGTTATTCCGGCAGCTTTAATCCATTCCCAGCCCTTGTCATTGGTGTGACTGGCGCTGCCATGGCAGCACATTTCCAGCCATACGTATTCGGAGTAAGACTATATTTTCTCAAGGAAATACTATACTAACAATTGGACAAGGTGCAAATTCACTCACTATGGGGAAATTTACTCGTTTCTTTCTCTGTATTAAGATGTTTTACCTATTTCTTCCTTTGGCTAGGACCACCACAGTCCATTCTCCCATCCCGTCCGCCCACCGAAGCGTTGGGAAGCTTCTTCTTGGCCTGTGGTGGCCTAGTATTTATGTTCTCGACGGAGGAAGTGACAATTGCCGCAATGCGTCGACGTCGCGATGGTATGTTGTTGAATACTTATGGCTTCTAGCGTTCTAAACACACTTTTTATAGATGTCATGATGTTCCTTAACGTTGCTGTTGCCATGACTTGTTTCGCCTTCTGCTGGACCTTAGGTATTGTTGGTTTCAAAGGTTGGCTTAGGACTCGCGCGAACCCTGCGGCCGCGCGCCGCATTGCTGCTTAATATCTGTATTGTTCATTTGTTACATTTAACTCCACATTGTTCGCTTTAACCTAGGCGTCTTGTATCACCTCTTGTTCGAATATCTCTAGTTGTTTCACATACTTCATGATACTTACGATTGAATCCAACGACCTATTTTATTTGTGATCGCAGAAGTGCAAGTTCAGAACATTGCTGGTAGTAGCAAGGTATAATCGGCCAACGCGCCCATCCAAATCCAAAACCCTGCCCAACCGCACCCCGCGAATCCTCTCCAACAACTTGGACGACTCTCAAAATTTGTCTTGTATAATACTCGAGCCAATTGGATAGAGGCCAGAGTGATGCCGCAATAAAAAGGGGCACCGTGCATGTTCAGGTATCCTGCATAGGAGACGAGCGAAATAGCGGAGAGCGACAATCCGGATAGTATAGGCCTCGTCTGTGCACCAAAGAGGAGGGCCGTCGAACGGATACCGACCGTAACATCATCTTTTTTATCCTACCAATATTTTTGGTCAATGCTAGCTGGATAATTGGAAATAATACGCAACTTGATGAGCATAGATGCTATCATAAACAAGAGTCCAGCAGATCCCTCCCGCGTAGAGAGGTAGACAAATTGCCCAATCGGCGGCCCCCACGACAGCAGACCAGCCAAGTAGAGCGCCCCAATTGAAGGCCAGGCCTTGAATATTAATTAACCGCGATTCAAGAGGAGAAAATTGAGTCGCCTAACCAAGGACAGCTTGGGGCCAGTGTGTGATTCGTTTCATAAAAGGGTATATTGTAACCACCGACAGGGATGAAGCGCCAAGTAAGATGCTATCGGGCTGAATGATTCGGCAACGAGAACAAGACGGGGAGCTTACCTACCTATACCAGTTCAATTGCAATAGAACGCCTAAACCCACGGTCAACTGTGCGCCAAGGAATATCACAGCCTGTCGAAAACTAAGATCCCCTCTTGCCAATGGCCTGTCTTTGGTTCTTGCTATACGCTTTGATTCAATAAACATTTGAA
>WNGI01006430.1_pt1 | contig 10674 bp, 9 predicted proteins | sample 5400621 | NCBI WGS metagenome assembly WNGI01 (sample SAMN13153374, study PRJNA577476) | soil metagenome | isolation source: 20 cm soil or saprolite under Garry oak tree replicate 1 | place: USA:California | collected 2016-06-15 | reverse complement strand
TCGAGCTGCGCGCGCGGCATGCTCTTAACCTCAACCCCGTTCGCGACGTAGCTGATCTTGTCCGGTCCGACGACGATCGAGAGGTTGTTAGTCGCTTTTCCATTTGCATCCGCTCTTTTTACCGCATCGTTCTCAGTCCAGTCCACGAGCTTGTGAACTGTAGAGTCGTTCGCGCGGTGGTTGATCAGATAATGACCGTCGCCGCGAACCACGAAGTATGCGTATGACTGATCCGCCGCGTCGAGATTTTTTCCGCCGATGAACAGTCCGTATGCCTCGGCATGTGCCGGCGCTTTTGTCTGCGTGAACGAGCCGGTCACAGTGTAATTCCCGCTCGCGGTGTTCGCGGGATTCCAATAGATCGCGGCCGGTCCCGACGTAACGTGGAACCCACTTCCCATCGAGACGACTTTATCCTCGGTGATTTTCCGGCCGCCCTTTGCAGCCTGAGGATCGATGCGCCCCGTCCATCCCGGCACCATCACTCCGCCGCCCGCCACTACTTTGTCGGGATCCCCCTGCGCGCGCAACGAGCCCGCGGCGAGTCCGAGTCCAGCGACAGCAATCGCAAAAATCCTCATCCATCCTCCAGCCGAATTGTTTTCACGAAAATGCGCCGAGGGACCGGATTATTCCAGAGCCTCGGCGCGAAATCGTTAACGCCTAGCGAAAACGCCCGGCTCGACGTAGAGCGATGCCAGATCGCGGTGAAGGTTTTTCACCTTCGGTGCATCGTTGATCACGATGTACGGCTGATACGGATGGAGCCTCGCGTAATCCTGGTGATAATCTTCAGCGACATTGAACGCGTTGAGCGGAGCAACCTGTGTGACAATCGGCTTGTCGAATGCCTTTGCCTTGGTCAGCTGATCGATGTACGCCTTCGCGATTCGCGCCTGCGATTCACTCGTGTAAAAGATCTCGGATCGATATTGCGTGCCGACGTCCGGACCCTGCCGGTTGAGCTCAGTCGGATCGTGCGCAACCGAGAAGAACACGCGGAGAAGCTGACCGTAAGTGACCTGCGACGGATCGTACGTCACGCGAACGGATTCAGCATGTCCGGTGGTCCCGGAGCTCACTTCCTCGTACGAAGGCGACGCGACCTTTCCGCCAGCGTAGCCGGAGATTGCCGACTTCACTCCCTTCACATGCTCGAACACGGCCTGGATTCCCCAGAAACATCCACCAGCAAAAACAGTGGTTACTTCGCCTTTTGCTGGAGCGAGCGCGTCATCAACGACTGGATTTGGCAGCGCGCCCGAGCGCGAGGAAGCTGCGGTCGCTCCCTTGCCGAGCACCAGAACCGTTCCTGCAACAATTGCCAGGCCAAATAGGGTACGGCCGATAGTCGATACCATGATAAAAAACCCCCTCTTCTATTGTTCGTGTGCTCTATTGTACTCCGAGAAATCTAATTCGGATTCGCGTTTAACCTGTTCCAGAACCCTTGTATGGATTTGGGTTACGATCAACTCTGCGAAGGGGCGCCAGTAGGCGTTCGGATAGATCTCCAGCGAATACCACGTGCTTCCCTCGAGTCGTGTGCGACCGCCAGGCAGCGATATTAGGCGAAATTCACCGCGGCGCGCTCTGAAAAAGCCTTTGACGTGCGGCGCGTATACGTGCCGATATGGACTGAGCTCCCGAAGTGCGGCAGGCTGAGAGGTGACGCCAAATGACAACCGATGAGGCGCGTCCCATCTCGTAATTGGCTCAACGAATGCGCCTGTCGAGAATTCACAATGTCTGATTGCACCGACGCCTGATCCGGTGATGCGCGCGCGAATCGGATATGCGATGCCGAGGCGAAACAATAGCAACGGCCGCGATGTGATGTCATGGAACCGAATGACATTTTCCCAGACACGTTCCGGCGGGGCATTTACGACGATCGACGTGACCGCCTCGTAGACAGGCGCTGGCGGTGCGATTCGATCGGCGACCAATCCCATGGGAAGAACGATGACGAGATACGCTGCTGAACGCGGTGGATTGCCCGTGTTGATTGCCGCGTACCTTCCGACGATTCCGCCCAATGTGGCGGCGATGATCGCGATTGGTGCAGCCATGAAAACGCAGATCAACCCCTCGAGCGCAAAAAGCAGGAGAGTCGCTCCGACGATGAAGAGGCCGATCATCACGACGAAGAAGGTTTCGCCCGACGTTCGCGGATGATTGTGGTTGTGTATGTAGGCGGTGACTCCGCCGAGTACGAATGGTGTCGCTAGAAATAGCGTGAGTCCGTATGAACGCATCATCAGCGTGACTGCCGCGACCATCAATGGACCGATGACTATGCTCGCTGCAATTCCAAGGAGCGCGCTGCGGATGTGATCCGTTGGGTCGGGTTCCACTCGCCGCGGAAGTGTTCGAGGAGTGGCTGTCGGAAGGCTGGCGAGCCACAGCATTACGGCGTAGTTGACGAGCGGTAGGAAAAAAAGAAGGGAATACCACGGCGACTTTCCAGCATCGACTGCGCGGCGAAGGGTCATGCTGACGCCAATCCAGATGAATGGAAGCGTCCATAGGATTAGGCCGATCGATAGCCAGGTAGGGAACCCGCCCATCTTCGTCGCACGAACACTCAGGAGCGGCAGGAGATAATCGGCCGGAGTCCACACCATTCCGGTAACCGAGTGAATCACCGTTGCATCGACGATGTATTTCACGACCATCAACACAACACCGGCGCGGAGATAAATCCGGCGGTCGATGGGCTCTTGAAATCCGAAGTAGCGAGAGAGGAGATTGCCCTGCGGCGTAGTCTGCCTCCTTAGATTTCAGGTTTTACCAGCAACGATATAGTGCGCCGCGCGCGAACTTCCAGCAACATCTTACTCTCGCGCGTACTCAAACCAGACAATGAACTGAACGGAGTATTGATGGTTTCGAAGCGATATAATGCCGCCCTGATCATTCCTGCAGTGATCGGCGCGATTGCAATTGCGAATGTTTCCTCGAGTAACGCTGATGCGGCTCTCGCGGGACTCCACTTGATTGTTGCGCCGACAGGCAACGAGGCTCGCTACCGAATTCGCGAGCAACTCGTGCGAATGGATCTTCCCAACGACGCGATTGGGAAGACGACCGAGATCACCGGTGGAATTGGAATCGGCGCGGACGGCAGGATTATTCCTGGGGAATCCAAGTTCGTGGTGGGAGTCGGATCTTTGAAGAGTGATCGTGACATGCGCGATGGATACGTGCGCCGGCGCGTGCTCGAGGCGGATCAGTTTCCGACGGTTGCGTTCAGTCCGACTGAATTCCGGGGTTTGCCGAAAACTCTGCCTACGTCAGGCGCACACACATTCGACGTGATCGGCAACCTGACGGTTCGTGGTGTAACGAAGCCGACCACGTGGCACGTCACTGCCGAGCAAAAGAACGGTCAGGTAGTTGGCAATGCCTCGACGCTGTTTACGTTCTCGGACTTCAACATCGATCAACCACGAGTGCCGGTTTTGTTGAGCGTGCAGGACACTATTCGGTTGGAGTACGATTTTACGCTGGTGGAGAAAAAGTGAGGGACTGAGAGAAGGGGAGAAACACAATTTGCCGCGAAAGCGCGGAGACGCGGAGGAACTTGCTGAGAACGGCGCAGGGAGACCGTGAGACTTTGAGAACCTCGTAACTGCGGCTTTTTTTTGTTTTTCACAGCGCAACTACGCCGTTACGCAGTAACAAAAATCAATAAAGGTGTTGTTGTGTAGTTCTCACGGTCTCCCTGCGCTGTTCTGTTTGCTCCGTGTCTCCGCGCCTTCGCGGCAATCGCAGTTCTCCCTTTCTCTCTTTCCCCCCATTTCTCCTATTTCTTGTATGAGAGGCTCGGGTGCCAATTCCCGCGACCATCGGGTGTGTAGTCGAGGACGTTCCAAAGCGGCCAAATCATATCAACGGGCCGCGGGTCCTGGCCACGGTCGGCCCCTACCAGCATGAGCTCGGTTCCGTACGTGTGATAAATTCGGCCGTCGCGTTTTACGAAAATGTTCACGCCCGGCATTTGGTCTCCATTCGCGTCCTCTCCCTGATAGTCGTGGTTGTATGTGTTTTTCGCGGACGAGAGCAAGCGAAGATTTCTCCATCCGCGCTGCCGAGCAAAACCCGTGATTCGCTTCACGGGTGATTTTGCAACCACATAAAAGCTCACCCGCTGCTCGATGTGCGGCACCTGGCCATCGAGTCCATCGAGAATCGACGTGCATAACGGACACGCTGCTTTCATCCTGGGCCCATACATGAAACTGTAAATCACGAGAGTGTTTTTACCGGGCGAGAAAAGATCGGACATTCCAACCTCTTGAACGTCGTCTCCGTCTTCGGACGACTCCTCGAAGACATAATTCTCGGGAATTTCTCCACCCATCGGCAGGGCGCGGCGCTTTTCTGCGACTGATTCCACAGCACGACGAAGCTCGATCTCCGCCTCGAGCAATTCATTGCGCGCAGAGCGGTAGTTGTCGCTTTCGTTTGGAAATCGAACTGAGTGAAGAAGGTTCGTCATTTGATCTCCGTGGTATTGCCTTGACATCGTAGCGTTTAACGGGCCCGACGATCGACCTCATCTTGTACTGCCTGTGCCTCCGCCCAATCGATTACCGGCGCTACTTCCTCATCTTCGAGAGTCAAAGCAGCGAGGGCGCGCTCGACGACGGGTCTCCCGAGCTCAACTGGAAGTGATTGCCCGAACTCGAGCTCAGCTCGGCGGCAAAGTCGTTCCTCTTTCGCGCGGTCGCGTCCTTCCTGGCGCACACCCATTCGATCCACACGCGCGTGAATTCCTTCGTGAACAATCGATGACGCGACTGTCGCCGCCGTGATGTCGCGTCGCGCGAGGAAAGTCAGCTCGGTTACGCAGGTTCGCTCGCCGGGGATATAGGCGCCGCGACAGGGAAAGCGCGCGACAAGAATGCGTTCCAGATCATGACGCAAATGTGCGAGCCGCCATGGTTGGTGCCGCTCGATCAGAAGCAGCGCCTCATCGAGGCGATCGAGAACGTCTTCTGTCTCAATGTCGGGCCGCGTGTTCTCGACCACGACACCGAGACCACGAACCCGTGTCACCCCACCTGCTGCGGTAAAGCTTTTTCTATCATCGCTACTGCGGCCCCCGGATCTGCGACTTCGACGACCATCCTCTTATAATGTTCATGATCCAGCTCGAGGACGATCGTCTTGTCGTAGTTATGGACGTCGTAAAAAACGAACCCGTCTCCCTGATAGAACGTTCCAGCGGTGAGAACGCCGGGAATATTCGTGCCCGGAAGACGGAAACCCTTCCACCATCCTCGGGCCGCGTCAGGATCGGCGCGGACCGATTTGATGTGCGACAGTGGAATGTCGAGCTCCGTCTTCAACGCCCAAAACCTGTCCCATCCCTCTACTTCGAAGTGAACACGGTCGCCGAGCACAGTGATTTCAACCATACTGATGAAGTATTACGGATTCGCTGGTGTTCCTGTATTGGTGGCACGAAGGGCAAACGGATACGGCAGCCACGCCACTTTTGCCATCGAGATCTTTCCAAAGCGACGCTCATCCGCCCAATGCAGTCCGGTAACGAAGAGAGAATAAGTTCGCTCTGTGAAAATTTGATCGAGTACTGCGGCTTGAGTCGGAAGATTCGCAGCTGATTTCGCGGGAAGCCCTGCACGCGCCCGAACGATATTGATTTGATCGATCGCTTCAGGCAGGCGATTGAGTCGTGCCAGCGCTTCTGCGCGGATCAGCGTGACTTCATCCTGCGACCACGCAGGAATCGGATCGGCGTCGGTCGAGAAAATGTTTGTCTCGTTCGTTGTTGCGCCGCCGAGCGCAGCGAAAGTGTTGCTCTTCGTGAACTTATCAACTCGCGTATCGCCGGGCTCTGCGTTGGATCTAAACGTGGAGATCGCTCCGTAGAATTTTTGACCGTGGAAATAATTGTTGAACGGATTGATGTCGGCGCCTCCGAACGTGATAACGGCGCTGGCGCTTCCGGGAACCTCGTTCGCGAAGCTGAGCGCGTCCGCATAGTTGCCGGCTGCGAGCGAATACCTCGCCTGGAAGACACGAATCGTATTCAGCAAGTCGAAGTTGGGCGACAAAATCGATCCGGTAAAATCGGTAGTGAGCGTGGTGCCCGTAACGTCCGTCTTCGCGCTTGCCAGCAGCCTCAGGATTTCCGCGAGTGCTGCCGGCCGATCGACGAATGTCGCGCCGGCATCGATTGAAATCTTCTGGAATGCCTCGATCAGGAATCCGTACGACCATGCCTTGTAGAGCTTCGCCAGCCCCACGATCCCTGCTTTCGTTCCGGGAGCGAAGCTGAGCGCGTCGATGTCGTTGAGAATGTCATCGGCTGTCTTCTCGACACCGTAGTTCTTCGACCAGATGTCAAGGAGATCGACGTTCGTTTCCGAGATTGCCGAATTGGAGCTCGCTATCGGAAAGTTCTGATACTCGCGTTGCGTTGATTGCGTGATGGCCGTTGTCCCAAGCTCGGCGGAAACAACCGCCGGGATGTAAAGGTTCTCGTCCATCGCAAAGCTGAGCCTGCCTTGCATGCCGATGGCTAGCGCGCGCATGCCTGCTACGGAGGTCAGCACGCTCTCTGCCGTCGCCGCATTTGGATTGCTGATGTCAAGCTTGCACGCGCTCAGTGAAATCACGACGAGAGAAGCGGCGATCGTCCGAAGAGCGACGCGACGAGTGTTAAGTTCGAATTTCATTTCGTCTCCCTCCGGTTAGAAGTTCGTTGTGAAGGTAAGTGCGTAGCTGCGCGGTATCGGCGGCGTCGCGAATGCGAAACCTCTCACGAGAGTCCGCTGCGCCCCGGCGTTTGTTTCCGGATCCCAACCCTGGAAGTCGGTCCACGTTTTCAGGTTGCGTCCGCTCAAAGTGAGTGCGGCGCCGTGCGTTCCGAGTCGACCCAACATTCCTTCCGGAAGCGACCACGTAATGGCAACCTCGCGCACCTTCACCCACGTCTGGTGCTCTATGTATTCCTCGAAGATGCTGCGTCGCGCCTGGAAATATCCCTTGGGTACAAGACCGTTCAGCTCGTCGGCGTACGCAGCTCCGCTTCCAAACGCCGGTGTCTCGAGCAAGCGACGGTCGAAGTTGAAAATCTCACCGCCCTGCACGCCGTCGAATTGCGCACGGAACGAAAGCGACTTGCCAACGCCGACATCGTTGATGAAAGACCAGTACGCCTTCGGATTTGGATTGCCGATAATTCTTCGAGGGCCGATTGCGGGAATGCCGACGATCTTGCCCGATGCATCCTTGATCGGCGTGCCCGCGGCAGTGAGAATGTTGCCCGCCGCATCTCGCACGTATGTCGTACCGAAGAAGTGACCCGGCGCTTCGCCAGAGTCGACGCGAATGATGTTGAAGCTCTCAGGAATGAAGAACGCGCCGCCGGAGCTCACCTTCGTCACTTTTGGATTATTGGTTGCGTAAGTCCCGCTCATGTTCCACGTGACCGTCGAGCCTCGAAGAACGAATATCTTGAGAAGTCCTTCGATTCCGTGATTCTCGAGGACGCCAACATTCGCCAGCTGAGAGAGGAATCCCGTCGAGGGATCAACGCTCTTCGGCAGAATCAGATCCGTGATCTTCTTATTGAAGTAGGTGAGCTCTACACCGGCCCGTCCTCCGAGAACTTCGAGATCCGTTCCGAGCTCGTACTCGCGTGCGCGCTCGGGCTTGAGCGAGTCATTGCCCGCCTGAGTGCTGTTGATCACGCCCGAGCGAGTTCCATTTGCCTTGAACACATAGTTCGAGAGACGATCGAAGCTTCCCGCAGGCTGACCGCCTGAATAACCGTATGCGCCGCGCAAACGCAGAGTGTTCGCAAGGCGAGCGAGTGACGAGCCCCTCCAGAAATCGTAGTCGGAAATGTTGAGCGATGCGCCGACTTTCGGGAACCACTGCTGCCGCACTGAAGAACCGAATGCAGATGACGCATCGGAACGAAGTGAACCAGTGAGGAAAAGCCGATCGCTGACGCCGACCTGCTCCTGCCCATAGAAGCCAAGCGTGCGCCGCTCATCGCGTCCCTCCGATGCAGTTGGCTGACTGCCTTGAACTGTTTGCGTGAACAACGCGAGATCTCTCGCCGACGCAGTGACGACGTCCACCTGCTGTCGCTGCCAGTTCATTCCTACTCCGTGCGTAAACTTGAGAACGCCGGTGTTCATCACGTAGCTGACGTCGATGTCCGAGTTCACCAGCCGGCTGCGATCAGTCGACGAGGTAGAAATACCTGTCGGGAACTGTGCGGCTGTAGATCCACGCGGCACGAAGAGCTGAGCGTTCTCCGTGTATCCATCGAAGCCGAACCTGTACGATGCCGTCATTCCCGGGATCGGAAATGCAGTGAAGTTCAGCCCGCCGATGAAACGGTCGATAGCCTGCGGCGTTTTCCAGTTGGCAATGATATCCAGCGGATTTGCGAGGCCCAGGCCCTGCGAGGGATAAACTCCCGTGACAGGATCCGGATTCAGATTGATGTAGTTCGGCATGAAGAAGAAGCTCGTCAGCAAACCGAAACTATTAGTGAGTCCCGCGTTGGGAGCGACGTTGGCCTTGCTCGTTATGTAGGCCGTGCTCACTCCGATCTTCAGGCGATCGTTGATCGTCCTGTCGAGGTTGAGGCGAATATTCTGCCGCCTATAATCGGTGCTCTTGAGAATGCCTTTCTGCTGCTCGGAAGTACCGGAAAGGAAGAAAGTATTTTTGTCATCGCCGCCCGAAAGTGAGAGCGTGTTGGAGAATCTTGGCGCGTTCTGAAAGAGAACGTCCTGATAGTCATACCGGGTAACTGGCGAGCCGTCTTCTTTAACCGGCGCCTCGTTCACCGGGATTTTGTGCTCGATGTTGTCGGTCTCGAACGTCGTTCTGAATGACGTTCGCAATGCGCCGGAGTGACCGCGCTTCGTGAAGATCTGAACAACGCCGTCGTTTGCGCGGGATCCATAGAGAGCAGCCGCAGCCGCACCTTTCACTATTTCAATGTGGTCGATTTCATTCGGATCGAGGTCGGAGAGCCGGTTCGAAGTGTAACCGCCAACATCGATGAGTGTCGGCGAGCTGTTGTCCACGATTACACCGTCAATGATGTACAACGGCTCGGCGCTACGGCTGATCGTGGAGAGTCCGCGAATGCGAACGCTCGTGCCGCCGCCGGGCTGTCCTGACATCTGCTGCACTAGCGCTCCGGAAACTTTTCCAGAGAGCGCCGCATCGACTTGAACTGTGTTCGCGTTTGCGATCTCGTCGCCGCTTACTGTCGCGATTGTCGCGCCGAGCGTGCTTCGCTCTGTCTCACCGCGCGCGGAAGTCACGACCACTTCGCCGAGTCGAAGAACATCGGGTATGAGCCGAAAATCCTGGTTCATGCTGCCCGTAACCTGAGTCAGCGTTTGTCGCGCCGGCTTGTAACCGAGGGCGCGAACAAGCAGAACCATGCCTGCTCGAGGCGAATTGACAACGAGCCGGTATCCACCGTTGTCGACTGCGACGGTTCCGACGGTGGTCCCCTCGATCAGGACTTGCGCGCCGGGAAGCGCTTTGTTCCCATTATCGAGCACGCGCCCGGCGATGACAACCTGGGCGCGTGCGATTAGAGGAGACGAGATGAAGAGAAGAGAGAGAAGAAGAGAACGGATGGTGGGTCGCATACGAGCTCTCGCTTGAAAAGGGAGGTCTTGAGGGCTGACAAGGTAGTGTTAGGGAAAACCCTGCGCTACAGCAACCCGCGACCCGCCGCCCGCTACCAGCTAATCGGCGTACGGATAGTCCGGATCGGCCAGGCGAGCGGCACGGGCAGCAGCCTCCGGCCCGGCAATTTCCTTGGCGAGGTCAACGAGCATCGTGCTCAGATGTTCACCGTAGCGAAGAAGATTTTCGGCGCGAGTCGGACGGGCGAGAAGAAAGGCAAGGATGTGCTGGTCGGCCTTCTGCATGTTGCAGGCAGGGCAGGCAAGTACAAGGTTGTCGCGTCGATCGTACGCGCTCTTCCCTTTACGGGGCGTGACGTGATCGAGAGTGATTCCCTTTTCGCTGACACGACGACCACAGTATGCGCAAACTGGCCCGTGCCGGTCGAGCAGCCATTTGCGTGTGTCGGCATATGCATTCCGGCTCGTCGGCAGCGAAGTTCGCTGATGAGCTGGACGCTTAATTCCTTTTCGAGCGCGGCGGCCAGGACTCACTTTTCGGAATTCATTGAATCAGCGGCCTTAGCTGTCGCAGCACATCATCCAACTGTGCTCGCAATTGCAAGTAACGCGTGACGGCATCGTGCCCAACTTTCTGATCTGCTCCCATAGCAGCACTGTACAAGTATTGAATGTGCGACTGGAGCGCCGGCTCACTATAACGAATCGGCGGCGTAACCAGCAATTGCTGTAGCGACTGCAAACGGTGCAGTGCGTCCGAATCCTTGCCGGTCTTGTCGATGATACTGAGCTTTGCGACGGCGACATTTACTTCGCTCACCATATCGCGCACGCCAAGATTGTGCGCGAGCTGCTCGCGAAGAATTTCAGTTGTCACACCGTCGCGGACGACTCTCGGATCGGGTCGAACAACGAGCTGCTCAGACGATGTTACTCCATCAACCGTGAGTCTCACTGTATACGCGCCGGGCGGAGCAAGCGGACCATCGCGTCCGCTTCTTCTCGGATT
>WNGI01014552.1_pt1 | contig 10675 bp, 12 predicted proteins | sample 5400621 | NCBI WGS metagenome assembly WNGI01 (sample SAMN13153374, study PRJNA577476) | soil metagenome | isolation source: 20 cm soil or saprolite under Garry oak tree replicate 1 | place: USA:California | collected 2016-06-15 | reverse complement strand
ACCGGCGCTCGACGCCGGCGAAATCGCGGGAATGCAATTCGCGTTCATTCGCGGACGCAGCGACCTACGCGTCGATGCGAGCCTTTCGCGCGACGACACCAAGGTGGTTTACGTCACCGTCGCAACCGACATGGCAGCGGTGGAGGCCGAGTTTCAAAGGAACTTCACCGTGCGGCCCACTCTCTACGTCTTCGCCAACACGGAGAGCTACACCGAAGGGTTCGTGCGTATCTTCGGCTACTCACGCGCAACGGCCACATTTGTCGCGGAGAACTCCGTCTCCTTCTTCGAGCCTTCGCTTCGACTCATTGCTGTGAATTGGGCCGCAGTGAGTGACCGCCGTCCGGTCGCCGCGATCCGGCACGAGCTCACGCATCTTCTGACGCTCGATGCGTGCGCGCCACGATGCGACCTCGTCCCTGCGTGGCTCAATGAAGGACAGGCGCGGCTCGCGGAGGCGCAGGTGCCGGGCGGCGAGTGGCGTCTCGTGCGCGTCCGGTACGAGGCGGCGTCCATGGCCGCGACAGGAACTCTCATTCCGCTCAACACGCTCGTCTCGCAGCTTTCATGGAACGCCCTCACGGACTGGGCCGGGTACTTCAAATATCAGGAATCGGCGCGCGCTGTCGAATTGCTTCGTGACGACGTCGGCGGCACTGCGCCGATCGCGCGGGTATACGAGCGGCTCCGGAGCGGCCAGAACCTCGCCCAGGCGTACGCCGCGCTTACCGATCGATCGTTTAACGATTTCGTGGCGGGGCTTCCCGATCGCATGCGCGCCGCAGTCCCGGCGGGACAAGGCCTCATCCCAGTCGCCTCGACGAGCTACCTCGTCTACGGGTTCCCGCCCGCCTCGACGATCACGCTCACGGTGAGTGGCCCACGCGGTAGCGAGAGCTCGCCGATGGTGATCTCGCCATTTGGCTCGAACTTCGACGGAATCGCGGCGACACGCCCGCGCGGTGGCTACACCGTAAGCGCTCAGACCGAAACCGGAGTCTTCACGATCAAACTGAGAAAGACAGACACCGGAGACCCAACCGACATCAGGTAGACGCCGGCGAAGCGTTTGCGACCCGCCGCGGGCGTCCCTCTCGCTCGGGAACGCCCACGGCGGGTCGCCGCTCCAACCGAACCGGTCTCGGGTTGAGGGTCAGGCGCTGACCGTGAGCACGACGTTCCCGGTCTTGCGCTCAGTTTCGACGTAGCGCGTCGCCTCGATCACTCTCTCTATTGGGTAGGTCCGATCGATGACCGCCCGATACTTCCCCGCCTCGATCAGCTCCGGGGGCCCGTACCGGTCGTAGACAACTGCTCTCATCCGTTCACTTCCGGGAGCGCGAGCATCACCTCGGCGGAGCGCCGCGGTGATGACGCCGTCACATCCGCGGCGGGGCGGACTCTCCGGTTGCGAGCCAGCGCTCGACCTTGGGTATGTAGCGTTTCGGGTCCTTTGCGAATCTTTCGAGACATCCCGGGCCACAGAACGCGTATTCGCGCTCGGGTCGCTCGATCGTGAGCCCGTGCTCGCGCTGCACCGCGAGGTCCACGATCATGTCGCAGACCGGATCGAGCATCTTTCCCTCGTTCGGCACAGAACAAAAATAGCCGAATCCCGGACGGTCCCCCGATCGGGGTAGCCGAAATCTCCCACCCCGTACGGTGTTCTCAACTCGCCCCGCGCGGCGCAAAGTGCGGAGCGTGAAGCAGATGTCGGGCGGACCTTGGGACCGGGCCGGCGTGGACCGTGAGACCTGGAACGCCGTCCGCATGATGGCGATAGCAATCCGCGAGACCGCGCGACTCCCGATAGACCCCCTGGAGAAGGACCAAGCATTGCCCGCGGACCACGAGCGCCTCGGGGAGTACGCCGATCAGCTCGTGTCAGCGGTGGAGAACGGGGACCCCGAGACCATCGCGATGCTCTTGCGGCGCCAAGCGCACTCCGCGAGCTAGAGCTCTTCTCCTAGGGCCGGCGACCCCGGCCACCGGTCTGCGGCGTGCTCGTGGCATCGGTCCGCGCGATCGTGAAGCTCGATCCATCACTCGACAGTGTCGACGGTTGCGCTATCGCCTGACCCTGTCCGTTGATCATGGTGATCGCCTTGGCACCGAGGGCCGATAGCGACATCGCCTTGCCGTCGCGGACCGCGCTCGCGCCGGTGAACTGCACGGCGCCGAACTGGTCGAGCGAGACGAGACCGCGGCCGACGCTCGGCGCCTCCTGCACCCACTCCGCGGATGAGTTCGAGGAGCTGTACTGAACCGTCACGTTGTACGTGCCGCCGGTGGTGTTGTTCTTCATCGCGATGAGCCAGTCGTTTCCGCTCTGCTGGGTTATCGAGACGGTCACGGAGTCGCCCGCGCTGATGGAAAGCGGTACGTCGCGCGAAGACTGGGGCAGCATCTCGATCCACGACGTGTAGGTGACCCCGCTACCGTCGACCATCGCCTGCGTACCGGCCTGGAGCAGATCGCGGCTCGAGAGCCCGCCGATCCCGACCCAGGTCGCGTCGGCTCCGGTCGAATTCGCCGAGACGGTCGGCACGGTCCACGTCGCGGTGACCGACGTGAACGTCCCGCCGCTCGCCGCGTAGCCGGACCAGTTGCTCGAGCTGCTCGTCACCGAGGCTGGCGTGCCCGGCTGTGTCACGGTGGGCGAGATGCCGGTGCTGGGGTTGATGATCTGCGTCGTCGGCTGCATGTCCGCCGAAATCTTCCACACCCCGGACTGAAGCACGAGCGTGTAGTCGTTCCGATCCGTGCTTTCCGCGACGGACCCGTCGGTGTAGGTCGTCCGCCAGGTCTCGTTCGTCGAGGCCTGCGCCGTCGTGCCGCTGATGGTCACATCGACCCAGTCGAGGCTCACGAGTGCGATCGAGCGCGCGCCGCTGCTCTGGATCCCCTGGTTGGTCTGGACGAGCTCCTGGTAATAGGAGTCGGTCGCGGTCGCCCGCATGAGCGTTGGGTCGTTCCGCGCGTACGCCTGCGCCTGAGCTTGGTTTGCGCGCGTGATCACGTCCTTCACGGCGGCGGTGGCCGCGGTGTCGCTCGAGTTCGTGGTCGTCTGCGCGGCGGGTGAGCCCTGATCGACGTACGACCGCGCGGTCGTGAGGAGGGCGCCGACATCGATCCGCCCGCTGAACGCCGCGAGCGCGAACGCGAGAAGACCAAGGGCGACGAGGCGCCCCGCCGGAACGCCGCTGTTTCGGACGGGAGGCGGCGGCGGTGCGATGGGGCTCATCGGCGTAGTTGCGGTCGGATCACCTTCGAACATGCCTATAGCCTCTCTCGCGCACCTAAGCCCGGCCTAAGAGCGCCCTGAAATCACCATAGCAAGAGCCAGTCCGGATACGTCAAGCCAAGGAGCCGATCGAGCGACCACGCGCCATTACCGGCCAGGGCGATCGCGAGAGCACCGGCCGCAAGTGGGAGGGGAAATTCCCAGCCGACCTTTCCGCCACCCGCCCAGAAACCCTGCGGCCAGTGCGCGACGGCCGTCACGACGACAAGATCCGCGGCCATGATGCCGGGCCCGATCGGTCCGCCGAGCCCGAGCACCGTGAGCAGACCCCCGCCCGCCTCAGCGAGCGTCGCCATGTATGCCCAAAAGATTCCGGGGCGAAGTCCCATCGAGTTGAACCACCCTGCGACCCCAGCGATCGATCCGCCCTTGCCGACCACGCCGAGCTTGAGCAGTCCGTGCGGAATTACCACCCCGCCTATCACGACACGCAGAATCAGAAAAGCCAGGTCGGGGTACATGGACACGACAAATGGTAATCCCCACACTTGCGCCGAATGCGCCTCGCGGTCCGGATCGTCGCACTGCTCGCTCTCCTCGCGGGAGTGGTGTTCTTCTTCCAAGGGATCGGGGTCGTTCCGGGTTCGTTCATGACCGGACGTAGTGAATGGGCGGTCATCGGAGCGGCGCTCGCCACCGGTGCGGCCGCCTTGCTCTGGCTCAGTGGAATGGTCGGCTCTGGCGGGAGGCGGAAGGGCTGACTAGCGGGTTGAGGCGGGTAAAAGCTCGGTTAGAGGGCGCGCGTCCCGCGCTGCCCCGAGCCGGGGCAGACCGAATGCGTCTTCGACCGCGGCCAGGAGCGAGTAGTGGTCGTACGAGGCGTCCACACGGCGGCCGGCGAGATCGCGCGTCGCCACGATCAGCGGCACGACGCTGGATCGACCGTCACCTTCATCCCACACGATGAAGAGCGCACCGCCGTCCCGCCAGGCGGACGACGCGACGATCTTGGTGACAAGGCCTTCAAGCCAGGGTCCAGACTCGGCGAGCGCGCAGTCGTGGCCATCGTGGCAGAGCCCGGGCGTGATCCACACGAATCGTGGCGTGTCGTGCGCGAGATCGGCGTCGAGCGTATCCAGCGAAACGACGTTGTCGGGACATGAGCCGCCGTAGTACGCGAACGGATTGTGCTTCAGCGCGTAGGGATAAGGGCTGTGCATGCATCCCGCAGAGGTCAGCCCCTCCATGTACGCGCGCCAGCTGACGCCGGCTGCGGTGAGCTGCGCTCCGAGACCACCGGCCGGGAGCGCGTAGTAACCATCGTCGGTGATCCCCCAGGTGCTTCCGGACGTCAGAGCGAGGTAGTTCGGGAGACTCGGTGACGAGACCGCGTGGTAGTTCGTCGCGAGCGTGTACTTACTCGCGAGGGACGAGATTGAGGGTGCCCGTAGCGCCGTCGCCAGCGACGTGTTCTCCATGACGATCACGAAGACGTGCTGCGGGACGGCGGGCGCCGCGGTCGGCAGGACGACCTTCGCGGTCGGAGCTGACGACGCCGGAGCGGTCAGAGGTGTTGCGGAAGCCGAGGGCGCGGGCGAGGAGATCGCGGTGGGCGCAGAGCACGTGGCTACAAACGCGACGAGGACCGCGGCTTTCAGAGCGACTCGGATCACCTAACCATTGTTCCACCGTCCGGGCCGAAAACGCCCCCGAGAGAGCTCAGGCTTCGAATACGACCTCGTGCCGGGTCGTCGCGCGCCAGGGTCGACCGCGCCATCGCTCGGGCGGAAGGGCAGCAGCCCCACGACTCCGGACACAGCGGCGGACCAGAATCTCGAGGTCAGCGAGCGTCACGCGTCCACGCTTCTGGTCCCAGATCGCGCGGAGCGCGAGGATCGCGTCGAGAGCGGCGTTTGCATCCATGGCTACATGAAGCTCCTCGGGCTCACAGCGCAACACTCACGCCGCAACGCGGGCAGTGCTGTGTCGGATACGTTTCGTTCCACGCGTGCGGCGAACGCAGGACGTGTGCCGGGGAAGCTGCGACGCCGGTGATATCCGATTCGGTAGCGCCAAGGGGTCAGCCGGCGCGCGCGGCCTCCGCCGCGAGCTGCGGAAGCAGATCTGCGCGGACACGCGTTACGTCCTCTTCGTATTTGAGGACGACGCCGAGTGTTCCCTCGATGGCCGCTTCGTCGAGATCGCCGGTGCCAAGCGCTGAAAGCGCCATCGCCCAGTCGAGCGTCTCAGCGACGCCGGGCCGCTTGAACAGGTCGTCACGACGCAGCGCCTGGACGACCGCGACGACGCTCCGCGCGAGCTTCTCGGGAACGTCGGGCAGCCGCCGGGCAACGATCGCGAGCTCGCGCTCGACGGTCGGGTAGTCGATCCACTGATAGAGACAGCGGCGCTTGAGCGCGTCGTGGATCTCGCGCGTCCGATTCGACGTGATGATCACCGGCGGCGGGACGGCGGCGCGAAACGTGCCGAGCTCGGGGACGGTGATCTGAAAGTCTGAGAGGAGCTCGAGGAGGTACGCCTCGAATTCCTCGTCAGCCCTATCGATCTCGTCGATGAGCAACACCGGTGGTGGACCGTCGCCCGCGATCGCCTCGAGGAGCGGGCGCTTTATGAGAAAGCGCTCGCTGTAGATCCGTTCGCGGGCGTCGTTCGGGTGGCCTTCGCCCTCGGCCAGGCGGATCTCGAGGATCTGCCGCGGGTAGTCCCAGTCGTAGACGGCGGTGGCGACGTCGAGGCCCTCATAGCACTGGAGGCGGATCAGCTTCCGGCCGAGCGCTGCCGCGAGCGCTTTCGCGATCTCGGTCTTGCCCACACCGGCTTCGCCCTCGACGAAGAGCGGCTTTCCCAAACGCAGCGCGAGAAAGAGGGTCACCGCGAGCGAGCGATCGGCGACGTATCGCTCGCGCTCGAGCGCACCGGCGACATCTTCGACCGTCGCCATGAGAGGAGGAGCCATACGCCTCCGATGCTACGAGCGCCGCAGACAAGGGTGCGCCGGCGCCTTCAAGGCGCCGGCGCAGGTGCATGAACGCTTCGGTCAGGCCTTCGCGCGGCTCAGCGCGCGCTCGATCGCCCGTTTTGCGTAAACAGTGACGAGATGCTTGCGATAGTCGGACGAGGCGGCGAGGTCGGAGAGGGCGGTGATCCCGTCCGTTGCCTTGGCTGCCGCCGCCGCGATGGCCTTCGCGTCGCCGTTCGTGCCGGCGAGGGCCTTCTCCGCGGCGGTCGCGCGATACGCCGCCGCGGCCGCTCCAGTCACTCCGATCGCGGCGCGTTCGACGCTGCCGTCGGCCTTCACCGTGACAACAGCCGCAACGCCGGTGATCGCGAATCCCGAGGCAGGATGGGCGAATTTCGCATAGGCACTACCGGTTCGGCCGGCCGGCGCCGGAAAACGGACCTCAGTGATGATCTCGTTCTCGGCGAGCGCCGTCTCAAACGTTCCCTTGAAGTACTCCGTCGCTTTGATGTCGCGGCGGCCCTTCGGCCCGATGGCCCGGATGGTCGCGTCGAAAGCGAGCGCGGGCGCGGGCTCGTCGGCAGCCGGGTCGGCGTGCGCGAGGCTGCCGCCGATCGTGCCGCGTGCGCGCACCTGCAGGTCGCCTACAGCGCTCGCCGCCTCGGCGAGGGCCGCGAGCTTCGCGCGCACCGTCCGGTCATGCGCGATGTCCCGGTGGGTCGTGAGCGCTCCGATCGCGATGATGCCGTCGTTCTCAGTGCGGATCTCGCGGAGCGAGGCGATGCGACGCAGATCGATAAGCGCTTCGGGCTGCGCGAGCCCGAGCTTCATGAGTGGCAGGAGGCTGTGTCCCCCGGCGATGACCTTCGACTCGCCGTTCCGGCCGAGCTCTCGGACAGCCTCCTCGATCGTCGACGGTGCCTGATAGGTGAACGGATGTGTGATCATCGCCGTCCCTCCCCGGCGGCGCGCATCGCCCGCCAGATCTTCTCCGACGTCAGCGGCATATCGATGTGCTTGATCCCGAGAGGTGAGAGCGCGTCCATCACGGCGTTGGCCGCCGCGGGCGTCGACCCGATGGTCCCCGCCTCGCCAATGCCTTTGACGCCGAGCGGATTGGTGTTCGTCAGCGTCACGGTGCTGTCCAGCTCGAACGCGGGCACGTCCTCGGCGGACGGAACGTGATATTCCATCATGCTGCCGGAGAGGAGCTGACCGTCGTTGTCGTAGACGGCGGCCTCGTACAGCGCCTGCCCGATGCCCTGGGTGATGCCGCCATGCAGCTGTCCCTCGACGATCATCGGGTTGATCTGCCGGCCGCAGTCGTCGCACGCCGAGTACTTGATGATCTGGACTGCGCCCGTCTCGCCATCGATCTCCACCTCGGCGATGTGTGTACCGAATGGGAACGTGAAGTTCGGCGGGTCGTAGTAGACCGTCGCCTCGAGCCCCGGCTCCATCCCCTCCGGCAGGTTGTTGGCGAGATACGCCGCCATCGAGATGTCGCCGAAGTTCTTGGCCTTCTCAGGGACGCCTTTCACGAAGACCTTGCCGCCCTGGACGACGACGTCGGCAGGCGACGCTTCGAGAAGGTGCGCGCCGATCTGCACGACCTTCTCGCGGACCTTCTCTGCAGCCTTATGGACGGCGATGCCGCCCACCGCCAGGCTTCGGCTGCCGAACGTTCCCACGCCCATGCCCGGTGATTCGGATGTGTCTCCGTGACGCACCTCAATGTCGTTCGGGCTGACGCCGAGCGCGTCGGCGGCGATCTGTGCCCATGACGTTTCGTGACCCTGACCGTGCGGTGAGGTCCCGGTGAACACCTGCACCGCGCCCGTCGCGTGCACGCGGATGCGCGCGCTTTCGTAGCCGCCCCAGCCCACACCCAGCGCCGCGTTGGCCTTCGACGGCGCGAGCCCGCAGATCTCGACGTAGCTCGAGATGCCGATGCCGCGATAGTTGCCGCGCGCTTTCGCTTCGGCGCGACGCTTCTCGAAGCCCTTGTAGTCGGCCATGACGAGGGCGCGATCGAGTGCCGGCGCGTAGTCGCCGCTGTCGTACGTGATGCCGCTGATGGTGTTGAACGGGAACGCATCCTTCGGGATGAAGTTCTTGCGCCGGACCTCGGCGGGGTCCATCCCGATCTCGTCCGCAAGGCGGTCCATGATCCGCTCGATCAGGAACGCGGCCTCCGGTCGTCCGGCTCCCCGGTAGGCGTCGACCGGCGTCGTGTTGGTGTACGCGCCGCGCATCTCGTAATCGAACGCCGGTATGCGGTACGGGCCCGGCACGATGAAGACGTGGAGGATGGTCGGGATACCTGGCGCGAACGCCTGTAAATAAGCGCCGACGTTGGCGACGGTTCGCACGCGGAGACCAAGTATCGTGCCGTCCTTCTTCGCCGCGAGCTCGACATCTGACACGTGGTCGCGGCCATGGATCGTCGCGAGGTACCCCTCGCGCCGCTCCTCCGTCCACTTGACCGGTCGCCCGAGCGTTTTCGCGAGGTGACCGACGAGGAGCTCCTCGGCGTACACCTGCAGCTTGCTGCCGAAGCCGCCGCCGACCTCCGGGGCGATCACGCGGACTTTGTTCTGTCCCAGGCCCAGGTTGAGCGCGGCGATGAGCTGCACGAAGTGCGGGATCTGCGTGGTGCTCCAGAGGGTGAGCTCGCCGGCCTCGAACTTCGCGGTGACCGCGCGCGGCTCCATCGCGTTCGGGATGAGGCGCTGGTTGACGATCCGCTGGCTGACCCTGACCTCGGCGTCCTTGAAGGCCTTGTCGATGTCGCCGCCTTTGACCGGGTACGTGAAGACCAGGTTGGAGCCGAGCTCCTCATGAACGATCGGCGCGCCGGTTTCGAGGGCTTTTGACGCGTCGACCACCACCGGAAGGGGCTCGTAGTCGACCGCGATCAGGTCCGCCGCGCGTTTCGCCGCATCGCGCGAGTCGGCGACGACCGCCGCGACGGCATCGCCCGCGTAGCGTGCCTTGTCGGTCGCGATCGGCATGTGCTTCGACCCGTTCATGCTCGGAACGCTGATGAACACCGGTAGCATGCCGGTCGCCTCGAGGTCTTTCCCCGTCAGAACAGCGACCACGCCCGGCTCTTTCTTCGCGGCATCCGTGTCGATCCGGCGGATCCGGGCGTGGGCGTGCGGGCTCCGAACCAGGGTGAGGTACGCCATGCCCTGGAGCATCACGTCGTCGGTGAAGGTCCCCTCGCCCGTGATGAGCCGAGGGTCCTCTTTGCGCGCAACACGTGAGCCGATGTAGGTGGGGGTGGCTGTGGCGGTCATCGAGTCACCTCCGCGGCGACCTTGGGGCGGGCGCCGGCCGTTTGCCGCATCTCCGCGGATGCGGAACGGATCGCGTTGACGATGTTGTGATAGCCGGTGCAGCGGCAGAGGTTGCCTTCGATCGCGTGGCGGATCTCAGCGTCGGTCGGTGACGCGTTCCGCTCGAGGAAATCGACGGCGGTGAGCATGAGACCCGGCGTGCAGAACCCGCATTGGAGTCCGTGCTCTTTCGCGAAGGCCCGCTGGATCGGGTGAAGCTCGCCGTTCTTGGCGAGACCCTCGACCGTGATGACCTGCGCGCCATCGGTCTGGACAGCGAGCATGGTGCAGGCCTTCGTCGCACGACCGTCGACGAGAACGGTGCAGGCGCCGCACTGGCTCGTGTCGCAACCGACATGTGTGCCGGTGAGGTTTAGGGTCTCGCGTAGGAACTCGACAAGTAGCAGGGTCGGTTCGATCTCGCGGGTGTAGCTCGTCCCGTTGACACTGAGCGTGACCGTATGGGCACCGAGCATTGGCGCGCCTCCCCATATCCCGGCGCCATACGCGGACGACGCCGCGACAAACTCCCCGCCTCGAAAGGCGGCGTAAGGCTAGTTCTCCGCTTGTGGGTCGGTCAACCTCTTGAGCGCCGACTCCGTGAGGCCGTGCTCTTCTTCTTTGCGGTCGTCCGTTTCCGTGTCGGCGCGCGCTTCGGGGAAGCCTTAGCGGCGCCGGCCTTCGCGCGCGCCTTTGGCGCGCTCCCGTTTCCGTTCGAGCGCGAGCGGGTCTTTTGTTCTTGCTGCCGCTGCTCCTGCTGCCGCTGCGCCTGTGCCATCTTCGCGAGACCGATGACGTTGCCTTCAGGATCGGCGAAGAGCGCGTAGATGAGCCCTTGGCCCGCGTCCATCGGCTCCATCACCCTGCGGCCCCCGAGACGCTCGGCTTTGTCGAGCAGAGAACCGGGATCGTCCGTCTCGACGTAGAAGGTCACGAAGCTCCGCCCGTCCTGGCTCGCGCCGATGCCGCCATTGATGCCCGTGCCCTTGGTCTTGGTGTCGATCATTCCGTAGCTCTGCGGATTGTTGGTATCGATACCCCACCCGAAAAGGTCCTTGTAGAACTTCTGCGTTGCCGCAGCGTCCTGCGCGTTGATCTCGAAGTGTGTGA
>WNGI01006428.1_pt1 | contig 10675 bp, 7 predicted proteins | sample 5400621 | NCBI WGS metagenome assembly WNGI01 (sample SAMN13153374, study PRJNA577476) | soil metagenome | isolation source: 20 cm soil or saprolite under Garry oak tree replicate 1 | place: USA:California | collected 2016-06-15 | reverse complement strand
TGTCCAGGTTTCGACTGGCAGTGCAGGACCCAACGAGAGCGCGTATATCGGGCCCGCGACTGTTCTCAGCACAACTTCCACGACGTTTACATATGCCATCGCGACGAAGCCGTCGTGCCTAGACACGACCAGTGGCATGTCGATCAGCTATCAAGCTTCCGTTGGCGGAATCAACGCAACCGATCTGATTCGGTGGGTGCGCGGCGACGACAACGTCGGCGACGAACAGAGTCCGGGCAACGGTATCACCATTCGGCCGTCCGTCCATGGCGACGTCGTGCATTCGCGTCCGATCGTCCTTAACTACGGCGCTTCGACCGGTGTCGTCGTGTTCTACGGTGCGAACGACGGGGTATTCCGCGCCGTCAACGGCAATCAAACCGCCAGCATCGGCGGTGTGCCGCCGGGCGGTGAGCTGTGGGCCTTTGTCCCGCAAGAGTTTTTCTCGAAGCTACAGCGGCTATACTCGGAAAGTCCGCAACTCAAGCTGGCGAACACCCCCACCGGCATCACGCCCACCCCCAAGCCAAAGGATTATTACTTCGACGGCGCGACCGGGGTGTACCAGAACGGCTCGACGGCGTACATCTTCCTTTCGGCGCGACGCGGCGGGCGGCTGATCTATGCGCTGGACGTGAGCGACCCGGCCACCCCTAAGTTCATGTGGAAGAAGGGTTGTCCCAACCTCGGCGATAATACCGGCTGCGACGCGGGCTACTCCGAACTGGGCGAGACCTGGTCCCAGCCCAAGGTCGCATTGGTGAAGGGCTGGACCAACCCGGTACTGATATTCGGGGCCGGCAACGATCCCAACGAAGAAGACAATGACCCGCCGAGCGCCGCAGACGCGATGGGACGCGGGATATTTATCGTGGATGCGACCGACGGCAGCGTCGTGTGGCAAGCGGGCCCGGGAGGAGGCAGCAATACATGCCAGGGAACGCCGTGCAAGCTGCTGGACATGACCTTCGCCATGTCTGCGGATATTACGCTGGTCAATCGCTCCTTCGACTCCGGCGGCAACATCGATCGCCTTTACGCTGCGGATACCGGTGGCAACATCTGGCGCGTGGATCTCCAGCCCACGGGCGGCAATGCGCCCGCCAACTGGCAGGTGACCAAGTTCGCCGCCCTGGGTGGAACGGGTTCCACGGCCTTCCAAAAACGGAAGTTCCTGTACCCTCCGGACGTGGTGTTGACCAGCAACTTTGACGCGATCATGGCGGCAACCGGCGATCGGGAGCATCCCTTATTCACCAACAACTCGCTGACAATCGTCAACCGCTTCTACATGATCAAGGACACCAAGGTTGGTTTGGATGCATCCGGGTGGACAACGGTGGCCGACAGCACGAGCAATACAGCCGACGCCGCGCCGGCGTCGCTTTTCCACGTGACGACCCAATACAACTCCAACGGTAGCGTTGTATCGACGAACACATATGCCGGGAGCCTAAGCGGTTTCTATATCACATTGGCGGCGGCAGGCGAGAAAACCGTCAATGCGCCTGCAACAATCGGCGGATCCACCTATTTCGCCACGAATCAGCCGACCGATCCCAGCACGCTGTCATGCACGAACAACTTGGGCACCGCGCGTGGCTACCAGATCAACTTCGTGACCGGATCGACCTCCGCAGGTGAATATGACGGAGGCGGGTTGCCGCCATCGCCGGTCACTGGCCTGGTCACGGTCCAGGTCAACGGCCAGCCGACGCTCGTGCCATTCCTGCTTGGAGGTAATCCGGGGGCGGCCTCGTGCAGTGGGCCGGATTGCAAATCATCACTCGGCGGGGGAAAGCCGCCCATCCCGATTTCACCGATAAGAAGTAGGGTGTACTGGTATGTAGAGAAGCATGATAACTGACGCTGTCCGTCGGTCACGTGCTGATCACCCAGAGCGTCATTCCGCCACTCAACTTCAAACGGAAGATGATGTACTGGTTCACTTCGGGCAGCGACAGCAAGTGACGGCCGCTTTCATGCGCCTTTATATCTGCGGAAATTCTGACTCGGTCGACTAGCTTTACCGCCCGTCCTCCTGCAATTTTTGCCTGCGCGATGTGTTCGCGCAGGATTATCATGCGCGATATGACCGCGTCGACCGGCGCGGCATCGATCCGAGGACCAATCCGCGTGCGACGAAATATCCATCGGCTGCTTGCGCTCGCTTTCGCGTTCGCGATAAACAGCGCCGCGGCGCAGGGGCAGCTCAACATCATTTGCAGCGTGCAACTGCCGTGGTGCGAGGCGGTCGTCACGCAGTTTCAAAAAGACACGGGAATCAAGATCGGGATGACGCAGAAATCCGCAGGCGAAGCGATGGCGCAGGTGGCTGCGGAGCGCGCGAATCCGAAGGTCGACGTCTGGTACACCGGATCGGGAGACCCGCATCTGCAGGCGGCGGAGCTGGGCCTGACCGAGGAATACCGTTCGCCGATGCTTTCACAGCTGCACGAGTGGGCGGTGCGCCAGGCGGAGCAGTCGAAGTATCACACGGTCGGCGTCTACACCGGCGCGCTGGGGATCGGCTACAACCCGGAGATTCTGGCCAAGCGTAAATTGCCCGAGCCGAAATGCTGGGCCGATCTCGCCAATCCGATCTATCGCGATGAAGTGCAGATGGCCAACCCGAACGCCTCGGGCACCGCGTATGCCACCATCGCGACTTTCGTGCAGATCTTCGGCGAGGACAAGGCCTTCGAGCTGCTCAAGGGCATGCATCGGAACATCAACAATTATCCGCGCAGCGGTCCCGGAGCGATCCGCGCGGTGGGCCGCGGCGAGACCGGCATCGCGGTGACCTTCCTGCACGATGGCGTCACCGAGATTGCGGGAGGCTTTCCGGTGAAAATTGTCGTCCCGTGCGAGGGAACGGGTTACGAGGTGGGCTCGATGAGCATTATCAAGGGCGCCAGAAACCTCGACAACGCGAAAAAGTTCTACGACTGGGCGCTGACGCCCGCGGCGCAGAAAATCGGCGCCGACACCAAGAATTACCAGACGCCGTCGAACAAGGCGGCGCCGGCGCCGCCTGGCGCGCCGAAGATGGACGAGATCAAGCTGATCAACTACGACTTCGCCAAATACGGCAGCGCGGCCGAGCGCAAGCGCCTGCTGGAGAAATGGGATCGCGAAGTGGCTGCCATGCCGCGTTAGCGAACGTTTCGGGCGCGGCCATACGCCGCGCGATTTCAACGCGCGCGGGACATCCAGGCTCGAATGCGCGGGCCGTAGACATTCTCCGCCAATCCCGCGAACACCAGCGTGCCGCCGATGGCCTGCAAGGGTGCGAGCGACTCGCCAAGAAAAATCGCGCAGCTGGCGATTCCGGAAACTGGTATTAGCAGCGCGAACGGAGCGATGAGCCCGGTGGGATAACGGTGGAGCAATCTCGCCCACGACGCGAATCCAAACAGCGTCGCGCCCCAGGCGAGCATGAATACGCAAGCCCAGGTGAGCATTCCCGCTGACGCCACGGCATGCCACGCCGAAGCGCCGCCTTCGAAGACGTAGGAGAGGAGCGCAAGCGGAACCGGCGGGACCAGGCTCGACCAGACGACCAGGCTGAACATGTCGGCATCGTGCGCCGCGGCAGCTCGCTTGGCGATCACGTTGCCGACGCCCCAGGCGAACGCGGCGACGAGCACAAGCGCGAAGCCGACCAATGTCGCATGAGCGCCCTCTATCAGACTTTGCAGAGCGAGCACGGCGATGCCGGCGGTGGCGACGACCGCGCCGATGAGATTGTGCCGTTGCAAGCGGTCGCCGAGAAATGCGATGGCGAGACCGATGGTGAAGAACACCTGCACCTGGATGATCAGCGAGGAGAGGCCGGCGGGCATGCCGAGCTTGATCCCCAGAAAGAGCAGGCCGAACTGGAAGACACCGATCGCCAGTCCGTATCCGACCACGTCGGACCACGGCATGCGCGGCCGCCTGATCACCAGCACCAGCGGTACCGCGGCGAAGAAGAAGCGCAGGGCGGCGAGTGCGAAAGGCGGCAATTCGCGCAAGCCGACCTTGATCGGAACAAACGTGAAGCCCAACAGCGTGACGACGGCCAGCGTCAACAGCAGGTCGCGTGGGGCGAGCGCGTGCTTCATGCCGATAGGCGCCGCGTTGCGCCTGGGCGAAACGTTGTTTGCATCGCTTGCGCGGTGTGGGCGCGCGTCACAACTCGATGACGCGGCGAGTCTGCAGCGATTCCCGCAGGGCGAGGGCGATCCGCGTTGCCTCGGTGGCATCGTGCAGTGTCAGCGCGGGAGCGGAATCGTCGAGCACGACATCGACGAAATGGGTCGCCTCGCGCACGAACGACTCCTCGAACCGCTCATAGAAGGTCGGGGTACATTCGTTGCGCACTCCGTGCGCATCGGCGATGTCGACGCGGTTCTTGCGCGGATTCTGGCCGACGGTCAGGCGCCCCAGCGTCCCGAAGATCTCGGTCGATGTCTCGTGCCCATGCGCCATGGTGCGCGACGCGAAAAAACATGCCATCTGGCCGTCTGCGAATTCACAGGTCGCCACGCCGTTGTCGACGTCGCCGAATTCGCGCAAGCCCTCGTGCAGCGCAACGACGCCGGTCGCGAACACGCGGATCGGTTTGGGATTCCCCAGTAGCCAGCGGGCAAGATCGATGTCGTGTACGGTGCAGTCGAGGAAGATGCCGCCGCTGGTTGGCGCAAAGCGCACGAAAAAGCCCGACGGATCGTTCATATCGAGATTTTGCGACCGCACCAGGAACGGTCTGCCTATCATGCCCGCGCGAACCTTGTCGTACGCGTCGCGATAGCTCGGATCGAAGCGGCGCCCGTAGCCGATCATGACTTTGAGCCGCGGATGCTTTGCCGCGAGATCCTCGACCCGACGGCAATCCGCAAGATCGAGCGAGAGCGGCTTTTCACAGAACACGTGCTGGCCCGCTTGCAGGGCCTGCACGATCTGTTCGGCATGCAAGGACGTGGGCGTGACCAGGAACACCGCGTCCAGCCGGGCGTCCGCGAGGAGCTCGCGATAGTCGGCATACAAGCTTGCGACGCCGAGATCCTGCCGCGCCCAACTGAGCTCATCCTCGATCGGGCTGCAGGCGGCGATCAGCTCTGCGCGGGGGACGCGCCGCGCCAGATTTTCCGCATGCCGGCGGCCAAGACGGCCAAGGCCCGCGATACCGATGCGCAGGCGGGACGTCGTGGTCATCGCTTCCTTTGAAGTCCGGAATTCGCTCCCGTCACCCGACGTTTGCGGTCCCTCTTCCGGTATGTAAGCTGAGTGTAAATCGAGTCGAAGCCGAGGCGGTGCAGGCAGCCGCCACGCAGGCAGCCGCCAAGTGACGATGGGCCAACAAATTCGCCGCTACAGCTCGACCGCGCGCCGCTCGCGCCATGAACGCGTGGCCGCTTCCGCGAGCTCGAGCGCCTTGACTCCGTCCTGAATAGTTATATCCAGCGGTTTACCGTTGGCGAGAGCCTCGAAGAAGTGCGCCAACTCCTTGGCGTACGCGACGCGATAGCGCTCCAGAAAAAAATGCTCCGGCTTGTCGTGGCTGATATTGTCGGCTGTGTGCGCGAATACTTCGGTCGGCTTGTGATTTCCCGCCTGCAGCATCCCCTTGCTGCCGAGGACTTCGAAGCGCTGATCGTAACCATAGGCGGCGCGGCGGCTGGTATTGATCTGGGCGAGGCGGCCGCGGCGGGTGCGAATGGTCACCGCGGTGGAATCGATATCGCCGACACTACTGATCGCCGGGTCGGTGAGACAGCTCCCGGTCGCGAACAGCGACAGTGCCTCGTCATCGAGTATCCATCGGAAAATATCGAAATCGTGGATCAGCATGTCCTTGAAAATGCCCCCCGACGTGCCCAGGTATTCGATGGGTGGCGCGCCCGGGTCGCGGCTGGTGATGACCAGCATCTCGGGCTCCCCGATCTCGCCCGCCGCAAGCCGCGTCTTCAGCGCTGCGAATGTCGGATCGTACCGGCGCTGAAAACCGATCATGCAGGCTACGCCGGCCTTGCCCACCGCTTGGGCACAGGCGCGGGCCCGCACCAGATCGAGATCGACTGGCTTCTCGCAGAACATCGCCTTGCCGGCGGCAGCTCCCCGCTGGAGGAGCTCCGCGTGGGTGTCGGTGCTGGAAGCGATGATGATGGCGGTGATCGACTCATCGGCGAAGATCGCGTCGGCTGCCCGCACTTCGGCGCGATGCTTGACGGCGAGATCGACCGCTGCGGGGCGGTTGACGTCGGCGACGTACTTGAGCTTGACGCCAGGCTGACGCGCCAGATTGCCGGCGTGGATGGCGCCGATACGGCCGGCTCCGAACAAAGCTACTTCGATCATCTTGACCCCACTGTCGGTGAACGTTGGAGCAGCCACTCGTGCGCCGGGTCGTTCTTGAAATGCCACTCGCGCGTCGGACCCGCCATCACATTCAGATAGTACGAATCGTACCCATACGGCACGACCACCGGATGATAGCCTCTCGGGACCATTACCACATCGTGATCTTCCACCGCGAGGGCTTCGTCGAGCGAGCGGTCATCGCTGTACACGCGTTGAAATGCGAAGCCCTGAGCGGGATTTAGCCGATGATAATACGTTTCCTCGAGTGAGCTCTCGAGCGGAAGATTGTCGGTATCGTGCTTGTGCGGCGGATAGCTGGACGAGTGCCCGCCCGGCGTGACGACCTCCACCACCAGCAAATGATCGGCCGCTTCCGTCTGCGGCAGGATATCGCAGACGAAGCGCTGATTGAGACCCTCGCCGCGAGCGAAGCGCTTCATCGTTTCCGGCTCGATCAGGCGCGCGGGCGAACGGCCCCTGCCGGGCGCGCTTGCCACGCCGACCTCGCTTGGTGCGTGTGCACGGACGGTCACGCCGTGTCCACGGGGAAGATAAACGGCGTAAGGCGCGCGCGGCTCGAAAACGCTGCTGCGGCCGCTGAGCTTGCGCCACGTCTGGCCTTCGGTCTTGACGCTCACCGTCCCGCTCAGGATGACGATACATATTTCGTCGGTGGCGCTCGTCATCGGCGCGACTTCCTCGTCCGGTGCAAGCCGGTACGCCGCAAAGCCGACGTATTTCCAACCGGCCGATTGCGGAGTCACCCTGACGATTTCCGCGCCCTCGCGATTGGCCTTGACCAGGAGACTCATGCCAGTCCTTCCACCAGCCCGCGCAGATGGCGGTAGCCCTTGTCGGCGTATTCATAGCTCGGCGCCACGACAGGATCCTGTTCCGCCTCGACCACCAGCCAGCCGCGATAGGCGTTGTCGTGCAGCAGCTTCAGCAGCGTCCTGAAATCGACCGCGCCGTCGCCGGGAACGGTGAAGGCACCGTTGATGACCGATTCGAGAAAGCTCCAGTTGCGATTGCGTGCCATGCGTATCACCCGCGGTCGAACGTCCTTGCAATGGACGTGACACACGCGCCGAACGTGTTTGGCAAGCATCGCCGGCGCGGCATGTTCGTCGGTTGCGGCAAAGCTCATGTGCCCGCTGTCGAACAACAGGCCGACTTCGTCGCCGACCAGCGCCATCAGTTGGTCGACGTCGGAGGGCGTCTCCACGTACGAGCCCATATGGTGGTGATACGCCAGTCGAACACCGCGCGAAAGGGTGTAACGCGCGAGGGCGGTGACCTTGTCGGCGTAGTCGCGCCACTGGTCGCGACGGTAAAAGCGAGGACGCTTGTACAGCGGCGAAGAACTACCCTGGATGCTGTCGGCCACTTCGCCGTAGACCATCACTTTGGCGCCGTTGTCGGCAAGTAGCTCCAGGTGCGCTCCGACCGCACGAATTTCCTCCTCCGCCGAGCGACGCGCGAGCTGGCCCGAATACCAGCCGGAGACGAGCTCGAGCCCGTGCTGTGAAAGAACCGTCCGCAATGCCGCCGATTGGCGCGGAAACTTGTTGCCGAGCTCGAAGCCCTGGTAGCCGATGGCCTTGCCTTCGGTCAGCGCGACCTCGAGCGGGGTTTCACCGCCGAGCGAGGGCAGGTCATCGTTGCTCCAGGAAATCGGATTGATGCCGATCTTGACGCTGAATGTGGCGCCGAAGTTTGCGTCCTGGGCTTGACTCATGGCTTTTGCTGCTGCTTGTCGTGCTCGTAGGCGTGTCGAGCCTTGCGCACTTCGACCCGGTCGGAGACTTCAGGCACCGCCACTTCCCACCAGCATCCACCTTCAGCGGTAGTGCGATCGGGATCGGTTTCGATACAAATGAGATAGGTGCGATCCGCAGCGCGAGCGCGCGACATGGCCGCTTCGAGCTGGGGAATGGTCTTCACATTCTCCGCGAGCGCGCCGAGCGATGCCGCGTGCGCGGCGAAGTCGATGCGTGGCGCGCCGTCGGATCCCTGCACGCAATCGTCGAAGAGATTGTTGAACGGCTCGCCGCCACAGGCTTGCTGGAGACGATTGATGCAGCCGTAGCCCAGGTTGTCGAGGACCACGATGATCAGCTTTTTGCCGAGCATCACCGACGTCGCGATCTCGGAGTTGAGCATCAGATAGCTGCCGTCACCGACCATGACGATCACCTCGCGCTCGGGCTTCGCCATTTTGACGCCGAGTCCGCCTGCTATTTCGTAGCCCATGCACGAGTAGCCGTATTCCATATGGTAGCCGCCCGGCGTCGCCGTGCGCCAGAGCTTGTGCAGCTCGGCGGGCAGCGTTCCCGCGGCGCAGACGACGATGTCGTTCGACGGCGAATTTGCAGCAGGGGCGGCGGAGCGCTGAACCGCGCCGATGACCTCGCCCTCGTAGGGAAGCAGGGCCTCGCGCCGGCCCGTGATGCTATCCACCACAGTGCGCCAATCCTTCGCCGCTTTTGTCGCCTTCGCTTGCCAATCGCCAGCGGATTGCCAGCCCGGCATTGCCTGCGACAGCGCTTCGAGCCCGAGCCTCGCGTCGGCGCGCAATTCCACGCCGCGCCACTTCAGCGCGTCGAAGACGTTCACGTTGAGACTCACCAGCCGGGCTTGCGTCGCCAGCGAATGCGAGCCGGTGGTGAAGTCCTGCAGCCGCGTTCCGATGGCGAGCACGACGTCGGCCTCGTGGGCAAGCGCGTTGGCGGCGGTCGAGCCGGTGACGCCGATCGCACCCAGTTGCAGCGGATGATCCCAGGCGAGTGCGCCCTTGCCGGCCTGCGTTTCCGCAACCGGAACGCGATGCGCTTCCGCGAACGCGCGCAACGCTTCGCTCGCTTGGGCATAGAGCACGCCGCCGCCGGCGACGATCAACGGCCGCTTCGATTCGCGCAGCACCGCGACCGCGCGCGCGAGCTCGGCTTCCATCGGCGGCGGCGCGCCGAACAACACCGCCGATGGCGAAAAGAAATCCTCGGGGAAGTCGTACGCCATGGTCTGCACATCCTGGGGCAGAGCGAGGGTGACGGGACCGCACAGCGCGGCATCGGTCAGCACGCGAATCGCGCGCGGCAATGCGGTCAACAACTGCGCAGGGTATGCAATACGATCGAAATAGCGTGACACCGGTTTGAAGCAATCGTTGGCGGACACGCCGCCGTCCTGGAAATCCTCGACCTGCTGCAAAGCCGGGTCCGGCGCCCGCGACATGAACACATCGCCGGGAAGGAACAACACCGGCAGACGGTTGACGTGCGCCAGCGCGGCCGCGGTGAGCAGATTGGTCGCCCCCGGACCGATCGAGGTGGTGCACGCCATCATGCGCCGGCGCATATGCGCCTTGGCATAGGCGATCGCGATGTGCGCCATTGCCTGCTCGTTGTGCGCGCGGTAAGTGGGCAGCGCTTCGCGATGTCGATAAAGCGCCTCGCCGATGCCGGCCACGTTGCCGTGGCCGAAGATCGCGAACACTCCGCCGAAGAGCGGTACTTTCGCATTGCCGGCACCGGTATGGAGCGCGGCGAGATAGCGGACAAGCGCTTGCGCGGTCGTGAGACGAACATTGCTCACGCGGCGGCTCCTTGCGTTTGCTCCACGCGCCGCGCCGCGCGCCAAGTGTCGATCAGCATCTCAAATCTGCCGCGCACTTCACGGATTAGCGTGTCGTCATCGATGGCACCGGCGAGCCATCGGCGAGACGGCTCCTCGAAAATCGTGCGGCCGACGGCGAAGCCGCGACAGGTCGTGCTCTCACGCGCGGCGCGAAATCCCGAACGCAACTCGTCGATGCTGGCGGACTGGCCCAGCAATACCACCCCGCGACAGTATGGATCGCGCTCGGCGATCAGCTTGTCGATGGTCTGCCACTGCGCAGCGCTCATCGGCTGCAGCTTCCACCATTCGGGATAGACGCCGAGATTGTAGAATCGCTTGAGGGATCGAAAGACGGTGTCGTCGGATCGCGGCAGCTCCTTGGGCGGAATGATCTCGAGCAGCAACTCGTGCCCGCTCGCCTGGACCGCGTCGTACAAGGCGTGAACTTGAGCTTCCTGCTCCAGCCGATTGTCGATATCGTCGTCGGGATGATATTTGACCAGGCACTTGGCGATGTGCTCGTGCGGCCAACTCAGCAAATGGGTGCCGATCGAGCGCCCGCGGTCGAATTGAAGTGGATTCGAACCGGGAAGCTCGACCGGCCGGCCGATCCACCAGCCACGGCCGGTGGCGGCTTCGAGCGCGTCCTGACCGTAACGGTCGTCGCAGAGCATGCCGACGTTCTGGGCAAGCGAACGTGCCTGCGCGGTCT
>WNGI01008439.1_pt1 | contig 10676 bp, 15 predicted proteins | sample 5400621 | NCBI WGS metagenome assembly WNGI01 (sample SAMN13153374, study PRJNA577476) | soil metagenome | isolation source: 20 cm soil or saprolite under Garry oak tree replicate 1 | place: USA:California | collected 2016-06-15 | reverse complement strand
GTGAAGAAATTTTGCATGAACGAATTCGGCCGCAAAAATGTGAAGGCTACGCCTGATTCACGAATGTGTTGTTCGTTTGCGCCATGCCATTTTATGGGCGTGGGCCGCGTCTCGTCATCGACGCCGATTGCCGAAAGTTTCACAATATGGCGAACGCCGGCGCGTTTCGCGGCATCGACAAACACATTCGTTACCTCCAGCTGATTTGGCAGCAGCGGTGGCAGAAGAAAAACTTTCTCGACCCCTTCGAGTGCCCCGGAAAATGTTTGCTCGTTTTCAAAGTCGAATGGCGCGAGTGCAATGTTCGAGCCAAATTGTTTTCTCGCTTTGGGTTGATCGCGCACCCCCGCACGCACAGATACGCCCTTTTCGGAAAGTCGCTTCGCTACATCGCGCCCGACCGAGCCGGTCGCGCCAGTTACCAAAACAGATTTGCTCATCAACTTCTGTTATAGTCAGCGACGAGATAGCGCAAGAGCATGGAACAGGGCGCGAGTGAGAAGTGAGACGTGAGAAGTGATAAGTAAGGGTGGAAGAGCACGGCAAAGAGCGGAGAGCGGTTAATAGGTGAGTCGGCTCCGCGTGAGGTGCCGTCGAAATCAGCCAAAGGCGGAGGATGTCAGTCCGTTGGCGGCTCGAGAACGCGGCTGCCGTGAAAGGAGACGCAGCCCCAACCGCTCGAGTCGTGCACCCAAACCGTTGTTCGCCGATACTTGATCGTTGTTTCCTTTCCCTTCGAGGAAAAGTGAGCGGTATTGGTCAAATTAAGAATGGCCGTATCCCCGTAAATCCGGGCCGTGAAGTCAGAGAGGATCCTCTCTCACTAATTGCGGCGCGGTCAGGCGCGGGCGGCTCGGCTTCTTTTAGTTCGGCCGCTTTGTCAGTGACAAATCCTCGGCCATCTGTGCCGATGAAGTCATCGGCGAGAAGCGAAGCTACTTTCGCGATGTCATGTTGGATGACCGCATCCGACCACGCCTTCTCCTGGGCAATTACCTGGGCCTTTGCTTCTTCGCCAGTGAGAGCGATTGCATTGCGACCGATAAGGAGGACGATGCAACCGGCTAGCATTTTTATTTTGTTCATTGTTGTAATGATGCCTGCTGTCCTTCAACAGCATTTTGTACGGGAAAGCTCCCTTTACCAGCAACACTGAGGTCAGCCGCCTTCGCCGAGGCTACGGCAAGTCCAGAAGGACAGAGGGCAGCTGGTCAAGATTGATGAAGCTCATGGTGGAATCTACGAGAAAGTTTGCGAAATTCCCGCGCATCCTGGTCGAAGATCCGTTTTTATTTTTATCGATTGTGAAGACGAGTCAGAGCGAAATGAAGAGATGACTGCGGCGCAGTTCCGAGAAATCGCACTCAGTTTTCCTCAGGCAGTTGAAGCTGCTCACATGGGCCACCCGGATTTTCGGGTCGGCGGTAAGATATTCGCGACCCTTGGTTATCCGAACGAAGGGCGCGGCGTCCTCGTTCTTTCACCAGAGGAGCAGCAGGAGTTAATCAGCCAGCATCCCGAGATGTTCGAACCGGTTCCTGGCGGCTGGGGTCGCCGCGGAAGCACTCAAGTGCTTTTGACGCAAATAACACGGCCCGTTCTCGAGGCTGCGATGAGAAAGGCCTGGCAAAGGAAGGCGCCCAAACGATTGAGTAAGCCGCGGCGAGTGGCTAGGTGATCTCCTCGAACTCGCCCCGCTCGCGATTCTTGCGGACACGGTCCCACTTAAAACATTTGCCGTTCATGGCTATATAAACACCAGCCGGCAGCGCCTGCACGAACGAGAGCGCACTGCCCAGATTGAAGAGACCGTCGGAGCTGCCGAAGGCGTAGGGAATCATCGCGCCGGTTAGAACGACGGTCTTCCCTGTAACCGCGTGCGCAATCGCAGCGGCGGTTTCGCTCATGGTGTCGGTACCGTGGGTGATGACGATGCGATCCTCCTGCGGCCGCAGGCAGTTCTGCACGATGAGGGCGCGATCGGTATCGGTCATCTCCAGGCTGTCGACCATCATGATGGTGCGGATGGTAACCTCGACCCGCGAACGTCCCAGTCGAAGCATTTCCCCGATGTGGGTGTCTTTAAAAAAGAGCTGCCCGGTGTGCTCGTTGTATTCCTTATCGAAGGTGCCGCCGGTGACGAGGATTCGGATGGCCATGGTGACGTTGCGCGGAGCGCCTCGAAAGTAGAGAGCAGGGAACAAGGAGCAAGGAGCAGGGAACAGGGAGGAGGGAAGCACGGAGCAGAGAGCAGGGAGCACGGAGGACGGGCTCCCCTTGGAGAGGTAAAACCGATGTAACGGTTTAACGATTCAACGTTTCAACGCGGCGAAGCGAAGCGTAGCCAGAGGTCAGAAGTAAGGCTCAGAAAACGCCGAACGCCCAACGCCGAACATCGAACGCCGAACTGCCACCGATGTACTCCGAACGCATTCGCGAGCAGGCGGTTTAACCATTCGAGGGCGACGAAGCGAAGCGCAGCGCCGTAGCCCATAATCAGTGATCGGTGATCACGCGCCGCGCGCTGATTAGAATTCCTCTAACGCAAACGCTGAACGCTCAAGGTCGGGCGGAGATGCGATTCTGATCAGTGAGCAGAGCTTTCGTACGGGAAGATGTTGATCCGCCGGAGCGGAGTGGCAGGAAACGATCGGCGTCGGGGTTGCCGCCGGGTGCGGTCAATTACATTACGGCGCGAGGAGCGGCGCGGTTGCAAGCTGAGCTGGCCGGGTCGTGCGCGGTGGGCGACAAGTCCGAACGGACCACGGAGCTCAAACGGATTCTCGGTTCCGTTAAAATCGTCGAGCCGCCCGACGGTTCATCCAAGAGCGTTTCCTTCGGCGCAACCGTCAGTCTAAGAGATCCGCACGACAAAACTGAGACTCACACTATTGTGGGCGTTGACGAACTCGACCTCGAGCCGGACGCGGTGAGTTGGATTTCGCCACTCGGCAAAGCGCTTCTCGCATCGCAACTGGGCGATCGAATCACTCTGGAAGACGGCCGCACCGTAAAAATCGTGAAGATCGAATAGTCTCCGCAGTTCGAAGGCGGCTGGGACTAGCCGAATTACTGAGCTAAATCGGAATGCCGCCGTTCGCGGAATCTAGTTCAATATAGTTCCACCGAAGCGCGTTATGAGTCAGGCTCCTGCGTAGACTAGCTTGGTGAAGACGTCGCCAGTGATAAAAGAGCCAGCCCATTTGCTGTCGTAGGCTGCGGTCGGTTTCGCAGCGATAATTTCTTCGAGCGATTTGCCTTCCCTCTTGAGCGCCGCGACACGGTCGTGAATTGTCACGAGCATGTCCCTGTATTCGGTCAGCTCCGGTTTCCCGCCGATTTTGCCGTGCCCTGGAATGACGATGGTCTTTTCGGTGATTTTGGCCAGGTTCGCCTCCGCTGCCTTGATCATGCCTTTGATATTGCCGCCGGTGGAGTAATCGATGAACGGGTAATGACCATTCCACCAAGTGTCGCCGGTGTGAAAGACCTCAGCCTCAACGAAATAGGCCGATACGTCGCCGGCAGTGTGGCTGGGCCCGTAGTAGGAGAGCGCGATAGTGGTACTATTAAGGTACAGGGTTTTTTCCTTGTCGAAGACCTCGTTGGGAATCGCGCCTGCGGGCGACGGCGGGAAGGTGAAGTCCCAGCCTTCCACGCGCGTGGTCGTGGAAAGGTGTTTTCGGGTGTTCTCATGCGCGAGGATCGTCGCGCCCTCCGAATGCATCCATTCGTTGCCTCTTAGCCAGAGCGTCAGTGATCCTGGCGCGAGAGGTTGCATAACCGGAATCGATAATCACTTTGCCGTCTCTTCCAGCGAGGACGGCGATGTGTCCGCCGGAGCCGATAAGAGCACTCACATTTCCGCGCAAGGCTTGGACGGTGATGTTAGCGGTTTCCGCACGTTTGCGCGCCGCAACGACAATGTTTTCACCTTCGGCAAGGAGATGTCGTGGAGACAGCCACGCCGCCGCGGTCAGGATTCCGGCGGAGGCGATGAAACGCCGGCGCGAAAGGTGATGCGAATTGTTAGCAACCGGGTGATTCTCGTGCGGCATGTTTCTTCTTTCGTAACGGTCTAGAGGCGTTGCCGGTTTGCAAGGGAGCGGCGTTCTCGACATGATGGCCGAGGAGGATAGGAGCTGAAAGGCCCAGACGTCGGCCGAATTAAAGTGGCCGCGAAACAATGACGTGACATTAACGAGGTTTCGTCATTAAGCTCGAAATCGATCATCCATTTGTCTATGTAGACGAGCCCCTCTCATTCCCTTATGAAGCTTAAGACTCTCAAAAAGAAGATTCGTCGTCTCGAGACTCGGCTGCTGGAAGGACCGAAGAAACTTGCCAAACTGAAAGGCAAACTTGCAGCCTTAGTGAAAGCCAACGCCGCGAAGGCGAAGAAGAAATCCACGGCTCGCGCCGCTGCCGCCCGCAAAAAGAAGGGCAGCTCGACAGCAAAATCGCAGGCAAAACCGGCAGCTGCGAAAAGAGCTGTTGCCCCTAAGAAGGTGAAGAGGAAACTCAATCTCTCGCCAGAACGTCGTGAGCAGCTCGCGGCCGCGATGAAGGCGCGATGGGCCGCCAAGAGAGCCGCCGAGGCAACACCTCCAGAGACTTCGGCGACTGGCGATTTCACGCTTGGGCAAACTCCGCAGTCGCCGTAAGACCAAACGGTCCAAACTCGCCACGGATCGTCGCAGCGACCGATTGGTGGACTGGCGGTGGCGAATCGTTCCGGAATCACTAAAGTAATCATTGGTGAGCCGGATTGTTTCACTCGTGCCGGCGGCCACTGAGATCGCGGCTGCGCTCGGACTGATGGAGGATGTGGTTGGCGTTTCGCATGAATGCGATTTCCCGAACGAAGCCAACACGCGACCGCGGGTGACGAAATGCCCGGCGCACAATGCCGGATTCACGAGCAAAGAAATTGATGAATGGGTGCGCCGCGCGCTGCGCGAGAATGGAACGATCTACACGATCGATGAGCCCCTACTGCGCGAGTTGCGGCCCGACGTTATCCTCACCCAAAAGTTGTGCGACGTGTGCGCTGTCGGCTACGGCACGGTTGCGCGCCTGGCCGAAACTTTGCTCGGTCCGCCGCGAGTTGTTAACCTTGAGCCTTCAAGTCTCTCCGATATTTTCGACGACATCCGTTGGATCGCGCGGGCGTGCGATGTAGCGGAACGCGCTGAAGAGTTGGTCGCAAAGTTATCGGCACGCGTCGAAGTGGTGCGCGAGCGAGCAGCACATGTCGCGCATCGGCCACGATGTTTTCTCATGGAATGGGTCGATCCGCCGTTTTGTTCCGGTCATTGGGGACCGGAATTGGTTGAGATAGCGGGTGGACACGACCCGTTAGGCCGCAAGCACCAACCGTCGGCGCAGATCGATTGGCACCGTGTGCTGGAGGCGCGCCCGGAGATCATCGTGCTCGCGCTTTGCGGTTACGATGTCGATCTGGCGCAGCGCGATTACGAATTGTTACGAGAATTTCCTGGATTTGATTCGCTTCCGGCTGCGCGCACCGGCGAGATTTATCTGGTTAACGCGAGCGCTTACTTTGCGCGCCCAGGCCCGCGGATTGTCGACAGCATCGAAATTCTGGCCGGAATATTACATCCGAAAGAATTTCCCGAGTTTGCGTTTCGCAACACTCAGGACAAACGCGTTGCGCAGCATAACCTTGCCGCGTCTTAATTTCGCGGAACTGATCGCCAAGACTGTGGCGTGCAGAAAGGCGATAGGACCGCGTTTTTGGAGGGTGGGAAGTTAGCGCCACACCGCTTTTCTTTGGTCAGCTTCGCGACGTAAAAGGTAGATCGATTAAGCGTGCCGGATAACTTTGAGGCGAGCGCAAAAGTTGCGAGCAAAGCGGTGTCGCGCTGCGCTTGCCACCGCAGTCCAAAAAAGTGCCCCAAGAAGATGTCCTGAATGCCTGCGCTCGTTCGTTGTACTTACAAAGAATGAACTCAAAACGGGAGACAAAATATGAGCACACAGCTAGTAGCATCGGAAGAAATTGACCGGCTTTCAGACCACGAAATCGTGTCGCGAGCGGATTGGTTGGTGGCGCGCAAGGATCTGCTCAAACGCGAGAAGGAACTAACTCGCCTACGCGACCAGTTGAGCGCCGAACGCCGCGCGCTGCCGTGGGTGAAGATCGAGAAGGAATATGTCTTCGACGCACCGGAAGGGAAGGTAACACTGGCCGATCTTTTCGAGGGTCGGAGCCAGCTCTTTATCAAGCACTTCATGATGGGCCCGGGACAAACCACGCAATGCGTCGGTTGCTCCCTGGAAGTGGATCATCTGGAAGGCATTCTTGTCCACCTTCAGAACCACGACGTTAGCTACATCGCAGTAGCGCGGGCGCCAATCGACGAGATCGAGCTAGTGCGCAAGCGTATGGGATGGAAATTCCCCTGGGTTTCATCCTACCACTCGGATTTTAACTACGACTTCAGCGTCTCATTTACGCGCGAGCAGATTGCTTCCGGTCGCGCTCTCTACAATTACCAAAAAGCACCCGAATGGGCGGCAGAATTGGAAGATCTCTCTGGCGACAGCGTCTTTTTTAAGGACCAAACCGGCCAGATCTTCCATACCTATTCGACTTTCGGCCGCGGGGGAGAGGAGTTCCTCGGGATTTACCGGATTCTCGATGCGATGCCGAAGGGGCGCGATGAAAACGGTCCGCATTACAGCCTCGCGGATTGGGCTCGGCCGCGGAACATGTACGGCGAAGGGGGAAGCGTGGAACCCAACGGGCGCTACCACCAACCAGCCTGCGCTTGTACAATCCATCAATCAGCAGCCGCGTAAGGTATCTATGAACACTGACCGTTGCTGCGAAAACTCCAACCCGCGGACATTCGCCCGCCGGTACGTCGATGTTTTCGGCTGGATCATTCCAGGCGCAATCCTGGCGATACTGCCGAAATGCCCGATGTGTCTGGCAGCATACATCGCGCTTTGGAGTGGAATCGGGCTTTCACTCTCAGCTGCGACACATTTGCGCGTGTTACTTCTGATGCTGAGTGTCGGATTGATTTTATTCATGGTAGTGAGAAATACCCGTCGCCTGATTCACAAATTTGACGGGCACGAAAAAATAATTGGGAGGAGCGCATTATGTTGAAAGAGAGCAAGGCATTCAGCGGTTTTTCGACGGGAGACATTCCCAAGACGAAAGAATTCTATGCTGGAACACTCGGCTTGGACGTTACGGAATCTCACGGCGTGCTCACGTTGCGACTCGCCGGTGGCAATAATGTTCTTATTTATCCAAAGCCCAACCATGTTCCGGCCACCTTTACGGTGCTGAATTTCCCGGTGACAGATGTCGATCGTGCTGTCGATGAATTGACGAAGCGAGGGGTTCGCTTCGAGATCTATGATCTGCCCGATCTTAAGACGGACAAGAAAGGCATTATGCGCGGAAACGGTCCCACCATCGCCTGGTTCAAAGATCCCGCAGGGAACATTCTCTCCGTCATCGATGAAGCGGGAACAATGTGACGCCGATCATGAGAAAAATTATCGCAGCGCTACAGACGTCGGTGGACGGCTTCATCGAGGGGCCTGAGGGGGAATTGGATTGGGCCATGACCGAGGATAAAGAGACGTGGAAGGACGTTTTTGCAATGCTCAAGTCGGTCGATACCTGCATCCTGGGCCGGGTGATGTATCCCGAGTACGAGCAATACTGGATGGCAGTGTTGGCGAATCCTGGTGGTCCTTTGCCTTTGAGCGGCAAGGCCGTGACGAAAAATGAAATCGCCTATGCGCGCTGGGCCAATAAGACACCACACATCGTCGTTTCCAGGACGTTGGACAAGGTGGCGTGGAAGACGACGCGGATCGTTCGCGACGCGGACGAAATCCGAAGACTGAAAGAGCAGCCGGGCAAGGAGATATACGTTATTGGAGGTGCGACTCTGGTCGGCAGTCTAATGAACGCCGGTTTGATCGACGAAGTCCGGTTGATGGTGAATCCGATCGTTTTGGGCAGAGGCAAAGCGCTCTTCAAAGATGTGAAGGAGAGAAAATCGTTGAAATTTGTGCGCGCGAAGCCGCTGAAATCAGGCAAGGTCAGCCTGACCTACAGGGCGCAATCCTGAGTGACGCGCGCAGTCACTAGTACAAGTTTCGCCTGGCGGTAAAAAAAAGATGTCCTGAAGGGATTCGCTCGTTCGTCGTGTTATTGAAGCGAACGAAATCTCAACCAAGAAACAGAAACATGAGCACACAAACCAAAACTAAACCCAAGAGTCAAAAGAACAACGGGGCACCGGCGAGCATTGTCTGGTTCGAAATCCCGGCCGACAACCTCGAGCGAGCACGGACCTTCTATGGCAAATTATTCGGCTGGAAAATCGAGAGGTTCCCGGGGCCAAAGCCCTACTGGCACATCGATACCGGCGGCGCCGAGGCCACGCCCGATGGCGGGATGATGGAGCGGCAGTGTCCAGAGCAGAGCGTCACGAACTACGTGGGTGTGCCCTCGGTAGACGAGGCGGCGGCTAAGGTCGAAAAACTCGGCGGTAGAATTTGCATGCCGAAAACCGCCGTGCCGCAGATGGGTTACTTTGTCGTTTGCAACGACACTGAGAACAACACATTTGCGCTCTGGGAATGGAACGAGAGCGCGCAATAGCTTATTGACTTGTAGAAGCGATTAAACCGTTGAAGCGTTAAAACGTTAAAAGGAACAATCATTTATGAGCACAACATCGACAATGAAATCCGATTACCTCCTCCTTTTCCGCGGCAATGTCTGGGACAGAGGACTTTCGCCCGCACAAATTCAGAAAGTGGTGTCGGACTGGATGGCCTGGTTCGAACGGCTGAAGGAAGAGGGAAAATGCCTCGGCGGCCATCCTTTGGAAGAAGAAGGTAAAATCGTCTCGGGCAAACAGGGGCGCACTATTGCCGATGGGCCCTTCGCGGAATCGAAGGAAGCAATCGGCGGTTACTTCTATCTTCAAGTCGCGGATGAGAAGGAGGCGGTCGAAATCGCCAAACAATGTCCGGGTCTTGAATATGGCGCCGTGGTCGAGGTCCGGCCCGTCGCCGATATCTGTTCGGTCAAGCAACGTGCGGAGGAATATTCCCCCGGACAACTGGCCGAAGCCACGGCTTGAATAGAAACTGGCCCTCACCTTAATTTTCTCCCACGACCCACTCCTGTGCCCTCACTGCCGGTTGCGCGTGCGTCTCTCCCAGTGGGAGAGAGGACAAAGATCGCGGATGTCTTGGGAATCAGGGAGACTGTAACCGCAGCGCCTGGTGAAGGGTAACGCGCGCTAAATGAGAATTGAAAGAGTTGGCGATTCAAAGTCGCTGCTCGAAACTCCGAAATTTCAAGAAATCAAACTATGACAACTAAAATCACGCAAAAGATAACGCCATTCTTGTGGTTCGATGACAAAGCGGAAGAGGCGGCGAGGTTTTACGCCTCTATTTTCAAAAACTCCAAGGTTGGAAAGATCACCCGGTATGACGAGGAGTCAGCAGGGCCAACCGGCCGGCCGGCGGGATCGGTCATGACTGTTGAATTCGAGCTCGAGGGACAGGAATTCGTGGGACTCAACGGCGGTCCGATGTTCAAATTCACGGAAGCCATCTCGTTTGCCGTGAACTGCGAGACACAAGAAGAGGTCGATTATTTTTGGTCGAAACTCTCCGCTGGTGGAGAAGAAAGCCGATGCGGGTGGCTCAGGGACAAATTCGGTTTGTCGTGGCAAGTCGTTCCCACGGTCTTGATTGAAATGCTGGCAGACAAGGACGCGGCGAAAGCGAAGCGCGTCATGCACGCGATGCTGCAAATGGACAAAATCGACATCCCAACGCTGCAGAAGGCGTACAACGGAAAATAGGAAAACGTGATTCGTTAAACCGCTAAATCGTTACATCGGAAGGCGTGGTTTTCCAGGTCAAAACGCATGAGCGAACTCGTAGATCAGAATAGAGCCGTCACAACCTCAAGTGATGGAGAAGCGAGAGCATCCACCGGCGAGATTTCTCGGCTGGCGGATCATCTCTTTCGTCATGAGGCTGGAAAGTTGATCTCGGTTTTAACTGGAATCTTCGGAATCAATCGATTGCAGTTGGCGGAAGACGTAGTTCAGGAATCCCTCGTCCGGGCCCTACGGATGAAAACCTTTTTCACGACAAGGAACCGCAGATCATCGCGTTCATGGAGCAATGGCCGTCCGATTCCGCGGCCGCCGAATCGCCGATGTTCGAAAGCGAAATCAGGGACAACCGCTTGCGACTAATGTTTGCGTGTTGCCATCCGGTACTGTCGCCGGAGGACCAAACTGCGCTCGCCCTAAAAATCCTTTGCGCGTTCAGCCCTGCCGAAATCGCGAAAGCATTTCTAACGACCGAAATGGCTATTGCCAAGCGATTGACGCGGGCCAAACAAAAGATCCGCGATGAGCACATCCCATTTGAGATACCGGCCGGCGAAGAATTGTCGCGGCGTCTGGATGCTGTCCTGCAAACGCTCTACCTTCTTTTCAACGAAGGCTACAAAGCGTCCAGCGGCGATCGTTTGATCAGAGAGGAACTTTGTCATGAAGCGATTCGTTTGGGAGCTTTGCTGGCGGAACATCCTGCCGGAAATCAACCGCGCACTCACGCCACGGTCGCGTTGATGTTGCTCAACG
>WNGI01006427.1_pt1 | contig 10676 bp, 9 predicted proteins | sample 5400621 | NCBI WGS metagenome assembly WNGI01 (sample SAMN13153374, study PRJNA577476) | soil metagenome | isolation source: 20 cm soil or saprolite under Garry oak tree replicate 1 | place: USA:California | collected 2016-06-15 | reverse complement strand
GACCGTCTCGATCAGATTGGCGCCGGTGCGCTTCGACACCTCGATGGTCATGGCGGGACGCCCGTTCACTCGCGTGACGGAGGTCGCGTCCTTGAAGGTCGGCTTGACCTGCGCGATGTCGAGCAGCCTCACCGAGGCCTTCGGCGAGGCGACGATGGGAATGTTGAGGATGTCCTGCGGCTTCTCGAACAGCGAGGGCACCTTGACCGCGAAGCGGCCGGTCTCGCCTTCGAGCGCGCCGGCGGCAATGAGCGTATTGAAGGATTGCGTGATCGAGCCGAGCTGGTCGAGGGAAAGCCCGTAGCTCGACAACAGCATCGGATTGAGGATGATCTCGACCGCCTCGTCGCGGGCGCCGCGCAGCTCGGCCGAGAGCACGCCGGGGGCCTGCTCGATCGCATTCTTGGCGGCGCGGGCGATGCGCAGCAGCGTGCGCTCGGGCAGGTCGCCGGACAGCCCCACCACCAGCACCGGATAGAGGGAGAGATTGACCTCCTGCACCTGCGGCGCGTCGGCGTCGCGCGGCAGGTCGCGTTTGGCCTGATCGACCTTGGCGCGCACGTCGGCGAGCGCCGACTTGGAATCGAAGCCTGCCTCGAACTCCAACAGAACGAAGCCGCCGCCCTCGAAGGCGGTCGAGCGCATCTCCTTCACGTTGCCGACCGATTTGAGCTGGGTCTCGACCGGCCGCAGCAACAGCCTCTCAGCGTCCTCCGGGCTGATGCCGCGCTGCGAGAGCTGCACGTAGATGATCGGAATCCGGACGTCCGGCTCCGCTTCCTTCGGGATGGTGACATAGGCCACAAGACCGGCGCTCAGCAGGAAGATGAGCGTGGCGACAGTGAGTCGCGCGTGACCGATGGCGTAGTCGATGAACCTGGACATCAGATGGCTACTTCGCGACCGCTGTCAGCTCAGGGATCCCCACCGCGTCGACGATTTGGCCTTCGCGCACGAAATCCTGTCCTTGCACGATTACGCGGCTGCGGTCGGGAAGGCCGATGACCCACATGGAGCTCTGCTCGTCCTCGATCACGCCGACAGGAACGAACTCCACCGTGTCATTGGCGTCGACAACGCGCAGGCCGAGATTGCCGGCGGAGGAAAAGGTAATCGCGGAGCGCGGGACCCGCGTCGCCACAACCGGCGCCAGCGGCAGGATGACCTCCGCCGTAATGCCGTCCGGAATGTTGCCGTCGGCGTTGGGCACTTCGATCTCGACCCGATAGGTGCGCGTCGTCGGACTCGCGGTTTTGGCGACGAAGCGGACTTTCCCGCTCGTGCGCTCGCCGGTGACCAGCCGCACCTCGGCGACGGTGCCGACTTTGATGCCGGCGAGCTGCCGCTCGGCCACTTCCACCACCGCCAGCATCGGATCGAGCGCGACCATGGAGGCGATCTCGCGGCCGGCAAAGGAGAACGCGGCCTGCCCGACCTCGACCGCAACGTCATGGACCACGCCCGACCACGGCGCGCGGACGGTGCCGCGCTCGTGCTCGGCCTCGGCGGCGGCAAGCGAGGCCTCAGCCGCCTTGAGTTGCGCCTCGAGGTCGACGAGCTGCAGCCGCGGCAGCGTCCCGCTCAGAATCAGCGCGCGCTTGGCCTCGAGCTCCGTGCGCTTCTGCGTCACCACGGCCTGCGCCTGAGCCACCTGCGCCTCGCGCGCCTCGTCCGACAGGATGGCGATGATTTCGCCCTTCTTGACCGACATGCCGCGTTTCACCTTCAGCTCGGTGAGGACCCCGCCCGTGCGCGCGAAGACGGTGACCCGTTTGTCGGCCTCGGTCCGCCCTGCGATCGTCAGCTTGCGGCTGTGCGGCACAACGCTCGTCGTCGCCACCGCCACGCGGAATAGCTTTTTCGCCTCGCCCTCGCCGGCCCGCACGGCGGTTTCCGCGGCTCCATGAGGAAGAAAGTGGCCGGATGCGATCCAAAGCCCGGCAGCCGCAACCAAACCAATGGCGGTGAGGCGGCTCGCGTTCATCGTGAGCTCTCCTTGGCTGCTTGAGCCACGCTCGTCTTGTTTCGAGGGGGGTTCGTGGGTGCGTGGTTGCCGCCGGCGCGCAGACAGCCGACGTGCGTCGCGGCCACGCGACGATCGCATTCGAGCTGGGCGTTGGCCCGGCGCATGACAGGAAGTCCCCCGACCCCGATTTGCACTGCAGCAATCGCCTAGATCATTGGCAAAACTGAGGCTGGCCACGTCGCCGCTTGGCCCCCGCAGGGGAGCCATGCGCAATCGGCTCATTTTGCGGCAGAATCTCCGCAACATCCGTTTCCCACATGCTTGTGCCGCTGCCTTGCCACCCCAACGGCCCTCCCTATAATCGCCCGCTTTCCCTTCGGGCCGTTTCGAGGGATCGATGGTGGGGAAGGCGGTTGCGATCATCATGGGAAGCCAGTCCGACTGGCCGACCATGAAGCACGCGGCCGAGACCCTCGATGCGCTGGGCATCGGTTACGAAGCAAAAATCATTTCCGCCCACCGCACTCCCGACCGACACCATGCCTTCACCAAGGCGGCCAAGGCGCAGGGCTTCAAAATCATCATCGCCGGCGCAGGCGGCGCCGCGCACCTGCCCGGCGTGACGGCAGCGCTGACCCCGCTTCCGGTCTTCGGCGTGCCGATCGAAACGAAGGCGCTATCGGGCGTCGACTCGCTCTATTCCATCGTACAGATGCCGCCCGGTGTCCCGGTCGGGACGCTTGCCATCGGGCGCGCGGGCGCAATCAACGCCGCGCTGCTCGCCGCGAGCGTGCTTGCGCTCAGCGATGCCGAACTGGCCAAGCGGCTCGACGCTTGGCGTCAGCGCCAGGCCGAGTCGGTGCCCGAGACGCCCGAGGAGGTTTGAGACGCGACATAGCGACATAAATGTCTCGGGCAAGTGCGCAGACGACGCCGCAAGCGTCCGTTCGGCGATGGACTCTTCACGCTGATTCTGCTACACGCCCGGCCCATGGGGAGCCCGCGCGGTCGCGCTTCGGTGGCGCATCGGCGGGCTCCGGTACATGAGGATATCGGAAGGAAGAGGAACGACGCGTGCAGGTTCTCGTCCGCGACAACAATGTCGACCAGGCCCTCAGGGCGCTGAAGAAGAAGATGCAGCGCGAGGGGATTTTCCGCGAAATGAAACTTCGCGGCCACTACGAAAAACCCTCTGAACGGAAGGCGCGGGAGAAGGCGGAAGCGATCCGCCGCGCGCGCAAGCTCGCCCGCAAGCGCATGCAGCGCGAGGGCCTGTTGCCGATGAAGCCGAGGCCTGCTGCCGCTGCGGCCGGCGCGCCGCGTCCGCCACGCCGACCGAGCTTCTGATTGGCGCTCCGCCGGCCAGCGCCGGCACGAACAACGACAGCGCGGGCCTTCGCGGCCCGCGCTGTCGTTTTCGTCACTCAAGCGCTACCCTCGTGCTCGGCAGTGGTAAGGCCGGGGGAGGACCGCGATGAAACGGAGCACCATCGGATCCTCACGACCCATGTCGGCAGCCTGATCCGGCCGCCGGCGCTGCGCGAATTTCTCGCCGCCAAGGAGGCCGGGGAGCCCTTCGACAAGGCCGCCTACGCAACGTGTCTGAAGGAATCCGTCGCCCAGGTCGTCCGCAAACAAGCCGATGTCGGCATCGACGTCATCAGCGACGGAGAGTTCGGCAAGGCGATCAGCTGGGCGCAATACGCGCTGTTTCGCCTCGGCGGCTTCGAACGCCGGCCGTTCACCGGCGCCAATCCCTTCGCCCGCGGCGTCGACCGCACGCACTTTGCGGAGTTCTACGCGGAGCTCGACGCTCGCGACAAGGTCGAAACCGTAATGGACTCGGTCGTGGTGGCGCCGATCATCTATACCGGTGCGGCCGAGCTTCAGCAGGACATCGACAACTTCAAGGACGCCCTGCGCGGCGTTGACGTGGTCGAAGCGTTCCTGCCTGTGGCGGCACCGACAAGCGTCATTCCCGACCGAAAGAACGAATACTACAAGAGCGACGACGATCTCCAGCAGGCGATCGCCGAGGCTATGCACACCGAATACAAGATGATCATCGACGCCGGCTTGTTGGTGCAGCTTGACGATGCGCGCGCCGCCGTAACCTACGATCGGATGGTGCCCCCCAAGACGCTCGAAGAGTATCGCGCCTGGCTCGCCCGCCAGGTCGAGATCATCAACCACGCCATCCAAGGGCTTCCGCGCGAGAAGATCCGATATCACGTCTGCTGGGGAAGCTGGCCGGGACCGCACACTTCGGACGTTGCCTTCAAGGACATCGCCGATCTCGTCTTGCAGGTGCGTGCCGGCGGCTATTCCATCGAGCTTGCCAATCCGCGGCACGAGCACGAGTGGCGGTTGTGGGAGCATCTCAAGCTGCCCAACGAGACCGTGCTGATACCCGGCGTGATCAGCCACGCGACCAACATCGTGGAGCATCCGGAGCTGGTCGCCGAACGCATCGTCCGTCTCGCGCGACTTGTTGGGCGCGAGAACGTGATTGCGAGCACGGACTGCGGCTTTGCACAGGTGACGTATTTCGCACGCGTGCATCCGCAGATCATGTGGGCGAAGCTCGAGGCGCTGGTCGATGGCGCACGACTCGCAAGCAAGGAGCTGTGGGGTAGCGGCGTGAAAGGCGGGCGCGGCAAGAGCGCGCCGCGCACTGCGGCATGACGGCGGTGACGCTCGGGCGGACGCTTTGAGCCATTGAGCCGCATCGAAATCGGGCCTAATCTTCCCTCATACCGCGCGGCCGCGCATTGTGATCGTCGGCCTGCAGCTGGCCCTCACATGTGCGCGCTCGCCCATGCATACCCATCGATGGAGGGTAGCCATGGCTCTCGCTCCAACACTCCAAAAGCATCTCGATCAGAACGTCACCTATGAGGTGATCACGCACGACCCGACGATGTCGTCGACGCGCACCGCCCAAGCCTGCCACGTCTCCGGCGATTGCCTCGCCAAGGCGATCGTGCTGCGCCGCGACGGCGGCTACATCCTGGCCGTGCTGCCGGCCTCGCACCACCTCCGCCTGGCGGACCTGCGGCAGCAAATCGGAGCGGATGTCGCCTTGGCCGACGAAACGGAAATCGGGCGGCTGTTCCCGGACTGCGCGCTCGGCGCGGTTCCTGCCGTCGGCGAATGCTACGACCTCGACGTGATCGTCGACGACAGCATACAGGAGCAGCCCGAGGTCTACCTCGAAGGCGGCGATCACACGACGCTCATTCACATTAACCAAGCGCAATTCGCTCGGTTGATGTCGGGAGCGCGGCACGGGCGCTTCAGCGTGCGCGATTGAGCCAGGGGGCTAAAGCCGCCCGTCTAACTCCGCTCGTTCGCACGAGTACCCAGAAGTTCGTAGCTCGGATGAGCGCCAGCGAAATCCGGGATCCCGCATGTCGTCATAGCGCGTCCTTAAGGGCGTTCACGCCCGTCTTCGACGGGCTATGGACGCGCGTAAACGCGCTTATGGCTCACGCGGGCTACTGGATTCCCCCCTTTTCCGCCGCAATCGCGCGTCCGCGTTTGCGCCGATTTGCCAAGCAGCCTCAGATAGATAAGTTGCCCTTGGGAGCCGGCGGCGGGGCCGTCAACGACGTCGCGCGAAAATCGTTGCGCCCAACGAACGTTGCGAACCATTATTCGCTGCGCGTTGGTTTGTGAGTTGCGCGATGAAGGTCATTGTTGTCGGCGGCGGAATCGGCGGTCTGACCACCGCGCTCATGCTGCATGCCCGCGGCATCGACTGCGAGATTTACGAGCAGTCGGATGTCATTCGCGAGCTCGGCGTCGGCATCAACACGCTGCCCCATGCCATCAAGGAATTGGCGGAGTTGGGGCTGCTCGATCGCCTCGACGCGGTCGGGATCCGAACCTACGAGCTGTTCTACACCAACCGCTTCGGGCAGGAGATCTGGCGCGAACTGCGCGGCACCGACGCCGGTTATGAGGTGCCGCAATTTTCGATCCATCGCGGCCGGCTGCAAGCCGTCATCTATCAGGCGCTCCGCGCGCGGCTCGGCGAATCGCGCATTCACACCGGCCATCGGCTCGGCCACTTTCGCCAGGACGAAGCCGGCGTGAGCGCCTATTTCTTCGACCGCAACGGCTCGCATCGAGCCACCGCGCGCGGCGACGCGCTCATCGGCGCCGACGGCATTCATTCGGTAGTGCGTGAGACGCTCTATCCCAACGAGGGCCCCGTGCGCTGGAATGGAGCCATGCTGTGGCGCGGCGCCGTCGAATGGCCGGCATTCCTCACCGGCCGCTCGATGGTGATCGCAGGCGGCATGGCGGCAAAGCTCGTCGTTTACCCGATCGCCGAGGGGACGCGGCCCGATCGGCGCCTCACGAACTGGGCGGTGGTGGCGCGCATCGGCGACGGCTCGACTCCGCCGCCGAACAAGGAAGACTGGTCGCGCATGGGCCGCTTCGAGGAGTTGATGCCGCACGTTCAGCGCTTCCGCATCCCTTATGTGAACGCGCAGGCGCTGATCGAAGCGACCCCCGAATTTTGGGAATACCCCATGTGCGATCGCGACCCGCTACCGCGCTGGTCGCACGGACGCGTCACATTGCTCGGCGACGCCGCCCATCCGATGTATCCGGTCGGCTCCAACGGCGCCTCGCAAGCGATCCTCGATGCCCGCTGCCTCGCCGATCGCCTGTGCAGCGCCGAGCACGTGCTGCATGCGCTCTGGCTGTACGAGCAGGAGCGGCTGCCGATGACGGCGCAGATCGTGCGCATGAACCGCAAAGGCGGCCCGGAGGGCGTGATCGACGCGGTCGAAGAGCGCGCGCCCGACGGGTTCGCCCGCATCGACGACGTCCTGTCGTTCGAAGAGCGTCAGGCCATCGTGCGCGGCTACGCCTCCGCCGCGGGCTTCGCGCGCGAACAGGTCAATAAGGCCGCCTGACGCGCAGCCCAGCGTAGGGTGGGCAAAATCGCCTGCTGAACTATCTGCCGCGTGGGCACGGCGCACGCGATTTTGCCCACGCGTCAAGATCGAGCAATGCGCCGTTGCCCACCCTACGCCCTGACGACTGATTACTGCCCCGGCGGCGGCAGGAACACGACCTCGTGCTTGGCCGCGAGCGCGACCACCTCCTCGGGCTTCTGTTCCTTCATGCTGTGGATCGCCCAGAACAGGTCGTAGAGCGCGCGCGTGGGCGCTACCCAGAAGAAGCACTTCACGGGCTGGTCCGACTTGTTGAAGATGCCGTGGGAGATCCCCATCGGCAGCCGGATCAGGTCGCCGGGGCCGGCCACGAAATCCTTGCCGTCGATCAGAAGGTCGAACCGGCCTTCGAACATGTAGATGAACTCCTCCTGGGTCGGATGGATGTGCGGCGGCACGAACGTGCCGGGGGGAAACGTCGCGTGCCAGGCGAACGAATGCTCGGAAACCTGCTTTGGCACGTAGGTCTGGCCGAGGATCTGCCAGACGATGCCGTCGATGCCCGTGTTGGCCTTGGTGATGCCTGCGGTCAGCGGTTGCATGGCGCACGAACTCCCTTGTTGCCTCGGTTTCATTCAACCACGAATGAAGCGCAGTTCGTAGTCCGGATGAGCTTTTGCCGTGCGCCCGGCGGTGTCCTAGACTGCCAGCGGTGATCTCAGCCGTCGGAAGACAAGTCATAGGAGGTGGTCATGAAGCGACTGGTCCTGCTCGCCGCCGCAGCGACGAGCCTGGCGGCAGCCACGGGAACGCAGGCGCAGGAAAAGCTCAAGATCGGCATCATCGCCACCTTGTCCGGGCCGCCGGCGGTGCTCGGCCAACAGCTGCGCAACGGATTCAATCTCGCGGTCAAGACGCTCGACGGCAAGCTCGGCGGCCGCGAGGTCGAGGTGATCGTCGTCGACGATGAGCTCAAACCCGACCTAGCGGTGACCAAGGTCAAGGCGCTGGTCGGGCGCGACAAGGTCGAATTCGTCGTTGGTCCGATCTTTTCCAACGTGCTGGCGGCGATCATGAAGCCCGTGACCGAGGGGGGCGCGATCCTGATCAGCCCCAATGCCGGCACCTCGAACTTCGCCGGCAAAGAATGCAATCCGAATTTCTTCGTCACGTCATACCAGAACGATCAGGTGTTCGCGGTTTCGGGCAAGCATGCGCAGGATAGCGGAATCAAGAAGGTCTTCCTGATGGCGCCCAACTACCAGGCGGGCAAGGATGCGCTCGCCGGGTTCAAGGCCTTCTTCAAGGGAGAGATCGTCGACGAGGTCTATGTACCGCTCAACCAACTCGATTTCTCGGCCGAGCTCGCCAAGATCGCGGCGGCCAAGCCCGACGCCATCTACGTGTTCTTGCCCGGAGGCATGGGGGTGAACTTCGTCAAGCAGTTCAGGCAGGCCGGACTCGCCGCAAGCACCACGTTCCTTTCCGCCTTCACGGTCGATGAATCGACGCTGCCGGCTCAGCAGGATGCGGCGCTCGGATTTTTCGGCGGCGCCAACTGGGCGCCCGATCTCGACAATCCGCAGAACAAGGCGTTTGTCGCCGCCTACGAGAAGGAATTCGGCGCGGTGCCCGCGACCTATGCGTTCCAATCCTACGACGCCGCGCTCTTGATCGACAGCGCGGTGCGTCAGGTCAAGGGCAATCTCGCCGACCGGCAGGCGCTACGCGCCGCCATGATGAAGGCGGACTTCAAATCGCTGCGCGGCAACTTCAAATTCAACACCAATCACTACCCGATCCAGGATTTCTATCTGGTCAAGGTCGCCAAGCGCGCCGACGGCAAGTTCGAGACCCAGATCGTCAAGAAGGTGTTCGAGAACTACGCCGATCCGCACGCCAAGGATTGTGCGATGAAGTGACGTCGCGGCGTTCGGGACAAAGTCCGACCCGCGCACTCGATCTGCTCCCTCTCCCATAGGGGAGAGGGAGCACACTGAGATTGCGGCCCCGCCGGCGGTTCGCTCATGTCCACCTCCCTCTTCGTGGTTCAGATCCTCAACGGGCTGCAGCTCGGCGTGCTTTTGTTTCTGATCGCGGCCGGCCTGACGCTGGTGTTCGGGGTGATGGATTTCATCAACCTGGCGCACGGCGTGCAGTACATGCTCGGCGCCTATCTCGCGGTCGCGTTCTACACGCTCACCGGCGGCTTTCTCGCCGCGCTCGTGCTGGCGCTCGCCGCCACGCTCGCGTTCGGACTTCTGCTGGAATTTGCGGTATTTCGGCATCTTTACGACCGGGATCACCTCGATCACGTCATCGCCACCTTCGGCATCATCCTTTTCCTCAATCACGGGGTGAAGCTCGTCTGGGGCGCGGCGCCGCTCAGCTTGCCGATACCGGAGCTCTTCTCCGGTTCCGTCAAGCTCGCCGACGGCCTGCTCTATCCGGTGTGGCGGCTCGTGGTGATTGCCTCGGGGCTCGTCGTCGCCGCACTGCTCTACGTGCTCGTGGCCCATACCCGGATCGGCATGCTGGTGCGCGCCGGGGCGACCAACGCCGCGATGGTCTCCGCGCTCGGCGTCAATATCCGCCGCCTGTTCATGATCGTGTTCGGCTTCGGCGCCATGCTCGCGGGCTTTGCCGGCATCATGATCGCGCCGATCCTGTCGGTGGAGCCAGGCATGGGCGATACCGTTCTCATTCTCGCCTTCGTCGTCATTGTCATCGGCGGCATCGGCTCGATCCGCGGCGCCTTTGTCGCCGCCCTGCTCATCGGCCTCGTCGATACGCTCGGGCGCTCGTTCTCGGTCGACATCCTGCGCCTCGTGATGGCGCCGTCACCGGCGCGCACGGTGGGTCCAGCCATCGCCTCGATGCTGATCTACCTGTTGATGGCGGTCGTGCTTTATATCCGGCCGACCGGGCTGTTCCCGGCGAAGGGCCGCTGAGATGCCGGCTTCACTCGCGGCGTCCCTGCCTCGCCCGCGCCGCGGTCTGCCGGCGGGAACGCTGCCGGCGGGAATTTTCTTGGTGCTCGCGCTTGTTCCGGTCGTGGCGTGGTTCACTGGCGGCAGCTATCTCATGAGCCTCGGATCACGGGTGATGATCTTCGCCATCGCTGCGGTCGCGCTCGATCTCCTCGTCGGCTTTAGCGCGCTGATCTCGTTCGGCCACGCCGCCTTCATCGGTCTCGGCGCCTATTCCGTCGGTATTCTCTCGACCTATGGGATCACCGATGCACTCGTGTCGCTGCCCGTGGCGCTCGCCGTCTCCGCAGCATTCGCGTTCTTGACCGGCGTGGTTTGCCTGCGCACCACAGGCGTCTACTTCATCATGATTACCCTTGCTTTCGGGCAAATGGCGTTCTTCACCGCAAGCTCGCTCGCCCCCTTCGGCGGCGACGACGGGCTCACCATCGCCGCGCGCAACACGCTCGCGGGTTTTCCACTCCTGCGAAACGACCGCACGTTCTATTACGTCGTCTTGTTCTGTCTTCTCGGCACCTACCTGTTTTGCCGCACGCTGGTCGCCTCGCGCTTCGGGCGTGTCGTGCGGGGCGCGAAGAAAAATCCCGTCCGCGTGGCGACCATCGGCTTCGACGTCTACCGCTTCCAGCTCGCCATGTACGTCGTCGCCGGCGCACTGACGGGACTTGCCGGTTTCCTGCTCGCCAATGCCACAGAGTTCGTCAGCCCTGCCTATATGTCCTGGCAGCGCTCGGGCGAGTTGATCGTCATGGTGCTGCTCGGCGGATTGGGCTCGCTTGACGGCGCGATCATCGGGGCTGCCGCCTA